>Ga0187780_10000345_pt1 | contig 35217 bp, 39 predicted proteins | sample 1015_Q2_SP10_20__FD_132429 | JGI IMG/M metagenome (GOLD analysis project Ga0187780, IMG submission 132429) | Tropical peat soil microbial communities from peatlands in Department of Meta, Colombia - 1015_Q2_SP10_20_MG | ecosystem: Environmental > Terrestrial > Soil > Wetlands > Peat | place...
CCACAAATCCTCTACCCGTAAATTCCTGAATCAATGGTTGCAAAAACGCGGATTCACCCCTAAACAGATCGCAGCTACAGAGATCGAGATCCCTCACCAATACAGTTTCCACCGAAAACTAAAACGAAGGGTCGAAGTTGACATAATTAGAGTCGCAAGATAATCCGCAACTAAAAATCTGAGCCTCCCCATTACACGCGTAGCATTGCGCCCATATCCGACACTCACCGCACGTCATTGGCCCAACGGAATCGTAAGGGTGTTCTGAGTCCCGTTACGAACCAAAATCGGTGCTTATATAGCGGGTATGATTAACGCTCCTCCGAGTCTGAAGAAATCACTGAGCGAAACTCGCCCGGATAAGTTGGCTTATTCGTAGCGTTTACGGAGTGGTTTCCAACTCAGGTCGAAGAAGATTGAGCAGGACGCAAAGCGAAATGGTTCAACCCGTCGTGCCGGGTGACAAACTTGGGGTCATTGAACAGTACTTACCTGGCGCAGGCACCTACGAGAAGGACGGCACCATATATGCTAACTTCACTGGTAATGCGCGGATCGACCTGAAAAACAAGAGAGTGACGGTCTTACCGACCACGCGAATAGTCGTGCTCCCGAAGGAGGGATCGACGGTAATCGCCTCTGTCATCCATGCATCGGAAAAGATGGCTACGGTGAACATCTGGAAAATCAATGACAAGACCATCCAGAGCCCATTTACCGCAATGCTACACATATCCTCGTCCAGTCCACGGTACGAACGGAACATGTCGGATGTGTGTAAGGCCGGGGACATTATACGTGCCAGGGTGATCGAGATAAACCGAATCCCACAGCTAACCACCGCGGGCCGCGGGCTTGGCGTGATCAAGGCATTCTGTTCGAAGTGCGGAGCTACGCTAGAGTTCAAGAACCGACGATTACAATGTCCCTCATGCGGAAACATTGAAAGGAGAAGATTAGCAGAAGACTTCGAGAGCCAAAATCAGGTGTAAACGCAATGGATGTCAAAGTGGTTTCAAAATCCAAGAACGAACTCAGGCTTGAAATAATAGGAGAAGATCACACGTTCTGCAACCTACTGCAGAAGATTCTACTCGACGACAAGAACGTTGAACTAGCCGGCTACGATCAGCCTCACCCATTAATCAGGTCAAGTATAGTATACCTAAAGACCAGACGCGAAGCCTCACCCGAGAAAACACTATTGAACGCGCTCGCAAACATGCGCGACTTTAACAAAGAGTTTGATGAAAAGTTCACTGAGGCCGTCGGACTCTCCTGATGAATTCCGAAACGATCGAACGTGTTCTGCGTGACAAACAACTGGCGGCCTTGGGTGACGCCTTCGTAAATTTCATTTACTCTCTAGCTCTGACGAAGCTCAGCGGTCAACCCGAAGGAACTAAAGTAAGTGATAGAATACTCTCCGAGGCATTCCGACTCGCGGGCTTACGAGGGCATGTAGGGTCACGGCTCTCAAGAAAGGACCTAGCCAATGCCGCGGAGTCCCTGCTGGCGGAAGCGTACAGGAAACGCCTAATATCAATCGACGAGAGCGTTGAAGTCATAACACAGAGCCTCAACGGCCCGAACGAGGGCTTATCGAATCTCCTCAAACTAGCGGCGGAGCGCATAACCAAACCAAGCTAGCGAACCATCTTTGTTGAAGAGAGAGACTCGAATTCTCGGATTGAGCGGCGCACATATTGGCCGAGAAACGGTTATAGTAAGCGTAGTCTTCAGGGGATCACTTTGGTTAGATGGTGTTGCCACAACGACGATCGAGGCTAAGGAAGAGAGCTACAGCCTCAGACTCTCGAACTTGATTACGAGCTCCAAGCAATTCTCGCAACTTCATGCAATCATAATCAGCCAACGATTGATGCTCAACTCAATTCGGGAACTCGCCAGAAGAGTGAAGCTGCCCGTAATTGCAATCGCCGGGTCGAATAAGAGACCGCAACGAAGAAAACGACAACTTAACGAGTTCACTGTTTCGGTTAGCGGACAAAATGTTGCGGCCATGGGCGTCGGAGTGGACAGAGACCAGGCCGAGAGATTGTACAGAATTAGCTGTAGCCCACACCGCACGGTCCCAGAGGCAGTGAGAATTGCAGATTTGGTAACGAAAGAATTGAGCCGAACTGTTAGAATAAGCAAGATTTATCGTGCCAAATCGGATCGGAAGCCCTTCATCACGCCGAACCCAAGTAACGCTTAAAAGTAACTCGGGTGGGATTGGGCACGCTGGTCGTTATCAAAAGTGCAGTTTTGCCCCAAGTGCGGGCTAGCGCTTCTGCCCACAAAGAAGCAAAAGGCGGTTGTTCTCAGCTGCCCCAAATGTGGTTACGAGACGAAACGCTCAGACCGCACTGTGCAGAAACTTGAACAACAAAAAGAGAACGTCGTCGTCATCGGTAAAGAAGAGCAGAAAATCCGGACCTTACCCAAGACTAGGGTGGACTGTCCGAAATGCGGGCACAGGGAAGCCTACTACTGGCTAGTGCAAACAAGGGGTGCGGACGAATCGTCAACCCAGTTCTTTCGATGCACAAGCTGCGGAACTACCTGGCGTGAGAATTCATAGGCTCCTAACCCTACCCACCGTTCAATTAAAATGCATAATGCCACTAGGGCACTGTAGAATGGTCGGTGAATGATAATTGTTCAAGGCAACGATTAGCGACGCTAGGGTTTGGAGAAACATGCTCGCAGCCATCTCGACGCTTATAGAAGAGGCTGACGTGAGCGCCTCCCCGGACGGTATCAAGCTGCGCTCCATGGACCCATCGCACGTAGCGATGGTGGACTTTGAGTGGAACAAGTCCGCCTTTCAAGAATATACTTGCCTGCAGCCCACAAAGATCCGACTCAACGTTACCGACATTGTCAAGAAACTTCGAGGCGCAGGACAAGAACCTCTCGAAATGACTTACGATGAGAGCACCCGCAAATTGAACATGGTCATCAAGGGTAAATGGAAGACCACCTTCACATTACCCACTCTTGACCCAGGAGATGAGGAAGTCCCGACCCCTAAAATAGCGTTCAACACAAAAATCAAGATGATTAGTTCAAGCTTCAAAGATATTATTGACCAAATCCAAACCGTCAGCGACAACGTCAAGTTCGAAACTACTCCGGAAAAATTCGTCGCTGAGGCCGTCACCGAACTCAGCGGGGCGAAGATCGAACTCGAGAAAGGTAGCGATGTGCTTTTGGAGCTTGATGTGAAGGAACCATGCAAAGCAACATTCAACCTCAACTATCTCGCGGAAATATCGAAAGCCGGATCGTCGGCGGCGGAGCTTGTTACGCTCGAGTTTTCAACAAACATGCCGGTGAAGCTTGAGTACGAAATGCCTCAACAGGGGAAGTTACTGTACTACTTGGCACCAAGGATAGAGGCGGAATAGAAAACACGACGTCGGCGCGTGAACGGGCCGTAACTCAACCGGCTGGAGGCGGTTAGATGCAGACCCTTCTCACAAAGCTCGATTTCGCGAAGTTCCCCTTCACGTCGGAGGCCTCCAGCTACATTAGATCTCGAAACATTGACCCATTAGAACTGACAAGGCCGGAACTCGCTCCTATCCTCGATAGGGCGATGGAGCGGATTAGGCAGGGTGTTTTTCAAGGCAGAATAGTTGCGGTGCTAACACAGGAGGATGTTGATATCCTCGCGTACCCGACCGCGCTTATGTTGATCAGTTCTGTGGGAGATGACAGAACTAGGCGCCGGTACGCACTTGCCGAAGCGAAACGAGCTTACGATCTGCTTCGCTACGAGAACCCGGATAAGTTGTTGCAGATTGCAGCGGGTTCATTTGGCTGGGACGCAAAACTTGTTGAGAGGGATGTGGGAGACACACATTTCGAGTTTGCAGTCCACTTTGCAGTCTACATTCGCAACGCGGCGCGAATCCACGACTTAAGGTGGAAGTTAGTCAACCGCGTATTAACGGAAGGGTACGTCTTGCTTCCTCGTGAGGATTTCGCTAGACTTCTTGAAGAAGAGGTTCAGGCTCGGATCCTGGAAAAGACATCTGGTGAGACTGTGGAGTTGCCTGAGGAGCTAGCGAAGCGAGTCGAGCCGCTCCGCTCCACGCTAAGAGCAAGATCCCAACATCTAGCCGCAGACGAGATGCCGCATGCAGTGATGGCTTCTGCTATGCCCCCTTGCATGAAAAACCTACTCAGCCTTCTTCAAACCAGCAAGCATATTTCGCATATGGGACGCTTCGCCATGGCCGCATTCCTTCTCAATATAGGAACAGACGAGGAAGATCTACTCAAGATGTTTAAGGCGTTCAGCGACTTTGATGAACGTATAGCCCGCTATCAAGTGGAGCATATAGCGGGCAAACGTGGCTCAAGGAGAAAATACACGGCGCCTAACTGCGCCACAATGCGAACCCATGGCATATGCGTTAACCCGGATGAACTCTGCGCCACCATAACACATCCACTTTCCTATTACAGGCGGAAGGCTAGAGCCTTTTTACGCCACGAATCGCCAAGAAAACTTCGGGAACAGGTCCGAAGATAGACGGCGAGTGGGCGAGTGAGAACAAAGGAGTTAGGCCTCGCCGCAGTCGCCTACTTAATACTACTTTGCACGCTGCTTCCCGCCGTGCCCTCACATCAGGCTTCAATCATGCTCCAAGACGGAATCCCCTCTGACGGTCATCTTTCCGTCCTCGTGGAGGGACAACGTGACCTCACGCTATCGGATGTGGACCTCCTTCAGAGCTTCGGGGCTGTCACGACGGTCGTAGGTCCCATTGCTGTTCTACACACTTATTCGAAGTATTTGCCAGAGATTGCCCGACTCAGTTTCATAATCAGAATTGAGAAATCATATCCACTTCAGGTTCAGCTCGATAAGAGCGTACCGGACATCGGCGCCCCACTAGTCTGGGACGAGGTCAAGGACCCCACGGGTAGAAACGTAACGGGAGCAGGAGTAATTATTGGGTTCGTCGATACGGGCATAGACACAACACACCCAGACTTCACATTTCCAAACGGCACCACGAAGATACTGTACGTGTGGGATCAAACAACACCTGGCCGTCCCCCGAACGGATTCGATTACGGCTATGAATGCACTTCGACAGACATCGAAGCCAAGACATGCCCTGAAAACGACACATTCGGCCATGGGACGCACGTGGCTGGAATCGCCGCCAGCTCCGGCAGGGCGACAGGAAACTACACTGGAGTCGCCCCTGGGGCGAGTATAGTCTTCGTTAAGAGCGGCCATGAGGTCTGTAATGGAGCCAGCTGGACATTTGACACGGACCAGATACTCGACGGCATAAGCTACATGGTTGCGAAAGCGACTCATCTTAAGATGCGATTAGTAGTAAGCCTGAGTTTAGGCGGGAACATCGGCGCCCATGATGGTACGGACCCCTTCGAGAATGCCCTTGATGCTTTTGTGAGAAACGGCACGCCGATCGTTGTGGCGGCGGGCAACGGGGCTCAGGATCAAGACCACATCGACGGACAAATCGCCCAAGGCGAAAACACTACCTTCGAGTTCTCATTAAGAGCATCAACGACCGATGTTGCCTTAGACATATGGTACTCTCCCCAGGATCGACTATCGGGCACATTACATGCGCCAGACGGTACAACGTATACCGTTGGACCTTCCTCAGGAGCCACAATCGCGAACATAGGAGAGGTCAACGTTACCGCCGCGTCCTTCGCAACCGGTAACGAGCTATACATAGAGGTGAATTCAAGCAGTAGCCTGCCATCGAATGGTTGGAGCGTAAGCCTGATCGGAAGCCGCGTTTACTCACAAGGCTTCTGGAATGCTTGGACCGATTCTGAAACATGCTCCTTTCCAGGTTCATTCTTCCTCCCCGGTGACGGTTACTTGATTGATTCTAAGGATACCATCGGAATCCCTGGCACGGCCGCGGACGTCGTCACCGTGGGCGCCTACGTTACAACGACTTCCTGGAAAGGAATGGATGGACAGACCTATGGACAAGGTGACCTCACACCGGGCGGAATCGCCTCTTTCAGTTCTAGTGGCCCGACTAGGGACGGGCGCGTCAAACCGGACATCGTTGCTCCGGGAGAGGTAATAGTATCAGCACGGTCAAGCGCCGTCCCGAAGTCTTCAAGCGATCCGGACGCTTACCATCGGGTTTTGGCGGGAACAAGTATGGCTACGCCACATGTTGCGGGGGTGATCGCGCTTATGCTTCAATACGAACCCGGCCTACCCGCAATCGATGTCCCCCCGATTCTTCGCCAAACGGCTCGACTAGACTCATTCACAGGACTTCTCGTGAGCGGGTCACCAACTTGGGGTTTCGGAAAAGCCGACGCGAGGGCTGCTACCGGCTTGTCTCGGCAAACGATCTGGATCGATGGTATCCCTTCAGCAATCGGCGTTCCTCTTCGCGTGAACCATACGAAGATTATGACTGTGCCGGGTGGATCGTGGACCGACTTTTATTTCGCGAAAGGTTCGCTGTTCAATGTCACATTCGCCCGTCTCATCCAAGTAAGCACTAACACCCGATATGAGTTTCAGACTGAAGGTTCCTTTGGAACACGAAATCCAGTCATCTTAGTGAATTACACAACTCAATATCTCCTTGCAGTCAGCTCCCCTTATGGTCCAACAACCGGTGCCGGATGGTATGACGCCGACACGAGCGCGACGTTACGCGCCCCCCAAGTAGTAGTCGCCCCAGGGCTTCTAGGATATCTAGGAGCCGAGTACGTCTTCGCTTACTGGTCAACCAGTAATGGAGCCACGAATTCGAACACAATCCTGATGAGCGGCCCCAACTGGGCTACCGCCGTCTACACGATCTCGATTTCGGAATCAACATTCGCCGAATTGGTGGTCGGATCTGTAGCATTCGTTTTGGCTGCTGTCATATTAGCAAGGAGAAAATCGAGTTGACACAACCTTCAGCGGTTAATCCGTCAACTTTTTCTTGAGAAGGACGTTCGAGGCTTCAATCATCACTTCGAAACAGACTTCGTCCTTAAGCGGTGGCGGCCCTAGAACTTTGCCTGTAGTAAGATCAAACTGTCCACCATGCCACGGACAGGTAACAGCATTTCCTTCCAAGTCCCCTTCATCCAATGGCCCTCCCCTATGAGTACACTTGTTAGTGATCGCATACAGTTTACCGTCAACGTTACCGACGACCACATCCTCACCACCTACAATTACCTTCTTCAAAGACCCAGGCGGAAACTCACCGACCTGCCCCACTTTGACATAACCGACGCTCATGCGAATCAACGATCCAGAGGGTTTCCTGAACCAGTTAATGAAGCCAACGAAACTTCAAGAATATATGCACCTATCCGCAGTTCGCTCAATCAAAGTAGAATATTTGACCCATCTGGGATACAATTGCAGGCCAGGAATCAAACAAACCGCTTCGAATTCCTAAGACAGAAGTTCCAAGAATATTACAAAGCAAATATCAACAAGCTTGAACCGCCGCCCGCCTTGGCGGAACGAGAATTCGGTTTCCTACTATTCCGAGAACGAGTAATGGTACGCCACAAGGCATTCCGCGATTTCGCATCGTTCGGCAAGTCTCTATTGTCACTAACACCATCAGACACATACTACTCAACAGCGTACTACCAGCACCCTGAACTCGAAATGGAGCGAAAGCAATGGTTGGGCTCCGATCTCGTCTTCGATGTGGACGCCGATCACATTGATACGCCATGCAAAGAAACACATGACATGTGGACCTGTACAAGCTGCAAAGAGACTCGACGAGGAAAGAAACCACTCAAGTGCCCCAAATGTGCCAGCGAGAAAATTGATGCAAAACCATGGCTATGCGACCGATGCTTAATCGCGGCGAAGGAAGAGGTCCTAAAGCTTGTGGAATTTCTCTCTGAGGATTTCGGCATCAAATCCGAAGAGATGCACACCTTCTTTTCCGGCCATAGAGGGTATCACTTGCATCTGATCTCGGACACTTTGAAGAGTTTAGACGATAACCAAAGAAGGGAAATTGTCGATTACGTTATGGCATTGGGACTAGACCCCGCAGAGCAAGGTTTGTACCAAGACCTGCTCGACAACAAGCACCCTTTCATAGTTGGACCGGACCTAACCGACCCCGGCTGGCGTGGACGGCTGGCGCGCGGAGTATATCAGATTCTCACCGAATGGAACCAAAACTCCTTAGTTGAGCTAGGATTTACGCGTGGAGCGGCTACCCAGATTGTAAACGACCGCGACCGCATCAAGGCCGAATGGTCCAAGAAAATGTTATGGAGTTCATTCCAAGACAAATGGAAAATTAACGACAAAGTTTGGAGAAACATAGTTGAAAAGGCGATGAGTTTAGTCGCGTTACCTGCGAAGATCGACACAGTGGTTACCACCGACGTGCACAGGCTGATAAGAATGCCCGGTACTCTAAACGGAAAGACAGGGCTGAGGGCTATGTCTGTCCGCTTAGATCAATTAGAGGAATTTGACCCGTTCTATGAACCCGTCGTCTTTGACGGAATACAGAAGGTCGAGATTTCTGAGGCTCCCAAGCTGCGGCTACGAGACCAGTCATTCGGCCCATATGTGGACCAAAAAGTTGAATTGCCGTTAGCGGCCGCGATATTGCTCATCGCGAAAGGCGTTGCATTTCCGGTGGTCTAGTTTTGTACAACGAATTGTACAAGGCATGGAAATCTGAAATAGCATCCGAAGAAACTCAACCCCTACCTGAGGATTTCTACCAGAGAGCCGAAGCCTACCTAGTCGGCTCGGAACAAGAAGACGCCTCAACAGACGAACACACAATCAAGGGACGCCTTCTTCTGAAGGAAAAGGAGATAGTAAATCGGCTCCTCCGGGAATTGAAGGAGGTAAGGCTCCGAAAGTTGCTTGCTCTGGCACAGAACGGCCGCGAGATCAACGACGCGAACCTCACGGCGGAAGAGAGAAAACTCGCCCGAGCTTTCGCCCAGTCTATCGCGACCTTCGATCAAGAGGAGCCTAGGACGAAACCCCCCGTTTCCGGAGAAAACGTTGAATTGTCCGTCCTCCGATTTCTCCAAGACATCCCCGAGATCGTGGGAACGGACTTGAGAATATACGGTCCTTACAAGAAGGAGGACGTAGGATCGTTGCCGAACCAGAACGCTGTTGCGTTAGTGAAGCAAGGCGTAGCTAGGGAAATTGAAGTGAGCCACGTCGCCGGGGCTCAGAAAAGCAGACTCAGCGCCACCAACAATAAATAGACCGCGTAGCCGCTAGTATCGAAATTACGATGATCGGTATGAAAGTCCCCAAGGAAATGCGAACCTACTGCCCAAAATGCAAAACTCATACCGATCACCAAGTTTCCATCTACAAGAAAGGAAAGGACAGGGCCATGGCGGTCGGGAACAGACGTCATGAACGTGATGAACATGGCTACGGCGGACAGAAATTTCCGAAACTAAAGAGAACAGCGAAAACAACGAAGAAACAACTCCTCAGGCTTACATGCAGAACTTGTGATGACACTACGTACAGGTTTGGAATTCGGCTCCGTAAACTTGAGATAACCTGACCGCTCTTACTCCTGCCACGGGTAGCGTTTCGTCTGCGTTCTACATCAGGCCATAACACTTATGTCCCATGCTTCCGTTCTGGTTGCTTCTTCGGTAGGAAGGGTAGATTAGTTGGTCAAGGGCGAATTGATTCCGAAACCTCAGAGTACCTTCATACGAGTTAAGTGCCCAAAGTGTGGCAATGAGCAGATTGTTTTTGACAGGCCGTCAGTCGCCCCTCGATGCTCGGTTTGCAATGAACAGCTAGCTGATCCAGCAGGCGGTAAGGCGAGGATCAGGTCCGAAGTACTCCAAGTGCTTGGTTAGGATGTGAAAGCGTATGTCCACTCCCCCAGTTGAATACCCAGAAGTCGGAGACCTGGTAGTGGCAAGTGTAACCCGGGTTGTGGACTATGGAGCATATGTGAAGCTTGATGAGTACGACGGCGTCGAGGGACTTATTCACATCTCCGAAATTGCGAGCACATACGTGAAGAACATTAGAGCGCATGTAAGAGAGGGACAGAAACTAGTTCTGAAAGTCTTGCGTGTTAACCCGCAACGGTTTCAAGTTGACCTATCTCTCCGCAGAGTCACAGGCCGTGAAAAGTCGGATAAGATGCTTGACTGGAAGAAAGTGAAGAAAGCCGACTCGATAATCAAGGGCGCGGCCGAACGGCTGAAAGCTACGAACGAAGACGTCGAGAAGATCAAGAATGTGATCTACGAAAAATTCGATAACCCCTTCGATGCATTCGAGGCTGCCGTTGACGATGGAGAGGAAACATTCACCAAGCTCCAGATAGGTGAAGATTGGGCTAAAGTGCTTACAGAGGTCGCAAGAACCAGGATCAGGCTAGAGAAAGCTAAGGTCACCGGCACAGTTGAGCTATCCTGCACGAAGACCGCAGGTGTGGAGGCAATCCGAGAAGCATTGAAAGACGCAAAGAAAGTGAAAAAGTCTCGAGGAACTACAATTAAGATCTATACCCTCGGATCGCCGAAGTACCGATTCGAAGTGAGAAGTAAAGAGGTAACAGACGCCCAAGCCACTTTGAACCTGGCAATGGAGCAAGCACTGAACGCTATAAAGGAGCTTGGCGGTGGCGGGCGCAAGTTAGGTTGAAATGGCATATACGAAAATGTCCGAAGTGCAACACCTACACTATGAAGCAGAACTGCCCAAAATGCGGCAGCGAAACCTTAACCCCTCACCCCGCTAAATTCTCACCGCATGACAAGTATTCTAAACTTCGCGAGCCTCCGGTCTGAGACTCCAACCCTCCAACGCCATCAGTTTTGATTCTATCCGCCGTGGACTTCAATGGACGACGTGGCGGGGTTGTAGTCAATATTACCCTGCCACGCCGCGACAATCATGAAGCTGCCCGACACATCAGACTTCCACGCAAAACTCATCGTTTGTGAAGTCATCTGAACCGTTCGAATCGGCGTGAACGTTTTGTTGTCCAACGTGTATGAAACTGTTACGTTTGCGCCGGCAACGAAGGGAGCCATGGTTACTGTTATGGTTACATTTTGTCCCATTGCAAATGCCGCAGGTGAGGTAGAGAGCTTTAGGGTACTGTTCGTTTTGGTTACTAGTAGCGGTAGTGGTGTGGAATACGTTTCAGAGTAGGAAGTTGTGCCCAAGTAGTGGGCGCGCACCAAGTAGTTGCCTGGGTTCGGTGTCCAAGTGTAGTTGAATGCGCCGTTTGGACTCGTGGTTAAGAGGGTGATTGCTTCCCACGTCTGGCCGCTGTCAACCGACGATTCCAGATATAGTTGTACGGGGCTGATCGGTAACGGATTTCCATTGGGCTGAGTCATGTTACCCGCGAGACGCACACTTTGACCGTAGCTTATGGCAGAGGCGAATGGATGCATCGTCAGTAGAGTGGATTTGATGTAATTCACTCTGAATAGGTAGACGAACTTGTTGGTTGACGAGAATACTTGTGTGAGGTACGGTGAGGGAGTTGTCTGAGTGTTCGACGTCGTGATAGTCATCATGTAGCCTAACACAGAATCCGCATTGAGTTGGGCACTTGTGGTGATGGTGTCGTTCGCAATTACCTTCTTGCTGGTCGCGTTCACGATTTCCCTTACGTAGTCGCTTTGCCCCGTCTGCGGGTTCGTGTTTGTCTCGAGGAATTGTATTTGGTACTTGTTCCACCCGGTTTGGTTGCCGATACGTGCCATCCAGTACCATTTCCCGTCTTCACCGAATCCCTGCCAGCCGCCGGAGCTTCCGCCTGATGGTGTGATGAAGATGGCGATATAGGAGACGTTGTAGCGCTCAAGGTTTGGAATGGCCATAGTGATATTATCGAGAAATGTTTGAGCGATCATTCCAATCTGGGTTGAATTCTGAGTTCCGTTGTCTGCAATGGTCGTACGGTTGCCAAGCGCCGTTATCCAATAACCGTAGTCCCACCAAGCGAAGACTACTGAACCGGGGGCAGTGTTGAGGCGCATCCACGACAATGCTTCAAGCCAGTCGTCATACTTTAGTTCGTTCCCGGCAGATGGGGCGGTCGGAATGCTTGAAGTTACGATTGTCGCCGGCTGGTACGATCCGCGCACGGCGGTCCAGAATGTCGGGATAATGGCGATGAGCAGAATTAGAAATATGGCGAGGCCGAACTCCCTGCCGATTCTGGATATTACTCGAGTTTTGCGTTTCGGGTAGATGACTGCTTCACGCACGATGTCTACGGCCGGTTTGCCCAACTCAACGGTGCCTATGGCCCCCAGGAGACAAAACGCAGGGGCGAGAAGAAGGGTGAGTCGCACGAATGATGCGGCGAAGTAGACGGCGGTTACTCCCCAGAGCACCAGGAAGATATCTTCGTTTCTTCCCCGCTGAATTACGAAGACGATGCCGAATAGGATTAGGAATGTTATCGCTCCGAATTCGTAGAAGAAGCTACCCCATGTTGCGGGCTGGTGCTCGGCGACACTTGCAATGATTGGCACGTTCCCTCGAACGAAGGGGTTAATGACTGCGAAGAACTTGCCGTAAGGTAAGGCGACGATGTTGAAGTAAGAGAGGAGGGCAAGGGCGGCCGCTGTCGCGGCAACAGCCCCCACTAATGTGAACAGACGCACTCTCGTGTTCTCAAGGTAACTTGAGGCCTCGCGCGCGAATAGGACTATTTCGCCAGCGATAACGGCCAACCATGTAATGTCGGTTAGGTCGCTGAAGCCGAGTTTCGGGACTAGGAACGGCGTGAAGACTAGAAAGATGCCCATCGATATGGAATAGCTTAGGAATAGCTTCTTTGAGTAACGGCCGACAAGGACGAGTACGATGACGTAAAGTGGGATAAGGTCAAGTGGATAAAGTGATCCTGCCCATTCAGCGGCTAGGTAGTATAATGAGAAACCTGCGAGCGCAGAATAAACGATTGTACTGCGCGTCGATGCCTTCGGAATAGTCGACCTTCGGAAAAAGAGGAAAATCAGAAGCATCAGCAAAATTCCAAGCGGTTCGTGGCGCAAAAATCCAAGTTGAGTTCTTCCGATGCTGCTAGGGTTAAGCGCCAGGAATAATGCTGTCAATAATCCGGCGCCCTTTCCCCAGAAATCCTTTCCCAAGAAATATGCCACAAGCACCGTCAACGTCCCGGCGGCGACTGGGAAGATCATGGCCGCATCAAACGGCGAGACAGCGACACCCAAGTCGCGTAGTAGCATAACTATCGCTGCGACAACGAACGCTTCCCCGTACAGGTTCCAAGTTGGCATATCGGCGCCATAGGGATACCAGCTCATCACGTCGTGCCACTGGAACCAGGCGAGGAACCCGTGGTCGACTGTGAATTGAATCATGCGCCATTGAAGGTATGGGTCAAATTCGTTAAGGTAATATCCCCAGCGAATCGGCATCAGCCTGACCCCGAGAGCGATTATTACGATCAGGCTTAGGGCGACGTACTCGAGAACTGTCCCGCGGGAAATTCCTGAAAATGTCTTGCGGATGCCATCTACACGCTCTCCAAGGGTTTCGCGGTTTACGTACTTGCCCAGGAAACTCTTGGCTTTTCTCAGGGCTCGGCCGGTTGCTGACAAATTTGCACCCGCGGATTTTTCGAAAGTACACTTTCCGCCTGATATAAAAGGTTGTTAACGCAAATCTCTAAGACCCCGACTTGTTGGGTCAATATTTCTTCACCCCCGATAGGTTTACGGTTTCCATGCTGGCATGTCGGGTGTTTTGGTTCAGTTTGAACGCTTGCCGAATGCGGCTGTGGAGCTGGCCGAAAGCCTTGTCAGACCCTTCGGCCCTTCTCTAGCTGGAAAGATGTTATGCCCTCCGCCCATCTCACTTGTCCCTCGTGCGGAAAGATGCATGTCGAAGAGGACAGATATTGCATTCAATGTGGTGAGATTCTTAACCCCATCTATTGTTCCTCATGTGGAACCAAGAACCCAGATGGTTTGGAGCGGTGTTTACAATGCGGGAGCTCGATGCCTAGCCTTGCGGGTTTGAAGTGGAACCCGATTGTCACGGTGCTCAACCCAACCTCGGCAATGAAGGGAGAAGATTGGTCGAGAGCAGATGAGAATACCGTTGACAATTCTGCCCTCAGATGGCTGAGAGAAAGATTCAACCTAGATAAGAAGACAGTTAAGACTGATGAAGCTTCCGCGAATAACCATACTTAGTCGTATCGTAGAATGGGGGTCTCGTTATCTTTGCGGCTTCGTATCTGTCACGAAAGCGCATATCAACAAGAGAACCGTCCTTCGCGTCTTGCTCTTCGACGTACCCCATCGCTATTCCTGTTTTGATGATTGGGGACAGGGTCCCGCTGGTAACTACGCCGATTTCCCTTCCGTTATCGGTTATAGTGAATCCGTGTCGTGGGATAACGCGCTTTTGCGTAACCAGGCCGACTCTCAGCTTAGTCGGACAATTCTCCTTAGCCTCTCTCAGTTTACTGCTTCCTATGAAGTCCTTTTGTAGTTTGACTACGAAGCCCAGCCTCGCTTCGAATGGGGTCGTCTTCTCGTCGATGTCTATTCCGTACAAGCATAATCCGGCTTCAAGACGCAAGAGATCTCTTGCGCCGAGGCCGCAAAGTTGTGAGTTCATAGGTTTACCCACTCGAAGCAATTCATCCCAAACGATCTTCGCATTATCTGGGTGATCGATCGGGGAATCCCAAACAAAGACTTCGAACCCGTCCTCTCCTGTGTAGCCTGTTCTCGATAGCAAGACAGGGACACTGCCAATCTTCGCCCAGTCGAAGCTAAACCTGGGTACACCCGCGAGCCTTGAGTCGTGCGCAGCTTCGGTGACTAAGGGGACGGCCCGCGGCCCTTGTACGGCGAACATGGCAGATTCATTTGACAAATCTTCAATTTCAACGTCGAACCCCTCCTTGTTGGTTTTGAACCACTCATAGTCACTCGATCGGTTGGCTGCATTGTATACGATTGAGTACTTGTCCTTCCGCAACTTGAGGACGAGTAGGTCGTCTTTGATTCCACCTTCTGGGTTGCAGAGTAAGGAGTACTGACCCTGGCCTTCCTTTAGAGTGGAGACGTCGTTTGATGTTATTTGTTGCAGGAATCTTTCTGAGTCGTCGCCTTTGATTATGGACCGACCCATATGACTTACATCGAAAATTCCAGCAGCCTCTCTGACGGCGAGGCTTTCAGGTATTATCCCTGTAAACCAGAGGGGAAGTCTGAAGCCGGCGAACTCAGTCAAATGGCCGTGTTCTTCGTGGAAACCCTGCAACTGAACGGTTGGTGGCAACCCGCTTCACCGAGCGAGTTCCTTAACCGATGGTGATTGGACTATCTGACTATCTCTTCGTACGGAACTATCTTGACCTTCTCCGTTTCAAAGTCAAGTTTTCTCTTGCATTGAGGGCACGTTCCATTATGTCTCTGTATGATCTCCGTTGGGGTTTCGAGCTCCAGTCCGTGGTATAGAATTGAACCGCATTCTTGGCAGAAGACCTTCTGGGGCATAAATCATACTCAACCTAAGAGTAGGCGTGAGAGTAAAGCAACATATTTTAGCCTCGTGGTTCTCTCCCACTCCGTATTGTGATGTAGGATGTTCGAGGGTCTTCGGATTAGGCTAGGCAAGGTTCCGTGGAAGATGCGGCGGTTCCTCAGCAATCTAGGCTATTCGGCCAGATTCCTCCGGTCGCCCTCGACACGCAGGGTGAAGCCGTCGACTACCGTTCTTGCGTTGGCTGTTGTTATATTTGTTGGATTTGTATTGGCGGGTGGGGTTTATGATATTCTTGAACATCCAATCTCGCTTCTGCCAACGTCGTATGGCTATTCCGTCGTCATTCAAGGTACATTGGGCCAGCAGACTCTGAACGAGAGCCTGATCGCTGCGTTTCTCTACTTCCTCGGCGTAGGAGGCCTCTACATGTTGTTGCGGAGTACTAGGTACGCTTACCGACCACGAAATGCATACCTCCTCCTAATTCTGGGAACCCTTACCGTACTGGTCGTGGTTGCCTACTCAGCCTCTCTCATCAACACTAAGATCGGCGGCGGCTGACACTTTCACCAATAATGCTCCTTCAAACCGAGACTATACGCGGCAACATTCGTCAGAAAATGGATAGGCGGCGTGACCAGTAGTAGGATTAGAGCCACCGGCAGGGAAACCGTCGAAAAAAGGGAAACGAGAATTAAAGCTCCGACCACAAAATCCAGTTGGTCCACAATCGGCAGCGGATCCCCTGGTTTGATCTTCATTCTTCTCTTGACAAATGCGCCAGCTAAGTCACCAAGTAGAGCCCCTAAGGACGCAGACATCGCAATTGTGAGAAGGTTCTTGGAGAATATGTAAGAGCACACTACCCCAACGACACCCCCGACAATAAGCCCGCTAAAAAACCCCCTAAACGTCTTGTGATCCCCAAAAATTCTTTCTCCGTCAACGAAGTTCCGTCCCAAATCAATTGGTCGTCCCCCACCGAAGACAACCGGCGCTCCGTTCGTACAGTAGGTTGGCAGGATTATGTAAAGGGCCGAAAACCAATCCTGAATCGTCGGCCACAACAGTCTCACCGATTGTAGCTAGGCCTCTGAAAATGTCATCCGCTCTGGCTCGAATTAGACATCTGTCAGTCCATTCTCCCCTAAACTGACAAGCCATGTGTCTCCGGCGCGATCGGTTCCACCCAATCTTTCAAGAACGAATTCCTTGACGCTTGGTTTGGGGGTATTCTTGATTCTCAGTATGAGTTGGGGAAAATGGAAGACGGCACGACGGGCGACGGGTTCTATATCAGCGGCCAAAGGAGTTAGACGCGAGTGAACTTGACTCGTCATGATGCATGTGATATCGTGTGATGATGCTAGCTCCTCCAAGTAGGCCACCTGCCTACTTAAGTCGCGATTCAGGTTGAAGATGCTGTCAGCACCCGAGAACGCTGCGCGGTAAAGTGAGCTGATCGAATCAACTATGACCATGCCGAATCTTGACGTGATATAGTTTTCCAAAGACTCCACGACTCTTCGCTGCTCTGAGAACGTTTCCGGAAAGAACAAGGTAATTAATTCGCTTATATCCGCTGAACGAGCGCCGGCGATTTGATTAAACCGCTGTTGGGTGAATGAATGGTCCGAGTCGACATAGAGCACTTTGAGGCCTTTAGCGGCACATGCAGTGGCCGCCTGGATTACTGTTGTTGTCTTACCGGTGGCGGCTTCTCCGTAAATTAACCCCATTTCTCCCAGCGTAAAACCGCCTCGAAGCATTCTATCAAACTCTGAACAGCCGATCGGAATCTTCTGGGGTAATACAGACAACTTCGAGGCACCGTCCAAACCGAGGCGCTATGTGCTGATACACTCTTCCCATTGAGATGGATCGGTTATTCGAGGCAAGGCATTAATTCCTTTCCCATTTTGTTCGTCGATGCAGCATCCACGAAGGATGCCCAATTCGGAAGCGAGGAGTGTACTGGCAATATAGTAGTTCGGTAACGAAATGGCCTGTGTCTTCCAGTAATGATGTGGACTAACAGGAAAAACAGCGTAGATAACTAGCTTTCAGTAAGGGTTCAGGCGCCAAACAAAAGGGCGGTCAATTATCGGAACTTGTCAGCAATTCCTTTACAATGGCTCTTGGCCTAGCTGCGTCAAGCAATCGGGTGAATTGTTTAATCCAGAGTGGGTATAGGTAGAGCTTTCCATAGAAAAACTCCTCAAATATCAAGTTGTCCAGTAAGCTGATAGCTCTTCGCACTGTCGAGTATCCGTAGACTGTCGAGAGCCGATCGACGTTATCGAGAGAGGGCAGGCACATAAACTCCGATGCAATTGTGGCGTACACGTCTCTCTGCTCTTGGCCCTCTTGCAGCTTTCTCAGTCGGAGTTTTCGGAGGGCCAGTCGCTTAAACACCCGCGACTGCTTCAACCGCTCGTCCAAAGCAGAATTTTGACGGAGTTCCATGCGGGTTCCAGTCTCTCTATTGCCCGGCAACCCATTTTTAAATTCATGCATGAACGATGGAAGAACTGCCTGTGAGTGAACTGGAGTCTTCACTTCTTCTTGGTAAGTTCCTTGAGGTAACTCGCGTAACTTTCTGCCGTCAGTAGGGCTTTCGTGTCAACTTCCAAACGTGAAGGCTTAAAAATTACGATCCATCCACCGCCGTACGGCTCTTGGTTCACGAGTTCAGGTGACTGAACCAGTTTTTCGTTTCGTTCTATGATTTCGCCCGATACCGGCGAATAAAGCTCTGAAACCGCCTTAACTGACTCTACCGTTCCGAAAACTTCACTTTGTTTCAGTTGTTTTCCGACTTGCGGTAGGTCTACGTACACTACCTCGTGAAGAGATTTCTGCGCGTAATCGGTAACTCCCACCCGGCACTTGTTAAGTTCAACGGTTACCCACTCGTGTTCTTTCGTATACCGCAACTCTTCAGGTACATCGAAATCATCGACCTTCATAGGAACGCGTCCACGGAGAAGCTGTAGAAACAGGGTATTTAGCAGTATTCACCAACTCTTCTTCTCGTAACCCCCGAACAACCTACTCTTATTGGCGGATCACGATGCGTTATCATCTATCGCCGAAAAACACGGTAATAGTTCGCGGCCCCGCATCAATAATTCTCCTTGCTGGTCAAGCAACAGTTCTAGGCGGACCAATCGTCGCCAATCAGACGAAAATCGTCGCAAGCCAGAAGCAATTACCCATCGAAACAGAAACCGGCGCAGAGCTTGAAATCGCGGGAGAATTGGCAGAGATATTTGAGATACAAGGCAGCACTATACCCTCCTCATGGAGACTAGCCGCTACGGCTCTTGAACAGATGCGAGAGGAGACATCCGTAATCCTTGGACCTCCCGACGTGGGAAAGAGTACTCTGTGTGTCTATCTAGTGAACAAGTTGTTGCAAAGTGGGCTGACTCTCCGTGTCATCGATGCAGACATAGGTCAGGCCGATATGGGACCCCCGACAACAATAGGCAGCGCGGTTCCAACTCGACCCATCATTTCCCTCCAAGAATTACGGCCTGACAGAAGACTCTTCATTGGCACCATAAGCCCGAGCGGCGTCGAGCAGAAGCTAATCAGCGGCATTCAAAGGCTAATGGCTACGGGGAGTAAAATGCTCACAATCATAAACACTGATGGTTGGGTTTCAGACTTTGCCGCCATATTGTACAAGATTAACCTGTTGACACAACTCCAGCCCGACCTAGTGCTCGGTCTGACCTATTCGAACGAAATCGAACCGATTTTAGGCGGCGTCAGATTTCACTCAATGAAAGTCGCCGCTGCGAAGGACGCTTTGGAACGATCGAGGGTAGATAGAAGGTTCATACGCGCGGATGCCTACCGCAGGTCACTAGAGGGTGCCATTACGCGCCGGGTGAGTTTAGAAGTGCCGTTGATTCTTCCTGCTGGTTTACGTCAAGTAAGTAGATCCGATCGCCGCGTATTGAACAACCTCATCGTAGGTATCCTCGACGAAGAAGGTTATCTGGCACAAATTGGGATCCTCATGGGTATAGATGATGAAGGAGCTTGGATCTACTCAAGGCAAGCTGAAGCACCACGCACAGTAGAGGTTGGCCGCGTCAAACTCTCAACATCTGGAAGTGAAATTGGCTTCCTCTAGGCAATATTGCCGACGATTATGCTTTTAGCAAGCCTAGAACAACCTCCTAGAACTATCCTTAGCTGTCGTGATCATGTTTGACCGTTTTGGAAGACTATAGGATGAAAATCCGTGAAACTGACAAGAAGATACTTGGCTTAGTCAAGGAGCGCCTAGAGCTCGGAAGACAAGTGGCTGAGGCTAAGCATGAAAGAGGCCTGCCCACAATAGATGCCGACGCGGAGCAAGCTACTTTCAGAAATATGACCCAATTCGCCGAAGAATTAGGAGTTGAGAAGAGGTCTGCCGAACGGTTGGGGGAACTGCTGATTGAAGAAACAGTTCGCGTCGAGGAGGCCACCCAACCAGCACAGTCAAAGGACCAACTGATGAAAGAAATGTTCGAACTCACGCAGAAACTCACCTCACAAGGCAGAAAGGTGACCAGATTCGAGATTGGAGAACCGAACTTTTCAACTCCTAACGTAGTTATACAAGGCCTGAACTCCACGTTCCGCAAAAAGAAGGTTATCGGGTACGGACCATCCCAGGGCCTACCCGAATTGAGAAAAGCCATCGCTGCCGAACTGACCAAGCAACATAAGACGACAATTGACCCAGATCAAATCCTAATAACGCCCGGTGCCCGCTTCGGAATTTTCGCCACCATTACAAGTTTCGTTTCATCTCTAGAACGCGTCGTAATACCCCAACCCGCATGGCCCGCATATGAGGAATGTGTGAATTTCATCAAAGGACGAGTCATTCCTTTGAAGACACGTTTCGAAGACCGATGGGACATTGATCTAGACAAACTCGAGTTAGAGCTCAAGAAAGGAGTTCGGTTGTTAGTGTTGAATAGTCCCTGCAACCCCACGGGAAAAGTCATCGGTAAGGAGAAGTTCAAGCGAGCGGTCGACCTAGCAGCAAAGTACGACACAATGATATTGTCGGACGAAGTGTATGACAGGTACGTTCATTCCCCCGCGCCGAGTATATTAGAGAACGATTATGACAAATTCGTTTACATTAACAGCTTCTCAAAACAATTCAGCTTGACGGGCTGGAGGATCGCCTACCTCGTTACCACAAAAGAAAACGCCTTGAGAATTAGACGCGCGTTACAGACGGCAATAACTTGTGTTCCGGAATTCATTCAAAACGGGGCGCTGGTTGCCATGAAACGGGCCGAAGGCGAAGCACTCCGGAGTATTAAAGCCATAATGGAGAAGGTGGAGTTTACCTGTCGTGAGCTTAGCAAGATAGACGTTTCTTTCCACAAACCAGAAGGAGCCTTCTACGTCTTCCCGAAGGCAAACAAGCCAAACTTCGACTCACTAACATTCGCCAGACAGCTCCTGGAAAAGCATAGCGTCAGCGTCACACCAGGCCAGTCGTTCGGCGAGTATCCGGAATTCTTCAGACTCGCTGTCTCACTACCAAGAGCGCAAATTCCCGCCGCAGTCAAAGCGATTGGAGCGGCTCTCGAGTCATGGCCGTAGTCGCTGTAATCGGCGGATCTGGCAGGATGGGGACATGGTTCGTTAACTTCCTCTCGGAAAACGGATACGAGATCGTCATAAGCGACAAGAAAGCGCCCTCCCGGTCGGTGAGGAAGAAGAGGTCCAAGTTTGTGAGAAACCCGATACAAGCTGCCCAGCTCTCTGAAATCGTCCTTTTGGCGACCCCAACGCTTGCGACCAGATCCCTTCTCAATAATATTACGTCTCATGTCCCAAAAACTACACTTATAGTAGAAATTTCGTCAGTCAAGCAACCTCTCAGAAAAACAATTCAATCGTTGACTCGTTTCGGCGCCCAGATCCTAAGCTTACATCCAATGTTTGGCCCTGGGGCCAGAAGCCTAGCAGACAAATCAATCCTAGTCGCTGAGGAGCCGCCTAACTGCACCCCGGCCAGAAGACTCCTCTCGATCCTCTCCGAGAAAGGCGCAAGGATAATTCGATGCACTCTGGAAGAACACGATGAGCTCGTAGCTACCACGCTAGCACTCCCGCACTTCCTAAACTTTGCATTTATAGAAAGCATCAGAAAAGCTGGCCTTCCACTTGACAGGCTTCGCGAGTTGGGAGGGACAACTTTCAAACTTCAACTCCTGATAGCCGAAGCGCTATGCCATGAGAGCCCAAACAACGAGGTTTCAATTCTTCTGGACAACAAGTATAACGTAGAGGCGTTCTCCACCTTCGCTCAACAAATCCATGAAGTTCGGCGCATTATTCGAAGAAGGAGCCGAGTTGAATTGTTGCGCCGGCTGAGAGACGACGTCGCTTTCGTTCGGGAGGATAGGCTGTTTGGTAGAGCCCACGAGCGGTTTGCCGCTGCGGTTGAAGTTTCAAACTTCGGCTGACTGCTTACGTCTCTTTCTTTCCCAGCACGCGCGGAATTGCGCCTGATCGTAGGCAGTGGTCCGCGAGGACGAGTGCCACGGCGGCTTCCACAACTGGTACGGCTTTCGGGACGATGCAAGGGTCATGCCTCCCGGTTACTTCGACTTTCGTATCTCGCATCTCCTTCAGATTTACCGTCATCTGTTCTTTGGGAATTGAAGACGGGGGTTTGAAAGCAACACGAACTACGATAGGCATCCCATTTGTTAGGCCACCCAAAATTCCACCTGAGTTGTTCGTGAGAGTCACAATCTTACCATCCCTAATCGTATAGGGATCGTTGTTTACCGATCCAGAAACCGATGCGGCCTGAAATCCAAGGCCAACTTCAAAGCCTTTAACTGCAGGAATGCTGAACGCAACCTTTGCAAGATCCGCGTCCAAGCTGTCGAAAATTGGTTCTCCTACACCGGGAGGCAGGCCAACTGCTATGCATTCTACCACTCCCCCTAGGCTGTCGCCTTCGTTGCGAGCTTTGAGAATCACCTCCCGCATCTTCTCGGCTGTCTCCGGATCGGCACAGCGGACAGCATTCGAATAGGTGTAGCGAACGATCTGCTCGTGAGTTAACTGTTTCTCAAGGTGTACCCTCTGAATTTGTATTGTATGAGCGAAGACCTGAACGCCAATAGACCGTAGGAGCTTCTTGGCGACTGCCCCCGCCATCACAAGTGGAACAGTCAGCCTCCCGCTTGCTCGACCTCCTCCCCGAAGATCATTGAATCCGCCGTACTTTATCCTCGAGGGGTAATCTGCGTGTCCTGGCCTAGCGACCGATTTGAGTTTCTCGTAATCTTGTGATCTTACATCCTTGTTGGGCGTCAATATGGCGATAGGGGCCCCTGTCGTGTATCCATCGAAAACCCCAGAGAGAATCTCCACTTCATCTTGCTCGCGTCGCGCGGATGTAACGTTTGGGTCGGGTGGCATTCGTTTCGCGAGTTCCTCGTTTATTTCAGTTGGATCAAGCCTAAGTCCCGCCGGGCACCCGTCGACTAGAGTGGCGACGGCTGGGCCGTGGCTCTCACCGAACAATGTTACCTGAAACATTTTCCCAATTGAATTATCGCTCAGTGACTTCGACCCCCAGGGATCTAATGTCATTGAAGAATGTTGGATACGACTTATTCACTGATTGTGCGTCTCGAATTGTAACGGGCTCTGCGGCGTTAAGTGCCGCAACGGCAAGAGCCATAGCTATTCGATGGTCACCGTGCGACTCAACCGTTCCGCCCCGAAGGGTAGACGGACCGGAAATGACCAATCCTCCATCTCTCACCTCAACATCTGCCCCTAGGTTTCTTAGCTCCGATGCGATTGCAATCAACCGATCCGACTCTTTATACCTCAGCCTTTCGCCCCCAGTGATTTCTGTCTTCCCTTCCGCGCACGTGCCCAGTACAGCCGTTACCGGCCCCAAATCGGGACAGTTACTGATGTTTACCTTCGAAGCCTTCAGCGGCTGCCCTTCAACATGCAACCCTTTGAGCGAAAAACTAGTACGAACACCCATTTGCGCCAACGTCTTCAAGAACGCCGAATCCGGATCCGACTCACTCTGCGAGAGCCCGGTAATAATTATCTTTGAACGGGTTACGGCTGCCGCCGACATCAGAAATGCGGCCGAGGAATAGTCGCCTGAAATATTATGGTCCGCCGACAAATATCTTTGGTGCGGAGCGACCTGAAAGAGTGACATCTCACTGTTTGTTTGAACATTGACACCATGTTGCTTCATTGTTTCAATGGTAAGAGCAGCATAACCGCGCGATTCGAGCGGGGAGGTCGTGGTTATCTCAAGTCCTTCTTCCATCAATGGTCCAGCGAGAAGCAACCCCGAAATGAATTGGGAGCTGACGTTACCAGGTATCTGAACGCTCCCTCCTTTCACGGGCGCAGCCTTAACAGTGATCCCAGCCCCCTTGGTCTTGATGCTGACTCCAAGTTGTTTCATGGCTTGAATGAGTGGCTGAAGCGGCCTCCGCATCAGGGCGGGGCTCACGCTCAAATCCGCATCTACTCCTACTAATGACACGATGGGGATGGTGAAGCGAAGAGTCACCCCAGACTCTTCACATTCTATCCTCCCCGGGGGTGGGTGTGGTATTCCGTCACTCTCCACTCTCCAACCTTCCCTCTCGCACTGCACCTTCGCTCCCAACGAGCATACGGCGCTCAACGAGGCTTTCGTGTCTTCGGAAGAGAGTGGGTTATAGATACTGGTCGTTCCTCGGGACAGAAGCCCGGCAAACAGAGCACGATGTGTCTGCGCTTTAGAAGGCGGGGCCCTTACTTCCCCCGATAGCATCCTTGTCGGAGTAATCAATACGTTCAACGTGATAACCCTCGTGCTGTGGCTTTTCGAAGATTAAACGATGTCTCAATGACTTGACCTTTGAGTCGGCGCCACGCCGTACGAACATTTTCCTTCTTGGGCTCGGACACAACTGCCGCGACCGCCGGGCCTTTTCCCGTCAGCCCCGCCGCGACCGCACCCGCGTCTAGAGCCATAGTAGTCGCTCTCGTGTCGTAGCCGAGAGCCAACGAGTAGATCAGGCCGTTGAACGTCATAGAATTAAGATAGTCTCCTTTCAACGCCGAGCGGTTGGCAGCTTGGATGAAAGGCTTAATCGACTTGAAAGAAACCGGATCAATGTCCCGAGTGTATCTCTTAGTGTTCGGCACGTAAATGAGAACGCGCAAATCTCCTTTGGGCCTGAACCGTTTCAAAATTCTCCGCCTCACGTTATCTGTGACAACTACGCCTCCAAAATAACAGGCGCACGCATCGTCGAAAGCACCCGTGAGAGTTACGCCTGCGGCAAAGCTCGCCCGCACCCCAAGTCTCACAACTTCAACATCGCTGGCTCTCCTCCCCAAGGCGTGAATTGAAGCTAGGGCCACAGCATTACTGGCGGCACTGCTGCTCTTGAGTCCGACGGCGATCGGTATGTTTGAATCCGTCTCAATAATCGCGCCGAAACGTCTGTCGAGCCTGAAATGCGTGAACACGGTTCGCGCGGCCGCTTTGACTAGGGTAGAGTTCTCCTGAGGATCACTTAGGTTTCTTGCGATGAAGACACCCGACCGATTGGTTACGGTGACGGTTGCACGGGTCTGCAATCCAACTCCGAGAGCAGCTCCCCTTCCTGTCGCCATGGCGTTAACTATGGTAATGGCGCCGTGGCTTACTGCTTCAGCGGCTCGAAGCATCCTCTGAAATCAACTTCTTAGTAATAGCGCGCCGCATTTCACCGATAGGAGCTTTTTTCCCAGTCCAGATCGTGAACGAGCAAGCGCCTTGACTCACGAGCATGTCCAATCCAGTAACGGTCCTAGCTCCGGCTGAAAGTGCATCTCGCAGTAACTTTGTACGCACGGGTCTGTACACAATATCGAAGACCCATTTGTCGCCTCGAATCCACCTCTTCTCGATAGGTGGATTGTGTTTTCCATCCATACCCATTGAGGAAGCATTCAAAATGACGTCCACTTTGCTCACAGAATCTCTGAGAGCACTCCTGGAGAAAGGTACGACGTCCATTTTGAGACCGAATTTTTCATACAAAGACTTCGTCACCTGCCTTGCGGTCGAGACCGTGCGGTTGGCTATTTTGAGTGAGCAACCCCTTGCTGCGAGGGTGTGTGCTATCACCCGACCCGCCCCACCGGCGCCGATAAGCAACACGGATACTTCATCGGGCCGGATCCCGGCCGCCTCCATTGCGTTTAGGGCACCGGCACCATCTGTGTTAAATCCCGTTAGGCCACCGTCGTCGTTCTTCACGGTGTTGATCGAGCCGATCTCTGCCGCTTCAGTCTCGACCTCATCTAGGTATCGGAGCACAGTCATTTTGTGTGGGGTGGTAACGTTGAACCCTTTCACGTCCAGGCACTTCAATCCCTGAACCGCCCCTCTCAGCTCCGCTTCCCTTACGGGGAAGGGCAAATACACGGCATTCAGTCCTGTTGCGCGGAACGCGGCGTTCTGGATTGCTGGACTGAGGGAGTGATCCACCGGGTCACCGATTAGGCCATACACCCGCGTTGAACCTGAGAGCTCCGGCTTAACCGAGTCCAAGGATCCGCCATGCACTCCGTAGGTCGTCAATAGTCAGTTGGCCTTCTGCCGTCTTGGATTGGCCCGACATCGAAGCGAAGGTAAATTCCGCACCAAACCAGGGGGACAGAATTCTCGACGGTATTCCATGTATGCCCATCGCGAATGAAACCAGCCTTGTGCCGGCTGATTCACTCTGGACGAAACCTAGAACGGTGAGGTTGTCTCTCGGAAGGTGCGCCGTGGTTACGATCTTGCAAATATCACAGCCTAACCCTTTTTCACGCCCTAGTATCGTGGTCAACTCTTCTTGTCCCGGCGTCGCGGAATAATCGTGAAATGATAGGATGACATCTGCGCCTTTGGACTTTATTTCTTCTATCGCCGCTGGGCTCGCGGTCGCAAGGTCAAGGTCAACAAGGTCAAACCCGACGCCGGCAGCGTACGCAAGTTTCTCAAGCTTACTAGTGGGACTGCAATCAGACCTGTCCGTCGCAATGATGGGAAAAGACTTCTGGAGTTCAATTTGCTCGAGGATTCTACGGTCCTCCAGCTTGTCGATGCGAACTTCTACCAAGTCCGGTTTCTTAGGTGAGATTTGTTCCATCAATGCGCCGATGTTGCTGTCATCATCTATCATGATCGAGAGGCATGTCCTGAACTTCAGCGTTCGATCACCATCTCATCGGCGACTAACGTTCCGAAGTGCCTGCCTCCCTCCTCGACTCTGATGAGGACGATGTTGCCTTCTTTTAGATCAGAGACGGGGATCGATGTGGAGTCTGAAACGAGGCGAACGGTTTCTGCATTTTGAAGTATTAGTGAGAACCTACGGCTTCCGCTTTCCATCTCAACCACAACCATAGGCCTACGTTCTATCTTCACTCTACCGACATGCCCGGGTCTTGTTGCTCCGGAGCGATCGACGATGAGTATCTCGTCTCCGGCTTTCAATTCGGCTAGGTACTTCGTTTTCATGCCCGGTGTCAGAACGTAGGAGGAGACGGGGCCTGCGTTCACTCGGAACGGTCTAGGTTCAACGTGTGGGTTTCTGTGAACCTCGGCTTCAACTAGGAATAAACCAGCCGATTGGGATCCCACTAGCATCCCTTCTCCGGGTTTCATGAGCTCGCATGTGTCAACACAGACCCTGGCTCCTTGCCCAATCTGTTTGACACTTACGACTTTTCCTTTCGTCAATGTGATGATGTTTTCTTGTGTGTTGAGGATTGTCAGGGCTTCGAAATCATCGTTTGAAGAAACCGTGATCGCGACGCCGTCAACCCCGAGTTCGAGTGTTTCCAATGCTACCCTAGCCTCGCTCGTCGTTGAAACGTCGGCTAGTAGGCTGACTTTATTCCTCGTTCCAGCGATCAGGTTTTCGAGTGGAATAACTTTCCAGTTTGGACACTTTACGAGTGCATACCTGATTCCGGCCTGCGCGAGTTGCAAGACCCTCTCTTCGTCCCCTCGATCCTTTACGACTATCTCGACAGCCGCATTGGCCGGAATTGGAGTGCCCGGCGGTGCCGTTGTGGAGATTATGCGGATATCAGACCTTTCGTCGGTTGATACTGTCTGTAGTTTCAAACCGCTAGCCAGCGGCAGATCTTCGGGCGAAAGAATTGAGGCTGTGAATTTTCCTTCCGCAAGTTTGAGAAGTTCTAGCTTCTTGGCTTTTGGCAGGTTCGGGCCTAGCCTGAGCCATAGTTGTTTCATGAGGAACCCACGAGGTGCTTTGCCGCATCTTTCGCGCTCGCGCCGTTATGGACAATTGCGGACAATGCTCTGCTCATTGATTGTGGGTTGTTGTGCTGGAAGACGTTTCTTCCGAATGAAAGGCCGGCAGCTCCCGCTTTCATGGAGCTTTCCGCAAGTTCCAGCACTTCCATATCTGTTGTCATTTTTGCTCCTCCCGCTACGACTACGGGGACTGGGCAACTCTGCACTACCTTTCGAAAGCTTTCTCTGTCGCCCGTGTATACGGTCTTGACTACGTCAGCTCCGAGTTCGGCGCCTATCCTGGCGGCGTGAGCTACCGCCTCAAATTCGTTCTCGTTCTTTATGTTGGGGCCGCGTGGGTACATCATGGCGAGTAGCGGCATTCCGAGAGAATCGCATTCCTCTGACAGGCTCCCAAGAAATTCAAGCATCTGATCTTCTTCCAAGGCGCCGATGTTAGTATGGGCCGAAACTGCGTCAGCTCCAAGCCTTACCGCCTCTTCGACCGTGCAGACTCCGACTTTGCGGTTGGGCTTACCGCCGAGTTTTGTGGAGGCGGAGGCATGAATTATCATGCCGGCACCGTGGGTATTCACATGCTTCGCTATGCCCTTGTGGAAGAGTACGGCGTCGGCTCCGCCGCTGACGACGTGGTTCACTGCGGCTTGCATGTCCTCTAATCCTCGGACCGGGCCGAGCGTGATGCCGTGATCCATTGCGATTATGAAGCTCTTGGCGTCGTCCCGCATGATTCTTCTTAATCTTCTAGTTTTGCCCGATTCCATGCGTTTCACCCTCAGAGGTATCCCTGTGACTTCATCGACTCCGCTATTAGAATGGCGCAACCCGCGGCTCCGCGAATTGTATTGTGTCCTAAGACTACATACTTGACGCCTGAGAAGACGGGGTCACTGCGAACCCTTCCGACGACAACTGCCATTCCATGCCCTTCGTCCCGATCGAAACGCGGTTGCGGCCGATCTTGTTGAACCTTGAGGACTATGGGGCGTTCAGGAGCTGTAGGTAGCTTTAGTTTCTGTGGTTCAGCCGTGAATTCTTCCATGCAATGGATTATCTCGTCGGGCGATGCCGGTTTCTCTGTTTGAACGAAAACGGCCTCCGTATGGCCGTCAATTACTGCGACACGGTGGCAACTGGCCGATACATTGAATTCCGCCGGTCGGCCGGGGTTGCCGAGTATCTTTTGTGTCTCCGTCTGCACCTTTTCTTCTTCGTTGTTGATGAAGGGGATGACGTTGTCGATTATGTCTAGCGAGGCGACACCAGGGTAACCCGCCCCAGATGCCGCCTGCATGGAGGATATGACCACGTTTCGCAATCCGAAGCGGGCCGCGATTGGTTTGAGGGAGAGGGTGAGAACTGCGGTTGTGCAATTGGGGTTGGTGACTATGGCGCCGTCCCATTTTCTTTTTTGTCGCTGTTCGTCGATCAGGGATAGATGGGTGTAGTTAGCTTCGGGATTCATCAGGGGAACATCTGGGTCCATTCTGTGTGCTGAAGCATTACTTACAACTGCGAAGCCCTGCTTCGCGAACTCTTCTTCCACTTCCCGAGCCTGTTCAGCGGGGAGAGCTGAGAAAACAACATCCGCATCCACTTGTCGTGGGTCGGTCGGTTGAATGGTGAGTTCCGCGATTTTGCGCTTCAGCTCTGTATCCATTCGCCAGTTGACAGCGTCTCCATATTCGACGCCCGCGCTTCGCTCTGAACCTGTTAGGGTGGTTATTTCGAACCATTCGTGATCGTTAAGCAGTTGGACGAAGCGCTGGCCAACTAAACCCGTTGCTCCTAGGATGGCCGCCTTCATTGTAGTTCTCCCCGAACGACCTGCTTCATCAATCGCAGGGCCGTCTCTTTGTCATCCCAGCCAACGAAAACCAGAATGCTTGAGGCAATTGTGATCATTCCATAGATGTTAATCCCGTTCTCTTGCAGGTGGGATGAGATCCTGCCGATGATTCCGGGCGTATCCTCTAAACCGACGCCCTTCACTTTGAGGAAGGCCAGGTTGGGTTGGACGGCCATGGCCATGGCCTCGCCGAATTTCATGATGACGCCATGAACGGCCGCTAGCATTGAGTTTGAACCTATCTGGGGAACGTAGAAGATTAGGGAGTTGAAGTTCTCCGATAGGCCGTCTAGAGAGGAATGCTTGCGTATCTCCCCTAAGATCTCGCTTAGGATCTCAGGGTTCTCTGAGATACCTTTGCCCGCAATCGTGACTGCCATCACTTGGCTGCTGTCCTCCCACGTAACCTCCACCTCGGTCGAAATCCCTCCCGAAATTACAGTCCCTTCTGCTCCCAAGTCGCCTTTGTTGTGGTTGATGACTCGGACGGGAATGTCAGGATCCTTGTACCTGAGCGCCTTTCTATGGATGAACTTGGTGCCTGAGTCGGCCAACCCGATGAGAGTTCTAACGTCTATTTTCTCAAGCCTGCGAGCATCCGGCACAAGTTTTGGATCCGCTGAGAGGATTCCGTCCGCGTCTGTTACGAGAACCACCTCGTTGGCCCCAATGCCTTTCGCCAAAATGAAAGCCGTCGTGTCACTTCCACCTCTTCCAATCGTACTAACCTTCCCGGCGGTCGAGCGCCCCACGAACCCAGCGATTACAGGAACCGTCCCCCAGTCGAGAAGAGGAACAACATTTTCGCGTACCTTTTGGAGACATAACTCTAGTAGCGGGTTTGCGTCGGAGAAATTATCGTCGGTTATGATCGGCCAGTCTGCCTCACTAGGGTCAAAGTACTTCGCGTCGACCCCTTGCGCCTTGAGAGCAGTCGTGAAAACTCTCACGCTCGTTCTCTCACCCATTGCTAGCACATCGTCCGAATCAGTCTTGTCAGGAGTAGCTGAATCATGGTTGATCAGGTTCATCAGTTGATCCGTCATTGTTCCCATAGCTGATACAACAACAAGTAACCGCGTTCCCTTTGCAGCCTCCTTCGCAACAAGGCGGGCTGCATTGCCGACGCGGTCTTTGTCACGCAGACTGGAACCACCAAACTTCACAACGAGAGTCTTCGAGCTTGGCTTCAACGCCGCGATTACACTCAGTTTACTTTCGGTTCGCGGCATGGCAGCGGATAAGAACTTACTTCGCGTAGAGTTTCGTGCGGGCTGGCCAGTAGCGGCCACCGTAAATGTGACCACCGAAGTTGGAACCTCTCATCTTCGTAATGCCTCGCACAGTAGACTCGCCATCACACTTCGGTCTCTTAAAAGAATAGCTCAGCAACCCAACATAGCTGAATGTCTCGCCTCAATTTACATGCCCATGTAAAGCCGGTCAGCTAGAAAACCGGGAAGCCCGTTCTTGATTATTCTGTCTGCAACAGCACCAACGTCGTATTCAATGCGTCGTACCTCGAACGCAATCTCTTTTCGGGTTACGGTTAAGAGAGCCCAGCTTGCTCTGCGGTCTCCATCTCTAGGTTGACCAACGCTTCCGGGATTCGCGAGTACGCCTCCGTTGAATTTGTACACCATCGGTATGTGCGTGTGCCCCAGCAAAACAAATTGCGCCGCCGCCATTTCCACGACGCCGTTGGCCTCCCTTTCCGTCATAGATGGGTAAACATATTCTGTGAGAGGATCGCGGGGACTACCGTGATAGAGCGCGAATGTTTTCCCTTCCCGTTCAACTCGCGCAGACGGCTTCAGGGCGGCGAGGTATCCGAGGCCGGCTTCTGCTATGACCACCCTCGTCCACTTCACTGCCCTTACCGCGTGAGACGAGAAGCCTTCCACGTCACCTGTAACTACCGCTTGGTCATGATTGCCCATTAGGACCACTGTCGGCTTGAGTTGCCGAAGCCTCTCGACGACTTCGTTCGGCTGCGGCCCATAACCGACGATATCTCCCAAGCACCATAGCTCATCGTGCTTCGGAAGGCTACCGACCACGGCGTCCAGCGCATCTAAGTTTGAGTGGACATCTGAAAGGACGACGATCTTCATTGATTAGCCTGCGTCCTGAACAGGTTGCCCACAACAGTATAGTTGCTGACTGCTAGAAATCTTGATCCATTCGTTCCGCGTACGAAAGGTCTTCTCCGCAGTATGGGCAGGATTTGAATTTGCTGTCAACCCTCTTGCCGCACTCGGGGCACTCTATCTTGAGTGGATACCTACAAAAGGGGCATAAAGCGAAATCTTCTGACACTTTGTGCCCGCATTCCTCACACAGCCGTTCTCCGTGCTTTGCCTCCTCCAAGGTCGGGGTTTGGATGATTACGGGCGTGGTTCGCGGCGAAACGTACGTGGATCCCTTGACTATGTTCTCACGGAGAACCCTGTGAAGTTGGTAGGCATCGGCTCTCGTTAGGCTTCCAATTCTGATGTTCTGTACACCGGAACGCATGAGGATTTCGACGCTTGCTCTATATACCCCCCGGTCCAGCTTGATGTTGACCATGTTCGAATATGGGTAATCTACAAAACTCTTCTTCAGTCCCAACCCGCCGGTTTTGCGTATGATGATTCGTTGGTCGGTCACGACGACGAGATCGCTACCCCTAAGTGTCCAGATTACCTTCTCATCGTAGTTGACGAGATGCCTCATATCGTCTGGAATAGGAAGCGACACCAAATCTTAGGGTCCTCGATCGAGGTAAACAAAGCTTGGGTAGCTTCGGTCATAAGATGTATTGCATCGCCGCATCAAAAAAAGTGGTAAAATGTGGCTGGAAAATCACCCGGACATATCAATTTCAGAGCTGCCCGGTAGGTCTGGTTAAGTATCGCAGAGAGTCGAGGCTAGGCTGATATCCGATGGAGATCATAGAAAACACGTTGTCAGTTGGCAGCAGAACCTTCAGGTCTAACTTTATGCAACTGGAGAACGCCGTCGTTGCGTTCCTCTTTGAGGACCGCGTGAGGCTTGGGACCGTTGCGATAGCTATGCCCGGCCTGCGTGAAGTGGCCGCGGGACGGTCTTCCGTTCTCGTGGGTGCAAAGTACGTTATGGTCAGCAGAGCTTTGGCGGAGAAACTTGCAGCCAAGAGCGGACGGATCGCGATAGTTTCGCTATTCACGGAGCTTGATGAAGCGGAGGCGTTGAGAACTTACACGAGACTACTGGAGAAGATCCAGTTGACCCAGCCTGCCCCTAACCACGCGCGAGGGGTTACGACCTCAATAGGACAACACGTTTGAGAGAGGAGATTCGCCGAGAACATTCGCTGCGGCGTCGCCTACTCTCCTCCGATATTCTTCTCGGGTGTAGACCCTCACAATGTTCATGAAAACTCGTAAGTCGTTCAAGACGTGTGACAGGTTTGTTATCTTCTGCGGGATCTTCTCTCCTGACCGAGTCTTTGAGAAGATGGGAATTTCGATGGGCCCGATATCCATGGCGTAATGGTAAGGAACTGAGGGCAGAGTGGGCACATCAATCCCCACGTCTGATACCGGGACTTTCGCTTTGGAGGCTATCTCCTCCTCAAGCTTCAGGCGAACATTTTCTTTTGTGAAGACACTTGACGCTAACTCGTCCTTAGCGTAGAAGGTTCGCTCGTAAGCGCATTTGAGCAACCTTCTGGCTGCAATCTCTCGCACTATCTGTCTAGATCGCGGATTCGCGCTTAGTTTAGACCAGACCATGTAATCATCCCACTCCATATACTCGTCGGGTGTCTTTGCTTCGAGGATAGAGAGATCATCTCGAGCCGCTTCGAGAGCTTTGAGGAGCATCATCTGTACCGCTCTGCAGGCTCTGTGAAAGTAGATCGCCTTGAAGGACTCTAGGCGCGCCAAAATGAGACTCTCAAGAGTGGGTAGTGCGGTTACGTCAACAGCCAAATTGCCGTCCAGAACGTCCATCGTGTATATGAGCCGAAAGACATCTACCGACCCGTATCCCGCCCCCGTGTGGTATGAGTCCCGGACGACGAAATCCATCTTGTCGACGTCGAACGAGCTGCTGATTATTTGGCCTAGGAACGATCTGTCGGACTTGGAAGGTCTCCCAACAGCTAGACCGCTTAATTCTTTCGCGTCAAACCCTTGACCGTTGATGACATCAGCTAAAGTTGAGTCAGCGACAATCCATCGGGAGAGATCTTCGTGGTTCCGCCCCATATATTTCAAGAGTAACGGTTCGAAGAGATGGGAGAACGGTGCGTGCCCGACATCGTGAAGCAGCGCAGCCAACCGAATCTTCTGCCTCTCCTCGCCGGTTAAGTGAACTGGAAGGCTTTCAGACACCACACCGGCCAAGAACATGGTGCCGAGCACATGTTCGAACCGCGTATGATTTGCGGCCGGGTATACAAATTCGGCGCCCGCCAATTGCCTAATCCGACGCAACCGCTGAACCGCCATTGTGTCAATCACATTTCTCTCAACTTCAGTAATCCGAATGTAACCGTAAATCGGATCTTTGATGAAACCCCAATACTCCTGTGCGTCACTCAAGACGAACCCACACATATCTGCCGGACTGGACCTACGCATAGGGCTTCTGGTCGGTCCACCCGTCAAGCGAAGCCGTTCACTCAAACGAAAGCGACAGGAGCTCCACTTCGAGTAAGATGCCTACCGCTTACGTGCCGATTGCAAAGAAGCTGTAGGGTGCATCGTAGTCGCCGATGTTCGCGGAATTGAAGGGTAAGATCAGACCCTGACCGTCAGTGTAGGTTGTGTTCCCGAATACGGTCGGCGGGTACCCGAGTGCGTAGCTTGCAGGGAAGCCGTAATAGAAGTAGCCGTACTGGTAAAGGAATTGGCCCCCGTAAGATCCCGTGTAAGTGAAGTGGTATACGGTCCCGTAGCCCTCAGACGCCAAAGTGCATAGCCAATATGTTCCCGGCCCTACGGTCATAAAATCCCCCGGAAGAAGCGCCCAAGTTTCCCAAGCCGGGCCGAAATCTCCGATTTGGAGACAGTATCCGTTATGCGTTGCGGCGATCAACGGTTGATTGAGCGGACTACTCTGCCCATACCGTCCGCCATTGTCCCTGTAGACTCCAAACTTGATGCATTGACTTCCATCCGAACCGCCATATTGTAGGAAGAGGGAAATCGCTTCGATAGTGGTAGAGCTGGTTACCGTGAACTTCGTAAGCGCCATAACATACTGGCTAACCAACGTACCAGTCGCCGGCTCAACATTTGCATCCCCCAGCATAGTATTGGCGAACACCGGTGAAGAAATTGTGACCGCCAATAAAATCAGGAAGAGCGTTAAGACACAGTAACCGAATTTACCCATCTTCTCCTACTCCTACCAGTGGCGGCACATGGGTATATCAACAATATTTCCCGCTTTTACCTTCGCGTCCTAAGCTCTTTGGAGGGCCAATTTGCCGCCTGGACCATTCCTAGGCCGTTAGTATGCGGGCTTGAGTAA
>Ga0187780_10000346_pt1 | contig 35054 bp, 27 predicted proteins | sample 1015_Q2_SP10_20__FD_132429 | JGI IMG/M metagenome (GOLD analysis project Ga0187780, IMG submission 132429) | Tropical peat soil microbial communities from peatlands in Department of Meta, Colombia - 1015_Q2_SP10_20_MG | ecosystem: Environmental > Terrestrial > Soil > Wetlands > Peat | place...
ATCAAGGGTAGCGATTTCATGATTGAAGTCGGTGAGGCGTTTCGGTTTTGCGTCCGGTGAGGCGAGATAGTAGAGCTCAGTCGGCTGAGTCGGCGTGCTACCGGCGAAAGCGATTGAGCCGTCTTTGCCGACGGTCGCGTCCACCCAGGAAACTTCGGCACCGGCAGGGTTCGCGTCGCCGAGGTCGAGCTTTCGCGCGGCACCCTCCAGCGGCTGGATCCAGAGGGCCGTCCGTGTACCGTCGTTGCCACCAAGCAAAAGCGATTTGCCGTCCGGCATCCAAATGGAACACAGGATGTTGCGATCAAGTGCCCTTGTGAAATCAGTCCCTTCGCCGCCAGCGGAGGAGGTGACAAATATCTCATTCTCACTGTTGCTGTAATCCCCGTCGCGCGGAAACCAGTACTCAATCTTGGAACCGTCCGGTGAGAAGTGGCCGAAGCTTTCGAACGCAGTGCGTTTCGTCAGTTGACGAATTTTCCCGTTGCCCACGTCCAGGATCGCCACGACAGATTGATCGGACTCGCCAGGGTGCGGGTCGGCCTGGCGAGTAAAGCCGATATGCGTTCCGTCCGGCGACCAGGAAAACGGGGGGGGATGTGGTATACACGCTCTTTGCCACGCTCCATGCGCCGGACGTGAGCCGCTTCGCCGCGCCACCTGAGGCAGACAAAAGCCAGATGTGCGAAGGGGTGGGAGCGGAGGTCGCAAGGTAACCGTTGTCGCCGACTTCAAAGAGGTCGTGGTGCTTTTCGATGGCGGCTTTGTTAGGCGGTTCGTCGCTTGTAACGTAAGCAATATCCTTCCCGTCTGGGCGCCACGCAAACTGCTCGACAGCGAGAGGCGCGCTGCTGATTTGGTGCGCGTCGCCACTGTTCATGGGCAACACGAAGACCTGCGCGACCGCGTTCTTTTCTTCCCCAGCTTCGGCAAGGAACGCCAGCCGATCGCCCGAAGGCGAAAACTGCGGCGAGCTCAATCCTTTGCGGATGTTGGTGAGCGGCCGCTGCGCGCCCGTGGCAATGTCCACGAGCACGAGCTGGCTGTCGTAACGGTCTTCGTCCCAGTTGACGCGAGACACAATGATGACGATGGACTTTCCATCCGGCGAAATCTCCGGGCTGGAAACGTTGACGATTTTCTGGAGGTCGCCCAGCTCTATCTTTCGAGCCTGAGCGCTTGAACCATGCGTAAATAGAGCCAAAAAAGCGCAGGCCGCGGCAGAAGCGAGGACAGTGCGCAGGAAGTTTAGTACGAGTCTCATGCGCGGAACTCCTAAGCATTCCCGGCCCAGGAATGCAGCCAGACTAAAATTAGCAAACTTGACGAAGAGGGTATCACCGTCGCTGTAGGCGTCAACCGATTCGCAAACAGAATCGCTGATTGCCAGCTCAACTTAGCAACGGTCATCGGCTTCGTCGGCGCAGACCCAAAGTAGCGTCAGGCGCGCAGGGAGCAAGGAAAGCCGGAGCGCAGTTCGTTACGCGCACGCGCAACGGCTACTCTGTGCAACCTCTCTGCGTAACGAAGTCGTTTCTGACAAGCGTTTCGTGGCGTGCTGCAACGCTGAAGGAGTTTTATTGGCCTGAGGATCGGAGTTCGCTGAGGCGTGCCGCTTGCATCATGAGGTAATTGCGCTCAGGCAGGCTGGTGGCGCGGCTGGCGGCAGTGCGGTAATGGGCGATTGCAGCCTCGTGGTCGCCTGACATTTCCAGCAGATGCGCGCGGACGGCCTCGAGCCGGTGACGCTCCGCAAGCCGCGGATCGGCATCGAGCGCGCGCAGCAGTTCGAGCCCTTCGCGTGGTCCGTGTACCATGGCTGCGGCGACGGCGTGGTTCAGGGCGATCACTGGATTGTCGGACATCCGTTTCAGGAGTTCGTACAGCGAAAGAATCTGCGGCCAGTCGGTATCCTCGGCGCGCGCCGCCTCGTCATGCACGGCCGCGATGGCGGCTTGCAATTGGTACGGGCCAACCGAGCCCTTGGGCAGCGTTTCGGAAAGAAGCGCGAGTCCCTCAGCCATCTGCTGGCGGTCCCAGAGCGCTCTGTTCTGTTGCGCGAGGGGAATGAGCTCCCCGTCGGGCCCTGCGCGCGCGGCGCGGCGTGCGTCGGTCAGCAGCATGAGCGAGAGCAGTCCGGCGGCCTCCGTGTCATCGGGTTGCCGGTTGTGGACGATTCGCGTGAGCCGGATGGCCTCGTCCGAAAGATCCGCGCGGCGCAAATTAGTCCCCGCGCTGCTCGTGTAGCCTTCGTTAAAAATGAGGTAGAGCACGTGGAGCACGGCACGCAGGCGCTGCGAGCGCTCCTGCTCGGTGGGCAATTGGAAGGGAATGCCGGACTCCTTGATGCTTTGCTTGGCGCGGCTGATGCGCTGGGCCATGGTTGCTTCCGGCACCAGAAAGGCGCTGGCGATTTCCGCGGTGGTCAAGCCGCCGACAGCACGGAGTATCAACGCAATGGCGGAAGCCGGAGTGAGCGCGGGATGACAGCACATGAAGAGCAGGACGAGCGTGTCGTCTTCCTGGGCGTCTGTTGCGCTGTACACGGACAGAGCGAGCCGCTCCGCCTCCTCCGCAGCGACTTGTTCGCGGTGCCGGCGCGAGACCTCGCTCCGAATGTGGTCGGCCATCCGTCGTGAGGCGACCTGAATTAGCCAGCCGCGCGGGTTTTCGGGTACGCCATCGCGGGGCCATTGCGTGGCCGCTGCGATCAACGCTTCCTGCACGGCGTCCTCGGACGCGGCAAAGTCGCGAAATTTTCGCACGACCGCGCCGAGCACCTGTGGCGCCAATTCTCGCAACAAGTGCTCGGTGGGAAAGTCTAAACGTTCTTCCATTGTTCCGTTCTGCGCACTTTACGGCGTCAGAGCTCCAAATCAGCGTGGCTACCCAATACTTGCCGGACTTCAATGGGCATGTTGCCCGGCTTGCCTCCGGGTCCCGGAGCAGATGAAGCTCTCGCCGCAATTTTGTAGGCTTGCTCGGGACTCTCCACGTCGATGATCCAGTAGCCGGCGAGAAACTCCTTGGATTCCGGAAAGATCCCGTCCGTGATGGGCTCTCCATCCTTTCCGGCGCGCACGCGTTTCGCTTCGTGAGGCCAACCCAAACCCTCAGTGGCAACAAAAACCCCCGAGTCTTTGAGTTCCTTGCTGAAGCGGCGCATGAACTCGACATTGCGCTGCAGATCCTCCTTGGACCATCTGGCGTAGCCATCGAAATCAGCTTTTGTGCCCGTCATCATGAGAATGTATTTCATGGTCAGTGTGCTCCTTTCACTTTTCGTTTCCGTAGTTCATCGCTCAGTCGCGCTTTCTCAGGGGATCTTGGGACAGCGCTTAGTTGCTATTTAGGCTGGGGGTGGGTCGCAAACTGCCGCACTTCGATGGGCATGTTCGTTGGCAGCCCTCCGGGCCCCGTCGCAGCCGAAAGCCGTCCCGCTATGGCGTAAGCGCGCTCCGGAGACTGGACGTCAACGATCCAGTAACCCAACAGAAACTCCTTCGATTCGGGAAAAATGCCGTCGGTAATGGGCATGCCGTCTTTCTCGCCGCGCACGACCTTGGCCTCGTGAGGCACGGCTAATCCCTGCGTGGCGATAAATTCGCCGGATGCGGTCAACTCCTTGGCGACGGTCTGCAAGACCGCCATGTGTGCGTCTCTATCCTTTTGGGACCACGCAAGATAGCTCTGGACTCCTGCTTTCGTGCCGCTCATCAGCAAAATGTATTTCATCGGTTCGCTCCTCCTCGGTTAGCTGTCATTCTGCACTTTCATAGGTAGGTCGGAGCCCAATCCGCGTTCTCGACATCCACCCAACAGTTTTTTTAGAAAATCGCCGTCGCCGTCGTGTCGATTTTGCAGCACCTGGTCCGACGTTCTTACGGAGGCACGAAGAAAATGACCGACACCATGGTAGTAGACGTCAGTCAAGACTGGGCAACCGCTTGCGATGTCCAGCAGCAGTTTATGCACCATGTCGTGCCTTCGGCTGTCGGCATCAGCCATAGCGGGCGTTGCCGGCAGCTCCGGGCCCTGGGCGGCGACTGTTACGATTTTCTGCCGCTTGCGCACAATCGGCTGGCCTTCACCATTGGAGATGCCTCCGGCAAAAGCCTCCCTGCGGCGCTCATGATAGCGAATGTCCAGTCGTCCTTGCGCACCGCGGCATTCTTCGCGGGCAATGATCCTGGAATGGTGCTCGGCCTGGTGAATCGCCAGCTCCACACTGCATCCCTGGTGGACCGATTTGCCACAGTATTCTATGGGGTCTTCGACGCAACCACGCGCATGCTGCGCTATGCCAACGCCGGCCAAAATCCGCCCATGGTGATCCGGCGAGACGGATCCATCGTTTGGCTTGATGCTGCGGGCTTCCCGCTGGGACTGTTCACCAATTCGACGTACGAGGAAGGCGCTATTCGACTGTATCCAGGCGACACTGTCATCGGGTACACGGACGGGGTAATTGAAGCGGTAAGTCCATCAGGTGAAGAGTGGGGAGTGGAGGGCGTCAGGAAAGCAGTTGTCGAAAGCAAGGCACAAAGCGCCGGCGAACTCATAGACGCGATCTTTGTGTCGCTTGATGAATTTTCGCGAGGACGCCAAACCGATGATGCGACGGTCGTGGTTTTGCGGGTGCTTTGAGGATTGCTTTGAGAATGTTCGAGTTCGGTATTGACAGCCGGGGTGCTTTGGCTTAGAAATAGGTAGAACGTATACCGGTAGTAGAGCTAGGTGTTGCCGATGGCACAAGAAAAAGCCGAGTTCCTCAAGGGAACGCTCGACATGCTGATTCTGAAGGTGGTAGCCGCGGGCCCCATTCACGGCTACGCCATTTCGCAGCGGATTCAACAGATTTCCAAGGATTTCTTTCAAGTTCCGCAAGGCTCTCTGTATCCCGCGCTGCACCGGCTGGAAGAACGCGGCTGGGTGGAAGCGGATTGGAAGGAAACCGCGACGGGCCGGGAAGCGAAGTTTTACAAGCTGACGCGGAACGGCCGGAAGCAACTGGAGTCTGAGATGGAACATTGGGAGAGGCTTTCAGATGCGGTGGCGCTGATTCTGAGAACCGCGGAGTAACCGTTCCTCTATGCGCTGGCTGCGCCGATTCAAGGAAAAGGCGCTGTGGGAAAAGCGCCTCAACAGCGAGCTGCAGTTCCATCTCGAGCAGCAGAGGGAAGCGTACGTCGCGGCGGGGCTTTCGGAAGCCGAGGCACGCCGGCGCGCAGCCATCGATTTTGGCGGCCTGGAACCTGCCAAGGAAGAGTGCCGCGAAGCCCGCTGGGAATATCAGGTGGACGTACTGGCGCGCGACTTCCGCTTTGCGCTGCGAGGCTTGCTGAAGGATCGACGGTTTTCCTGCATCGCCATTCTTGCGCTGGCGCTGGGAATTGGAGCGTCCACGGCGATCTTCAGCGTGGTTGATAACGCGCTCTTCGAGCCTTTCGCCTACAAAGACTCCCATCATTTAGTCACCGTTCACCTGCGTGACCAGGATCAAGCAGAGGAATGGCGGGGCCTGTTCCTTTACGACGAATTTCAGGAGTTCGGGAAACAGAAGCAACTATTTGAGAGCGCGGTGGCCAACCTGGAAGACGACGTCGTGTACTCTGCGGGCCAGAACAGCGTCCTTCTCGCCGGCAACTACGTCACTCCGGGCACTTTCGAGTTTTATGGGGTAGCGCCGTACCTCGGCCGGTCGCTTGAACCGGCGGACTATCAGGCGGACGCGCCGCCTGTGTTTGTCATGCGGTACAGAACGTGGGTGCAGAAGTTTGGCGCCGATCCTTCCTTACTGGGGAAACCATTCAACCTGAATGGCGTCTCACGCACACTGGTGGGGATTGAGGCGCCGCGATTTGCGTGGGGCGGCGTGGACCTGTGGATGCCGCGCGGGCCTGCCGAACCGAAAATCATCCGCAGCTTTGACGGGAAGCAATATTGGGGCGTGGTGGCCCGCATCCGGCCGGGGGTTTCTCTAGAGCAGGCAGCCTCGCAATTAAACGTCATTGCGCAGCGCTTTTCGAAGATTTATCCCAAAGACTATCCCACACATTTTTCCATGGAAGTGGAATCGTTCGAGCGCGCGGTGTTGCCGCCTGAATTCCGCCGCGCACTGTATATGTTTTCCGCAGCCGTGGGACTGCTCCTGCTCATCGGCTGCGCCAATGTGGCGAATCTGCTGCTAGCGCGGGCGACAACGAGAGAAAAGGAGTTTGCGTTGCGCGCAGCCCTGGGAGCGACGCGGTTCCGGATCGTCCGGCAGTTGTTAGTGGAGAGTTTTCTGCTGGCGTTTGCCGGGGCGATTCTCGGGATTTTTCTTGGCTGGGCTGGAGTGGGGACGATTGCGGCGGTGATTCCGGAGTTCACCATTGCGTCCGAGACGGTGATCCAAATGAATAGTTCCGTACTGCTCTTTGCGCTGGTCGCGGGAGTTTGCACGGTGTTCCTCTTCGGATTGTTCCCGGCGCTAAAAGTATCGCGCTGCAGCCTGGAAGAGTCTCTGAGGGATACAGGGAAAGGGCTGAGTGGGACGAGCACCGGGAAAGGGTTACGGAATGCAGTGGTCGTGGCAGAAGTGGCGCTGTCGGTCACGCTGCTTTTCACCGCCAGCCTTTTTGTGCGCAGTTTTATCGCGCTGGAGAGAGTGCCGCTGGGTTTGCAAACGGATCACATTCTGACAGCCCGGCTTCCGTTGCCGCGGGAGCGGTATAAAACGGGTCCTCAGGTCCAGTCTTTTTTCCGCCCGCTGCTGGAGCGCTTGAAATCTTCCCCAGGGGTCGTGTACGCGGCGGAAACCAGCACGAGGCCCCCTTATGGAGGCATTCGCAGCGAAGTGGAAGTCTCCGGGAAGGCGCACCCGGAGAAATGGTTCGGTCTCTTTCAACTGTGCAGCGAAGACTACCTGCGGCTTTTGCGAATTCGGGTCCTGGAAGGGCGCGAATTCACTGAGGCCGAAGTCAACGACGCGCGGCACGTTGCGGTGATCAATCAGACGTTGCAGCGGCGATACTTTGGCGCACAGGATCCCATCGGCCAGAAAATCCGGCTGGATGAACTGAAGGATTTTCCGGATGCGGTGGGCGACCCCTGGTTCGAGGTAATTGGCGTGGTTGGAGATGCGCGCAACCGTGGCCTGGAGGAACCGATCGATCCGGAAATCTGGATACCCTACACGGTGACGGGATCGGCGATGCGCGGAATTTTAGTGCGCACCACAAATGATCCGATGAGCATGATGAAGAACGTGGCGCGCGAAATTTGGGCTGTCGACCATTCGGTGGCCATGGCCGAACCGAACACGCTGGACTACTTCCTCGAGTTGTTCACGTTTGCACAGCCGCGTTTCGGGTTGTGGATTGTTGGGATATTCGCGGGAGTGGGCTTGTTGCTGGTCACTATCGGGGTGTACAGCGTGATGGCGTACAACACGGCGCGACGCACACACGAATTCGGACTGCGCATGGCAATGGGCGCGGCGAGCAGCAGCGTTCTGAAAATGGTGCTGCGGGACGGGCTGCGGCTTCTGGCCATGGGGATTCTTGCCGGGATGTTGTGCAGCCTGGCGCTCGCCCGAATCATCACCAGCCAGCTTTGGGGAGTTTCTCCTTACGACCCGCTTACCATCGGTGCCGTCGCCGGGTTGTTGCTGCTCATTGGCCTGGCTGCCTGCTGGATGCCCGCGAGGCGGGCCACCCGGGTGGATCCCATGGCGGCTCTGCGGTACGAATAGGCTCTCACCGCCCTTCTTTGCACTGCCTTTCCCAAAGAAAATTTGAGTTGACCTGGAACTTTTCGACGAGTAGAACGTCTAGGTATACATAGGAAGAAGTTCTACAGGTAGAGCAGCTACTCTGAAGGACTTCGCTCCTCGAATCTTGTTCGCTCCAGGAGGCTTCTTATGCGCCGGCTTTCCAGCAATCCTTGTACGCCTGCAGTTTCTCGTTGCTCGGCTGTGTTGTTCGTGGTCTTAGCCGTTTTGTTTGGCTTCTCGCGAGCCGTGTGTGCGCAGGGTAGGGTGGATCTGGCTGCGCCGTCGTGCGTTCCCGCGGACCTCGGCGCCTTGGTGGTTTCAGAAGGCAAGACGGTGCGTGTAAGCGAGGTTAAGGAAGATGGCGGGGGCAAGGGGAGGGCTTGGGATGGGACGGCCTCACGGAGCGTCTTTTCACGCCCTGTGGATGGTCAGGAGGCCAAGGCAGCTTACAAGGTTTTCTCGAAAGAGGCGCGCCAGGGAAATCCTGGTGCGATGGTGAACCTGGCGGTTTCCTCGCTTGCGGGCTTGGGAACGCAACCGAATGCGGGCGCCGCTTTGTATTGGCTCAATGAGGCGGGTGCTCATGGTTATGGGCCCGCGCTGTACGACCTGGGGATTCTGTACTTCAAGGGATGTGGCGTGCGTCAGGATGCCGCCCAGGCCTTCCATTTCTTCGAGATGGGCGCTCAGGCAGGCTCCGCCGCTGCGCAAGTCAACCTGGCGTATTTCTACGACCGCGGGTTTGGCGTCAAGCAAGATCGCGAAGCCGCGGCCCTGTGGTATCGGCGTGCTGCCGAATCCGGCGAAGCGCAAGCCCAGTACAATCTCGCCGATCTCTATCTTCAAGGCGAAGGAGTGCCGAAGGACGAAGCGGCGGCTTTCGCTTGGTTTCAAAAAGCGGCGCTGCAGGGGCATGCCAAGGCGCAAATCATGATGGGATCGATGCTGGCGGCCGGGCGGGGCACGGACAGAGACCCCGCAGGCGCTTACTTTTGGCTTTTCGCGGCCAGCTTGCAAGGAGACGACAGCGGCAAGCCAACACTTCGAGCCTTGGAGCAAGAGCTGGTGATCGCGCAAATCGAAGAAGCGAAACTGCGCGCGCGGTCGTTCCTGGCCGAGCGCGAAGAGGTTATGGCTGCGGCGCGAGTCCGTACGTCAATGCCGGTCGTTACGACGACCCACCTTCCAAAATGACGCGCGCCTAAAATTCGTAGCGCAATGAGAACTGCATCACGCGCGGCTGCGTGAGAAGACTGGTGTACGCGCCGAAATGTGTGGGGGCTTGCGTCAAAGAAGTAAGGAGCGAGGACCCTACACCTTGGGCGTTAAAGCGCGTGAGGTTAGGCACATTGAAAACCTGCCAGAGGAACTGCACGTCGTGCGTTTCACGATAAGGCATTTTCCAACGCTTTCCCAGGCTCATGTCCAAACCGGCATAGCCGTCGCCACGCAGAATATTGCGAGAGCCAACCTGGCCCGGAACGGGAATCGTAAAGGCTGCTTGCGCTTCGCTGGGATTGGCGAACGGGCTGACGAACGAGAAGCCAGTCGAGGGATCTTTCAGATGGTAAATGCCCGTCTGCTGCTTCGAAGTTTCCTGTGCAATGGCGGTAAGGAACCAGTCCGTGGGCCAGCGCTGGCCGCCATCCACGCTGAAGGGAAAGCCGCTGGTCCAACGCGCAAGGCCGGTAAGTTGCCAGCCGCCAATCACGCCTTCGACGAAACCGTGAGCATCGTGGGCCAGGGCGCGGCCACGTCCGACGGGGATGTCAGCGATCCAGTCCAGGTTCAACTGGTGAGTGAGGTCATAGTCGGAGACCGCGCGAGCCAGCTTCGGTGAAAAAGCGTTCGCCAGGCGGCTTCCCACAAGGCCGATATTGGTATAGCCGTAGACGGCAAAACCGACCCGCGAGGCTGCGGAAGTAATGTCCATGGACTTGGAAAACGTGTAGTTCACGTCGAATTGAACTCCCCGGCTGAGCTGCTTCCTCAGTGAGGCCTGAAGGGCATGGTATGTAGAACTGCCAATCGAGCTCCACCCATACACGGAAAAGGCCTGGTTGTTGAGGAATTGCCCTGAAGCTCCGTTGAAGTAATAAGGGGTGCCTGAGCCGCTGTTGTCGCCGAGTCCGCCATACGAGTCGATGTCCGCCAAGCCGACGATTTCGTCGCCAACCACGGAGAGCGCCGGATTGTAGTAGAGGTCGAAAACGGTGCGAAGGAGACCGTCCGTGGTGCTGCTGGTAGAAGGAATATAGCCCGTAAAAAGATCCTCATATTGCGTGCCTGCCCGCAGCTTCGGCAGCATATCAACCCAGTATTGGGATGTCGGACCAAGCATCGCAGCGGTGACACTATCGATTTGGGCGGGGGTGATGCAGGCCTGGTAATAGTTGGCGGATCCGCAGGGGACGTTTGGAGACTTCACGTTGAAATTTGCGGCCGCAAAGGTGCGGGCCAAGTTAGAAAGGGCGGCTGCAGCGGTGTAATAGTCGATTCCGGTCTTAGGATCGACGATGTCCAGAGGTTGATTCAGGTCGCGCTGCGTGAGGAGATCGCGGCCGAAGCGGCCTACGTAAGAGAGTTGCAGCGAGAACCGGCCGGGCAGCTCGCGACCAATGGAAAGGTCAGCCGCATAGGCATGCGGAGTCTTCAGGGTGTTGTCAGTTCCCCACAGGTTAGCTTGCGCTGCTACCGGGGGTGTCTGCGGCCACCCTGGGGCGGGCGCGGACTGCAGGAATTGGGCGGGGCATATCGCAGTTAGCCCTGGTGGCGGAGGGCAGTACCCCGGAGGCGGGTTGTTTACGGTCGGTATTGTGTTGATACCGGTGATGCGCGGCAAATCCTCAGCGCCCGTTTGATTGAAGGTGCAGCAGGGATTCTGCAAGGTGGTGGTCAGGCCCGCCGAGCCGATTTGGTCGAAGCTGTTCAGCAGAGCAAAGCCCGCGCGGTCATAAACGCGGCTGAAACCAGCGCGGATGACGGTCTTGTCGTTGTCGCCGAAGAGCCTCTTGAGCGGTCCCCCGCCAAAACGCGGAGAATACGCTATGGAAACTCGCGGACCGAAATCGGTCTTCTCGAAGGGATAGAAGCCTGTGCCGTTGTTGGCCGGACCAGCCAGCTGAAACGCAATCGGAGGTTCCGACGCGTATCCTATACCCTGTTTCATATTCTTCACGTTCTGAGCAAATTGCGTGCCCAAACCGAAGGTCGGAGCTGTCTGCAAGCCGTTGGTCTCCCAAGGTGGCGGGAACAGCGACCAGCGCACCCCATAAGTGAGCGTGAAGTTTGGTTTAATGCGCCAGGTGTCCTGACCATAGAGCTCGTAAGAGTTCAAACCGTAGTTGCGTTTTACGGGAGCACCTTCAACGCAAGTAGGACATATAACGTTGCCGTTTTTATCGAGGTTATAGTTGGCCACAACGTCGGAAATCATGCCGTAGAGAGCCAGCAGCGGACGGTCGTACTGCGTTGCGGTTAGCGGCTCCGTCCAGCTATATGGTCCGTGCCCATAGGGGCCAGAGTTCGTGCCGTTTGGGGGCGGGTTCGTGTTCGTTGGATCCAGGCTGCTTGAAGTACCCGCAAAGCCGATGGGAGATGTCCAGTTGGTGGTGCCTAAGCCCAGGCTGTTGGAATGCAAATAGCTCGTACGCGGGTCGCGGGCGATGCCAATTGCGGCGCCGAATTGCAAAGCGTGTTTGCCCTTGGTCCAGGACAAATCATCCAGCAGGTTGTGCATGGGCACCTGGAAATTGTGGCTGTAGACGATGCCCTGGTCGAGGCCGAGAAACGTATTCCAGGACAGATCGGTGTCACCGACAACGCCAAAGCTCTGCCGCGTGAATCCCCAATGAAAGGAATTGGTGACGGTGGAGCTGACGACCGTGGTGTAGCCCAGGACAGAGCCTTTGCTGTGGTCGACGGTGGTTTGCTCCGGAGGGTCGCCAGGTAGGAAAGGAGCGCCGGGATTGCGAATATCCTGGAGCGCGCCGCGCCAGAAGAGGATGTGACGGCCATCAGAGGTGATCCGGTAATCCAATCGGGAGATGAAGACATCGTTATCGAGACTCGTGGGAGCGCGAAAAACAAAGCCGGCATAGTTGAGGCCGTCGCCGGCGGATATATCGTTGGTCACCGTCTTGCCGGTACAGAAGGTCTTGCCGAGATACCCGCCAGGGCTGCTGGGATTTGTCAGATCGAGCATGGCGGGATCAATTCCGATGCCGCGGGGATCGAGGTGCTTGAGGTCGGTGGGGTTGAGTGTGACCAGGTTGCCGTTCACATCGATATAACGGAAGAAGCCCTGACAGAGTTGGGGCGTTGGGATGACGCGCTCGGCAGCCTGCTCTTCGCGCCGGCGCGTTCCTTCGTAATTGGCAAAGAAAAACAGGCGGTCCTTCTGCAATGGCCCGCCAAGCGATGCGCCAAAGATGTTGCGGTTCAAGCTGAGGGGCTTGTTGGGAGCGCCGATGTTCAATTCCGACTGTTTTACGAGGTAGTCGTTGGCGCTGGTAGCGGTGTTGCGGAGATTTTCGTAAGCGGAACCGTGGAAGGTGTTGGTGCCGCTCTTGGTGACCAGAGCCACTTGCGCACCTGAGCCCTGCCCTTGATCGGCGCCATAATTGGTTGTGGTGACCCTGAATTCCTCAATAGAGTCTTGCGTAACCGGCAGAACGGAGGTGAATGCGTACCCGTTGGACTGGTCGTTGACGTCCACGCCGTCGAGCGTGACGTTGCTCTGGTCGCTGCGCGCGCCGTTCACCGAGCCGTTGCGCGTATCCTGGTCCTTGTCAATATCGTTGCGGTTTCCCGTGTAGGCGACGCCAGCTTGCAGCGTCAGCAGATCCGGCACGTTGCGGCCTTCAAGCGGGATTTGACTCACCTGGTTTTCGTCAAAAGAGTTTCCGATGGAAGCATCGACCATGTTCAGCGCCGGTGCTTCCGCAGTGACGGTGACGGTTTCCTTGCCGCCACCAACTTTGAGTTGCACGTTCACGGTGGCGGGAGTGTTGACCAGCAACTGCAATCCGGTCTCTTCATGGCGCTGGAACCCTTGCGCGGTGACGGTAAGTTTGTAAGTCCCGGGAGGCAGCAGGAGAAATTGGTAGCTGCCGTCAGTGCCGCTGGTGGCGGTGCGCTCGATGCGGGATTCCGCGTTGGTGATGGTCACCGTGGCGCCCGCGACCGAACCGCCGGAAGTGTCGGTAATGGTGCCGCGCAAAGAAGTGGTTGCTTGTCCCCAGACCGCAAGCGCGAGCGCAAAGAAAGCAGCCAGGAAGACTGTAAATCGCAAGCCTCGCCGGGCACACGTATAGAAGGCACTCACGAAGGGAGCTTGTGCGTTCATAGATTTCCTCCGGAACCCAACCCCAAAGCAGGAACACTACTAGAATTGTGCAAAGTTATGCAGTTGAAGGCACTAAAAGTCAAGCCAAAATTTTCAATGGCAAGGATTGACAGACAGCGCGCAGCTCTCCTGTGAAGCTTGCCTCCTCCTTTTGTTCGCGCGCCGCGGCCGTGCAGGGCCGGCAATCGTCATGATCACTGTGGTTTCGGCAGTTGCAGAATCATGCCGCCGGCTTGTCCGTTTTGCACCGCAGGTAATTGACCGTTCCACTTATCAATCATGGCGCGGGCATTTTCAATGCGGCGCAGTTCGAGGAGTTGCGGAGTTAGTGAATTTTGCCGGATGCGGTTGGCATCGGCTTCGCCCTGCGCACGCGTCACAAGAGACTTCGCATCGCCTTCCGCTTCGGCAATTTTCTTGGCAGCTTCGGCTTGCGTGGTGGCCAATTCGTTGCGCGCACGCTCGGCCTGCTGAATTGCCTGCGCTTTTGCGGTAATGGCCGCGGCAATCACGGACGGTACACGCGGCGCGCCGATAAAGCCGAACTGCTGCACGCTGACGCCGACCGGGGACATCTTTTGCTCGATCATGGCTTGCACCTTGTGCAGGAATTCCGCCTTCTTCTCGCCGTAGATGTCCTCGACGACGTAGGTGGAGGCGACTTCGTTGAGGGAGTTGCGGACCACGTCACGCAGAATTCCGTGAGTGAACATCTCCATGTCTGCCACGCGGTATTTCACGTAGAACTCCGGGACCTTGCTGGCTTCGATGGCATAGGACATGGAAACGTCGACGTAGATTTCCATGCCTTCCTTCGAGTTGAAGTTCATCTCTTCGTTGACGGGATGACCTTCGTTGACGTCTTTGGTCCATTTGACCGTCTGCACGTAGGTCGGGAACTCGATGATTTGCGTGCTGAGCGGAGAATAGAAAACCCAACCCGTGCGGACGGGAATTTCGGATGCCCCGCGCTGCTTGCCTGCCAGGTTGATTTCAACGCCGACATGGCCGGCTTCGATGCGCGTCACGCGAACCAGGAAAACGCTGAAAACCAGCAGCACCAACAGGAAACCAACTACTAATGCTGCGTACTTAAGCAGCGGGCCCTCCCGGCGCATTTCGAACGGCGCTTCGTCCCGTCCTCCACCGCGATTGAAAATAGTCATAGCAATCCTCCCTTTGCCAGAGCCGAACGTTTGAGACCCTGTGCGGGGAGATTATCGCAACCGACCTAAGAAAGTCGTGATGGAGGGCAAGACCACAAAAGACTGTCTATGAGATGTGAGCGGCAGGGCCTTCGGGGGCTGCTTCGGCGTTCTAACGAGCGGCTTCAATCGTTCGCTGGTTTTTCAACTCGCTTAAGAAGCTGGCGCCGTGAGGAATACTGGCTCCGAAATTTTCCGCAATCGTTTGGCCCATGTCCGCGAGCGTGCCGCGCGTCCCGAGGTTTACGCCCGCGCCGCTCGTGGGGGAGTATGCAAGGATAGGGACATATTCACGGGAATGATCCGTCGTGGGCCAGCGCGGGTCGGGATCGCAGCCGTGATCCGCGGTGATCATGAGCAGATCGCTCAGGCTCAATCGCGGCAGAAAATCGTCGAGCAGGCGGTCGAATTCTTCCAACGACTTGGCGAAGCCTTCCACATCCTTGCGGTGACCATAGAGCATGTCGAAATCCACGAGGTTGCAGAAGATTAATCCGTTCTTCCGCTCGTTCGCGGCAAGGGTTAGCTTCTCCATCCCGTCCGCGTTGCCTTTTGTTGTGACAAATTCATCGACGCCGCGGCCGTTGTAGATGTCATGAATCTTGCCGACGCCAAAAACGGGAATTTTGCGCTGCGCGAGCACGTCCAGGAGCATTGGCTTCGGTGGATCGACGGCGTAATCGTGGCGGCGCGTGGTGCGCGTAAAATTTCCGGAAGCTCCAGTGAAAGGCCGTGCGATGACGCGGCCCACGCGGTGCGGCCCATCCAGCAGTTTCCTGGCAATTTCACACATGCGATAGAGCTCGGCGATGGGGATGACCTCTTCGTGAGCGGCAATTTGGAAGACGCTGTCGCCGGAAGTGTAGACGATGGGCTTGCCGGTTCGGACATGCTCATCTCCCAATTCTTTGATGATTTCCGTGCCGGAAGCAGGCTTGTTGCCGATTGTTTTTCGCCCGATTTGTTTTTCAAACTCGTCCAGGAGTTCGCGCGGAAATCCATTTTTGTAAACGGGAAAAGCCTGGTCCAGCCATACGCCAGCCATCTCCCAGTGGCCCGTCGTCGTATCTTTTCCCGGAGAGCGCGTGGCGCCTTTTCCAAATGCTCCTGAAGGGATTTGAGGTGGCGCCAAATGCTTCAGGGGAGAAATGTTTGCGAGGCCGAGACGCACGAGATTGGGGATTTGCAGAGGACGAGATTCCGCGATGTGGCCGAGCGTATTGCGCCCAACGTCGCCATACTCCGCGGCGTCGGGAAGCTCCCCAATTCCCACACTGTCCAAAACAATCCAGAAGATTCTCTCGAATGCGATCACAGCGAACCTCGTAAGTGGCTTGTCCAGAGGCGATTATGCTCCAAAGTTCTGCTGGTTTGGAATGTTCTGCGGAATTGGTACGAGAACGGTCATACGTCACAGAGACAGCCTACAACCCGCCATTTCCGGACGATGCTTCAGTTGATGTACAGTGGGATTATTCGGCGGCTGAACTATTTCTCTTCGGCGTGCGTAGTACAGGGTAGTGGAGGTGTGCGATGCCTCAGGACGGAAGTCCGAGACGAGTTTCTCTCGTCTTCCCGCTGATCTTGATTACGATCGGCGTCCTGTTTTTGGTTCAAAGCTGGCGCCCGGCTTTCGAGCCGTGGTTAATTTTGCGTGACTGGTGGCCGGCCCTGCTCATTCTGATTGGCTTGGGAATGGTCTGGGACAACGTGCGCAAGAGCCGCAATCCCAACCCGCCACCGGGGATTTCGGTGGGCTCAACGATGGGAGTTTTGTTCTTCGCTCTTCTTCTGGTTTTCGTGGTTGCGCGCGGAAGAAGCTACTCGCGGCACCATCTTGTTGGTTCCGGTTCTCAGCATACTTCGCAAACGGTCGAGATTCAGGGAGCGAAATCCGTACAAGCCAAGGTGGAAGTGGGAGCGGGCCAGCTCAACATCTCTAGTGGCACAAATCACCTGCTTGAGAGCGATTTCACCTTCAGCGACTCGTTCGACGAACCCCGCGTGAGCTACAGCGTCGCGGACGGAGTCGGCCAGTTAGCGATTACGCAGGATTCCCAGAGCGTGCACTTTGGCAACTCCCATAACGAATGGACCCTGCACTTCAATAACGAGATCGGCTTGGAATTGCGCATCGATATGGGAGCGGGACAGGGAAACCTGAATTTTCGAAATATTCCGCTGACGCGGCTGGATTTGAACCTCGGGGCGGGCCAGGTGGATGTCGATTTGACCGGAGACCGCACAGCAGATCTGACCGCGGATATCGAGGGCGGAGTCGGCCAGGCCAATATTCGATTGCCGAAGAACGTCGGAGTGATTGCGCACGCTTCCGGAGGGATTGGTTCGATTCGCGCGCACGGTCTGAAAGAGGAGGGCGGCTCTTACACGAATGAAGCCTATGGGAAGTCAAAAGCGACGATCCATCTGAAAGTCGAAGGTGGAATTGGGGAGATTGTGCTAACTGAGGAGTAGAATTCGGCGAGGCAGGAATCCGCATTCCTTTGTGCGGTTTGCCCCGCTTTGACAGCCACCGTATAATTTAAAGTTTAGGCAGAGCGCGCGAAGCGCGCTGTCTGAGCTCCCCTTTGGCGACCAAAGAAATCAGCGCGGCTCCGACAGATTTTCAACCGGCCCAGGACACCCTGCGTGTCCGGGGGGCGCGCGTCCACAACCTGAAAAACATTACCGTTGAAATCCCCCACAACGCCATCACTGTGGTCACCGGTGTGAGTGGCTCGGGAAAATCCTCGCTTGCCTTCGACACGATTTATGCCGAAGGGCAGAGGCGTTATGTCGAATCGCTTTCCGCCTACGCGAGGCAGTTCCTCGAACGCATGGAAAAACCGGACGTGGACGAGATCTCCGGAATCGCTCCGGCGGTAGCCATCCGGCAGAAGAATTCCACACGAAATCCGCGCTCAACGGTGGCCACCTCCACCGAAATCTACGATTATTTGCGCCTGCTGTTCGCGCGATGCGGTCAGACCTTTTGCATCAAGTGTGGCTCCCAGGTGCGGAAAGATAGCCCAGACGAAATTGCGACGCGAGTTTTGTGCATGACGCCGGGCTGGCGGTTTTACGTTTTGTACCAATTGCGAATCAGCGCGCCCAATGCAGCGGCAGGTGCAAAACGCGCGCCGAAAAAGACAGCGGCTCCGTCAGCGGATGCGATTCGCCAAGGTCTGCTCGATCTTCAGAAGCGCGGTTTCAACCGCGTGTACCAGGAGGGGCAGGTCTATGAATTCTCGACGCCAGAGACGCTCCTCGATGTGGACTTTTCGCAGCCCGTGTATGTGCTCGTGGACCGTCTTGCGGTGAATGCCGAATCGCGTTCGCGGCTGGTGGATTCGATTGAGATTTGCTACCGCGAGGGACAGGGTGAAGCGATTCTTGAATTTGTCGGTGACAGCGCGGGAAATCCTTCTGAGCGGCTTACATTCAATGAACGCTTCGAGTGCAAGAACGACGGCACGCTCTATCAGGAGCCGGAGCCACGGCTTTTTTCGTTCAATAATCCTTACGGCGCTTGTCCCCGGTGCCAAGGCTTCGGCAACACCATCGATTTCGATTTGAATCTTGTGGTGCCGGATCCGAGCAAGTCGCTCGAAGAGGGAGCTATCGAACCGTGGACCAAGCCGCGCTATCGCGGGCTTTTTCAGGATATGAAGCAATGGGCGCGCGGCCGGGGCATTCCCACGAACGTGGCGTGGCGGCAGCTCACCGCGGAGCAGCGCCGCTTGGTTCTCGAAGGCGATCCGGAAAACAAATACGACGGCGTGAAAGGCTTTTTTCAGTGGCTCGAGCGCAAAAAGTACAAACTGCATGTGCGCGTCTTCCTCAGCCGGTTTCGTGGATATGCGACTTGTCCGGAGTGTGGAGGTTCGCGCTTGCGTCCGGAAGCGCGCGCCGTTCAAATCACTAGAAAATCGATCACCGAAGTCTGCAAATTCACCGTCAAGGAAGCACGTGCTTTCTTCGCTGGTTTGCAACTTTCCGAAGCACAACTGAAAATCGCAGATAAAATCCTCGAAGAAATTCGCACGCGGCTGCAGTTTCTCGACGAAGTGGGTCTCGACTATCTGACGCTCGACCGCCTGACCTCGACGCTTTCCGGAGGCGAGTCACAGCGCATTCAACTGGCAACTTCCCTTGGATCGCATCTTGTGGGAGCGCTGTATGTTCTCGACGAGCCATCAATCGGCTTGCATCCGCGCGACACGGGGCGGCTCATCGACATTCTGAAATCGTTGCGCGACCTGGGCAATACCGTTCTTGTCGTCGAGCACGATCCCGACACCATTCAAGCCGCCGACCACGTGATTGACCTCGGCCCTGGCGCGGGCGAGCTTGGCGGCCGGTTGCTTTTCGCCGGGACTTACGTGGCCATGCTGGGAGAACACAAATCTCTCACAGGCCGCTATCTCAGCGGGGAACTGCGGATTCCCGTGCCTAACCTGCGCCACAAACCAGCCGGCAAGTTTCTGCGGATTTTCGGTGCGAGCCTGCATAACCTGCAAAATCTGGACCTGATGATCCCGCTGGGCATGTTAACTGTGGTCACCGGCGTGAGTGGCTCGGGCAAATCCACGCTGGTCCATGACGTTCTCTACAAAGCGCTGGCCGCAAAGCGCGTGGGCGGCAGTGTGAAAGAATTTTGTGACCGATTGGAGGGCGATGGGAACATCCGCGATGTGGTCATTGTCGATCAATCGCCGATTGGCCGCACGCCGCGCTCGAATCCCGCGACCTACCTGAAAGCCTTCGACGCCATTCGCGAAGTGTTTGCGGAGACGCCCGACGCCAAGCGCCGCGGCTACTCCGCAGGCCACTTTTCGTTTAACGTGCCTGGCGGGCGCTGCGAAACCTGCCAGGGAGACGGCACGGTCACGGTCGAAATGCAGTTTCTCGCCGATGTCGAATTGATTTGCGAGGAATGCCGTGGCACGCGGTTCAAGAGCAGCGTGCTCGAAGTGCGCTATCACGGGAAAAACATCCATGAACTTTTGCAAATGACCGTGCGCGAGGCGCTGGCGTTTTTTGTGAACGTTCCGAAAGTCGTTTCCAAGCTTCGCGTGCTCAACGAAATTGGCCTCGGGTACTTGCGCCTCGGGCAATCCGCAACCACGCTATCCGGCGGCGAAGCACAGCGCCTGAAGCTCGCTGCTCATCTTACGCAAACGGATAACGATGGCGTCCTTTACATCCTCGACGAGCCCACCACCGGTTTGCATTTCGACGACATCGCCAAACTGCTCAGCGCGTTTCGCAAGTTGCTCGAAGGCGGCGCCTCGCTTTTGGTCATCGAGCACAATCTCGACGTCATCAAATCGGCAGATTGGTTGATCGACCTCGGACCCGAAGGCGGTGATCGCGGCGGTAAGGTCGTCGCGACCGGGACTCCGGAACAGGTTGCGCGCAATACCCAATCGCACACCGGCCGCTTTCTCTCCCGCGTTTTGAATGGCAACGGGCAGGCCAGATTGGCAAACGGGCAGGCAAAGCGGGCGCTGAATGGCGCATCCAAGCCTGGGAACGGTTCAGCTACAATTCCTAACGGAGCGAAAATTCCTCCTCTTGAGCCATGAAGCCATTCCTTTCGCGGACACACGCACTCCGGTTCTCGCGATGGCGTTGGTCCTTGTGCGTTCTGTTTTTCACGGTAGCCGTGCCAGCACTCTCTCTGCAAGCAAACTCGCAAACAAATCCGCCTCTCGCGGCGCAAGCCAAATCCGCTTCGCAAGGAACAACCAAGAAAGTCGCCAATCCGCTCAACGACTACCTGGATGAAGCGCAACGCCACATCGACAAGAGCGAATTTGAAGCCGCCGTCGCCCCTTTGCAAAAAGTGATCGCGGACCAACCTGACTTTGCGTACGCCCACTTTCAGCTCGCTTACGTTTACACGGCGCTTAAGAAACCGGCTGAGGCGCGCGCGGAGTACGAACGGACCATCGCGCTTGATCCCAAAATGGCGGAAGCGTATCTGAATCTGGGAACGCTTCTCCTTGACTCGGATCCCGGTGCGGCTCGCGCTCCGCTCAGCAAAGTGGTGGAACTGCTCCCCGCACAATCACGTCCGCGCTTTCTTTTGGGTGTAGCGCAAGAGCGCGCGGGCGATTTGAGCAAAGCCGCGGATTCGTTCGAGGGCGCAGTGCGCCTGGACCCCGGCGATGCGGAAATCTCGCTCCACCTCGCCAATTTGTATCTGCAATTGAAACGTCCCGCGGAGGCCGAAGGCAAGTTCCGGAGAGCGCTTGAGATCCAAAGCAATGAGCCCCACGCGCTGCTGGGCCTGGCGCGCAGCTTAGATGAGCAAAAGAAACCTGAGGCTGTCGACGCGTACAGGAACTATCTCGCCGCCCAGCCAGCGGATTCCGCTGCGCGTTCCCGGCTCATCCGCCTGCTGCTGGATTCGCAGCAGGCGGATGCTGCGCTGGCGGAATTGGACCGCACGGATGCTGGAAAGCCCACCGTGGATTCGTTGAAGCTGCGCGCCGATATTCAAATCACACAGAAAAAATGGAACGACGCCATCGCCACGCTGCGCCAGGCCGTGGCGCTGGCTCCGGGCGACGCGCAACTCCACGGCGGCCTCGGACGTACGTACCTGCAAGTGCGCGACTTCCCAAACGCCGAGAAGGAATTAAAAACAGCGATTCAGGTTGACGGAAAAAACCTGGGTTACTGGAAGGATCTCAGCACCACTTACTACCTATCCAAAAACTATTCCGCAACGCTTGCGGCTCTTGACCGCCTTGACCAGTTCGAAACCCCGGGGCCCGCCAATTGGTTCGTCCGCGCGCTCTGCTACGATAATTTGAACCAGCCGAAGCCAGCGCTCGAGGCATATCAGAAATTCCTCGAACTCGACCAGAACAAGAATCCCGATCAGGTCTGGCAGGCGCAGGAGCGAAGCAAAGTGTTGCGGCGCATGCTGGAAGGGAAAAAATAGAAGCATGGGGACGCCAAGAAATCTCGGAGCTGTGCTCCTGTCCGCCGCTTTTGTCCTGCTGTTTGCGCTCCCCTCGGCAGCGCAAAGCATCGCGGACCTGCAGTCGCAGTTCGACCGGGAAACAGACTCCGTTCGAAAAGCCAAGTTGCTGGTGAAACTTGGCGATGCACAGTTTGACGAAACGCGCAAGGCGGGAGCTGCCGGCGACAACAATACCGTCGGCTACACTCTGGAAAAGTATCGCGACAACGTGCGTGCCGCGTTTGCCGCGCTCAAGAAGCAACATCCCAACGCGGAAAAGCATTCCAATGGCTACCGCCAGCTCGAGATGCACGTGAGCAAGGGCATCCGCGAAGTGCAAGAAGCGATGACCGCCGCGCCCGACCCTTACAAGCCTCCGCTGCAGATCGTTCGCACCGACTTAATCGCCGTGGACAAGGAATTAATCAAACTGCTCTTCCCGCATCAGCCGACGGATCAACCGCCTTCCCCTCCTCCTCCGGAGAAGGAACCATGACAACAAAACAGCGACTGTTACTTTTTCCCCTATGCCTTTTTCTAGCTTGCCCGGCGATTCGCGCTTACGCCGCTCAGCAGAAAGACTACTTGACTGCGGTCGAGGCCGACAAAATCCGCGATGCGGAGAACGACAACAACGAACGTATCCGGCTTTTCCTAACTTTTGCGGAAGACCGCTTGAAAAAATTCCGGTATGAGCTCGAACATCCTTCCTCCAACCGCCACGAGGACATGCTGAATTCGTTGCTCAACGCGTACATCGGGTGCGTCGATGACGCCGCTGACCTTATGCAGCTTGGCGTTGAAAAGCAGCAGAACATTCGCAAGGGCATCGACCTGATGGCGTCACGCACCAAGGAGTTTCTGGCCATCCTCGAGAAAATTTCGACAGACGCGGTTGAAATTGACACCTACAAGGACAACCTCGACGACGCCATCGAGGGCACGCGGGACGCCATGAACGACGCCGAAAAAGCAAAGAAAAAAGTTGCTGCTGGCCCGGTGCGGCGGAAAAATTAGTTGCGGGGAGAGCTTACGATAACGATGCGAGCAAGCCGCGCCAAAACGGATTCCCTCCCGGGTGGCGCTGCGCTGTTTCAGCGCCTTTATACGCGCTTGGGCTGCGACGGCCGGCCGCCGCGCTTCCGCGTCGAGTTTTATCCGTATTCGAGCCTGGTACTGACTATTCGGCGCCGCGAAGAGGCGTTCTTCGTGCGGTTTTCCGATTTGTTGCGCCGCGCGCCGCTGCCGGTGTTGGAAGGCGCTGCCGCGTTGCTGCTCGCGCGGGTCTACCGGCGGCACGCGCCGAAATCTCTGGTTGAGCCGTATCTCGAATATGCACGCTCGAACCGTACACGGACCCGTATGAACCGCATGCGCAGCCGGCGCGTGCGCCTCTCCGTCCACACCGCGCGCGGCAAGCACTTCGACCTGCACAAGCTTTTCGATGAATTAAACGAAACGTATTTTCAGGGCCGGTTGGCGCGGCCGCACATTGGGTGGAGTACGCGAAGCTGGCGGCGCCAGTTTGGTTGCTACGACCCGGGGCCCAATCAGATTCTACTGAACCGGCGCATGGACCATCCCGCCGTTCCGGCTTGCGCTGTCGAATACGTGCTTTACCACGAGATGCTCCACGTCAAGCATCCCACGCGCCGTTCCGGCTGCAGTCTGCTCTCCCATTCACCGGAATTTCGCACAGAGGAAAAGCGTTTCGCGGAGTTCGAGCGCGCCCGAAAAATCCTCGACCGCCTGGCCCGCTGAGTTAGGAGGCCGCCTGTGTCAATCACGCAGGTCGAAGACCTCGTACTGTCAACTAGTCCCTCTTTTCTTTTTCTATTTCCTTGTAGAGCTTGTCGAGCTTCTTCTGAATCTTTGCCTTGTCTTCCGCGTGCGGAAACAAATCGAGGTAGCGTTGATAAGACTTGACGGCCTGCTTCTTTAGCCCCTTTTTTTCTTGTGCCTCGCCGAGATAGCGGAAGGGGATTGCATAACCAGGCTTGGCCGCGATGGCGTCCTGAAAACGATCGATGGCCGCATCAAAATCACCTTTGTGCATGTAATGCTGGCCGACCTCAAGGTCCTTTTCCGCGCGCAGAGGATCCCACATCGGCTGATCCGGAGCATTTTGCGTTGCGGAATCCTTGTTTGGCTTTGGCGCGGCTTTAGGTGGCGGCGCGGGTTGCTCATCTTTCGGTTTGGAACTGGAATCTTGCTGCGGATCCTGCGCGCGACCAAAAGAGACCGCGGAGCAAACGGCCAGAACCGCGAGCAACGGAACCAACTTGTTGAATTGCCTACCCATCAAAGTCTTCTTTCTCTCTTGCGATCTCCTTCCATTTTTGCACAACACGGCTAACCACGGGCAGCATCATTTCTGCTCTTTGTGCCACCACTCCTTGAGCGAACGGCACCGGCCGTCGCCATCAAGGGATATTAGAAAAATTCCGTCGAGCTTCGTTTGCAATCCAGGAGGCTCAATCACAAACGACGCCCACCATCGGGCAACGCCCCAATCAGAGGTCACAGCCAGCACTGCGTGGCCGAATTGGATATCGCGCTGCGTTTCGGAGACGTGCAGCCAATACTCGAGGATTGCCGCGCGGCCCCGCATCGGTTCCACAAACGGTGTGACTTGGTAGGTGCCGTCTTCGGTATACAAATCAGCGGCTGCTTGCGCGTTTCTTTCTCTCCACGCGCGTCCGTATGCTTCCAGCCACTTTTCGAATGTTGCCCGGTCCATGTTTTGCGTATCCTCTGAAAAAGCTCGGCCTGACCAAGCTTTTAGTATGATGAAGGTTGTGTACGGAAAACAGTGCTAAGGGCTTTGGGCGCTCTTTGGACATCTCCGTACTGACAGTCCAAGGCGGCAAAGAGATTTTCGAAACCGGCTTTTTACTGAAAACTAAGAACAGACAACTAACAACTACTTTCATGGAGCCCCGCGAAAAAGCCGCGCTGTTACCGGAAAATCCCGGCGTCTATCTGTTCAAAGACGCGGGCGGCACGGTTCTCTACGTTGGCAAGGCGCGGAACCTGCGCAACCGCGTACGTTCATATTTCCTCGAATCCCGCTGGATGGATGCCAAAACCGGTTCGTTGGCCCGTGAAATCGCCGACCTGGAAACCATTGTCGTCGGCAACGAACGCGAGGCCCTGGCCCTCGAACACAATCTCATTAAACAGTACCGCCCGAAATTCAACGTCCTGCTGCGCGACGATAAAACCTATCCCTACATAAAACTCACTGCCGCCGAAAAATATCCCCGCGTGTATTTCACGCGCCGCATCAAGAAAGACGGCTCGCTGTATTTCGGTCCCTACTTTCCGGCTGGTCTCGCGCGCCGCATTCTTCACTTTGTGCACAAGCGTTTTCTGGTTCCCTCCTGCACCGTGGACCTGACGCGCAATCATCCACGCCCCTGCCTGCAGTATTACATCAAGCGTTGCCTCGGTCCGTGCTCGCAGGGATTGACCACCGACGACCGTTACGTCGAAGCGGCGCGCGATACGAGAATGTTTCTCGAAGGCCGCCGCCACGATCTCATGAAAAGTTTGGAAGAGCGCATGACCGCTGCGGCGGAAAAGGAATTGTTCGAGCAAGCCGCCGCCTACCGCGATTTGTTGCGCACGCTCGAGGACATCGAGGAACGCCAGCGCATTGCCGCGGCGCAGGGTGACGACACGGACGTCCTCGCGTATTACGCCGAGCCCCCGCTGGTCGCCGTGGATCTTTTCCATTTGCGCGGGGGGCGCGTCGTTGACCGCCGCGAATTTTATTGGGAAGACTTGGAAGAGTTCGATCCCCAGGAGTTCGTGCCATCGCTTCTGAAGCAACTTTACCTCGAAGCCGAGTACTTGCCGAAAGCCGTCCATGTCGCGGCGGATTTTGAGGAGCGCGGTTTGCTCGAAGAAGCGCTCAGCGAGCACGCCGGGCACAAAGTGGAGATTTTTACGCCGCAGCGCGGCTCCAAGCGCGCCTTCCTCGATCTGGTGGAAAACAACGCGAAGCATTCCTTCGAACAGCGCTTCCGCGTGCTGAAGCCGAGTTCCCGTGCCATCGGCGAAGCCCTGCAAAATGCGCTGAATCTAATCGAAGAGCCGAAGCGCATCGAGAGCTTCGACATTTCCCACATTCAGGGAACCGACACGGTGGCGTCCATGGTCGTTTGGGAAAACGGCCACATGAAAAAGTCCGACTACCGGAAATTCATTATTCGTGGTGACGACGGAGCGGGCGGGGAAAGAAGTAGTGGCGCGCTTCCTCGCTTGAACGACGATTTTTCCAGCATGGGCGAAGCCGTCACGCGACGCTATCGCCGTGTGCTCGAAGAAAAGAGGGAACTGCCGAGTCTAATTTTGATCGATGGCGGAATTGGCCAGTTGCACGCCGCCGCGCAAGCCCTCGAGTCGCTGCAAATCATCAATCAACCCGTAGCCAGCATCGCGAAGAAAGAGGAGATTCTGTACGTGCTCGGCCAGGAAGATGAACCGATTGTCTTGGAACATCATTCCCCGGTCCTCCATTTGATTCAGCAAATTCGCGACGAAACGCACCGCTTCGCCGTAACGTTTCATCGTCAGCGGCGCGGCAAACGGCAAACGCATAGCGCGCTCAGCGAGATTTCCGGCGTCGGCCCGAAAACGGCGCAAAGACTTTTGCGGGAATTCGGCAGTGTCGCGAATATTCGCAACGCGGGCGTAGAGCGCCTAAGCGAAGTGATCTCGCGGAAGAGCGCGGAAAAGGTTTTGGCTGGGCTCGAGCATTCGAGCGAGCAATAACCGGTTCGCATCACCAATGTGGTTAGCCGCCATTGCCAGCTGACTTTTCGCTATGCTACGGTTGTTTTGGAGGTTTGCGATGGCTGACAACGTAGGATCCAAGGTCACCTATTTTCTCGTGGGGCTGGGAGTAGGAGCCCTGGTGGGCATCCTATTCGCGCCAAAGTCCGGCGAGGAAACACGGGATTTCCTCGCGAAAAAAGCGGATGAGGGCAAAGACTACGCACAACGCAAAGCGCGGGAGTTGCGCGAGCGCGCCGACGAACTGATCGAGCGCGGCAAGGATGTTGCCGTCCGGCAAAAGGACTCGATCGCTGCGGCCGTGGAAGGCGCCCGGGAAGCATACCGTCGCGAAGCGAAGTCGTAAGGGCCCCGGGCCAGTGGCACGGGAACGCCTCGAAGAAGGCGCGCAGGATGAGCGTGTGGCGCAAGCAGTTGAGAGGAAGAGGCGTGTGGGGTGAGTATGCAATTTTGGCTTGAGCTCTTCAGCATCGTTGCGGCAGTCGCGCTGGTCGTGCAAGTGGTCATTCTGACCGCGCTGTTGTTCCAGGTGAAGCGCACGACAGAAAACGTGAACCGGCTCGTCGGAGATTTGCAATCGCGCGTCGGGCCGATTCTGACGCGCGTGCAGATCCTGCTCGAAGACACGCAACCGAAAATCTCCAGCATGGTGAACGATGCCGCGCACATTGTCTATCTGACCCGCGGGCAGGCGCAGAAAGTCGATCGCGTGTTTACCGAAGCGGCGGACCGGCTGCGCGGCCAGCTCGTGCACATGGACCGCATTTTGAGCGCGGCGCTTGAAACCGTGGAAGAGGCGGGCTCGCAATTCAAGCACAGCTTTTGGCGACCGATGCAGAAGGCGTCCGCGCTGGTGCAGGGAATCAAGGTCGGGCTTGATCTGCTTCGTTCACGCCGCGGCTCCGGCGCGCGCGGCGATGAACCGCGCGAATCGCAGGAAGAAGAACTCTTCATTTAGTTCTTGGCGTAAGTTGTTAGTTCTAAGTAAAATCTGCAACGCGTAGCTAACGGCGTTCGATGAGTTGAAAACATTGCTGCTTGCAAACTCAGACTTGTCACTTTGAGATTCCCATTGCGTCGCTCGAGTTTCGCTTTCTTAACCACTTTCTGACTCGATTGCCTGACTTCTATCTCTCTTCTTTTGACTTAAGACTTACGACTAAGAACTAAGAACTTCTTTCAGCGGATCCAGCCGCCTCCAAGAACAACGTCCTCATCGTAGAAGACAGCAGCCTGCCCGGGAGTGATAGCGCGCTGTGGAGTATCGAACGTGATTTTCGCGCCCGTTGTACCGAGTGGCGCGACGGTCGCGAGTGCTGGCTCATGCTTGTGGCGAATCTTCACCGACGCGCGAATTGCCGCGGGTGGCGGCGCAATGGAAATCCAATTTACGTCTTGCACCTCAAACGAAGTCGAACGCAGCGCAGCGTCTTCGCCAACGACGACGCGATTGTTTAGGGGATCAATCGAAAGCACGTAGAGTGGCTTTCCCGTAGCAAAACCGAGGCCCTTGCGCTGGCCTACGGTGAAGTTGTGCACGCCGTTGTGGCGGCCAATGACTTCACCGTCTTCATTGACAATCTCTCCGTCCGAATCGCTTAAAGGAATTCCACGCTCGCGTGAATAGGCGTGAATGAATTGCACGTAGTTGCCGTTCGGCACGAAGCATAGCTCCATGCTCTCGGGCTTTTCCGCCACCGGAAGCTTCACGGAGCGAGCCAGCGCCCGCACCTCTTCCTTGCTCAGTTCGCCGAGCGGAAATTCGCTGCGGGAAAGCTGCTCCTGCATGAGTCCCCACAAGAAATAGGATTGATCCTTGCTGTCATCGCGCGCGCGCAAAAGTTCCCAGCGGCCGGTCTTATCGTTTTTGCGGATACGCGCGTAATGCCCGGTGGCAAGACGCTCCGCGCCAATCTGCCTCGCCATGCGCAAGAGCGGCTCGAACTTCACGTCCGTGTTGCAGTGCGTGCAGGCGATAGGCGTGCGGCCTGCGAGGTACTGAGCGACGAACGGGCGCACGACGCGCGACTCGAACTGCTCCTCGAAGTTGACCACGTAGTGCGGGAAATTCAAGTGGTGCGCGACGGATTTCGCGTCGTAGACATCGTCAAGCGAACAACAGCGATGCTGCGCCGGCCCATCGCCCTGCAACTCCGGGAGGCGGCGCTGGTTCCAAAGCTGCATCGTGAGGCCGACGACGCTGCGGCCCTGCTGCAACAGGAGCGCGGCGACAGTCGAGGAATCGACACCGCCGGACATCGCCACAGCGACAAGACCGCGCTGCGTTTCCGCGCGCTCGGGCAGCGTGTCGAATTGGATAGCCGCGTTCATGGGTACAGTTCCATTCTAACGGATTCAATGTCGGCAGGCTGGAAATGGGTTTCTCAACACAGAGGGCCCAGAGAAGAGAGAGGGAAGAAAGGGAAACGCAGAGGCACATAGAACGCAGAGAAAGAAAAAAGAAAATGAGGAAGAGGAAAGCGGGAAAGAAAAAAGGAACTTAATCATGGGCAACGGCCTTTTGGTAGGTGGGCGAGAGCTGGCGGAGCTGCGCGACGGCCGCGGGAACGGCGCTCAGAGCGAAATCGATGTCCGCTTGCGTAGTGTGGCGACCTAGACTGAAACGAAGGCTCGCACGTGCTTCTTCGGCGGGCAAGCCGATTGCCGTGAGGACGTGCGAAGGCTCGATCGCGCCCGAGGAGCAAGCGGCACCGGTAGAACAGGCAAGCCCCTTCAAATCAAGGGCAATGAGCAGCGCTTCGCCCTCGACGCCGGGAAAAACAAGATTCGTGGTGTTTGGCGTGCGCGGAGCGCGGCTTCCATTGATGCGCGAATGCGGCACTCGATGAAGGAGCCCATGCTCGAGCTGATCGCGCAGCGCGCTCAGCCGGCGAGCATCGTTTGTTAAGGAGTTGCGCGCAAGCTCCGCAGCCTTTCCCAACCCCACAATTCCAGGAACATTCTCTGTGCCAGGACGGAAGCCGCGCTGGTGGTGGCCACCATATAGCAGTTGGCGAAGACGGGTTCCCCCTCGCACATAGAGCGCACCAATGCCCTTGGGACCGTAAAGCTTGTGGCCGGAAATGGAAAGCAAATCCAGGAGCAGATGATTCACGTCAATCGGGATTTTCCCTGCTGACTGCACCGCATCAGTGTGGAAGTACACGTCGGCTTGCTTGGCGGTGCGGCCAATTTCTTCGATGGGCTGCACGGTGCCGAGCTCATTGTTGGCATGCATGATGGTGATGAGCACGGTTTGCGGCCGGAGGGCGCCGCGCAGTTGTTCCAGATCAATCTGGCCGTCCTGGTCCACGGAAAGGTAAGTCACGTCAACGCTTTGCTTTTCGAGCGCTTGGCAGGCATTGAGGACGGCTTCGTGTTCGATGAACGACGTAATCACGTGCGGGCGGGCATTAGGCGAGGAGGATGCGCCGACGATGCCGAAGATGGCGTGGTTGTCCGATTCGGTGCCGCCGCTGGAGAACACAATCTCCTGTGGGCGGGCGCCGATGAGTGTGGCGACCTGTTCCCGCGCGGTTTCGACGGCGGCGCGGGCCTTTTGCCCGAACGTGTGGATAGAAGCAGCGTTGCCGAACTCGCCGGAGAAATAGGGGAGCATCGCGTCGAGGACTTCCGGCTCGACGGGCGTGGTGGCGTTGTAGTCGAGGTAGACGCGATTCATGGGTGAAGATTCAGCATAGCCGTTGGAAATGGCGAGGTAAAGGAAGTAAAGGAGATAGAAGAGGTAAAGGAACGCTCAGCAGCAACTGGCCACAGTGAGTGCCGGAGAGGACAATTGCAACTTGTAGTATAGGAGTTAATTGTTGTCTACAAAATCTAATTAAGAATTGCGAAGAGGCGTTGCAGGATTGCCCCGCAGAAAAGTCAGGTTCCAGGTGCGTCCTGGCGTTCTGTGGGGACCTGAGGAGAGCGGAAACGCCAAGTGAACAGGTTGCTGGTGTAAAGGCCGATGCAGAGGAGGTTGGCGGGGACGAACCCGAATTGCGCAGTGCGGACGCCGATGACGCAGACGACGGCACTGTTGATGGCGGCGACGACCCAGCCCTGCCAAAGTTTCCTGCCAATGAGGATGGTGGAAAGGATGGTCAGGACGCAGGAGACGTAATCCAAACGAATGTTGTGGAGCCAATGGGTCATTTTGTATTCATGAGCCGCCGGTGATTCTGAAACATTGCTCTGCGACGGCAGCGCTCTTTTGCAAGTTGACGAGCCTTGAGACCCGCCGCATTGATCCTGGTTCTTCCACCGGCGAGAGGATCCCGGTGGAGCGCCTGCGTCGGCGCCGGCTAGGAGTGAAAAGCGCACGATGCGTGCGTCACTTTTTGCCCGAAGTTACAGAGGCAATCCGGCAACCAAACGCGCCGTCCCGCTGGATGTGGGAGGCCTAGAGATGCGTTGCGTAAGTGACTGTTCAGCGAGAGCTTAAGAATTTGGCCGGTAGGCGGCGAAGGACGCCGCCAAGAAGACTGAATCAAGTTCTCAGTGGAAGTGAGACGAATTGTTTCAGGTTGAAACGAGCTAGCATGGCGGCACGGGGCGTTTTGCTCTCGTGCTTTGCCGTGTCTAGAGGTTTGCTTGTGCCACACCAGATTCAAGGGCGTCTGTATGGAAGCTTTCGCGCGGTACTTCGGATAACCGGGAAAGGGCGAGAAGCGCAGCAAGGTAGCACCCGGAGGCGAGAAGCAGGACCATCCGGAACCCAATCATCATGCCCAGCATCAGAGCCAAGACTGTGCCAATCACGGTAAAGAAGCCATTGACGCCCCAGGCCCAGGAGCCCAGCGCGGACGAACGTTGCATGGCCAAGCGAAGGCCCAGGGGAAAGGGCATGCCCAGGACAAATCCAAGTGGCGCCACCATTAGCAGGGCAATGACGATGCGCCAAAAGATGGTTAGGCCGAGAAAGGCGCGGAACACCAGGGGAGTAAGGAGAGTCATAATCAGGACGACCGCGATGACCGAGACTAGAACGCGCCCAAGCGTGCCGTGGAGATCGCCACTCCACTTTCCGGCTGCATACGAACCCACACCGGTAAAGACCAAAAGCCCGGCTAGGACTACGGCATAGGTATAGATCGGTTCTCCCAAGAACAGAAGATATCGTTGGAGCAAGGCAATTTCGACCATGATGAAACCGAGACCGAGTGCCGCGAAATAGGTCAGCCAGCCTCCGCGTCCGGCGCGGGGAAGGCTGCCGCGATCGAGCAGAGCCAAGGGCAGCAAGATGCACAGCCCGGCCACGAGAGCGGACTGCACCAACAAGATTAAAAGAGTGACTTCGGCAATGGGGCGGTCCTCAAGGGCCAGCCTGGCGCCCAGCGGCTGTCTTTGCGAAAACAGATCAACGATGGTGTGCCAACGGATTCTGGACCAACGCGTGTGCTGATTGAAGAAAGGATTGTCGTCGGTGGCAGCGGCCAGTTGCGAATCGCTCTTTAGAAAGACATCTTCCAACTGCGGAGCGGCGACGATCTGGGCGCAGAGGCTGTCCGCGGGCCGTTCGTCGGGGGCGTAGAGAATCTTCAATTTTGGTGCGGCATCGCCGGGAGCAACTTTGGGACTCAGAATCTCTCGAATCTGTTTCAACTCTTCGGGGAGAAAGCCGCTCTTCTTCAGCAGGAAGCCTCCGAGGAAGGACAAGCGGCCGGGCAATTGCATCTGTTCATCCTGGCTGAAGGTAAATACGTGATTGTCGATCGAACCCATTCCTCGATTCGTGAAAACTTCCCGGGCGGTGGAAACCAGGCGAGGAATCTGAAACTCAGGGCGAGTGAAAAAGACAGCGCCGTCGGGCGTGAGGTGATCGAGATAATCTTCAAAAGCCTCGCGGGTCAAAACATAATTTTCGGCAAGGCTGAGGGCCCCGGAAGCTACGGCGGCGTTACTGATCGTGTGAACCGAAATGATCGCGTCATATTTTTCGGTTGAGCGACGCACAAAACTGCGCCCTTCGTCGGTGACTAGGTGCACCTCCGGCTGGCGGAAGAGATTGCCCCAGAAGTCGTTCATGCGGTTTGCGACGATGTCGTTGATGATGGGATTGACATCGACGGCGGTGATGGAAGAGGCGTGCGCCTGCAATCCAGAGAGCACCTGATCTCCGCCGCCCGAGCCAATGATCAGAATTTTGGGATTCGCCTTTCCAACGTAAGCGATTTGGGAAAGTTGCTCGACTTGGTCAGGGCGATCGGCGAGAACTTTCCGTACATCCGGGCGCAGATCGTTGATGCCTGTTGCAGCGGTGCCGGAGTCGATGAACATCGTTCTCGCGGCTGGGTCTTTTCCCTCAGCGGGATACTCGACGACCTGAACGAACGAGAAGGTATTCCAGGCAGAATAGATGGCGTTAATGCTTCGCCTGCTCTTGTTCGCGCTGATGTGGAGGGGGATGAGCCTTTGTCCGTAGAAGCTCGCGGCAAGGAGCACAAGGGAGATGCCTGAGGCGGCGATGGCGAGCGCGCGGCGAGAGCCCCAGGCAAAACAAACCGCGGACAAAGCACCTAAGAATGCTGCGACTAGTACGCTTCCCGTTCCACCAAATCGTGGAATGACCAAAGCGATCAGGGCGCACCCCACACCCGCACCCAACAGATCGTATGCGTACAGGCGGTTAATCTCCTTGGATCCGCGTGTCAACAACAACGAAATGGCCAAGCCCGAACAAAAGAAAGGCAGCGCCACTAAAAGGAAATACAGGGGCATAAAGAAAAACTGGCGGTGGTCGACGGCCACGGAGAACGGATTGAAGGGCACGCGCTGCATGCACCAAAAGCTGAATGCCACGCACAGGGAGAAGGCAAGCCCGCAGAGACCTAGCGCGAGGTTGAGATCAGTTTCCTCGCGCAGCCGGGCCCACAGGGCGAGGGTCACCCCTGAAGCGCCGAAGCCCAGCAGTGCCGTCGAGATGACCAAAAAACCAAAGTGATACCACAACGACACAGATAGGACGCGAGTCAAGGCGAGCTCGAGAAGGAGAGTGGCCAGAGAAATCAGGAACAGCCCTGCGAAATGCGCGGTGCGAATCTGCCTCGAGGGGGACGGAGGAAGCGACATGGAAACCTCCTTGGAAATTGGGGGAGATGGTAGCATGGGACCGAAGTTTGCCTTTGCTTGATGTGATTGCCAGTCGTTTTTGGGAGGCGCAGTGGCGTATCGGGATTTGCGAGAGTTTGTGAAGAGGCTAGAAAAGGAAGGCGAGCTGAAGCGCGTGCGCGCGGAAGTCGACCCCATCCTGGAAATTACGGAGGTGGCGCAGCGGGTGGCGCGCGACAAAAACTGCGTGCCGGACAGCGTGGGGCCGGCGCTGCTGTTCGAAAGACCAAAAGGTTCGCGCGTGCCGCTGCTCATCAATGCGTTTGGAAGCGTGCGGCGGATGGCCCTGGCGTTTGAAGTAAACGAACTAGGGGAAGTTTCGGAGCGCATTCAAGGCTTTTTGAAAATGGAGACGCCGCAAGGGCTGTTCGACAAAATCAAGATGCTGCCGAAGCTGGCGGAGTTGGGCTCGTTCTTCCCGAAAAGCGTGAACAAGGGAGATTGCAAAGAGGTTGTGCATCACGGGAAGGACGTGAACCTGTTTGATTTCCCGATTTTGAAATGCTGGCCCCAGGACGGCGGGCGGTTCATCACGTTTCCGCTGGTGTTCACCAACAACCCGGAGACGGGGAAGCGGAACGTAGGAATGTATCGCATGCAGGTCTACGACGAACAGACCACGGGGATGCACTGGCAGACGCAAAAGCACGGCGCGGAGCATTTTCGGCGCGCGCGCGAAAAAAATCCCGAGGGGCGGATTCCGGTGAGCGTGGCGATTGGGACCGATCCCGCGACGGCGCTGGCGGGGATGCTGCCGATTCCGCCGGACCTGGACGAAATGATGTTTGCAGGATTTTTGCGGCGCGAACCTGTAGAAATGGCGGCGTGCGAAACGAACGAACTGGAAGTGCCGGCGAATGCGGAGATCGTGCTGGAGGGCTACGTCAATCTCAATGAAATGCGGACGGAAGGGCCGTTCGGGGACCATACCGGATTTTATTCGCTGGAAGGGGAGTACCCCGTATTTCATGTGGAATGCGTGACGCACCGCAAGGAGCCGATTTACTTGACGACCGTGGTGGGTCCGCCGCCGCAGGAAGATTTTTACATGGGATATGCGGTGGAGCGGATTTTTTTGCCGGTGATGAAGATGCAGTATCCGGAAATTGAGGACGTGGCGATGCCGGCGGAGGGCATTTTTCACAATTTGATGATTGTGGCGATTCGGAAGTCGTATCCGGGACACGCGCGAAAAATCATGAATGCGATTTGGTCGCTGGGGCAGGCGATGTTCACAAAAGTGCTTGTGGTGGTGGATCACGATGTGGACGTGCACAACTACGGCGAAGTGGTGTGGAAAGCGCTTTGTGCGATCGATCCGGAACGGGATGTGCAGTTTTCGTTTGGGCCGATGGATACGCTCGACCATGCGGCGCGCATGCAGGACTTCGGCTCGAAGATGGGAATCGATGCGACGCGGAAATGGGCGACGGAAGGATTTACTCGTCCGTGGCCGGATGAGATCTTGATGGACGACGCTACGAAAAGACGAGTCGATGCGCTCTGGAAATCGCTAGGGCTGGGATGAATTCGGGAAAACAGGAAAATTCTCCTGGGGGGGCGGCGCGTAGGAATTTTGCAAGGCGCAAGAAAACCGAATTGCAGGGTGTGAAGGGCGATAGTACTTTTTTGAGGAAAAAGGCTGCCTACAAAGCGGCAACGGGCCGGGAGTACAGGTCGGTTTCGAGCGAAACTACAACTAATAGTGGTTGGCCGCGCGACTTCCACTACGGCTATTGGTACTTACCGGCAATACCCCCCAAACTGCCTAGAACTACCCGTATTTTTAGGACAACAGACCCATAGATTCCCTTGACGCTCGGAGTGCTACAATGTCATAAAGCTCCCACGGGTTGC
>Ga0187780_10000347_pt1 | contig 35022 bp, 38 predicted proteins | sample 1015_Q2_SP10_20__FD_132429 | JGI IMG/M metagenome (GOLD analysis project Ga0187780, IMG submission 132429) | Tropical peat soil microbial communities from peatlands in Department of Meta, Colombia - 1015_Q2_SP10_20_MG | ecosystem: Environmental > Terrestrial > Soil > Wetlands > Peat | place...
CCTGGCCAACCGCGGAGGTGGCGCCGCGGACCAGCACTGACTCGCCCGCTTTCAGGGCAAGGTTGCCGAACAGTGCGATCCATGCTGTGGCATACACCTCGGGGATCGCCGCCAGCTCAGGCCAGCCCAAGTCAGTGTTCACCGCCACCACGTTCGTCGCGGGTACGCTGACAAGCTCGGCGTAGCTGCCGTTCATCGTGCGCGCCATGCCGCCAACGATCGCCACGACCTTGGTTCCCGGCTGCAGCTTGCCGCTGGGGTCGAGCTCAACTGTGCCGGCAGCCTCGATCCCGAGCACCGGGATGCCAAACGGCCACACGCCGGCGCGCATGTAGGTGTCGGCGTGGTTCAGTCCGATGGCCTTCACGCGAATCAGCACCTCGCCCTCGCCTGGAACCGGGTCCGGCAGCTCCTTTACCTCGAGCACCTCGGGACCGCCGTGCTCTCTGAGAACAATCGCTCGCATAGCTTCATTCCTCTCCGCCGGTCCGTGACCGGGCAGTTGTTTAGTAAACACTCAAAAACTAACCCTGAAAAGGCGACCTCGCGGTCGCCGGTTCGTGCTCCGAGCCGCTCAGCGCAGCTCGGCGAAGGCCGTATCTACGATCGTCTCCAGCACCTCCCTTCCTGGGTTGGTCTTGCCGACGACCATCAGGCCCATGGCCGTGGCCATCAGCTGCGTTGCCTTCGCGGCCGGTCGCACATCCTTACTGACTTCGCCACGCCGCTTTGCGTTACGCAGCGCGCGCGTGGCGTTCCGCTCCAAACGCCCGATGTGGCCGCGGATCACGCCCGCCACCTCGGAGTCATCGGCCGCGAGCTCCATCGCGGTGTTGACCATCAAGCAGCCCATACGCCCCTCGGCGCTCATCAGATCCTCGACCAACCCGTCGAAGTAGGCCCGCAACTCGCCGACCGAAGCGCCCGGGCGCTCGAGCGCGCCCATCTTCTCCGGCACGACGAGCTTGGAGTAGCGCTGCAACGAGCCGAGGAACAACTCGCGCTTGCCGCCCCGGAAGGTGTTATACAGGCTGCCCGGCCGTACTCCCGTCGCTTCGACGAGGTCCTCGACCGAGGTCTCGTGGTAGCCGTGCTCCCAGAACGCGCGCATCGAGCGATCGAGCACCTCCTGCGGGTCGAACTGGCGGGGTCGTGGCATCGCGCAAGACGATAGCAGAGTGATCGTTCAAAAACACCACCAGTCTTAGGCAGCGCCGGCGACCAGCTCGCGGGTGCGCTGCACGTCGCGGTGCATCTGCTCGACCAGCGCGGCCGGATCCTCAAAGCGCCGCTCGCCGCGCAGGCGCTGAAGGAAGCGCAGCTGCAGCTGGCTGCCGTACAGGTCGCCTGCGAAGTCGAGGATGTATGCCTCGATCAGCTCGCCGCGCCCGGTCTTGAACGTCGGCCGCACGCCGATGCTGACCGCGGCGGGCAGCGCACCGACGCTATCGCTGAACGCCACGCACGCATAGACGCCGTGGCCGGGGCACGCGAGCGCCTCGTCCGGAACGAGGTTGGCGGTCGGGAAGCCGAGCTCGCGCCCGCGCCGGTCGCCGGGCACGACCTCGCCGCACAGCTCGAAGCTCTCCCCCAGCAGCCGGTTGGCCTCGGCGATCTCGCCGGCGAGCACGAGCCCGCGGATGTGGCTGGAGGAGACGATCTCGCCATCGACCTCGAGCAGCGGGTGCACGACCGTCTCGAAGCGCTCGTCGGCGGCCAGCAGCCGCGGATCGCCCTGCGCCTGGTGACCGAAGCGGAAGTTCTCGCCGATCGCGACGCGCGCGGCGCCGAGCGCGCCGACGAGCACCTCGTCGATGAACTCCCTAGCCGAGCGCTTGGCGAAGTCGGCGTCGAAGGGGATCACGATCAGCTCGCTCACACCGAGCGCGGCGATCAGCTCCGCCTTGCGCGTCAGCGTCGTCAGCAGCTTGGGGGTGTGCTGCAGGGCGACCACCGAAACCGGGTGCGGGTCGAACGTCAGCACGCTGTCGGCGCCGGCGATCACCTCGCGGTGGCCGAGATGCACCCCGTCGAAGGTGCCGACCGCGACGCTGCGCCCCGATCCGGGCTCCCCCGTCCCCGCACCGGGACGATGTGGGGACGACGCGACATCGGGCAGGCGCGTGACCTTCACGGACGCACAGCCTATTGCCGGTGCGCGGTCGCGTGCTGCTCGGCGAGCTCAAGCGCGTGCTCGAGTGCGATCAACGGCGGCTCAGTCCATGGCTCTGCGCCGGTCGGCGGAGCGACCGCGTCAGCCACGCTGAACGGCCCGATCGTGGTGCGCCTGAGCTGCAGGCAATACGCGTCGCCCAGATCGGCGATCAGCGAGCGCACGTATGTGCCTGAGCCGCATTCGATTTCATAGGCGGCGCGCGTGTCCCGGCGCCACAGCTGCTTGAAGCGGTGCACGGTGACGGTCCGCTCGGGCATCTCCACGTGCTCCCCGCGCCGCGCGCGCTTGTACGCACGCTCGCCCGCGACCTTCACCGCGGAGTACACGGGCGGGCGCTGGCGCACCTCGCCTGTGGGCAGCTCGGGCGGGTCGGGCGGCAAGCGCCCGGTTTGCGTGATCTGTCCCTCGGTGTCGCCGGTGCTCGACAGCGCACCCAGTTGGGCGAGCGTTTGATAGCACTTGGGTAGCGCCATGAACGTGCTCTGCGCTTTGGTTGCGCGCCCGACGAGCACGATCAGCAGGCCTGTGGCGAACGGGTCGAGCGTGCCGGCGTGTCCGGTGCGCGCGCCGCCGAGCGCACGTCGCACGGCGGCGACAACGTCGTGCGAGCTCATGCCCGCGGGCTTGTCAATCAGCAGCACGCCGTCCACTGGCGCTCTCTCCTCTCTCGCGGCGCCGCCGAGCTCAGGCGAGCGTCGGCGTGACGTGCTCGTCGGAAGACGGGTGCAGCTGCGCGGCGATCGCCTCGCGCAGGAACGCGATCAGCTGCGCGGGCTCGAGCGTCGTCGAGAACCCCGCCGCCCGGTGGTGGCCGCCGCCGCCCTGCGCGCGGGCGATGATCGACACGTCAACGTCGTCATCGGTCGCGCGCAGCGAGACTTTGTGCTGCCCCTTCTTCTCGCCACACAGCATCTCGCGCACGAGCACCGCGACCTTCGCGTCCTGCAGCGCGCGCAGCTGGTCGATGATGCCCTCCGAGTAGCTCTCTTCGGCTTCGGCGCGGTTGAAATCCTCGGCGCTTAGCGTCGCCAGCGCGAGCTCGCCCGAGTCGTAGCGCTGGATCTGCCCGAGGGCGAGCGCCAGCAGCGTGAGCTTGCCGAGCGGCAGGTTCTCGTAGAGCTGGCGGTAGACGCCCGCGACATCGACACCCGCTTCGATCAGCTCGGCGGCCATCACATGCGCGCGGGGTGTCGTGTTCTCGTACATGAAGCGACCGGTGTCTGTGATCAAGCCGACGTACAGCGCCTCTGCGACCTGCGGAGTCGGGCTGACGCCCAGGTCGCGCATCAGGTCCCACACGATCTCGGCCGTGCACGAGGCCTCAGGCACGACATGGTTGAGCGTGCCAAAGCGCGTGTTGTCGTGGTGGTGGTCGATGTTCAACAGGTGCGCACCGTCGCGCAGCACGCTCGCCGAGTTGCGGTCGATGTTGCCGCAGTCGAGGAACACGACCGTGCGCTGTGCGATGTCGGCCGGCGGCTGCTGGATCAGGCCGTCGAGTGAGAAGAAGCGGTACTCGCGCGGGAGCGGCAGGTCTGACGGCGAGATGAACATCGCGGAGTCCTTGCCGAGCGCGCGCAGCAGCCCGTGCATGCCCACCAGCGAGCCCAGCGCGTCGCCGTCGGGGCTCTCGTGCGCGGCGAGCACGAAGCGCTCGTCCTCGCGCAGCCGTGTGAGCACCTGCTCGCGCGCGGCCTCGATCGAGGGGGACGCTGACGCGCTCATTGCTCCCCCTGTTCCCCGTCGGGCGCATCTGCGATCAGTTCTTCGACGCGCATCGCGCGGTCGATCGTGTCGTCGTAGACAAACTCGAGCGTGGGCGTGCGCTTGAGGTGCAGCTCGCCGGCGATGCGGGCCTGCAGGAAGCCGTGCGCACTGCGCAGCCCCGCGAGCGTGTCCTCGCGCTCGGCCGGCTGCGAGGCCCCACCGCCCGCACCGAGAACGCTCACATACACGCGCGCGTGGCGCAGGTCTGGGCTGGTTCTCACATCGGTCACGGTCACGAATCCCACTCGCGGGTCCTTCAGGTCGCCTGCCACGGCCTCGCCGAGCACCTGCCGGATACCCTCATCGACCCGGCGCATGCGTCCCGACGGCATCCTACTCGTCCAGTTCCCCGCCGCCGCGCAGGTCCCTGCCAGGACGCCGCCGCGTGCCGGTCATCACGCGTCAGGAAGAGAGCTCGCGCTCGACCTGGCGTGTCTCGTAGGTCTCCAGGACGTCGCCCTCATGTAGGTCCTGGAAGTTCGCGAGCACGATGCCGCACTCGAAGCCGCTTGCGACCTCGCGTGCGTCCTCGTTGAAGCGGCGCAGGCTTTCGATCGTGGTGTCGTAGATGACAGTGCCCTCGCGCACCACCCGCACGCGCGCGCCGCGCGTGACCTTGCCCTCGGTGACGAACGAACCGGCGATCGTGCCGATCCGCGACGCTTTGAACAGCTGGCGCACCTCGGCCTGGCCGAGCGGCGTCTCCACCTCTTCGGGGGCGAGCATGCCCTGCATGGCTGCGCGCAGCTCTTCGATCGCGCGGTAGATGACCGCGTAGGAGCGGATCTCCACGCCCTCGCGGTCGGCGATGTGGCGCGCGTCGCCGACTGGCCGCACGTTGAACGCCAGGATCACGCCCTCGGAGGCGGCCGCGAGCATCACGTCGGACTCGTTGATGCCACCCACGCCGCGGTGGATGATGTTGACCTTGACCTCTTCCTGGGGGAGCTTGGCGATCTCGTCCTCGATCGCCTCCAGCGAGCCGGCGACGTCGGCCTTGACGACCAGTCCGAGCTCCTTGACGGTGCCCTCCTGCGCGAGCTTGAAGACGTCCTCCAGCGACACCTTGCGGCCTGAGCGCCGGGCCAGCGCCTCGGTCTTCAGGCGGTTGGCGCGTTCGCCGGCGAGCTGGCGTGCGCGGCGCTCGTTCTCGACCACGCGCACGGGCTCGCCCGCCTCGGGTACGCCGTCGAAGCCGAGCACCTCGACGGGCTGGCCGGGCGTCGCGCGCTTGAGTTTGCCGCCAGTGAAATCGTGCATCGCGCGCACGCGCCCGAAGTGCGCGCCCGCTACGAGCGCGTCGCCGACGCGCAGCGTGCCGCGCTGGATCAGGATCGTCACGACCGGCCCGCGCCCGGGGTCGAGCTTGGACTCGATCACCGTGCCCGACGCCTGCGCCTCGCGGTTGGCCTTCAGCTCCTCGAGGTCGGTGACGACCTGGATCGTGTCCAGCAGCGTGTCCAGGCCGTCGTGCGTCTTGGCGCTGACGTCCACGAACTCGGTCTCGCCGCCCCACTCCGAGGGCTGCAGGCCGTGCTGGGTCATCTCGGTGCGCACGCGCTCGGGCTGCGCGCCGTCCTTGTCGATCTTGTTGACCGCGACGATGATCGGCACTTCGGCGGCCTTGGCGTGGTCGATCGCCTCCTCGGTCTGCGGCTTGACGCCATCATCGGCGGCGACGACGATCACGGCCAGGTCGGTCACGCGCGCGCCGCGCGCACGCATCGCCGTGAACGCCTCGTGGCCGGGCGTGTCCAGGAAGGTGATCTCCTTGCCGGCGTGGCGCACCTGGTAGGCGCCGATGTGCTGGGTGATGCCGCCGGCCTCTCCCGCGACCACCTCGGTCTCGCGGATCGCGTCCAGCAGCGAGGTCTTGCCGTGATCGACGTGACCCATGATCGTGACCACCGGTGGGCGTTCGATCAGGTCCTCCTCGGCGTCCTCGAACACGGGCTCGAGCTCGACGTCGTCGGCGGCGTGGACAATCTCGATCTGCTTTTCGAACTCGTCGGCCAGCACGTGGATCGCGTCGTCGGAGAGCGTCTGCGTGAGCGTCGCCATCTCGCCGAGCGACATCAGCTTCTTGATCACCTCGGGCACCGCCACGCCCAGGTACTCGGCGATGTCCTTGACGGTCGAGCCCGAGTTGATGCGGATCAGGTCGGTCGCCTCCATTGCTGCGGTGTCGATCGGCGCGATCGTTTCGTCGTAGGTGCCACGCCGGCGCCGTCCCCGGCGTGGGCGCCGCTGCGGCTGATTGGAGGGGCCGCCCTGCTGGCGACGCGAGGCCTGCGAGTCGATCACCACACGTCGGCGTCCACCCGGTCCAACCTCACCCGGTGTGCGCTCGCCGGTGCGTGAGTCGCGCGTTGGGCGCACCCGCTCGGCGCCGGGGGCTGCCGCCTGCGGCTGCGGGGGCGTGACCTGCGGGGCGGGCGCGCCAGCAGCTGGCACGGTGGCGGTCGCGCTCGCGGCGGTTGTTGGCGCGGGCGCACGCGGAGCTGGCGGCGCAGCGGCGGGAGCTGGCGCTGTGGGTGCGACAGGCGCGGCGGGCTTTGCCTGGGGCTGTGCCGGTTTTTCGGCTGTGGGTTTCGCCGGCGCGGTATTCGCCGGCGCGGCGGCCACGGGCTCGGCCGGGCGTGATGGCGTGGCGGCGGGGGCGCCGTTGGGACTGGCGCGCCCGTCTGTCCCGGCTGCCGAGCCTGCGCCGAGCGCCTTCAGCGCGAGGTCCTCCTCGACCGAGGATGCGGCCGCCTTGGCCTCGATGCCGGCGGCCTTTAGCTTCTCCAGCAGCTCCTTGCTGGTGAGCCCCTGCTCCTTGGCGATCTCGTGTACGCGCTTCTTGCTCATCTGATTTCCGATTCTACGATCTCGCGCTGCAGCGTCACTCGCGTGCGCAGGGTCCGCGCAACCCCGCCGCGTTGGATCGCACGCTCCAGACACGCGCCGTTCACGAGCGTATTGCGCCGATCGTCGTCGTCACGACACAGATAGGCGCCGCGACCGGGCATCGTGCAGGCGCGATCGACGACCGCCAGATGGCCCGCAGTCCGACTGATGTCTGCAGGGTCGCGAGCGGCGACAGCGATACGCACGAGCTCTGCCTTCGGCGCGATGCGTCCACAGCCGACGCAACGACGGCAAGGCACATGCCGCCCTATGTCGCCTGCTCCTCGCCCTGCGGGGACGATGCGGAGGCCGACTGCTCGGGCTGCGCCTCGTCCTGCTCGACGAGCTCGGCGGGCTGCTCGTGGCCGTTGGCCGCGAGGTCGCCGATGTTGTCGCTGGCGATGTTGGCGAGCGCCTGGTGGCTTTCCAGGCCGCAGTAGCGGGAGTTGGGCAGCGAGGCGTTGGGGCAGCGGCGGCCGTTGGAGAGGATCGCGGCGCAGCGGCCGGTGACCTCCTCCTCCTCGTAGCCGTGCTCGGCCTCCTCGGCCGCGAACTCGGTCTCCGAGCGGATGTCCACGCGCCACCCGGTCAGGCGTGCGGCCAGCCGCGCGTTCTGGCCCTCGCGGCCGATCGCGAGCGAAAGCTGGTCGTCGGGCACGATCACGGTCGCCTGCTTGGCGTCGTCGTCGACGAGCACCTCGCGCACGCGCGCCGGCGAGAGCGCCTTGGCGACAAAGCGGGCGGGCTCGTCGTTGTGGGGAATGATGTCGATCTTCTCGCCACGCAACTCGGAGACGACCATGCGCACGCGCGAGCCACGCGGGCCGACGCACGCGCCGACGGGGTCAACACCGTCAGTATGCGAGACGACCGCGATCTTCGAGCGATAGCCGGGCTCGCGGGCGACGTTGGCGATCTCGACGAGATGGTCTGCGATCTCCGGGACCTCGAGCTCGAACAGCTTCTTGATCAGCTCCGGATCGCGTCGCGAGACGATGATCGCCGGTCCCTTCGTCGACGGCGAAACCTCCTTGATCACGGCCTTGATGCGCTGCGAGTGGTCATAGCGCTCGCCCTCGACCTGCTCTGACTTCGGCAGCAGCGCCTCGACGCGTTCGCGTAGCTGCACGAGCGTGTAGCGCGAGTCCGACTGCTGCACGATGCCGGTGATCAGCTCGCCGACGCGGTCGCGGTACTCCTCGTACATCATGTCGCGCTCGGCCTCGCGGATGCGCTGCAGGATCACCTGCTTGGCGGTCTGCGCGGCGATTCGCCCGAAGTCATCGGGCGTGACGTCTTCCTCGTCGATCTGGTCGCGGTATTCGGCGAACTTTTTGGGGTCGATTTCCGGTTCCTCCGGTTCGCGCATCTCGCCCGTCTCGGGGTCGATCGTCGTTTCCTCGTCGATCGTCTCGACGATCAGGTGCGCCTCCAGGCGCTCGGGGATTTTCAGTTCGATCACGCGGAAGTCGGCCGTGTCGCGATCCATTTCCACACGCGCGTACTTGGCCGAGCCGGGCTGCTTCTTGTATGCCGACAGCAGCGCGTCCTCAAGCGCGATCATCAGCTTCTCCGGCTCGATGCCCTTCTCGCGCGCGAGCGCGTGCATGGCCTCAAGGATTTCGCGTGACATGGCTTGCCTACTCCTCAATCAGGTTCGAACGACGTATCTCCGCGTAGGGGATCGCGATGACGCCGCCGTCAGCGGCGATCGTGACCTCCTTCTCTGACGCCCCCACAAGCTCTCCGGTGAAGCTCTCGCGCTGCAGGCTCGACCGCGGGTGACGGGTACGCACACGCGCGCGCCGTCCCACGAAGCGGCGGAAGTGTGCGGGCTTGGTCAGCGGCCGCTCGCGGCCCGGCGAGGAGACCTCCAGCGAGTAGCGCTCGCGCAGATCGTTCAGCAACAGCGTGACTCGCTCGCACAGAGCGAGCGTGACGCCATCGGGGTGGTCGATGAAGACGCGCAGGCAGCGCCCGCCGGAGACCTCCGCGAGCAGCACCTCGACATCCGGCTCGCTGTCTGCCAGTCGCGCTTCTATATCTGCCTGCAACGCGGTCATCGTGTGTCTCAACTCGGTCCTTACGCAAAAAGAGCGGGCGGGCGCCCACTCTCGGGTACTGCTGCCGGCACCTGCGCGACGGCACGAAAGCTGTCGTCCGAGCATAGCAGTGGCCCCCACCCACATACCGGACTCAGGCGGCTCCCCCTACGGGGACGGCTCCCCCTACGGGGACGATGCGGCGTCACGGCGGGCGCGGTCGCGGTAGAGCCTGTAGTCGGCTCGCTCGGGCGCGAGCGAGCACGCGAGCGCGAGCGGCGTGCACGCCTCACGGTGGCGCCCCAGCAGCTGCATCGAGCGTCCGAGGCAGAACTGGGCGTAGTCGTTGGTCGGTGTCTTCGTCGTCACCGCCTGGAACTCGGCGGCCGCGCCTTCGTAGCGCTGCGCATGAAACAGCGCCCGGCCGAGCGCCTCACGGATCGAGGCCTTGTCGGGCTCGAGGTCGCGCGCCTTGCTCAGCGGCACGATCGCGGCCTGGTGGTCGCCGTGGTGCAGCAGCTCGCAACCTCGTTGGTAGAGGTCATAGACGCTCTCCATCGGACCAGCTTAACCGCTCGTCCGCAGGCGTTCTACGGCGTCGAGGATCGCCTCGGCGACCTGCCGCTTGCTGGCGCGCGGGACGTGGCGCTCCTCCGCAGCGCTGAGGATCGTGACCTCGTTGTGCTCGACGTCGAAGCCGATGTCCGAGCGCGAGATGTCGTTGAGCACGAGCGCGTCCAGGTGCTTGCCGGTGAGCTTCGCGCGCGCGTGCTCGATCGCGTCAGGGCCGTGCTCGGCCGCGAAGCCCACGAGCGTCTGGCCATCGTGGCGGCGCGCGGAGAGACCGGCGAGGATGTCGGCTGTCGGCTCCAGCACGAGCTCCAGGCGCTCGCGCGTGGACTTCTTGATCTTGCCGTCCGCGGGCACGGCGGGCCGGTAGTCGGCGACCGCGGCGGCCATCAGCAGCACGTCGCAGTCAGCGAACTCGCGCTCGCACGCGCGCGCGAGTTCGGCGGCGGTGCCGACCTCGCGGCAGCTCACGCCCGCGGGCGCCTGCAGCGCGACGTTGGCGGCCACGAGCGTCACGTGCGCGCCACGCTCGTGTGCGGCCTGTGCGAGCGCGAGGCCCATGCGTCCGGAGGAGCTGTTGCCCACGAACCTGACGCTGTCGATCGGCTCGCGTGTGCCGCCGGCGGTGACCAGCACCTTCAGGCCGCCCAAGCTCGCAGAGCGGGCGGCGCCGTTGCCGCTCCCGGCGTCCGCCGTGCTGACGTCGCCGCTGACGCGCTCCGCGAGAGCCTGCTCGCACGCGGCCAGCAGCTGCTCGGGCTCGGCCAACCTGCCGATGCCCCGCTCGCCTTTGGACGCCAGCCGCCCCACGCCGGGCTCGACGATCCGCGCGCCGCGCTCGCGCAGCGTGCGCAGGTTCGCCTGCGTGGCCGGGTGCTCGTACATGCGGTTGTTCATCGCCGGCGCGAGCACGAGCGGGCAGTCGGCGGCGAGCGCGCAGCTGGTGAGCAGGTTGTCGGCGAGGCCGGCGGCGAGCTTGGCGATCGTGTTCGCCGAGGCCGGCGCGATCATAAAGAGGTCGGCGTTGGTAACCAGCTCGAGGTGGCTGAGCGGCGCGTGCTGGGGCTGGGGCTGATCGGGAAACGCCCCATGTGCGGGGTCGCGCTCGAACTCGCTGACGAGCACGGGCGCGCCGGTGAGAGCCTCGAAGGACGCGGCGCCCACGAAGCGGCGGCTGGTCGGCGTCTGCACGACACGCACCGCGTGACCAGCGGCGGTCGCAAGGCGCACGAGCTCGAGCGCCTTGTAAGCGGCGATGCCGCCGCTTACGCCGAGCAGGATGCGAGACATGCTTGTTGTTGTAGAGCCGCCGGCGGGCGCTTACAAGCCCTGGCCGGCGGGTTGCGCCCGCGGCTACCTGTAGTGGTACTTCATCTTTCCGGCCGCTACCTCCTCCAAGGCGATGGTTAGGTAGTTTTTGGAGGCGGTTTCGACCATCGGCGGCGGGAACTCGTCGAACGTGCCCTCGCCGAGGTTGTGGTAGTAGCTGTTGATCTGGCGGGCGCGCTTGGCGGCGACGATTACGCCGGCGTAGTTGGAGTCAACCTGCTCGAGCAGACGATCGATGCGGGGCGAGATCACGTTCGTGGTTCCTTTCGCTGTTGGCCCTGCCAGTGTAGTGGCCGAGCGCGCGCGTCCTCGATGCGCGACCGCTACGCGGGACGTGGGTCGAGGTTCGCCTGGACGATCGCGACGAGTCGATCGAGCGCGTCCTCGAGCCGGTCGTTGACCACGACGTGGGCGAACTCGGGTTGCGCCTCGAGCTCCTGTTCGGCGACGCGCAGGCGCCGCTCGACCTCCTCGGCGCCGTCGGTGCCGCGCCCGACCAGGCGTGTGCGCAGCGCGGCGAGCGATGGCGGCGCGATGAACACCTGTACGGCCTCGGGCATCGCGGCGCGCACCTGGCGCGCGCCCTGGACCTCGATCTCGAGCACCACGGGCACGCCCGCGCGCACGCGCTCGTCGAGCTCGCAGCGCAGCGTTCCGTAGCTGCGCCCGGCGTAGTCGGCGTGCTCGACGAAGTCGCCGGCGGCGACGCGGCGATCGAACTCCTCGCGGCTGAGGAAGTGGTAATCGACGCCGTCGGTCTCGCCCGGCCGCGGCGCGCGAGTGGTCGCGGAAACCGACAGCTCGAGCTTGGCGATGCGCTCCATCAGGCCGCGGATGAGCGTCCCCTTGCCCACCCCCGAGGGTCCCGTTATGACGAACACGCGCGCCACCGCGGGCACCCTAATGATGGGCTCGGTGGGAACCGCTACGCCCAGCGGCCGCCTAGTGATGGAGCAGCTGCACGAGCTCCGAGCGCTGGCGCTCGGACAGCCCGCCGATCGTCTTGCTGGGCGCGATGCGGCAGTGCGCGAGGATCTTGTTGACCTTCACGCGCCCGTACTTGGGGACCGCGAGCAGCATGTCGAAGACCTTGGCCGTCTCGATGTACTCGGGCGGGTTGAGCAGCAGCGAGTGGATCGAGCGCCGGCCGGCCTTGAGATCGCGCTTGAGCTGGGCGCGCTGGATGCGGATCTGGTTGGCGCGGGCGAGCGCGTCCATGCGCTGGTTCAGCGAGCGCTCGGGGGCTGTGGACGTGATGGGGGACGTCGTTCCGGTCGCCGGCGCCATGGGCGGCGAGTCTACACACCCGGCCGCGGCGATCAAGCGAAATTCACCCAATTCACCTCGACCTCAGGCTTAGGTATAGATACATCGAGGCTGGTGGACGGTCGAGTCCGGAGTTTGCAGGGATTTTTACCCCTCACATATGAAGCCCTGCGGCGATCCTAGTCCCAGCGGCGGGGTCGCGAAAGCTCTCGGTGCCGACGGCGATGAGCGTCGCGCCGACGTCCAGCAGGTCCTGTGCGTGGGCGGCGCTCTGCACGCCGCCCATGCCGATCACGGGGATGCTCACGCGCGCGGCTACGCTCGCGACCTGGGCGAGCGCGACCGCGCGGATCGCCGGACCGGACAGCCCGCCACTGCCGCCGCCCAGCCACGGCGTCGCGGCTGTCCGGCCGCCGTCGTGGGTCCGCGGCGTGAGCGCGCTCGCTCGCAGCGTGTTGATCAAGGAGACCGCATCGGCGCCACCCTGCTCGGCGCCCCGCGCGCACGCGCCGACATCGGCGGTGTTGGGCGTGAGCTTGACGATCAGCGGCTTGCGCGTGCACCCGCGCACCTCGCGCACGACCGCTTCGAGCGTGTGCGGGTCGGCGCCGATGTCAAGGCCCGTGCGCACGTTGGGGCATGAGACGTTGAGCTCGACCGCGGCGATCTCGGGGCGCTGATCGCAGGCGCGCAGCAGCGTGGCGATCTCCTGCGCGCTCGCGCCCATCACGTTCGTGATGAGTGGGATCGCCGCCGGTCCATCCGCGCCGATGCCCAGCCCGACAAGCGCGGGCAGGTCTTCGCTCAGGTACCCGTCGAGCCCCTTGTTGGGCAGGCCGATCGAGTTGACGAGGCCCGCGGGCGCCTCCCACAGGCGCGGCGGCGGGTTGCCCTCGCGGGGCGCCAGCGTGATCGTCTTGGACACGTACGCGGCGAACGGGAAGCGCTCACGCAGCTGCTCGCCGAAGCTGCGGCTGGCTGCGATCGCGTCGAAGGTGCCCGAGCCGTTGATGATCGGGTGCGCGAGCTCCAGTCCACAGAACTGGACGCTCATGCGGGCGCCCCCGCGTGCGCGTCGATGTGATCGAGCTCGGTGGCGTCGATCACGGGACCGTCGACGCACACGCGCAGGTGGCCGCCGCCGCGGCGCGGCACGACACAGCCGAAGCAGGCGCCGAAGCCGCACGCCATGCCGGCCTCGAGCGCGAGCTGGGCGGGCACCCCGTGGCGCTCGCACAACGCGCGCACGCCCTCGAGCATGGGCGCGGGCCCGCAGGCGTAGATCGTCGCGTGTGCATCCCGGTCGAGCTCCTGCGCGAGCAGCTCGGTGACGAAGCCGTGATGGCCGACCGAGCCGTCGTCGGTTGCGACGCGCGCGCCACGCATGAGCGCAGCCCCCTCAGCGCGTGCATGATCGCGAAAGCCGAGCAGCACGGTCGCCTCCCCCTCCCCGTGCGGCGAGGACGCGCCGTCGAGGCCGTCCTGGAGGATGGCGAGCGGCGCGATGCCGACGCCGCCGCCGACGAGGATCGCGCGGCGCTCGTCGAGATCGCGCCCACCCACCCTGAAGCCGCGTCCGAGCGGCCCGAGCGCCCACAGCCGCTCGCCGGCCTGGAGCTCGCACAGCCGCCGTGTTCCCGGCCCGACGTCCTCGAGCAGGAAGTGCGCCTCCCCGCCTGTGTGACGGGCGTAGGAGAAGGCGCGCGCGAGATATGGGCGCTCACCCTCTCCCCCGCCCCAGCGCTCGACGGCGGCGAGCATCGCGAACTGCCCGGGAATAGGAGCCCACCCACCCCGCGGGCCATCAGCGTCGTCGGCGCGCAGCACGGTGTAGGCGCCGAGCCGCTGCACGCCGGTGATGGTCAGCTCGCGGCGGCCGAACGGCGCTGTGCTCACGCCACCCCGGCCCCGTTGCGCGCGGTGCCGTGCAGCTCCTGCAGACACAAGACTTCAAACCCGCCCACCCCGCCGTCGCGCTGCGCGCGCGCGATCGCGCGCGCGGCGGAGACGCCGGCGGCGAGCGTGGTCAGGCAGGGGATGCCGTGCGCGACCGCGGCGCGGCGGATCTCGCGCCCGTCGCTGCGCGCGCCGACGCCGGTGGGCGTGTTGACGACGAGGTGGACGTCGCCGCGCTCGATCCAGTCGACGACGTGCGGCGAGCCCTCGCCGATCTTGTTCAGGCGCTGCACGGGCACGCCCATGCGCGCGATCGCCTCGGCGGTGCCGCGCGTGGCGACGATGCGAAAGCCTGCGTCGTTGAGCGTTGTGGCGAGCGCGCCCGCGCCGTCCTTGTCGGCGTCGGTGACGGTGATGAACGCGGTGCCCTGCGTCGGCAGCGGCACGCCGGCGGCGGCCTGCGCCTTGGCGAACGCGGTCGGGAAGTCGCGCGCGATGCCCATGACCTCGCCGGTGGAGCGCATCTCGGGACCGAGCAGCGCGTCGGAGCCCTCGAAGCGGTCGAACGGCAGCACGGCCTCCTTGACGGAGATGTGATCGCCGAAGCCGATGCCCTGGCGCTCCTGCGGCAGGTTCAGCTCGGCGATGCGCTCCCCGAGCATGATCCGGCAGGCGAGCTTGGCGAGCGGCAGGCCGACGGCCTTTGACACGAACGGCACCGTGCGCGAGGCGCGCGGGTTGGCCTCGATCACGTACAGCTCGCCGGCGTGCACTGCGTACTGCACGTTAATCAGCCCGACGACGCCGATCGCGAGCGCGAGCTCGCGGGTGGCGGCACGCACCTGCTCGAGCATCTCCTCGCCGAGCGAGTGCGGCGGCAGCACGCAGGCGCTGTCGCCAGAGTGCACGCCGGCCTCCTCGACGTGCTGCATGATCCCGCCGATCCACACCTCGTGGCCGTCACAAAGTGCGTCGACGTCGATCTCGGTGGCGTTCTCCAGGAAGCGATCGAGATAGATATGAGGGGAGCCCTCCGGGCTCTCGCGAGGGTTCGCAGTGTCGCTGCCGTCTGCATTGGCGCCCCCACGTGGCCCGACCTCTCTGCGCAGATAGTCGGCGAGCTCGTCGTGCGCGTAGACGATCTCCATCGCGCGTCCGCCGAGCACGTAGGAGGGGCGCACGATCAGCGGGAAGCCGACGCGGTCGGCGCACTTGAGCGCCTCCTGCAGCGAGCCGGCGGTCGCGTAGGGCGGCGCCTTGTAGCCGAGCTCCTGCAGCAGCGCGCCGAAGCGCGCGCGGTCCTCGGCGAGGTCGATCGCGTCGACGCTCGTGCCGAGCAGCGGCACGCCCGCCTGCGCGAGACCGGCCGCGAGCTTGAGCGGCGTCTGCCCACCGAACTGCACGATCACGCCCGCGAGCCTGTCGGGGGCGTCGCCACTCTCGATTTCGACGACCGCGAGCACGTCCTCCAGCGTGAGCGGCTCGAAGTACAGGCGGTCGGAGGTGTCGTAGTCGGTGGAGACGGTCTCGGGGTTGCAGTTGATCATGACCGCGTCGCGGCCCGAGTCGCGCACGGTCATCGCGGCGTGCACGCAGCAGTAGTCGAACTCGATGCCCTGGCCGATGCGGTTGGGACCCGAGCCGAGGATCACGACCGACTCGCGCTCACCGCGGCTGACCTCGTGGGACGGGCCGTGGGGCGGAGCGCCGGGCGCTGGGTGCTCGCCGGAGGCATCGCCCTCCCCCGCGCCCTGCCGCGGCACCCGCTCCCATCCCGAGTAGTAGTAGGGAGTGCGCGCGGGGAACTCGGCGGCGCAGGTGTCGACCGAACGAAATACGCGTTCGCCGGCGAACGGCGCGTCGGGTTCCAGGGCCAGCTCGCGCAGCTCGCGCAGGAACCACGGGTCGATGTGGGTGCGCTCTTGTACCTGCTCGATGGCGGTGCCGCGCGCGAGCAGCTCGAGGATCGTCTCAAAGCGGGTCGCGCCCGGCGTGAGCAGGCTGTCGAGCAGCTGCTGATCGGATGTGGCCTGCAGCGGGCAGGGCTTGTCGAGCTCGCGCGAGCGCAGCGCCTTGGCGAACGCCTGCTGGAAGGTGCGCCCGATCGCCATCGCCTCGCCGACGGACTTCATGTGCGTGGACAGCACGGGCGAGGCGCCGGGAAACTTCTCGAACGCGAAGCGCGGCCACTTGACGACGACGTAGTCGATCGTCGGCTCAAAGCACGCGGGCGTGACGCCGGTGATGTCGTTGTCGATCTCATCCAGGCGGTAGCCGACGGCCAGGCGCGCGGCGATCTTCGCGATCGGGAAGCCTGTCGCCTTGGACGCGAGCGCGGAGGAGCGCGAGACGCGCGGGTTCATCTCGATCACGAGGATCTCCTCGGTCTCGGGGTTGACCGCGAACTGCACGTTCGAGCCGCCGGTCTCGACGCCGACCGCGCGGATCACCGCGATCGCCTGGTCGCGCAGCTGCTGGTAGACGCGGTCGGTGAGCGTCTGCTGGGGTGCGACGGTGACCGAGTCTCCCGTGTGCACGCCCATTGGGTCGACGTTCTCGATCGAGCAGACGATCACGACGTTGTCGGCGCGGTCGCGCATGACCTCCAGCTCGAACTCGCCCCAGCCGAGCACGGACTCGTCGAGCAGCACCTGGCCGATCGGCGAGACCTCAAGGCCATGCGCGGCGATGCGCTCGAACTCCTGCTCCGTCCGAGCGATGCCGCCGCCGCGCCCGCCGAGCGTGTACGCGGGGCGCACGACGCACGGGAGCCCGAGTTCGGGGAGCGCATCCTGAGCCTCGGGCAAGCTGGTCGCGATCGCGCTCTTGGGCATGCGCAGGCCCGCGTTCGTCATCGCCTCCCTGAACAGTTCGCGATCCTCTGCGCACGCGATCGCCTCGTAGTTTGCGCCGATCAGCTCGACGCCGAAGCGATCTAGCGTGCCGTCGTCGTGCAGCGCCTTCGAGACGTTCAGCGCGGTCTGCCCGCCGAGCGTGCCGAGCAGCGCGTCCGGGCGCTCGCGCTCGATCACCTGCGCGACCGGCCCGGGCAGCAGCGGCTCGATGTAGGTCGCGTCGGCGAACTCGGGGTCGGTCATGATCGTCGCGGGGTTGGAGTTGACGAGCACCACCTCGTAGCCCTCCTCGCGCAGCACCTTGCACGCCTGCACGCCGGAGTAGTCGAACTCGGCTGCCTGGCCGATCACGATCGGCCCGGAGCCGAGGATCAGGATCTTTTTGAGGTCATCGCGGCGCGGCATTCAGCTGGCCTCCGGCGCGTGCCGCGCGAACCCACCAGGACCCCCTGTGGGGGTCCCTTTAATCCTTTCCAGGAAGCGGTCGAACAGGTACAGGCTGTCGTGCGGCCCCGGCCCCGCCTCAGGGTGGTACTGCACGGTGCCGCCGGGCACCTCGAGCAGCTCCAGGCCCTCGACCGTACGGTCATAGAGGTTCACGTGCGAGAGCGCGGCGGCGCCGAAGTCGGTGTCCCAACGCACCGGCTCGTCTGTGTCGATCGTGCGCGCGCCGCCGGGGCCGAGCGCGGCGAAGCCGTGGTTCTGGGAGGTGATCTCCACGCGCCCGGTCTGCAGATCGCGCACCGGGTGGTTGGCGCCGTGGTGGCCGAACGGCAGCTTGAACGTCTCCAGGCCGACCGCGCGGCACAGCAGCTGGTGGCCGAGACAGATGCCCCACACGGGCTTCTTGCCGACGAGCTCGCGCACCGTGTCCACGATGTAGGAGAGCGCGGCGGGGTCGCCGGGGCCGTTAGAGAGGAAGACCGCGTCGGGGTCCTCGGCGAGCAACTCCTGCGCGCTGCTCGTGCACGGGTAGAGCGACACGCGCGCGCCGCGCGCGAGCAGCTCGCGCACCATCGACGCCTTGATGCCAGTGTCGAGCACGGAGATGCGCGGCCCGTCGCCGCCGCCGTGGTGGCTGACGGCGTCCGGTGTCACCGCGCGCGCGAGGTCTTGGCCGGCCATCGGCGGCTCCGCGTCGATCAGGTCGCGCGCCTGGGATTCGGGCATCGCGGCGGGGAACACTCCCCCGCGCATCGCGCCCGCCTCGCGGATGTGGCGCACGAGCGCGCGCGTGTCGACGCCGCTGATGCCCAGCACGCCGCAGTCGCTGAGCCAGTCCAGCCAGCCGCGCTCGGCGGTCGGCGCGTCTTCGCGGTTGCACGCCTGGCGCATGATCGCAGCGCGCGCCCACGCGCGCTCTGACTCCATCGCCTGTGAGCTCGCGCCGTAGTTGCCGACGTGCGGGTAGGTGTACGCGATCAGCTGGCCCGCGAACGACGGGTCGGTGAGCGACTCCTGATAGCCGGACATGCCAGTCGTGAACACGATCTCGCCGACCGCGGGGTGGGCGGGATTCACATCCCCGCACGCCTCGCCGTCGAAGCGCGTGCCGTCCTCGAGCAGGACGTATGCGGTGGCGTCGGTGGTTGGGGGCGGGTGGGCGGGACTCAAATGATCAACGCCTGCACTGCCTTGAACTCCGGCGTGCCGGCGCGCTCGAGCAGCTCGAACAGCGCCGCCTCGACCGTGCTGACGACCGCGCCCGCGCGCTCCATGCGCTCGAGGCCGCGCTCGTAGTCGAGCTGGTGGCGCGAGCCGACCGCGTCGGCGGGCACGTGCACTTCGACGCCCTCCGCAAGCAGGTCGTGGACGGTCTGGCTGACGCACACGTGCGCCTCGATGCCGCACACGATCGCCTGTTCGGCGCCGTTCAGATCGAAGCCGTCAGCGCGGGCCGCTGAGAACACGGTCTTCTCGATGCGCGGCTCGTCCTGCAGTCCCAGCTCGGGCGCGCTGTGGCCGAGCCCTTTCGGGTACTGCTCGCTGACGAGCGTGGGCAGCTGCAGGATGCGCGCGGCCTGCACGAGCTTCGCGCACGCGTTCGCGACACTCTCGAACGAGGCGTATGAGCGAAAGCCCTCCTGCACGTCCACGACGACGAGCGCCGTGCGGTCGCGGCTCAGCAGGCTCATAGGGCGCCCGCCAGCGCGAGCGTGCGGTCGCGGTGCGCGACGACGCCCGCGGCGAGCGTCATCAGCACACGCCCTTGTAGGCGCCTGCCGGCGAAGCAGCAGTTGGCCGAGCGGCTCTCCCAGCCGTGCTCGCCGGCGACCCACACGGCGTCGAGATCGACGAGCGTTGCGTTCGCTGGCTCGCCGACAGCGAGTGAGGGCGTGGGCAGCTCGTACAGCGCCGCGCCGGCGCTCATACGTCGCACGAGCAGCGCGAGGTCGAGCACGCCCGGCAGCACGAGCTCGGTGTGCAACGCAGCGAACGCCGTCTCCAGACCGGTCGTGCCCATCGGCGCCTGCTCGAAGGGCACTTCCTTCTCCTCGCGCGCGTGCGGCGCGTGGTCGGTCGCGACGCAGTCGATTGTGCCCGCGCGCAGACCCTCGACGAGCGCCAGGCGGTCTTCCTCGCCGGCCAGCGGCGGGTACATCTTCATGCGCGTGTCCAGGCCGCGCACGTCCTCGTCGGTGAGCAGCAGGTGGTGGGGGCAGACCTCGGCGCTGACGAGCCAGCCATGCGCCTTGGCGGCTGCGACAGCCTCGACTGAGGCGGCGCAGGAAAGGTGTTGGAAGTGCACGCGCGCGCCCTCATAGCCCGCGAGCGCGGCGTCGCGCGCGACCATCGTCGACTCGGCGACGCTCGGTATGCCGCCGATGCCGAGCGCGGCGCTGACTGCTCCCTCGTACATCGCGCCGCCGCGCGAGAGCGTGGGGTCCTCCTCGTGCAGCGACAGCACGCCGCCGCACAGGCGTTGGTACTGCAGCGCCTTGCGCAGCACGCCGGCGCTCTGCACGGGCCGGCCGTCGTCGCTGAAGCCGAGCGCGCCCTCCTGCCTGAGCTCCGCCATCTCGGTCAGCTGCTCGCCGCGCAGCTCGCGCGTGATCGCCGGCAGGAAATCGACCGGCACGCGCGCTTCGCCGGCGGCGGCGTCGCGCAGCGAGCGCAGCAGCGGCGCGGAGTCGAGCACGGGCTCGGTGTTGGGCATCGCGATCACGCCGCAGAAGCCGCCGGCGGCGGCCGCGCGCGTGCCGCTCTGCAGGTCCTCCTTGTGCTCCTGACCCGGAGTGCGCAGGTGTACGTGCGGGTCGAAAAAGGCGGGCAGCAGCCGCAGGCGGCCCTCGCCCTCTATCGTCTCCTCGTCGGTCTCGGCGAGCGCGCCGGGGTCGCCGAGCTCGGCGATCTGCCCGTCGCGCACGCGCACGTCGCGCCGCGTGTCGAGCTGGGCGCGCGGGTCGAGCACGTGCACGTCGCGCAGCAAGAGCTGCGCGGGCTGCCCTTGCCCGCCTACGAGCGGCGCGGGTGCACTCACGCCAGCCCGCTCCCCACGGGCTCGCCCGGGGGTACCGGCGCCGCCGCCGACGGGCGCGCGGGCGGGCGGGCGTCTCTTCCCGCGAGCAGCTCATAGAGCACGGCCATACGCACGACCACGCCCGCTTCGACCTGCGCGGTGATGAGCGCCTGCGGCGAGTCGACGATCTCACCGGAGAGCTCGACGCCGCGGTTGACCGGCCCGGGGTGCATCAGGAGCTGGCGCGGCGTCAGCCGCCGGCCGTTGATCTGGTACCAGCTGGCGTACTCGCGCAGCGAAGGCACCCACGTCTCGCTCATGCGCTCGTGCTGCATGCGCAGCGTATACACGACATCCGCCGAAGGGAGCTCGTCGAGGGTGTAGCGCACCTCGCAGCCGAGCTGCTCGATGCCGCGCGGAATCAGCGTCGGCGGCCCGGCGAGCGTGACCTTCGCGCCCATGCGCTGGAAGGCGAGCACGTTCGAGCGCGCGACGCGCGAGTGCGCGACGTCGCCGACGATCCAGATCGAGGCGCCGTCGATCGCACCGAGGCGCCTCCGCAGCGTGTACACGTCGAGCAGCGCCTGCGTGGGGTGCTCGTGCTTGCCGTCGCCCGCGTTGACGATCGCAGCGCCGCACCATCTGGAGACGAGCTCGGATGCTCCCGCCCACGGCGTGCGCAGCACGATCGCGTCGGGCTTGTGCGCGCTGAGCGTGAGCACCGTGTCCTTCAGCGACTCGCCCTTCTCGACGCTCGAGCCGCTGGCCGCGAAGTTGACGACGTCCGCGGACAGGCGCTTGGCGGCGAGCTCGAAGGAGCTGCGCGTGCGCGTGGATGCCTCGTAGAAGAGGTTCAGCACCATGCGTCCGCGCAGCGTCGGCACCTTCTTGATCTCGCGGTCGGAGACTTCCGCGAAGCGTTCGGCCTGGCTGACGATCCGCTCGATGTCGGCGCGGTCGAGGTCCTCTATAGAGATCAGATGGTTCATGCGCTCACCGTCGTGTGCTCCGCTATGGCTACCTCATCAACGCCGTCCACCTCACTAACGCGTACGTGCACGTGCTCGCTTCTGGCGGTCGGCAGGTTCTTGCCGACGTAGTCGGGGCGGATCGGCAGCTCGCGGTGGCCGCGGTCGACGAGCACCGCAAGCTGCACGCGCTCGGGGCGTCCGTATGCGAACAGCGCCTCGATCGCGGCGCGCACGGTGCGCCCGGTGTAGAGCACATCGTCGACGATCACGACCGTCAGGCCGGTGATGTCGAAGTCGATGTGCGAGGCGTGCAGCACAGGCGCGGCGGGGCGCGTGGCGACGTCGTCGCGGTAGAAGCCGATGTCGAGGTCGCCGAGTGGCACGTCCGTGTCGAGCAATTGCTCGAGCAACGCGTGCAGCCTGCGCGCGAGGAACACGCCGCGGCGGTGGATGCCGACGAGGGCGGGAACTGGATCCCCGGTGTTGCGCTCGACGATCTCGTGCGCGATGCGCGTGAGTGCCCGTCCAAGCTCCTCCTCGCGGAGGACGACCTTCTCTTCAGCTGCCAAATCTTTCCTTCCTGGCCTCGCGGGACCTGGTTAAAGGAGTGGCTCTGAATGTATCAGGGAGATGCGACGGGCTCTCCCTGCGGCGACGGCGCGGGCGGAGTTGCTGCCGGCGGTTTCTCGGCCTCAGCCGCTGTCGCCTCGCGCCCGTCGGCCTGTGCGCGCTCACGCGCGAGCCGGTCCGACCAGCGCTCGAGTGTCGCGCGTCCGCGCTCGGGGAACGGCACGTCGACCGTGTCGAAGTCGCGAGCGGCCTCGGTCGCGGCGAAGACGGCGCGCGCCTCGTCGCGCAACTCGCCGCCGGCGTAGCGGCTTGAGACGTGCGTGAGCACGAGCAGCCGCACCTCGGCCTCGCTCGCGAGCTTGGCTGCCTGGCGCGCGGTGCTGTGCAGCGTCAGGCGCGCGCGCTCGGTCTCCTCCTCGCAGAAGGTCGCCTCGTGCACGAGCACGTCAGCCTGGTGTGCGGCGATCGCGAGCGCCTCGCACGGCGCGGTGTCACCGGAAAGCACGATCTTGCGCCCCTCCCGGGTGGGGCCCATGACCTGCTCCGGTTTGACGCCATTGACCGTCTCTCCGCGCTGCAGCCGCCCGAAGTCCGGGCCGGGTGTGACGCCGAGCTGCTGCGCGAGCTGCGGGTCGAGATGACCAGGCCGCGAGTCCTCGACGAGCGCGTAGCCGAGCACGCTGTCGCCTTTGTGGCGCACGGGGATCGCCGCGACCATGTAGTCGTCGCGCCGCACGCTCTGCGCGGGCTCGAGCTCGACCAGCTCGAACGGATACGGCAGGCGCCCGTAGACGATGCGCATGACGCCCATCAGCTCCTTCAGGCCGCGCGGCCCGTAGACGGTCAGCGGCTCGCTGCGTTCGCGCAGCGCGAACGACTTGAGAATGCCCGGCAGCCCCAGCCAGTGGTCGGCGTGGAAGTGCGTGATGAAGATCGTGTCGAGGTCAAGCAGCCCGACCGAGCGCAGTAGCTGGCGCTGCGTGCCTTCACCGCAGTCGAACAGGATGCGATCGCCGCCGCGGCGCACGAGCACCGCGGGCAGCCCGCGGCGCGCGCTCGGCACCGAGCCGGCGGTTCCCGCGAAGAACAACGACAGGTCCATGCGGCTACGGTAGCGGTGGGGCGGGTGGCGCGGACCGCCGCGGCGGTCCCTGGACGCCCGGCACCTCTGGTAATCTCGCCGACCGTGCGCATCTGGGTACTGACAGTGTCGGCGTTGGCAACCCTCGCCGTGATCGGCCTGGATGATGCTGTCGCGGGAGCGGCGCATGCCAGGACGCATGCCAGCGGCGCCAAATCCCATCAATCCACGCCCGTCACGGTGCCACTGCCGGGAGCCGACGAAGCGAGCGTGACGGTACTGACGCTGACGGCGAAGGCATCACCCGCGCAGTCCGGGTTGCCCGAACCGCACACACTCAACGAAGCCGAACTGCCTCAGGGCGTTCGCGCGGTCGCGGCCTTCGCGACGCCATCGGGCTCCAAGCACAAGACCACCGTGAAGGCGTACGTGGCGATCAACAACCTTGGCGCGGCGACAGCGGCATCCACCGCGCCGCCCTCGTCGGGCTTGCCGGTCGATCTGAAGATCGTGTGGGACGGCCACTACAGGTACACGGCCGCGAACACCGAAGAATGGAGAATCCCCCGGGACTGCGCGAAGATCATCGCACTCGGAAATAGCGTGGACGAAATCCGCAAGAAGCGGTTCTTGGAGAAGGAACGGGGCGAACGCGTCAAGTCCAACAACTACTACGTGATACCCCTGCGCGGGAAGAACATACAGCCCTCTTTCCCTGAGGAAATCCTCGACCACATCGCCGCACGCTGCCCGGGCGGCGAGGAAGTGGACATCGGCGAAGCGTAGGGACCGGGGCCGCGCTCGCGCGGACGGCGCGCAGCGGCAAGACTCGACGGGCTTGCCGTGGCCAAGCGCCGCTAAGCTCCGTCTGCCGAGACCGGCGTCGATGAGGCGCCATCTGCGCCCGTAGCTCAGTGGATAGAGCGCTCGCCTCCGGAGCGAGAGGTCGCAAGTTCGAATCTTGCCGGGCGCGCTACGCGGATTGCCTTTGCTGGAGTGGGATTTGAGGCTTACGCGGCTTTGCGCTCAGGTGCCTCGAAGACCGTCTCTGCGGCTCGTCTGCCAATTCGTCTGCCAAAACCTGCCAGTTCACGACCCTCGATCAACGCCCTGAGTTGCGCCTTCTCGTCCTCGCCGCGGCGCATGGATTGGCGGTAGACGCGCAGTGCTAGCGCTGGGTCGGTGTGGCCCATTTCATCCATGACGGTGCCAGGGTCTTCGCCAAGCGCGTACAGCAGCGAGCAGAACGTCCGTCGCAGCGAGTGCGGTGTCAGCCTCGCCGGCAGCGGTGGCTTACCTTCCGCCGCGAGGTTCGCATTCGCGCGCTTCACGGCGGCAGCGAGGACCCGGTTGCGGAAGTTGTCGGCGCCCATCTGTCGGCCCGTGCTCGTCGGGAACTCAAGCCGCTGACCGGGCTCGGCGCCATCCTTGATGATCGCCAGCTCGTCGTTTAGTGCTCCCCTGATCTTGACTTTGCGCACGCCAGCGGCAGTCTTGGATTCCTCGATGTCCAGCCATTCGGCCGCAAGGTCGATCAGGCCGAGCGGGAGTGCAAGCAGCTCGCCGATTCGCAAGCCAGCGAAGATCAGCGCTGCGAGCATCGCACGCCTTTTGATGTGCCGGCTCGCGCAGTGCGCCTCGCGGTCCAGTTCGCCTGCTGCATTGAGTAGCGCCGCTATCTGCGCCGCGGACTCCAGGTAGGAGCGAACGGGCGCTCGTTCGCGCACGCGGCGTGCCTTGCCTCTTGCTGGGTTGCGCGCGATCAGCTCGCGCTCGACGGCGCCATCCAGGATCGCCGCCAACAGCGTGACGGTCATGTTGATCGAGCGCGGGGAGAGCGGACTGTCCTCGGCGAGCGAGAGGACATCGCGGATGCACAGCGCGACGCCCTGGTCAAGTTGCTCGTTCCCGGTGCCCCCGATCGAGTCATCCGTCTGAAGGTCGTAGACCGCGCCGCTCCAGCCAGTGTCAGCAGTCACAGCGGTTTCAAGGTCTCCGCGCTGCGCCTCAAGCTTCCAGCGAAGCCCCTGCTGGTGCTCGCGGACGGAGGGAGCAGCGAAACGGCCGGCCAAACTCACGCTGCGCGGGCGCGTCGCCGACGGATCGCTACAAGGTTCACGGCGAGTAGCACCGCCGCGATTACGCCGGTCACGGCGATGCCGAACTCGCTGTAAGTGAACGTCGCGAACGCGACGCCTCCAATGACACGAGACACGCGGAGCACCAGGAGCATTTCGGGAGCTTAGCTGCCATGCAGCGAGGCAACCAGCGCGTGTTTCGAGCGAGAGCACCGCAGCTTGGCGAGGGCCGTCAGCGCGCCGTATGCAGCGATCGCCGACGCGCTCGCGCGCGGCTGTGAACCTATGTCCTGCTGCTACCCAAGCAACACCCCCCACCCGCCAGAAACCGCTACACGCCTGACGATCCGCGGCGCTGGATAGAGAAGCAAACGGCAGACCCAGCCGCCGTCTGCCGAAACCCCCGCTCACAGCCACCCAACCAACCAACGCGAACGCCGTCACCAGCGCTCATCGTCACGCCAGCAGATTGAGGCACACGCTCGACGTCATGCCCGCAATCACGTGCGCGCCCACACGGCAGAACAGCCGCGCGCGCCGCACATCACGCACACTGCACGCGGCATGACGTGGCAGGGGGTGCGTGCCAAAACGGCGCTGAGAGCGTCCCGTCGAGTAGGAGTCCCAGCGCAATCAGCAGCCTCGCGGAACCGTTGGGGACGTAACTTACGCTCATGACGATGCCTGGGGAGCGCAGCCCACTCGCGGAGGGTGTTTGATGGCCGACAGCCCGGAGCCATGGGTGGCGCGGAACCTGCGCGCCACCCGCGCCGAGCCACCCGGCAAGGCGGCCGACGACGAGTACCGCCGCGCGCTGTATGGGGCGAGTCTGGAGCAGTTCGAACAGCTCCTAAGGGCGGCTGCAGTGGTGGATGCAGCTGCGCGGCCACTGCCGCTTTTCTACGCTCTTAGCCAGGCGAGGCGTGCCATCGTTGCCGCCTATGGGGAGAGCCCTGACATTGGCAGCCACGGCCTCGCTGAGGATCGAAAACACACCCCCGACGATCTGCTTCAGCGCCGCATCAAGCGTGTCCCTAGCGAGAGTGGAGATGACGCCTTCGGAGCAGTCGCCAAAGCGACCGGCTCCCCTGACGTGAGCGGCAAGCTGGAGATCGGCGCAGTCTGGGCAGCCTTGCCACAGACGTACGCGATACCCACAGGCTCATGGCTCCCAGACTGGCGGACGGCACTGTGGCTCATGGACCAACCGGGGTCATCCCTGACCGGCCAGACGCGCATGCAGCTTTGGAGCATAAAAGGCAATCCACACCACAGCCCGCTTGAGACATTGAAGGGCCGCTACCCAACGCTTCCTGCCGACACCGAATGGCAAAATAAGGCCGGCTCGGAAGCGCTTGGTCCAGGCAGCTGGGCCATCGTGGTCCACTGGAGCGAGAACCACGATCTTGACAAGATCGCCCCGCAAGTCGGAACAGTGGATGCCCACACCCGGCACCTCATCCCGACGCTGCCGGGGCAGCCAGAAATCCTGTCCCCGCTCATGACGTGGTGGCTGCTCTTGTTCGGTCTATCAATCTTCGCCCGCTATCACCCGGGACTATGGATGCGGGCGCTCCAGGTGGACATGTCCGATGCCGCGGTGCCCCTCGAAGCCGTCCTAGACCGCGGGCTCGACGTCCTGCCGCGGCTCGTCTATGACGCCGTTCATGGCGTTAGTCCCGACGGAACCGCCCTTAGCTTGACCGACGGGAGCACCTAGCCCCTCCCGCTGCTGCGGATCACGCCCTTTGGATTGCAGACTAGCCGCGGACATTCGTGAGCCACCGCTGCAATAGGCAGCCCTGCCACAATCCCCCCGAATCGGGCTGAATCAGGTCGCGACGAAGATCGCGCGCGAGCGCTACGACCACTGACTCGACGACATAAGCGCTAGAGATCTTCGGTATCAACGGACCCCAGCTGCTCGCGGACATCTCGCTCGTCGTCGTCCAGCTTACGCTCGGCGCGAATGAAGTCGTCGTTAACAGCTTGGAGCGCGCTCTCGAGGAACATCATCACGGCGAGGTCTCCCATGTTCGATTCAGTGCTCAGGAGCCTCACCGTGATCTGATGCAGCGAGATCGCCATTGATTGACCGGGATCGGCGAGGCCGGCGTTACTCGGCCCAGCGAGCATCACGTCTTGATCGCGTAGGCCCAGGCTGAAAACGAGGCCCTTCGGCCCCGCGTGCGTGGGGTAGGAGGCCATCCGATAGTACGGCCGCATGTGCTCGAAGGACACGGCCGCCTCGATATCGCTGAACTTTGGGTTTGGGTTGCCGAGTGCGTCGGCAGCCCAACCGTAGGGTTGGGCGTAGCCGTTGCCGAAGCGCTCGACAAGGTCGGTCCGCGCCTGTGCGAGCGCCTGCATCTGCTCGGGGGTGAAGGGCTCGTAGCCGAGGGCCGTGGCATGGCGCTGATAGCCGACGGCCGCCCGGCTGCTCTCAATCGCCTCGTGCAGCGCGTAACGCTCAGCCACGTCCTGCCCGTGCTCGGCGATGAAGTACGCAGTCACAACAAGCTCGTGCCCGCTGCGCCACCGTGCGTGGGCGCCTGACGCGAGCCCAGCTCGGAGCAGAGCCAGCACCTCCGCCGCGATGAGGCATGCGCGGGCGTGCAAGCGGACGATCATGCTGTGGACCCAATCAACGTCCGCCGGCAGGTGTCGCTCGTGAAATCTCATGCCGGCGTCGAGGCACCACAGACGAAACAACTCCAGCCCCTCGATCGCTCGACCCCAGCGTGTGAACAGGCGTTCCTCGAAGCCCTTCCGCTCGGTGGTGGCCTCCGCGAGGTGCTCCGTGGCGTTGTGCCTCGCGCCGTCTACCAGGAGGTTGACCGAACCCGGCAGAACGCGCGCGATCGCCGCTGTTGCCAAAGGTCCGACGCGGTGCGGATGGCGAGCGACCGAGAGGGGCAGACCAACGGCAATAGCCTCCATTACCCGGTCGTTGAGGTCAGCCGGCCCAGTGAGCCGGCCGGCCGCGAGGTCCGCGTCGAGCTGGGTCAAGACTGCCGTCATGAACCGCTCCCTTTGCCGCCGCCGTCGCGCGCGGCAATTCAACTCCCGTCGCGACGTTCGCCGCCTCATCCCGGGTCACCCGACACCGCGCGATCATAGGCCGATGCCCACAACCGATACCTCTGTCGCCGAGGCCGTAAGGACGCTCGACGTCACGGCCGCGGCTGGGCTCACGCTCGACGCGCTTCCTACCGACCCGGGGCTCTATACGCTGAGCTTGAAGAGCGCGCGTGCCGTCGCCGACCTAGGGCTTGAAGACCTCGAGCCGGACGTACCGCTCGCCGCACGTGTGCTGTACCTCGGGAAGACGAGCGGAGCCTGTCAGAGCGCATCGCTGACAAGCACTTCGCGACCGGACGGAGCGGACACTCCACCGTTAGGCGGACGTTCGGCGCGCTCCTCGGTCTTCCCGCAATCCCGCGACCGTCTCGCATCGCCGAGCCGACGCGAACCCAACTCATGAAGATCACCGAGAGTTTCGCCTTCCCTCCCGCGGAGGACCGTCACCTCACAGCGTGGATGCTCGACAACCTCCAGATCCGTGCCATCGCGACGGGCGTGTCGCCGCTCGGCGAGTTCGAGCGGGCCGTCGGCGCCATACTTCGACCACCGCTCGATCAGGAGCGCAAGCCGTTCTGGACACCGAATCCGTGGCGCACGCCGGTCGCGTCAGCGCGCGAGCGCGCCAGGCTTACGGCGCGAGCGGTCGCCGGGCTGTGAACCTTGCGGCTCGCGCCCAAAGGCAGACGGCTCGCCGCGTCTGTCTAACCCGTCGAATCCCGAGGAACACGGCGTATCGCGAGCAGCGAAACAGGCGCCGGGATGGATTGCACACGAAGGACCGGGGCGAGTACCGGGACTCCGGGGATGCGCCAGAATCGTCGCCGATGCCTCAACCGGCAGGTGCGAACGAAAAGCGCGAGCAGGAAATCGCGACGGCGATCGGCGGCGCCGTGCTTGCTGCCGCTGGACTAGAGCGGACGCTTGTCGGCGAGGTGTACCGGCAGCAACTGCTCGCAGATCTCCCCATCGAGGACGTTGAGGCGTTCGAGAAGCGATCTGCCGGAAAGTTGCTTGGGAAGCTACGTGAGCAAGGCGTTGGTGAGGCGCTCGCGGCACGGATTGAGCGGCTGATCGTCCGCCGGAACAAGCTCATTCACGGCTTTCTCGACGACTTGGAGGTCGCGCAGGCGGTGATGACCGGCGAGGGGTTCGCGGAGGTTCGCGCAGGGGTTGAACGGCTCGGCATGGAATGCAGCGCACTTTCCACGCAGATGCAGGCGGAGTTCGCTCAGGAAATCGAAAAGGTTCTGGATATGCCGCTGGAGGAGGTCGCGAAGCGTCTTACAGTCGCTGACCTCTCGCGGATCGAAGAGCCGAAACAGCGAGCCGAGCTAGAGAAGGCTCAGAAGTTGATCGAGCTAACCGACTGGCCGAACCGGCCGACGCACGACCCTTAAGCATCCGCGTCCTTACGGCACTCTACCCAGCCGGACGAGCTAAGCAGCGGTGCTCTGCGGCGCCGCGGGCAAGGGAAGCGCTTCGAGCAACGTCCGAGGAAGCCTCGTGCTCGTATCCCAACCTCAATCGCCACGAGCTGTCGGGTCACCCGGTCGTACTCGCCCAGCCCATCCGGTACCCGCTCGCGAACGACATCGTCAGACTCGCCGGTCGGCAGCCACGCGATGTCCGCATTGGCGTCGTAGTAGGCGAACAACCTAAGCCGCAGCGAGCGCGGGAGCCAGATCCTCGGCGCTCGTCTCGATCGTCTCGGGCACCGTTATCGAGAGGTGCCCGTCCCGAGCAAGCGTCTGCCGGGCCCCGATCACGGTCAGCCCGATCACCGTGCTCGTGCCCGGTGCGTAGCGCAGGACGTGACCCTCCGGGGTCTCCTCGCCTTCCCCCGCCTGCGGCTCCCCGACGTGCAGATAGAGGACGTCGTTATTGGCGTCGTAGTCTGCCCGGTCAAATGTGAGCGGGCCAATTGAGATGTTCACGCGCTCCATGTCTTTGGGTCCTTGCGGTTGGCGAACACGGAGATGATCCGTGCCGGTGTCTGCTCATAGCTTACGACCACGAGCAGCCAGCGACTTGGACCCGCGCCGCGCAGATAGAAGCGCCGCCGATCCGCCGAGCTGGGGTCCTGCGCTACGTGATCGGGCGCCGAGACCGCGCGCAACGCGTCCGCCCGGTGCGCGCCCACCTCCGGATGGTCACGGACGATCTTCTGCGCCCACACGTGCCCTTCGAGCACGACCCGCACGCCTGCCGGGTCGATCGTCTCCGCTAGCGGTGTCTCGTCCTCCACGGCGATGAAGCATGGCCGCCTCCCCGGATGCAAGGCACGAGCGGCCCATCCGCACATGGAGCGGCGCGGCGAAAAGGCAGTTCTGCCAATACCGCCGCGAATCCGCCGTAAACCGCGGCCTTCCGAGCACCGGCCCCTGACGGCGGTCACGACGCAAAACCCCAGCTCCCATGCTCATTTCCGTCCTCGTCCGCCCCACCCATCAGACGCCTCCGGAGCGGGAGGTCGCAAGTTCGAATCTTGCCGGGCGCGTGTCGATTTATGGCTTGGCTGAGCGGTTTCTACGCAGCATCAGCCTGAGCCACCACGGCCGTCGCAAGCTCAGGATCAGCGCTAGTGCCTATTGCGTGCCGAAACTCGCCGTCCACCAGCTCGCCTGCTGTTACTTGCCCAATCTTAGGTCGCGCCCCGGCCGTGATCTGGGGATTGGCGTCGGCCCCCAGAACGGGAGCCGACGCGCCCAACCCCACAGCAGGCGGGGTTGGGCGACCCGCACGACTAAGCAGACCACGGCCGTCAAGGCACACTTGCGGGGCCGCGCGCTGTCGGCAGAACGCGTGGCAATCCTTTGGCTTCACGGCCTGTGCATCCGAAGCGTAAGGCGAACCCCGATGCGAAACGCCCGAAACTGCCTCACAAGGACATGGACCGGCTCGTGCGGCTCTGCTGGGAGCAGGGCTGGTGGTGCGAGCGCGCTGGAAACAAGCACGTCAAGTGCTGGCCGCCCAATGACTCGGCGATGGTGCCGGTCCCCTCGACCCCGAGCGGCTCGCGCACCTACCGGAACAAGCTGTCCGCCCTCAAGCGCCGCGGCCTGAGCGTCTAGGTATCCTCGTAAGGACGATGGCAGTGGCAGCCATGGCCGGACAGACGATCGAGATGGAGGCCATCCTCACCTTGGCGCCCGTTGGCGCGGTCGCGCGGGACGCGCTCGAAGACGCCACGATGGACGTTGAGCGTGCTCTCGACGAGTATGTGCTGGGGATCACCGACGGCGCATCCGCGAGCGCGGACTTCAAGAAGGGCTGCATCGAGGTAGACGTCACGCTCACGGGCGCGACAGTAGGCGAGCTCTACCAGAAGGTCGCGCTGATCGTGACTCAGCTCGACCGCTACTGCACCATCAGCATCGCGCCGCTTCAGCCCGGCGCGGCCGACCTGCCGGCGATGACCGTGCTGGGGTCGCAGATGCGCAGGCTTCCTGCGCAGCCGCCGCTTCAGCCCGCATAGCCAATCGTCACAAGTGCCTAAACCGCTCTGAAACGCCAGTAAATCCGGGCACTCCGCGTGCTGTCTCGCGGGCGTCTAAATCGCCCGTTTTCGGCTTGTTTGAGCCAGAGGCGGGCGATCCCGTGATACGCCTCCGGAGCGGGAGGTCGCAAGTTCGAATCTTGCCGGGCGCGTGTTTGGAATCCGCTTGGTGGAGCGGATTTGGGGGCCAGGTCAGGTCGTTGCCGGAGGCGGCGGGGGGTCAGGGGAAGTTGGCGTCGAAGGCGGGAGGTCGCTCGGCAGAGCGGCCGTCTGCCAATCTCTGCCAATTCCGGCCATCAACAAGGGCGCGGAGCGCCTGCTTCTCGTCCTCCCCACATCGCATCGCCTGGCGGTAGACGCGCAATGCGAGCGCCGGGTCGGTGTGGCCCATCTCGTCCATCACGACGCCAGGATCCTCGCCGAGTGCGTACAGGACGCTGGCGAACGTGCGCCGCAGCGAGTGCGGCGTGATGCCTTGCGGCAGGGGCGCTTGATCGAACTGACCGACTGGCCGGACCGGCTGACGTACGACCCGTAGCATCCTCGTACTAGTGGCGCTCTACCCGAAGCGGTGAGCTAAGCAGCGGCACTCTGCGGCGTCGACGGCGAGGGAAGCGCTTCGAGCAACGTCTGGGGAAGGCGCGTGCTCGCGTCCCACACCTCGATCGCCACGAGCCTGTGGGTCGTCCGGTCGTACTCGCGCAGCCCGCCGGGAACCCGCTCGCTCACGACATCGTCGGACTCGCCGGTCGGGAACCAGGCGATGTCCGCATCGGCGTCGTGGTAGGCGAACATGACCAATCGAGATTAGCGCCTCAGCCAGCGCATCAGGACTCCACGCTGGGACAGACGCAGCAGGGCCAGCGAGTGCGACTGCTCGACAACAGGTACCAGCCGTACCACCGGCTTGTCGTTGCGCTGGATGACCACGTCCTCGCCAGCTTCCGCGCGCTCTACCAGCCTGGAGAGATGCTTCTTGGCTTCGTGCATCTCCACGCGGGCCACGATGCAAATCGTAGCCCGATATACCCCGTCCTCCCCGCGCCTCGCGCTGCTGAGAAGATGTCGCCATGGCCGAGCCGGAGCCTGCCAGCGAGCACACCCGCGCAGCTCACGACCGCGCGTACAGCGAGCTGCCGTTCGAGGATCGCGAGGATTTCGAAGACGCCGCGCGCGGGCTGATAGCCACATCCGACAGCCTGGTCGTACGCAACGACAAGGGCCGGGCGGTGTGGGACATGGACGCCTACTCGTTCATCTCGCCCGACGAGCAGGCGCCCGACACGGTGCATCCGAGCCTCTGGCGGATGGCGCAGCTCAACGCGATCCACGGGCTGTTCGAGGTTGTGTCCGGCATCTACCAGGTGAGGGGCTACGACCTCTCCAACATGACGCTCGTCGAGGGCCACGACGGCGTGATCGTGATCGACCCGCTGATCTCGATGGAGTGCGCGGCAGCGGCGCTCGCGCTGTACCGCAGCCACCGCGGGGACCGCAAGGTGAGCGCCGTGATCTACACCCACAGCCACGTCGACCACTTCGGCGGGGTTAAGGGCGTCGTGCGTGAAGAGGACGCGCATTCAGGTGAGGTGCCCATCTGGGCACCCGCGGGCTTCCTCGAACATGCGGTCACCGAGAACGTAATGGCAGGCACCGCTATGACCAGGCGCGCCTCGTACATGTTCGCTCCCGGCCTCGCGCGCGGCCCGCGCGGCCAGGTCGACGCCGGCATCGGCAAGACCACCTCTTCGGGGACGGTCACGTTGATTGCGCCCACGCATGAGGTGTCGCACACGGGTCAGACCGGGGACATCGACGGCGTACGAATCGTCTTCCAGCTCGTGCCCGACAGCGAGGCGCCCGCGGAGATGAACTTCCACTTCCCCGAGCACAGGGTCCTGTGCGTTGCCGAGAACGCCGTTCACTGCATGCACAACGTGCTCACCCCGCGTGGCGCGATCGTGCGCGACGCGCTGCGCTGGTCCAAGTATCTGGGCGAGGCCGTGGAGCGCTTCGGCGAGGACACCGACACGATGTTCGCGCAGCACCACTGGCCGCGGTGGGGCAAGCAGCGCATCGTCGAGTACCTCGAGCGTCACCGCGATATGTACCGCTACCTGCACGACCAGACTCTGCGCCTCGCCAATCGCGGCCTCACCCCCACGGAGATCGCGGCCGAGATCGAGCTCCCGCCCACACTCGCCCGAACATGGTCCTGCCGCGGTCACTACGGCACCGTCAGCCACAACGTGCGCGCGATCTATCAGCGCTACCTCGGCTTCTTCGACGGCAACCCCGCGCACCTCGACCCGTTGCCTCCCACGCAAGCGGCACAGCGCTACGTGCAACTCGCCGGCGGGATCGAGCCCCTACTAAGCCAAGCGCGGCACGCCCTGGAGCAGGGTGAATATCGCTGGGCCGCCGAGCTGTGCTCGCACGCCGTGTTCGCCGAGCCTGACAACACACTCGCGCGTGAGCTGCACGCTCGAGCGCTGGAGCAGATGGGCTACCAGTCCGAGAGCGCGGTGTGGCGCAATCTCTATCTGGTCGGCGCGCACGAGCTGCGCCACGGACCACCCCGCGATCGCGGCGGGCGACGGGTGGCAAGCGCGGATGTGGCCCGCGCGCTGTCGATCGAGCAACTATGGGACGCGATCGGCGCACGCCTCGACGGCCCGCGCGCGTGGGACGCGCAGATCACGCTCGCCTGGCACTTCACCGACGTCCATGAGCGCTGGACGGTCACTGTGCGCAACGGCGCGCTATGCGCGAGCGCCGGACGACTTGCTCCGGACGCACAGGCCACGGTCACGCTCACCCGCGCCGCGTTCGACGCGATTCTGCTCGGCGAAGGCGACGTCGGCGAGCTGTTCGCCGCTGGCGCGGTGACGGTGCAGGGCGACGCGGCAAAGCTGGGCGAGCTGTTCACGCTGCTAGACGAGGGCGACCCCTCGTTTGCCATCGTCAGCCCGTGAGCGCTACCGCGCGGCGCCCGCCGGGCACCTGCCGGTCACTGGCTCGATATCACACAATTCGCGTGACACATATTAACTCTGCCGCGAGCCGATCGTGCGACTCGCGGCAGAGGACTGCATTGGGGAACGTCCTCTCGGTCTCCCACTGAGGGGAACCCTGGTTTCCTGCGCTTGTTGAACGGTCCAGTCCGTTGCTTTCTTTCCCCTTGCGATGAACATCAGCGTAAATTCCGACTTGGCCTCCACGCCCGAGCCGGCGCCCCGTGGGAGAATGGTGTCGATACGCAGCCACGGACCAGGCGGCGCGCGCTGTGTCCGCTGCTGCTACTGATCTAAACGATGAGCGTGGATCAGGAGGTGGACGCCGCCGCCCGCAGCGAGCGCGCGAGCTCGTTTGGGCGGGTCGCCGATGAGTACGAGCGCGGGCGCCCGGGCTACCCGCGCGAGGCGATCGAGTGGCTGCTCCCACTCCGGGGAGGAGCAGGCGGCGAACCGCTGCAGGTGCTCGACCTGGGCG
>Ga0187780_10000348_pt1 | contig 34968 bp, 26 predicted proteins | sample 1015_Q2_SP10_20__FD_132429 | JGI IMG/M metagenome (GOLD analysis project Ga0187780, IMG submission 132429) | Tropical peat soil microbial communities from peatlands in Department of Meta, Colombia - 1015_Q2_SP10_20_MG | ecosystem: Environmental > Terrestrial > Soil > Wetlands > Peat | place...
CCACTCCCAGTACGTTGGCTACTTCTATTCGGGGATCAACCTGACGAACAAGTTCGCCGTCAGCGCGAATCTCGCGGGCGGCGCGGCGTCCGCTGTTTCGGCCACCCTCGCCGGCGTCCCGGTGCAGTTCGCGCCACGCTCCGGTTCTCCCGACTGGTGGGATGCGTCTGTCGACATGGGCAACGTTCCGTACGGTGACCAGTCGCTCCAGGTGAGCGCGACGTTCCCCGGGAACTGGGTCCTCAACGCGACCTACGCCGTGAACGTCGTCGAAGTTCCGGACTGGCTCGAGAGCGTCATCACATTCCCCGAGGTCACCCAGTCGATCGCCACCCAGGGACCCGGCCCGTACAACCAGTCGTTCTCGATCACCGAGTCGTTTTCCTGGTCGCTCGACCAGGCGCTCGGCTTCAACATCACGCTCCCGTTCGTCAAGGGGAACGTCTCGCTGATCCCGGCGATCACGGTCTCGATCACAGCGACCTCGTCCGGGAACCTCACTCTCGCCGGTTCGCTCTCGCTCACCCCGCCGTCCATCGACCTCGGGATTGTGAGCATCCAGATCTCGATCGTCTTCTCGATGAAGGGCTACTTCACTCTCGGACTTGTCGGCGGGGAGGTGACGGGGGTCAACTGGGTCAGCGCCACGGCCTCCATCACCCTCACGGGAAAGTTCAGCGTCAACGTTCCGATCTACGGGTTCGATATCCTCGGCATCAAGGTCGGCTTCAACCTCGAGGTCGACGTCAGCCCGTCGGTCACGCTCGGGCTCCTCCTCGCTCCGACGACCCCGGGCTTCGACGAGTTCATCCAGGGAATCGCGGTCAAGATCCAGCAGTTCGTCGGCAGCTTCATGCTGCCGCTCTCGGTGGCAGTCTCCTTCTCGATCGGAATCGCCTCCGTCGGAATCGGTGGGTCGGTCTCCATCGCTCTCAACTTCGCGACCAACACCGGGCTCTACATCCCGGCGGGCTGGATCAATGGGACGATCTTCGCGAACGCGAGCTTCCTGTGGTGGTCGACCCAATGGAACATCGTGAGCGGCACGATCTACTCGTGGACGAGCCCGCCGCCCGCCGGCCCGGCTGCGCTCGCGATGGCAGGGATGAAGAGCGTTGGAGCGGCGTACAACAACGGGACCGGCGCCCGTTGGGTGCTTCACGCCCGGTACTACACCGGCACGGGCTACGACCAGGACGTCTGGGCCTCATCGGAGTCCCAGGGGTTTGCTGTCTCCGACATCTACCCTTCCACCGAGGTGAGCGGCGCCGCCGCGTCGAACGGGGCGTACCTGTTCTACACAGATGATAACACGTCCCAACCGGTTCAGACCGGGCTCGGGATCTCCGGTCTTTCGCTCAACGCCACCTCGAACGAGCTCGTGCACGTTTCGACCCCCTCCGAACCCGGCTACGTCCTCGCGAACCCGCGCGCGACGACCCTTCCGAACGGCGACCTCTACGTCCTATGGGACGCCGTCCCGTCGGCCGAGACCGACCTCTCGAGCCCGGCGAACCTCACCACCATCGAGCTCCAGGGAGCACAGTTCGACCCCGGGAACGGAACCTGGGGGCCGACCCGTACGTTCACGTCCTGGGGCCTCGCTCAGTCGTACCTCGCCGACACGACCGGTGGCTCGGACGTCGCGCTCGCGCTCGTGAGCAGCTCCTACTTGGTCGGGACGACATCCGCCGAGCGACTCGTCGAATTCAACCTCACGACGGGCGCCCCGGTCGCGAACTCGAGTGTCACGGGAATTTCGACGCTCGTCTCGGTCCGCGGGTCGCTCGGGGAAGCGGTCGTGAAGGGCGTCGACGGGAACTTCTCCACGGTCGCTCTCGCGAGCGGCGTTGAGAGCGCGATCCCGAACGTCTCCCCGGTCGGAGGGAACCTTGTCTCGGCGAAGCTCGTGACCGGGTCGACCTCGACCGCGGTCCTCCTGTACCGGGGAGGGAACCATTCGCTCCTCGCGCTCTACGACCTTGCCTCGAGCACTACTGTCGCGACCCACCTTCTCGGAGGTGATGCGTTCGATGCAGACGCCCTTGCGAACGGTTCGACGTACTTCGTCTTCCTTCGCACGCACGCCGGAGTCGATTCGTGGACTGAGACTGCTGGCACCTTCGAGAATCTTTCGAGCCTGTCGGAGCCCGGTCTGCTGAGCTTCTCCCTCGTGCAGTTCGGCACGGGAATCTTAGTGGTCTCCCTCGTCCGTCCCGGAAGCTCTCCCTCCTCCTCCGTCGACCTCGAGCTCGCGGAGGTCGGAGCGAGCCTCGTACCCGTCGTCGCGCCGCCTTCGTCGTCCTCCTCGCACCACCCCCCGCCCCCGCCGGGCACGACGCAGCGCAATGTGACCAACGTCGTCTCGGCCGACTACACCCTCTATCTCGAGATCACGGGCGCGGCGGTCGTGGTCCTCCTCGGGGTCGTCGTGGTCGTGAGCCGCCGGCGGCCCCCGTCGACGGGAGTTACATCCGCCGCACCCAATTCCTCGGAGGCTCCCTTAGCAGCTCCCGAGGGCATCGAGAGCTCGAGTCCTCCCTCGCCGGGGGCAGGAGGCGGCTAGTGGTGGTCGCTCGATTGGGGCGCGGGGTCGCGCGCGGCGACCGCCGTGTCCTCACTGCACTCGCGGTCCTTGTCGTGGTCACGACCTTCTCCGTACCGCTCGCGGTCGTCCACTCCGCCGGGGGTCCCCCCTCGGGACCGTGGCCCTCTCTCCGTGGACATCCGAGCCTGGGAACGACAACCGCCTCGGGGCATCCCCCATCGTCCATCGCCGGGCTCCATACACTCCTGCATCCGGGAACCGCCACGCCGCCCAGCTGGGTCAACGTCTCCCGGAAGGGAGCGGGAGCGCCTCCTCCCGTCTACGGGGAGAGCGTGGCGTACGACCCGGTCGCGAACGAGACCATTCTCTTCGGCGGCTGCTATATCGCGCAGTGCCCGGGCAACGAGACCTGGGCGTTCTCGAACGGTGGCTGGACGAACCTCACTCCCCGGTCCGGATCGCCCCCGGCCCGCGAAGACGCGAGCATGGACTTTGATGCCAACATGGGCGGCCTCCTCCTGTTCGGAGGCAACTCCGCAAGCGGCACGGCCCTCAACGACACCTGGCTCTTCCGGGGCGGACGGTGGACGAACCTCACCTACATTGGTCCAGCCCCCACCGCGCGATGGGGCGCGGCACTCGCGTTCGACCCGGACCCGGAGGCGAACGGCTCCGTCCTCTATGGGGGCTGCGGGATCGGTGGCTGCGGCTTCAACGACACCTGGGCCTGGGAGGGGGGTGCCGGATGGGTCCACCTCACCCTCACGGACCCCGGTCCTTCCCTCGGATGGGCCGCGATGGCGTTCGACGTCCATGACGACTACCTCGTCCTGTTCGGAGGCTGCAGCGGGTTCCTCTGTCTCGGCGAGAGCAACCAGACCTGGGAGTTCTACGGGGGACAATGGTGGCAGAAGGCGCCCGCTGTCCATCCGAGCGCGCGAGTCGGCGCCGGGATGGTATACGACCCGGTAAGCCAGGAGGTGATGCTGTTCGGAGGGACGAACCTGTCGAGTTACTTCTCCGACACATGGAGCTTCGCCGGAGGTGCCTGGCAGGAGCTTGCGCCGTCCACCTCTCCCTCGGCCCGCACCTTCTTCGGGCTGACCCTCGACCCGAGCGGTACTTCGCCCCTTCTGGTCGGCGGCATCGGAAGCGGGCCGGCCGAGAACGACACCTGGGTCTACGTCGTGCCCGAGGCGGTCACGTTCACTCCTTCGACCACCACCTCCGAGACGTCACAGTCGGTCGACTTCACCGCCAGCGTGACAGGCGGGGTCGCTCCCTACGAGCTCTCGATCGCCTTCGGGGACGGGGCGCGGGCCACGGCATCCGGGTCCGGACCGACGTTCTCGCTTGCGCACCGCTACGGGTTCGCCGGAACGTTCGTGGCGTCCGCGAACGTCACCGACTCGGACGGACTCGTCGCCTCCGCTTCCACTTTGTCGATCGACGTGACGGTCGGCCCCACCGTCACGGCCAGTGCGACACCGTCCGACGGAGACGTCGGCCTTCCGTTCTCGTTCCACGCCGCCGCTTCCGCGGGCAGCTCCCCGTTCGTCTACGGCTGGAGCTTCGGGGACGGCGCGACCGGCACGGGAGCGAGCCCCTCGCACACCTACATCTCCGCGGGGACGTACCGGGTCCGCGTCAACCTGACGGACGGGCTCGGCGGAACGGCGAACGACACGTTCTCGGTGACGGTCAGCCCCGTTCCGGCCGTCACGCTTTCGTTCTCGCCGACTGCTCCCAACAACACAACCCCGGTCGCCTGGCATGCCACGGTCACCGGCGGGACGGCTCCGTTCACCTTTGCCTGGCAGTTCGGGGACGGGACCGAGAGCGCCATCCCCTCGCCGACGCATACCTTTGGGAGGACCGGAGCGTACACGGTGAAGCTGTGGGTCAACGACTCGGTCGGGGCCTCTGCCAGTGACTCCCAATCGATTACCGTCTCGCCCGCGAAGTCCTCGTCCCCTCCGCCGTCGAACAACTCGACGACCACGATCGTTCACACCACGAACGTCACCGCGTCGGCGCCGACTTGGTTCTGGCCGGGCGTCGTGGGGCTGGTCGCGGTGGCTGGGGTGGGTTCGTTCGTCCTCCTCCGGTGGGGCCGTGCCCGCACCGTAGGACGCTGAACCTTCCGACCGGCCCGTCTACTGCGCCCGGTCGACGCTGATCGTGGGCGCCGGCTCGACCGGGACAGGGCCCGGCGCGGTCGCTTCCTGTGTGGGGGCCATCAGCCGGGTCCCGTCTGCCCCGAACCGATAGTTTCGGATGCCGAACGAGAGGAGGAGGCCGACGAGCGCGACGCTCGCGGTGATCGCGAACAGGACGACGAACCCCGTGATGTCCGGAACGGCGTGGTAGACCGGCCCTACCGGTGTCGTCGCGACCACGACCTGGGTCGTGAAGGTGGCGGTAATCGTCGCGGCGAGCACCGGCCCGACCGCGCTCCCGAGGTTGCGGAACGTCTGGTTCATCCCCGTCTGGATGCCGAGCTCTTTCGGCGAGACCGAGAGGACGATGATGTTCGACATCGCGATCAGGACCGCGACGTTCCCGACCAGAGCGGGGATCGTGAACAGCGTCAGCTCGAGGATCGTCGAGTGGAGGAACGCGAGGCCGAGCGCGCCCGAGCCCATCACGGCGAAGCCGAGGATCATCACGGGCTTCGGGCCTCGCGCGGCGACCAGGCGGCCCCAGAGAGGACCGAACGCGAGCATCCCGAGCGCGGAGGGGAGCGCGACCAGCCCGAACTGGAACTCGGTGTAGTTGAACCCCGGCGGGAACTTGTCCTCGACCAGGAAGGTGAGGGTCACGAAGACCAAGAACATCCCGATCCCGACGATCACTCCGTTCACGTTCGAGATCCAGATGTTCCGCTGCTTGAGCGCGTGGAAGGAGACGACCGGGGTCTGGGTCCGAGGTTCCCAATAGAGGAAGAACCCCGTCGCGACGAGCGCGAGGAGGAAGAACTCGGGAACCCCCCACGGAATCCCGGCGAAGGTGACCGCGGAGAAGTTCGTCCAGCCCCAGTAGACCCCCTCGGTCACACCGAACATCGTCATCGCGAGGGCGAAGCCGAGGCTGCCGATGCCGGGAAGGTCGATCGGCTTCGAAGTGCGATGCGGAGATTCCCGCAGGAGGAAGTAGGCGAGGACGACCAGAACGATGGCAATGGGCGTGACCGTGTGGTAGGTGAGCTGCCAGCCGTAGGTGAAGGCGACGTATCCCCCGCCGACGAGGCCTGCCGCGGCGCCCGCGGCGAACATCCCGGAGACGATCCCCTGGGCCTGGCCGACGCGGACCGCGGGGAAGACCTCGGGCAGGATCGCGAAGGCGAGCGGGAACATGCCCATGCCGAGTCCCTGGAAGGCTCGGGCGGCGATCAGGAGGTAGATCTGGTTCGCTCGGGAAACTCCGAACGCGTCCCCGATGTTGGGCGTGAACCCGGCAACGCTGACGGCGGCCGCGTAGAGGACCATCACGAACAGAAGCATCCGCTTCTTGCCGTACTTGTCCCCCAGCTTCCCGAAGATCGGGGTCGCGACGGTCCCGATGAGCAGGTACGCCGAAAGGATCCAGACGACCGTCGTCGCCGGGGCGTTGTTGAAGAACGTGACGAAGTTCTCGAACGCCGGCAGGACCATCGTCTCGACGTAGGTGACCATCATCGCCATCACGGCGAGAACGATCAGAACTCCGCGGGCGGCCCGGGGGTCGTAGGGCGTCCCGGCAGCCGTCCGGTCGAGCGCGGAACCGTTCATGGTACCGCCCCTCCCGGGGTCTCGCCCGTCTGCAGTTGCCGGTCCAATTCGCGGAAGACCCGCACCGTGGTGGCGATGTCATTGGGAGGGAGACCCGCCTCCGCGATGGCCTCCGTCATCACTTCGCCGATGCGAGCCCAGACTCGCGCCTCGACCCGGCGGCCCTTCGGGGTCAACGTGAGCTCGACCGCGCGTCGGTCGCGCTGCGAGCGGTGCCGGGCGACGAGCCGAGCGGCCTCGAGCTGGTCGATGTTGGCGCAGACGGTCGGGGCGGAGAGGGAAAGGTGCCGAGCCACGGCGCTCACGGAGGTCGACCCGAGGCTCGAGACGAGATGGAGCGCCCAGAATTGGCCCATCGAGATCCCTTCCGCATCGAGGGTGGGGTGGACGCGGCGCAGGACGGACCGCAGGACCTCGTGCACCGAGGTGACCAGCATCTCGGCATTCTCGGGCCGGGTCTCGGTAGACGCGAGCGCGCTCGAAGCGACCATGAGGTCTCCTAATTATTCGGACCCGGAATAATTAGGAAATATAAGCATTTGCCACTAGGCGAGAGAGTACCGGGCAAGTTCGACGAGGTCGAAGAGCGTCGGAACAGAATCGCGTGGCACGCTCTCACCACCCCAGGCGGCGACGATCGCTCCCGAGGGGAATCCGGGCTCGTTTCCTGCCTCGGCCGCCCCGAGGAGGAACCTCGGACCGCGACGGTCGATCTCGAGCAGGAGGACGAGGGCTCCGAGAGGGCCAGAGTCGACCGCGACACGGACCTTCTTTCCTTCTCCCTTCACCTCGACCCGGGCCTCTTCGTCGTGGAGGTGAGCGACCCGCACCCGGCCCTTCCCGGGGCGCTTCACCCTTCGTGGCGCCTCTTTCCATGCGATTTTCCCCTCGGCGGCGCGGAACCGGGCGATCAGGCCCGCATCGACAGAGTCCCACCCCGTCGGGTCGTTCATGCAGTCACCGGCCGGCCGCGCCACAGCCGGCAATCCGGGCGCACGGAGCAAGGACCACAGACCGCGATGTCTCGTTCCTTCGGGCAATCCCCCGAAATCCCCGTATGACACAGCACGAAGTCGTAGCGCGTCGGGTCCATTGGGTCGATCCGGCGCAGCGTCTCGCTGACCTCCTCCACGGTCGACCAGCTCGGGGTGCGTCGTGCTGTCAGCCCGAGGTGGTACGCGATCCAATGGACGTGCTGGTCGAGCGGAATCTTGAGCTCCCCCGTCGGGACACGGCGCCAGACGCCGAGGTCGGGGAACCGGTCCCGCACCATCCAACGGACGAACAGAGTGAGGCGCTTGCACGGACTGCCGTGCGCGTCGTAGGGAGACGGGAAAAGAGTTCGATATCCCCGGGGAGGCGCGCCCACCCGCTTCGACGACCTCTCCCCCCGCAGGGTGCGGGCGAGGGCATCGAGGCCGCCCGCGAACCCTCCCTCGTCGAGACCCCGAACGAAGACTGACTCGAGTGAGGAGTGGTCGCGATAGTACTCTTCGAGCACGCGTGCGAGGTAGTCGAGCTGGTCTCCCCGGATCCACCGGTGACGGAACGCCCGTAGGCGTCGGGACCGCTCCCGCGCATGGCCGGGGGTGACCCACCACCCGATGTCTCCGTCCGCAAGCTCCGCGAGGCGACGCACGGACCCCCGGATCGCCTTCGTGTTTCCCACCGCCAGCGTCGTCGCGAAGACCCCTGCTACCTCCGCGCTTCGAAGGTCGTGGACGAGCGGGCGGACCTCGGAGATCGGGTCGTCCGCGAGCGACCGTTCGAACGGAAAGCGTGCATAGAGCGCCTCGAGATGGCCGGGGAATTCCGCGGTCGGACGATGCGTTCGCACGGACCGTCGGGACCCGGGGCGGGGATTTACAGTTCGCGGGCCGAGGAGCACGACCGCACCGCTAACTACGCCCAACGATTGCCGGTCGGGAGGCCCCTCGATGGAGCTTCGGCCAACGATCGACCGGACCTGGCTCGAACGGGTGGCTGCCCAAGACCCGTTCGTCCACGCCTATGGTCGATGGGACCTCGATCACGCACCGAACCGGGTTCGGTTCGTCTCCGCGATTGACGGAGACCAGACGGTCGGCTACCTACTCATCTGGCTTGGTCACCCGACCCGCACGGTCGTCCACTGGGTCGGGGCCGACCCCCGGGCCCGGATCCTGGCGGAGGCTCTCCCTGCAAGACCCCTCGTCGCGATCGTGCCCGAAGCGTTCCAGGACCGCGTCGTTACCTTGCGCGGACCGGCCCGTCCGTACTCGCTCCTCCTCCTCGCGAAGGACCCTTCCGAGGAGCCGCCGGGGAACCCCGCCGCGGCGCCCTCGGTCGAGGTCCGACGTCTGGAACGGCCGGACCATTCGACCCTCACGGAGTTCTCGCGACGGCAGTCCGACCCCGTCGTCGCCGAATACCCAACGCTCGACCCCGAGGAGGACTGGGTCTGGGGAGCGTTCGAGCGAGGGATCCTTCTCGGTGCGGTACGGGCCGCGGTCCGCCTCTCCGACGTCTGGCTCGTCGGTGGAGTCTTCGTCGACCCGAGCGCACGGAATCGAGGCGTCGGTCGAGCTCTGGTCGAGGCCGCGGTCGCGAGCGCACGACAGGCCCGGGTCCGGGTAGGTCTCTACGTGCGCGAGGACCGGATCGCCGCCCGTCGCCTGTACGAACGGTTGGGGTTCCGGCCGGCGGGACGACGGACTTGGCTCGACCTCGGGGCGGGTTTCGCTCCATGACGACCGCCACGCTCCTCCTAGGGGACCGACCCGGTTCCCGAGCGTTGGAGGGGCGATGACCTCGAACGCCGAAGCGGCGGAGATCCTGCGAACGGTCGCCGACCTCCTCGACGTCCTGGGCGAGAAGTTCAAACCGGAAGCCTACCGCCGGGCCGCACGGTCGATCGAGAGCCTCACCGAGGGCTTAGGGGCGGTCGCGGCCCGGGACGAGCTCCGGACGATCCCCGGCGTGGGAGAGGCCATCGCCGAGAAACTCCAGGAGTACCTCAAGACCGGGACGATCCCGTACTACGAGCGATTGAAACACGAGGTACCGCCCGGCCTCATCGAGCTGATGCGGCTTCCCGGACTCGGGCCGAAGACCGCGCGGCGGTTCTGGGTCGAGCTGGGAATCCAGGGCCCGAACGAACTTCGGGACGCCATCGCCGCCGGGAGGTTGAACGGCCTCAAAGGGTTCGGCGACAAGAAGATCGAACAGATTCGCACCGCGCTGGGGGTTGCCGCAGCCGGTTCGCCCAGTGCCCGCCGTCCGATCGAGGAAGCGTACCCGATCGCGCGCAGCCTCGTCGCGGGGCTGCGGAAGGGGGCGGACCTCGACCATGTCGAGGTCGCGGGAAGCTTCCGACGCTGCCGCGAGACCGTCGGAGACCTCGACATCCTGGTGACCTCCCAGGACCCGACCCGCGTGTTCGATGTATTCACCGCGCTCCCTCTCGTGGCGGAGGTGAAGATGCGAGGAGGCACCAAGGAGACGGTCCTCCTCCAGGGTGGGCTCCAGGTCGACCTCCGCGTCGTCAAGCCGGAGGAGTTCGGCTCGGCTCTTGTCTACTTTACCGGCTCGAAGGACCACAACATCCGGCTCCGTTCGCTCGCCCAGGACCAGGGCCTGAAGGTCAACGAGTACGGGGTCTTCCGGGGGGAGAAGCGGGTCGCCGGGGCCACCGAGGGGGACGTCTACTCGTCCCTCGGACTCACCTGGATTCCTCCGGAGCTTCGGGAGGACCGGGGAGAGATCGACGAAGCGGCTCACGGAAAGCTTCCGTCCCTCGTCCAGGAGAGGGACCTCGTGGGCGACCTCCACGTTCACATCCCGCCGGACGCACGGCCCGACCGAATCGACCCACTCGTCGCCGACGCTCGGAAGAGGCACCTCCAGTACCTCGGCGTCGTGGTCGCGGGCCAGGGAGCAGACGGTTCCGTCTGGGTTCTTCCCGAACCCACGCGCGCCCGGATCGGGGCCGTCCGAGACTCTGCGATGCGGCTCCTTCGCGCGGTGGAGGTCGGTCCCGGCCCGACCCCCCAGCCACTGGCATCGGTCGAGTTCGACTATCGAATCGTGCGCCCGACGTCGCTCGTCCCCGACCTCTCCGAAGGCGCGAAGGCGACCGGTTGCGGGGCGCTCGTTGCTCACGTCGGTTCTTCCGCCGCCCACGAAGCTTCCGCGCTCGCGCCGTGGATGGAGGTCGCCCGAACGCTGAGAGCTGGGGTCGAGGTCGGTCCGGGTCCCGAGCGGCTCGACTCCATTTCCGGACATCAAGCTCGGGAGAGCGGGCTCCGACTGCACATCCCGACGGGGGTCGGCGCGCCCGCCGATGACCCCACGCGCGACATCGCGCTCGGGTTCGCACGACGCGCGGCCGCGTCGGGTCGCGACGTTGTGAACGCCCAGCCCCTGGGAAGGCTCAGTATCGGAGGGGGCGAACCAGTCCGGTCCCCAAGGAGCCGCCCGAGTGGCCCCCGGAAAGAGCGACCCGGGAAGAGGCCGCCTGCATGAGGCAGCTCGTGCAGCGGTGCGCGGTGGGCGTCAGTCCGTGGCGCCAGTAGCAATCGGTGCACAACGGTCGGCCGCACCCCCAGCAACGGGGAGGGACGGTCGTTCCCGTGATCGGGGCGGAGCAGCTCGAACACGCCCGCGCTCCGAAAAGAGGATTCGTCGTGAGGGCCGGAGGTTCGGGGAGGCGACGGGACCCCTTCGTTGCTCCCGGCATCCGGGAGAGGGGAGATGGTGTGGGCCGACGGGGAGGGGTCTCGCTCACCGTTCCCCCGACCGGCTTTCCCCCTTTTTATTTCTAGGTCCCGCCGGAAAGCGGTTCGGTTGGAAAGTGAGGTTCATCTAGGACCGCGCCGCCCCTTCGTTCCGTGTCGAACGGGCGCGCGTACCGCTCGGTCTATCACCGACCCACGAACCCCCCGCCGAGCCGGGCCGCGGAGACCGAGTCGAAACGCTCCCATGCCGCGATCCCGGTGGCGGTCGTCATCCTCGGGGTCGGGCTCTACCTGAGCCAGTACACCGTCCTCATCACCGCCCTCCTGGGGGTGATGCTCTTCTTCTCAGGGCTCTCGTTCCTCTCGACCCGGCTGAACCCGCTGAGCCCCCATTTCTACCTCACCCGGAAACCGTCCTGGACCGCGACCGCGGTCGTCTTCCTGTCGGCGTTCGCGCTTCTCTACGCGGCCTACGAGTTATACATCCGAGGGATCGCGCCGATCTTCCCGCACCTCTGACGTCGAGGTAAGTCCGTCGGGAACGAACTACGCCGCGACCATCCGCTCGAGGGCGACACGTGCCTTCCGAGCGGTCTCCTCGGGGACCTCGATCTGGTACTGGTCGCGGGCGAGCGAGTCCCGTACGTCCTCGAGCGTGATCTCCTTCATGTACGGACAGATCGCGCCCGCATCGATCGGCGTGAACCGGGTCGTCGGGTTCAGCCTTCCCATCCGGTGAAGGATCCCGACCTCGGTCGCCACGAGCACCTCGGGGGCTCGTGTCTCCTCGGCGAACCGGACCATCCCGTCGGTCGAGAGGATGCGGTCGACGGTCGACATCGCCTGGGTCGCGCACCCGCACTCCGGGTGGGCGATCACGGGCGCGCCGGGATGTTCGGCACGCGCCTTCTCGAGGTCCTCCGGGCGCAGCTTCGCGTGAACCGGGCAGTCCCCGACCCACAGGTGCATCGCGCGTCCGGTCCGCTTGCGGACGTACTCGCCGAGGAACATGTCGGGGAGGAACAGGATCTCCCGGTCCCGCGGGACCTGCTCGACGATCTTGACCGCGTTCGAGCTCGTGCAGCAGACGTCCGCCTCGGCCTTCACGTCGGCGGACGTGTTGATGTACGCCACGACCACCGCGCCCGGGTGCTCCTTCTTCCAGGCGCGCAACTGTTCGGCCGTGATCGAGTCGGCGAGGCCGCACCCCGCTTTGAGGTCCGGGAGGAGGACCGTCCGCTTCGGGTTCAGGATCTTGGCCGTCTCGGCCATGAACCGCACGCCAGCGAAGACGATGACCGAACGGTCCGACTCCATCGCCTTCCGGGAGAGGAAGAGGGAGTCGCCGACGAAGTCGGCAAGGTCCTGCACCTCGGGTCGCTGGTAGTTGTGCGCGAGCAGGACCGCGTTCCGTTCCTCCTTCAGACGGAGGATCTCTTCCTCAAGCGTCACCGGCGTCCGTTCTAGGGCGCGGAGCGTCTTAACGGGGCCGGGCGCAAAACGAGGTGAAACGGGAGCGCCGGCGCAGAGTGGGTGACCGACCCGAGACTGACCGCATCCGCTCCCACGGACCAATAGAGGGGGACCCGCTCGGGCGTGATCCCGCCGGAGAGCTCGACCCAGAGTCCGCGGCGCAGGCCGGCCCGTTCAAGACGGTGGACGACCGCTCGTGCCTTCCGCGGGCTCAGGTTGTCGAGAAGGAGCGCGTCCGCTCCGGCGCGCGCGGCCCGGACGGCGTCTCCCGCCGAGCGGACCTCCACCTGGATGCGCTCGCCCGGCCGGGCCCGCGCCCGCGCACGTCGAACCGCTTCGGGAATCGGCACGAGGGCGAGATGGTTACTCTTGATCAGGACCGCGTCCGAGAGGTCGCGTCGGTGAGGTCGTCCGCCTCCGTGGACGACCGCCGACTTCTCGAGGTCCCGGAGTCCGGGGAGCGTCTTCCGCGTGGCCCAAACTTCGAGCGGCCGCTTCGCCCCCCGGGCGGCGACGACCGCACGTCGGGTCGCGGTCGCCACGCCGCTCGCGTGCATCACGAAATTGAGCATCGTCCGCTCGGCGGCGAGAATCCGCCGCGCATCCCCTCGAACACGGAGGACGACACTCCCCCGCTTCACGCGGGAGCCGTCCCTCCGGGCCGAGACCACCGTGAGACCTTGCATCCGGGCGACCGAACGAGCGGCCTCCATCCCCGAGAGAACCCCGTCCGCTTGGGCGACGATTCGACCCTCGGCTGGCACGCGTCGCTCGAACAGGACCTTCGTCGTTCGGTCGTGACCGACACGGTCTTCCCGGAGAGCGCTCCGGGCGAGGGCGGCCGGAGGAACTGAGGGCAACCTACGTCCCGGCATGGTCGACCTCCTTGGACGCGAGCTCGTGCTTCAGTCCGTCGAACTCGTGAACGAGGTCTGGTCGGGCCTGGGGCAGGTGGAGGCGTTCCAGTTCGCCCACCTGACGTCGCGCCCCGGCGACATCTCCGCGCTTCAGCGATAGCTGGGCGAGACAGAGCTGGACGTCGATCTCCTCGAGAGCATGGTTCAACCCCCGAAGCAACCGTGCGGCTTCCTCGAGGTACGTTGCTGCGAGCGGGTACGAGCCCTGGTCCATAGCGATCTGGCCCCGTACCTTGGTCGCCATGCTGAGTCCCACCTGGTCGCCGATCTGACCGAGGATCTGGCTTGCAGTGTTCAGCCTCTCCGTAGCCTCCGGGAACCGACGCGCTTCGCGGAGCAGCTCCCCGATCTTGTACGAGGCCCACCCGATCCGCCGAGGGTCCTGTGCCTTCTCCGCGAACTGGATCGCGAGCTCGTACTGGTCGACCGCCTCGGCTCGTTGCGTCGGCAAGCTCCGGCTGTCGGCGAGCAGGTCCCCAAAGAACAGGTGCGCCTGGGCGGATTCCCGGACGGACCCGAGCCGGTCGCGGGCGGCGGTGACCTCGCGTGCCTCCTGGATCGCCTGATCGGTCGGTCCGATCATCGCGAGGGCCGCGAGCCGCCAGACTCGGGCGCGCAGGATCAACATCGGGTTCCCGACGACCCGGGCGAGACGGAGCTCCTCGTTGTGATGGGCGAGAGCTCCTTCGTACTCTCCGAGGTAGTACAGGGCTTGGCCGAGCTGGTGGTGTCCCCCGACCAGGACGAGTGGGTGACCTTCCAGCCCGGGCGTGATGAGGACCTTCTGAGCGAGTTCGGATGCAGCGGGCAGGTCGCCGCGGTCGGTCAGGACCCGGGCCAGAAAGATCTCCAGGCTCGCCCGCGTCGGGAGCGGGACGTGCGGACCGTCCTGCTCGCTCCGAAGGAACTCCCGGAGGATCCTCTCGGCCTCGGCAAGGTGGCCCAGCCCTTCGGCGACACGGGCCAGTTCGAGGGTGACCTCCGCCGCCACGGTCGGGTCTTTCGACCTCGTCCAGCGCTCGCTCTGGAGCGCGCGGAGGAGATGGTCCCGAGCCACGTCCGGTGCGAGCGCACGGTCGGCGATCTCGGCAGCCAGACGGTTGTACTTGATCGCCTTCTCCCCCGAGCGACCCAGGTAGAAATGGCGCGCGAGGGAGTAGACGCGAGCGACACCGCTCGCTTCGGACCCCTCGAGCGCCTCCCCGGCGCTCCAGTGGAGCACCTCGCGCTGGTGGTCGGAGAGATGACGGTAGACCTCCTCGCGAAGGCGGTCTTCGGAGAACGAGAGGAGACCGCGGTCGCGTTCGACCAGCATGCCGCGTCGAACCAGGTCGTGGACCCGGTCGTTGAACCGTGCTTCGTCCTCTCCCCCCGTGAGCCGGAAGAGGAGGGACGAGCGGAACTCGGGTCCGAGCACGGACGCTGCGTTGAGCACCCGTTGTTCGTCCTGCTCGAGAGAGGGCACCCCCGCCGGGGGAGCGGGTTGCGCCGGACCCCGGGGGGCGGCGTGCAGGTCGAGCTGTTGAAGGAGGAGCGGAATCCCTCCGGTCTCGGAGTAGCCCCGGGCCAGATCCTCCTTCGAGAGCGCACTGGATGGGTCGAGCACGTGGAGGAATTCGGCCGCCTCTTCCGGGGTCATCGGGCCCATCGTGAGCTGCTTGGCGCGGGTGACGACCGAGAGCTTCTCGAGACGCGCCCGGCCGGTGTCGGTAAGGGAGGGGAGCGGACGGGAAGTAGCCAAGATCCACAGGGGCTCGTCCCGGAGACGTTCCGCGAGGAACTCGACTGCGTGGAGGGACGAATCGTCCGCCCGGTGAATGTCCTCGAGGACGAGGACGGCGAGGCCGGAGTGGGTGAGCACTAGGAACTGCTCGGAGATGGTCGTGAGCACTCGGTCGCGCGAAGGGCGGCCGTGGTCCTCCGTTCCCGACAGCACGCTCAAGAGTCGCCGCTCGACGCTCACGAGGTCGGGTGTGGTCTCCTCTGCCGCGCGGGGGCCAAGTCCGGGGAGGGCCGCGTCGGCCGGAAGGGAGCTCCCGCGGCCTTCTTCGACCAGCGTCGGCTCGTCGACCATGTTGGCGAACGCGGAACGGATCAAGGAGAACGGGGGTGGGTCGTCGATGGCGGGGCTCCTCCCGACGATCACCGGAACGCCACCCTGCCGGACCTCCCGGAGGAGCTCGTTGACCAACGCGGACTTTCCGACCCCGCGCTCCCCCGTCACGAGGGTGACGCCTCCCCGGTGCGCTCGGGCCTCCTCGAGGCGTTCCCGGAGGTCCCTCAACAGCTCGACGCGGCCGACGAACGGGCGGTCCGATTCAATTGCGGCCGCCATGGTCACGCACCGAACCGAGGGCCGTCACGGGCTCGTCGAGTCCCTCACGCGAGATCGGCATCTCTCTCTCGTGCGGCGAGGGCTCGTCGCAGGCGTTCGTAATCCTCGGAGATGTCGGGCCGGATGGCAGGGAGGTTGCGGCGCTCGAGTTCGTTCACGCGGCGCCGGGCGCTCGCCCGGTCCCCGCGCGCGTAGGAGAGCTGGGCGAGCCGGAGCACGACGTCGACCTCGTCGGCGGGCGCGTTCAGCTCGCGGACGAGGCGGTATGCCTCGAGAAGGTCGGCCTCGGCGAGGTCATACTCGCCTCGGTCGATCGCGATCTTCCCGCGGATGATCATCGCCTGGACGAGGCCGAACCGGTCGCCGATCCGCGAGAGGATCTCACGGGCCCGCTCCGCCTTCTCGACCGCTTCCTGGAACTGTCCCGCATCGCGCAAGATGTCCGCCGTGTTGAACAGCGCCCAACCGACTCGGCGTGGGTCTTGGGCCTTCTCGGCGAGACGGATCGCCTCCGCGAACTCCGCGAGCGCCTCCTCGTGCCGGGGGGTCGGGGAGGGGAGGCTCGTGATGAGGACTCCCAGGAAGAGGTGGGCGTGCGCGGACTCCCGGGCGGGTCCGACCCGTTCGAGCGCGGCCGCCGCTTCCCGCGCCTCGGCGATCGCGGCCTCGGGCTGGTTCATCATCATCAGGACTCCCGCACGGCGGGACTGCCCGAGGGCAGTGGCACGCTCATTCCCGGCCTCGCGCGCGAGTCGGATCTCCTCGGTGTGCTGCGCGAGCGCCTCGGGGTAGTGCGCCTCGTAGAAGAGAGCTTCACCGAGCAGACGGTGGGCTCCGACGCGCACGAGAAGCTGGCCCTCGAGGCCCGGAGAGGAGAGGACCTTCTGAGCGACCTCGCCCGCGGCCCGCCAATCGCCGCGGTCGCTGAGGACCCGCGCGAGGTAGATCTCGAGCGCCGCGCGGCTCCGCGGAGAGAGCCGAGGGTCGTCTCGGTTGCGGTCGAGGAACTCCCGGAGGATCCCTTCCGCCTCCTGAAGATGACCGAGCTCGTTGGTCGTCCGCGCAAGCTCGAGGACGAGCTCCGACTCGGCGTTGCGATCGTCGGGGCTCAAGTCCCGTTGGCTCTCGAGCGCTCGCGCGAGGTGGTCGCGAGCGACGTCGGGAGCGAGCGCGCGGTTCGCGATCTCCGCGGCGATGCGGTTGTACTGGACGGACTTTTCGTCGACGCGCCCCAGGTAGAAGTGCCGCGCGAGCGAGTAGATCGTCGTCAGGTCCGCGTTCCCCATCGCCTCGAGCGCTTCTCCCGCCCTCTTGTGAAGGAGGCGACGACGGCTCTCCGTGAGGCGGCCGTAGGCGTCCTCCCGAAGCCGGTCCTCGGGGAACGCGAGGACCTCGCCCGGCCGCTCGTAAAGGAGACCTTGCCCCACCAAGCGGTCGACCGCTTCGGCGAGACGCTCCTCGTCCTCCCCGCTCGCCTTCAGAAGGACGCCGAACGGGAACTCGGGGCCGAGGACCGCTGCGACGTCGAGCGTGCGATGTGCTTCCTGGTCGAGCGCCGGGAGCGTCGCTCCCGGTGGCCCAGCCTCCTCGCTCACGGAGATGCGGCGGTCGAGCTGCTGGAGAAGAAGCGGGTTCCCGCCGGTCTCGGAGTAGCGCCGTGCGACCTCCTCCGGCGTGAACTCGCGGGTCGGGTCGTTCATCTTGAGATAGTCGGCGACCTCGCCGCTCGTCATCGGACGCAGGACGATCCGACGGGCGTGCGAGGCGCCCTCGAACGCCTCGAGTCGAGCTCGCCCGGACTCGGAGAGGGACGCGTAGGGCCGGCTGGTGGCCAGGATCCAGAGAGGTCGGTTCTGGAGCTGGTTCGCGAGGAACTCGACCGCGGCCACGGACGACTCGTCCGCGCGATGGAGGTCCTCGAGGACCAGGACCATCGGCCCGCGGCGGGTGAACTCGGCGAACTGCTCGGCGATTCCCGACCAGACCCGCTCTCGGGACGACTCCCCACGGTCGTCGGTCTCGAGGAGAGCCTCGAGAAGACGCTCGTCGAGCCCGGTGGGAGCCGGGAACGTCGGTTCCCCGACCCGGGGGGCGAACCCGATCAGGAACGGGTCACCGCCCAACGTCGGCGCCTCGTCCGAGCGCAGCACGGGGTCATCGCGCGCGCTCTGGAGGGCGGCACGGATCAGCGAGAACGGAGGCGGGTCATCCAACGCCAGCGCCCGTCCGACGAGCACGCGGACGCCCCGGGCGCGGATGTCGCGGACGAGGTCGGCGATGAGCGCCGACTTCCCGACCCCCGTTCCACCCACGAGAAGGGTGACCCCTCCCGCACCCGCCCGGGCGTCCTCGAATCGGCGGTGAAGCGCCTCAACGGTCTCCACCCGGCCGACGAACGGACGACGGGCCTCGGCTTCGGCCGCCATCGTTCTGTCGGAGTAGATGGGACGGTCCCACTATTTAGGAGCGCGGCCGAGACGACTTGAGGAACGGGAGCGCGACCACGCGGCCGGGTGCCTCTCGTCCTCGGATCTCGAGCATCACCGGAGTCCCGGGGGCTGCGAGCTCCTTCGGAAGGTACGCGAGCGCGATCCCTGTTCCCAACGTCGGGGAGAGGCCGCCGCTCGTCGCCTGGGTCACGGGTCGACCGCTCGCGAGGATCGGGGTCCCGTGGCGAGGGATCGCGCCCGTCTCGGTAACCTCGATCCCGACGAGGCGCTGCTTCGGGCCCTCCACGCGCTCCTTCTCGAGGACGGTGCTTCCGACGAACGGGTGGTCGAAGTCGACGAAGCGGTCCTGCCCGGCTTCGAGAGGCGTGTGGTCCCGGTGGAACTCCTGCCCCGAGAGGAGGTATCCCTTCTCGAGACGGAGCGTGTCGCGGGCCCCGAGGCCGCAGGGGACGACGCCCTGGGCGAGGAGACGCTCCGCGAGACCGTCCGCTTCGGCGGCCGGGACGAACACCTCGTACCCGAGCTCCCCGGTGTACCCCGTGCGGCTGACGAGGAGCCAGTCCGAGAGCGCCTCGGGGATGTGGAGGCCGAGACGCCCGGTCCGGGGTCCGGTCCCCTCCTTCTTCGGGAAGAAGCGGATGTGGTAGAACGGGAGCCCGGAGAGGTCCCAGGGAAAGAGCGACTCGAGGACGACTCGGGACTTCGGGCCCTGGACCGCGAGAAGCGCCACGGTTCCGTTCCACCGTCCGATCTTCGTATCGGGGCCCCGGTGCTGACGGAGGATCTCCTCGACCTCGTCCGCGCGGCTCGCGTTCGGGACCGCGAGGAACGAGCGGCTCAGCTCCTCCCCGGTGTCGAGCCGGCTTACGAGAAGGTCGTCGACGATGAACCCGGTCGACTCGAGGAGAAACGTGTAGCGGACCTGTCCCGGGGTGAGCGCCGCGACGTTCGCGGTCGTCCTCCGGCCGAGGAGCTCCGCGGCGTGCGCACCGTCGGCCGTCAGGATCCCCATGTGAGAGACGTCGAACAGGCCGACACCCTCCCGGACCGCGCGGTGCTCGGCGAGGATGCTCGTGTAGTAGAGCGGCATCTCCCAACCGGCGAAGGGCACCATGTGTCCTCCGTGCCTGAGGTGGAACGCGTGGAGGGCAGTGCGGCGAGGGGGAGGCGCCGGGGCCGGGGAAGGGGTTCCGCTCATGTGACGATCTCCGCAAGACGGCCCTCGTCGGACGCGGTCCGGATCTCGAGCGCGATCCGGCGGCCGCTGCTCATCGGTCCCCGGTAGAGGGCGTTCCCGTACGGGTGGCCGAGCGCGAGATGGACGTTCGTGCCGCCTCCGATCCGGGCGGCCACGTCGAAGACGACCGGACGTCCCGTTCGGTCGATGCACGTCTGGAGGCAGAACGGTCCGAGGATTCCCGGCGGGTAGCGAGCCCGCGCCGCGTCCACGAACTTCTCTCCCATCCGGAAGACCTCCTCGAGGATCGACTCGCGGACGGTCAATGTTCCGTGGCCGACGACGAGATACTCGGGGATCCGGTCGGAGTCGTTGAGCTCGAGCTGCTGGGCCGCGGGGAGCCGGACGAGGCCGTCAAGGTTCGATTCGCGTCGCTCGTCGACCCCGAGCAGCTCGAGCCCTTGGTCGCGCGGAACGAGAGGGGAAAAGAAGAAGTTGAAATTGAAGACGGGGCCGAGGACGTACTCCTCGATACGGGCGGTCTCGAGGTCGGACGGGAGGACGGTTCCTCGCGCGACGAGGCGCTCGACCTTCGCGCGGTACTCCTGGGGAGAAGCGACCGTGAAGAACCCCCGTTCGAGGCGCCGCTTCGCATGCGGCAGCTTCACGATCGCGAGGCGGTCGATCGCGTCCGGGTTCGGGATTGGCCGGGGAGTGGCGACCTGGGCCCGTTCGAGCAGCGTGTAGTAGTTCTCGCGTTCGCTCCTCTCCTCGATCCGAAGCAGCGCACGCGAGCCGACGATCGGCACCCGGAAGTCGTCCTCGATCGCAGAGAGCGGGACGTACGAGCTGAACGCTCGGTTGGGGACGAGCACGACGCCCTCGGAGCGGAGACGCTCCTGGACCGTCGGGGAGACGATGTCGGCGAACTTGGGGAACGTCCAGACGTCGTCCACACACCCTCGGACCCGGCGACCGTCCGCCGCGCGCACCGTCCGGAAGTAGCGAGCGTACGTCGCGTCGCGGCCTGCTTCGGCGAGGATGAGACTCCGGAGACCCTCGCTCACAGCACCGTCGGCCACGTCGATCGCCGAGTGCGAACCGACGGTTCCGACCACCGGAGGAGACGGGTAGTGCGCGGCAAGCTCCCGGACTTCCGCAAGCGAGAGCGGCATGCCCGAGTGCACCGTTAGAGGAGCTTAAGCGCTCGCGCCACCCGCTCGGACGACAGGGGAAGTTCTGTCACGTGCGCTCCCGTTGCGTCGCGCACGGCGAGGGCGACCGCGGCCGCAACCGGGATGATCGGCGGCTCTCCGAGACCTTTCGCACCGAACGGGCCCGCCCCCAGAAACCCCTCGACGAACGTAACCTCGATCGGGGGGACCGACCCCAGGGTCGGGAGGCGATAGTCGAGGAGTCCGGCGTTCAGGAGGCGGCCCTCGTCCGACCAGATCGCCTCTTCCGTGAGCGCGGTCCCGAGACCCATCACGACCCCGCCCTCGACCTGCGCGGGCGCGGTCGCGCTGTCGACCACGGTCCCGATGTCGTGGAATGCCGCGTACCGCGTGACGCGAACGGTGCCGGTCTCGCGGTCGACCCAGACCTCTGCGACGTGAGCAGCACCGGTGAAGTCCGTGTACGGGTAGAACGTTCCGGCCTCCACTTTCGACTCGTCGATAGTTCCGCTCTTGCCGTAGTGCTTCCCGACGGCGACGATCCCCCCGGTGCGTCGCTCTTCCTCGGTCGAGAGCTCGCGGATGGTCGACTCCTTCGCTCCCGCGACCGCAACGATCTCCCCGTGCCGGACCTCGAGCCGAACGGGGGAGGGGCTCTCGAGGCGTTTCCCAAGGTCCTCGAAGAGCGCACGAGCCGCCTCCTCGGTGGCGCGACCGAGGGCCGCGGTCGTGCGGCTCCCGAAGACGCCCGAGTCGAACGGAGCGTGGGCCGTGTCCTCGTACGCCACCGTCACGCGGTCGCGGGGGAGGCCGGTGGCGCGGGCGGCGACCGCCGCGACCCCGGCGAGCACGCTGCCGCTCCCGATCTCTCGCTCCCCCTGGACAACCGTGAGCTCGGACGGAGAAAGGCGGAGACGGGCTTCTCCCCCCGCGCCGGTGCCGGTCGACCAGAAGCCCGCGGCAACTCCGACCCCGGCATCGGGCCGGGCTTCGGCACGCCATCGTGCGGCCGTCGACCGCGCCTTCTCGAACGCGGTCGCGAGGCCGAACGGGCCGACCTTCTGCCCCATCGGGGTCGTGTCGCCCTCCTTCCAGAGGTGGGCCGCGCGGAAGGCGATCGGGTCGAGCCCGGCCTCGCGGGCGACGTGGTCGAGGTGCGATTCGAGGACGAAGGCGCACTGGGGGGCGAACGGAGCCCGGTGTGCGCCGAACGCCGGCTTGTTCGTCATCACGGCGTATCCTTCGACCTCGAACGTCGGAGTGCGGTACGGGCCGAGCAGGAACCCGATCGAGTACCCCGTTGCGAAATCCCGGCCGGGAAGGGAGGTGCCGACATCGAGGAGAAGTCGGACACGACGCGCGACGATCGCCCCCTTCGTGACCGCGCTCTCCATCCGGATGACCGAAGGGAGCGTCGTGCGACCGAGGAGGAACTCTTCCCGGTAGCCGAGCGCGAGCTTGACCGGTCGTCCCGAGGCCTTCGCGAGAAGCAGAGCGTACGGCTCGAGGAGGGCAGAGTTCTTTCCGCCGAACCCGCCGCCGACCCACGTTCCTTCGACAACGACCTTCTCCTCGGGGACCCCGAGGAGCGACGCGATGTCCTCGCGGAGGCCGAATGGTGTCTGGGTCGAGCTACGCACGCGCCAGACGTCGCCGTCGACCTCGGCGAGACAGGCGTGCGGCTCGATCGCCACTTGATGGACGCTCGAGGTCCGGTACGTCTCTCGAACGACCGTCTCGGCCGTTCGGAACGCCTCTTCGACATCGCCGCTGCGCGCACGCACATGGGCTGCCACGAACGGAGATCCTTCCGCGTTCGCTGCGGGCCATACGGGAAAGACGTCCTCGAGGTCGGCGACGATGGGAAGAGGGTCGACCTCGACGCGCACCGCGCGGGCCGCCTGCCGCGCAAGCTCGAGGGTAGGAGCTGCGACCGCCGCGACCGGCTGGTTCCGGAATACCACGGTCTCGAGCGGGAAGATGGGTCGCTCCGGGTCTCCCTTCGAGCCGGAGAGTAGGCTCGCGACCTCCGCTGCACCGACCGCCACGACGCCCGCGAGCGCCCGAGCGGGAGCGAGGTCGACCGAACGGAGACGGCCGTGGGCAATCGGAGACGGGACGAGCGCTGCCCAGAGCATTCCGGGCGCTTCGAGGTCCATCCCGTAGACCGCGGACCCAGTGAGCTTGGCGGCCGCGTCCGGCCGGGGCCGGGACCCGCTCACCGTCCCTCCTTCTGGAGGAGTGCGACGGCGCGCGCGATCGATAGGTATCCCGTGCACCGGCACAGGTTTCCCCCGAGGTCGGCGAGGAGCTCGTCGACCGACGCGGAGCGGCCGCGTTCGTTGAGAAGCCCGACTAGGGCGATCACGAACCCCGGGGTGCAGTACCCGCACTGGAGCGCGCCGGCTCGTGCGAACGCCTCTTCGACCTCGTGGCCGACCGGGTCATCGGCCATCCCCTCGATCGTGGTGAGCGACGAGCCGTCCACCTCGTGGGAGAGCGTAAGGCAGGAGAGGGTGGAGACGCCGTCCACGAGGACCGTGCACGCGCCGCACTCCCCGCTCCGACATCCTTCCTTCGTCCCCCGGAGACCGAGCCGCCAGCGGATCGTGTCGAGGAGACGCTCCGACTCCGGCACGCCGTCCAGAGGACGGACCTTCCCGTTGACGGTGAGAGAGAGGGGACGGTTCGTCAAGGGTCCAACCGCCCTGCCTCCAAGGACCGTGCGGACGCGCTGCGTACGGCGCGCTCGAGAAGGACTCCGACCAGGTGGCGACGATACTCCTCCGACGCACGGCGGTCGGCGGCGATCGAGAGGTGATGGGTGGCGTGCTCGGCCGCCGACCCAAGCTCTTCGCGAGTTGGGTCCGGGGACGATAGTGCCCGCTCGGCCTCGGGAAGTCGGACCGCCCTCGGCGGGATTCCGCCGACGGCGAGGCGCCAGTGGCGGTCGGAGGGAGAGAAGGCTGCGGCGACCGCGACCTGAGAGATGTCGTTCGCCGGCCGAACTCGCTGCCAGAGGTACGCGGAGGGTCGCGGCTCGGGAAAGCGAACCGACCGGATCAGCTCGCCTCGGGCGAGCGTCGTGCGTCGTGAACCGAGGAGGAATTGGTCGACGGAGACCGAACGCGAGCCCGACGGCCCGACGACATCCACTTCGGCATCCAGTACGAGGAGAACCGGGAGGAGGTCGGAGGCGGGGGCAGCCCGACCGAGATTGCCCCCGAGTGTCGCGCGGTGTCTCAGCGGCACTCCGCCGACGGCACGGATCGCCTGGAATAGGCCAGGATGTCGACGGGCGACGTCGGGGTCCTCTTCGAGAGAGCGTAAGGGGAGCGTGCTTCCCACGGTAAGGACCGGCCCGTTCCAGTCGAGGGTCCTCCACGGGAGGCAACGGAGCGAAAGGACCCGACGGAGGTTCGGGCCCGCCCGGTCCAGGTCGAACACGAGGTCGGTCCCCCCTGCAAGGACAGCGACCTCCCCGGGAGCCCCCGTGCGGAGCTCGGCGATGGCAGCCTCGACGGTCGTTGGGGTGACGAGGGAAAACGACGGCACGGCACCTGCCGAACACGGTCCGGGTGCTAACGGTTTCGTCTCGCAAGGGGGAGGGCACAGCTCTTCTTTTTTATCCAATGAGGGGTTTTGGCATGCGGACGGCATGCCGTTCGAACTCGCGTTGCGTTACAGCACTCCCCTCACCCCCATCACCGACTTGGACGAGGTGCTGCGAGAATTCCTCCGTCTTGTCGGGTATCTTCCCGAGGGGGAGGAAGGGCGGGGCTCGGAAGGGCCGGTGGCGCAGAGCCTCGCCTACCGACTCGTGCGCGACTGCCTTCTCAAGGACCCGACGAGGGCCTGGTACGTGGAGGAGCTCACCGCCGTGCTGAAGACGTCCAAGCCGACCGTATATCGGCACATCAACAAGCTCAAGGCGCTCGACCTTCTGGAGGAGGCGGGAGGCGCCGCCGACGGGAAGGGACGCAAGGGGTACCGCCTTCGGTACGGGAACCTTGCTCGGGCGTGGGATTTTACGGAGGCCAATGCTCAGAACGCCCTACGACGGTACCGGGAGACGGTGAATCACTTGCAGACGTTGATCGAGAAGCACGCCGGAGAGACCCCGCCGAAAGTCGCCGTTCCGCCGCGTCCCGCCGCCCGGGAGAAGGGAGGGAACCGATGAGCGACCCGGCCGCGGGGGGAAAGCGCGCCGCGATCGCCCTCACGCCGGGGTCCAAGGTGACGGTCCGCTCCGCCGGCACCGAGAACGAGGCGATCGTCTCCACCGGAACATTCCGGGGGCTCGTTTCAATCAGTGGTGACAACGCCCTCGCGATCGAGCTCGACGGGTCGGGCGGGGAAGAGCGCGGCCGAGTCCGCATCATCCCTGTTCCCGCGATCCTCGCGGTCGACATCCTCGAGGCCGTCAAGGCGGACGAGGAGAAGCGGGCCGAGCCCGTGCAGTCGCCGGGCTACTTCCGCTAGGGCGATTGGTCTCCGCGCACAACGCGCGGAGAGCGGGCTTGCTGGGAGTTCCGTCGGGGAGAGACGAGCTCCCGCGAGTTCGAACCCAGGTCGCTGGCTCCGAAGGCCAGCAGGATAGTCCAGACTACCCCACAAGCCCGCCGTCCTTCCACGGGGCGTCGGCTATTTGGACGTTCCGGATTCCGAGTCCGCGGCGTCGCTCGGCTCGGACGGTCCGGTGAGGCCCGTGTTCGCCGTCCCGGCGAGAGGCGCCCCCGGTTCGCGCCGGAACCGGTCGAGCGTCGTCTGGGCGGTCGCACCGGGGAAGAGCGTCGCCACCGAGTCCGCGAGCAATTGGATCCTCTGGCGGACGTACGGCGTGATCCCCTCCATCGCGCCGAGCCGCTGCGACAAAGGAAGGTACTTTCGCACGGACGCCTCGTAGACCGTGGAGAGGAGCTCGCCGTCACACCGGCCGCCCGGCCGTTCGGCGACGCACCGGCCCGTGAGCGGCGGCCGGCGGTACGATGCGTCGCATTCCTTGCAGCGGAACGTCTGCGTCCCGTAACTCTTCAGGTTCCCCATCACGTCGGGGAGGAAGTGGGCGTTCAGGACGAGCGTGATCGCCTCTGCGAGGTCGACCGCGCGGATCTGGGAGGCGAGCACGATCGACCGCTCGACGAGCTCGACCATCGGCCGGCGCTCGCGGTAGGCAGAGCGGGACGGCCCTCCCGCGATCGACCGCGTGTCGTGGGTGAATCCGTAGCCCGAGAGCGAACGGGAGGAGCCGAGCCGGTGGCCGACCAGGTCGAGCATCGGCTCGACCTCCTTCGGGTTCTTGCGGTCGGCGGCGGCCCGGTAGAGCGCGAGAGGGTAGTGGACCGACACATCGACGTTGTGCGCCTCCTTGTCGACCTCGGTTGTCTCGAGACGGGTCGTGAGCACGAGCGGTTTGTCCATGAGGGCGCCGCGACTTTCGGGGAGATACGACCGGGAGAAGTTGAGGAGAGCATCGAGGAGAAGCGTCACCGAGTCCTCGTCCCCGTCGCAGTTGCGTCTCTTCGCGGCGTGGAACACCGGATGGGCGAAGCACGCCTCCGCTTCCGTGAACCCGAGGATCCGGCCGGCGACCCCGCCCGACGTGTGAGGGGCGAGCGCGACGACGACGTGGCCAACGAGGTCCTCGGGTCGACTCGCCCGATAGTACGGTTCCACCTCGTAGAGGCGAACGAGCTCGTCGTCGACGAACTGGGCCAATCGCGTGAGGTAGACCCCGCACGAGCGGGAGACGACTAGGTCCTGCGGGAGGATCTCGACCAACTGGTCGGGGTCGGTGAGCGGAGCCCCCAGCCAGTCGCGGGCATAGCCGAGCGACCTCAGGGTCGCAAGGTCGGTTCCGACCTCGGAGGGACGGAAGTGGGTGAGCGGAAGGTCGGTGAGGTCGAACCGGGCGGTCCCGTCCTGGTAGACGGAGATCGCGTGCGTCGCCCGCAGAATCCCCTTCTCGATCGGTTCCGGGATCTTCCCGGGCGACGTAAGGCCCTTGACCCCTTTGACGACCGGAGGCGTGCTGAGCCGCAATCGCTCGAGCGCGTCGCTCCAGAGGCGGGCGACGGGAAGGGGCTCGGTGATCGTCTTTCCGGTCGGCTCGGTGTGCACCCCGCAGGTACAACGAGCCCAGACGGTCGACCGGCCGCACTTCGGGCAGGTGCGGAGGCCGAGGTCGACCCGAACCCCGTCTCGCATCGTCCGGCGCGCCGCCTCCGGGAGGGAACGGGTCGGGCCGCCCGCGGGGCCGACCGGGAAGAGACCGTGAACGTTCGGCTGCATGCTCCGGTGATACGCCTTCTCCGGGCGGCCCACTCGACCGCCGACCCTCGACGGTCCGCGGGCCAGCACGGGAACTCCCGCGAGGCGGCTCACGTACGAGAGCGCGTCCTCTTCCACCGGGTCGAGCGAGACACGACGTACGAGCATCTCGCCCTCCGGGGCGAGGCCGAGACCGCCGACCAGAGCGGCCGAGGCGTCGGGCTCGCCGCGCAGGTCGTCTCCGCCGACGGGAGAGAAGAGGAATCCGAGCCGGATCAGGACCTCCCGCCAGAGTGGGTCCGCCGGAAGGACGAGCGACCCCTCCACCCAGTGGCCGCTCCGTTCGACGAATTCCCCGAGCGCCCGGACCTCGGCAGGGGTGAGGTCGTGCCAGAAGAGGAGCCAGCGCGGGTGGAGCGGAACGCGGTAGGTCTGCGAGACCCGGACCGCATCGTCGTACGTCGCGACTCCGACGCCCTCCTCCTCGGGAGCTCCGGCCGCTCGAAGCTCCTCGAGGTGCCAGTCGAGTGAGTACCCGGGCGGGACGAGGAGCTGGTTGTTCTCGAGGAATTCTCCCGGCGAGACGAGGATCTCCCCGAGGTCCACGATCCTCCGTACCCTCGGACGGAGCTCCTCGGCCCGGGCGAGGTCGTGGACCGCCGTGACGGTCCCATCGTCGAGCTCGACGATCGGGCCCTCGACCGTGTCGCAGACCCCCATCGCGGCCGCCTTGCCGGGGTACTCGAGCTTGACCTGCGTCCCGATCGCGATGAAGTTCTGGAGGAGCGCCATCGTCGCCGGATTCACCGCGCAGGAGGCGAGCCCGGTCGTTCGCGCTCGACCGTAGACCAAGCGGAAACCGCCCGGGTGGTTCGGGTGGGCGAGCACGGGGCGACCGCCGACGGAGTCCTGAAGGTACTTGGGGGTCCGAGTCTCCTCCTCGTCGCCGGTCGAGTGTCCCAGTTCGGAGAGGAACTCCCATCCGTCGAGCCCGAGCTTCTCGACGATCTTTCGAAGCTTCGCCGCCTTCTGGCAGAGCCCCTCCGCGATGACGAGGCAGGCTCCTCCACGGATTCCGTTCGTGTGTACCCGCTCGAGGTTGCGGAAGGCGCTCACCTCGGCATCGCCCTCGGTCGCCTCCCCCGAGATTGCCACCGGAACGTTCCGGACGACGAGGCCGATCTCCTCGGGGGTCGGGACGTACTGGAGATGCTGGTGGTACTTGTAGAGCGGAATCTCCTCCTGATACCGTCCGACCTCCTTGGGGTCCGGACGGAAGGCGGCGAGGCCGAGGTCTCGGCGGACGACGTCCGCGAGCAGGACGCTGAGCGCCTGAGCGGTCCCGCCCGCGGCCCGGATCGGGCCGGCGTAGTAGAGCTCGATGTAGGAGCCGTGGACCTTGTCGTCGCAGATGTGGACCTCGGCGAGGCCCTCGAGAGGGGCGACCAGGATCCCTTCCGTCAGGATGGCGAGTCCGACCCGGAGGGCCGCATCGACTCGGGCCGCGACCGACTCTCCCCGCGCCGGGTCCCGCGCGATCCGTCGGGCGATTGTGAGCGCGACCTCTTCGCGGGGAAGGGTCGACGCAAGCTCGCGGATCTCGGCCGAGATCCCCTCGATGCCGAGGTGGGCGAGGAGCTTCTCGACGCGCATCGCCATATCCTGTGCGCGCGGGATCTCGGGGATGACCTCAGGGTCGTACCCCACGCGCCGGGCCGCCTCGGCGACCGAATACGCACGGTCGACCTCGGACTCGATCGCCCGAAAGTACGACTCCACGGCTGCGCGAAACTGTGGTCGGTCATAAACTCGCGCGCACGCATTGCCCCTCCCGGACCGCGAGCGGCCACCGGGCTCGCCCGCCCGAAGAGCTTGTAGGGTCGGTGGGTTCGCCCCTCGGAACCGCTCCCATGTCCTCCGCTCGTCGTCGCGTCCTCTCCCCGACTCCTTCGGATGGCGCCTCTCGACGCCAGGCGAAGTTCTGGAACGCACAGTACCGGTCGGATTCGACGTTCTTCGGAGACGAGGCCAGCCCGTTCCTCCACTGGGTGCTGTCGGCCCTTCGCGATCGGCACGTCGGCCCGGTATGGGTCGAGCTCGGGAGCGGCTATGGGAGAGACCTCGCCGAGCTTCGGTCGAAGGGGTACAGCGTCCGCGGCGTGGACGTCTCGGAGGTCGGAACGTCGCTCGCTCGCCAGGCGGGGCTCGACGTCGTGCACGGACAGGCAGTCCGGTTCCTCTCGGGGCTTCGGCCCCGGTCGGTGGACGTCGTTTTCTCGAACCTCTTCCTCAACATGGAATTCACTCGAGAGGACCACGAACAGATCTTCTCTCTCGTCCGACGAGCTCTCGTCCCGGGAGGGTTCCACGCCTACTCCGTACGTTCGGTGTCCGACCGTTGGTACGGGCGGGGAGAGCGCGTGGGTCCCCACACGTTCGACTTCTCGCCCGATGGGCCGGTGCTCCACTTTTTCTCTCAAGCGTACGCGCGGTCCCTGCGTCGCGGCCGGTTCCGGTGTCTTCGGAGCTGGGAGGGGCCCGAGGCGGGCGGAGGTTTCCCGATCCGGGTGCTGTACATTCTCGAACGGAAACCCGCGTCCGGCACAGGGTGACGGGGCGAGTTACTCCTTCACGAGCTTCCAGATCGCCTCGATGGGCCAGGAACGCGCCCACCGTATGTCGGAGCGGGAGAGGTAGCGCGAACCCTGCCCGGGCGCCGGGCGCGTCTCGACCAATCGGTCGACCGAGAGGCCGTGGCGGCGAAAGAGGTCGACCCATTCCCCGTACGGGAGGTTGAACTCGACCGCGTCGTTCGGTCCGAGGTCAAGACGACCTCTCCCGAAATACGGTCGTAGGAATCGGGCGACCTGGCGGTCCGCCTTCGCGTCGAGCGTGACGTCCCGGAGCGGACTCGAGGCGGCGAAGACGAACCGGCCCCCTTTCTTGAGGACGCGAGCACACTCCGGCACCGAGCGTACGGGGTCGGAGAACGACATCGCGCCCCAGTCGCAGAAGACGATGTCGAACGTCGAGGGGCGGAACGGAAGGCGTTCCACGCTACCGAGGAGAAGCGGTACGCGAAGCCTCGACCTCGACACCAGCACTCGGGCCTTCGAGAGCTGCGACAGGGAGAGGTCGATCCCGACAGGTCGTGCGCCTCGCCGCGCGAGCGCGATCGACCAACGAGCGGCCCCGCAACCGACCTCGAGAACCCGTCTCCCCCGGACCGACCCGAGGAGGCGGAGCTCGTCCTCGGGGATTCGGAACATCCCCCAGGACGCGGCATGAGACCCTCCGAGGACCTTCGCGAACCGACGGTCATACCACGTGCTCACCCGGTCCCAGACGGCCCGGTTGTGCCGGATATGCCCACCCGCCGGGAGATGGCTCCCGGGTCCCCGATCGGGTCGGCGATGATTCGGCATGGTGGCGGCACGACCCAAGTCCCTCCGATAAGCCTCGCGGACGGACGCCGTTCGACGGCTATGCCTGACGTCGCACGAGGGCGATCGCCCCGCCGAGCATCAGCGCCGCATAGATCGTGAGGGCGAGAAGGTCGACCGCCACCCCCGAGGCTCCCCATCCTCGGAGCAAGATATCCTGGAGAGCACGGGCCGCGTAGGTGAGGGGAAGGATCTCCGAAACCGGCCGGAAGGCGAACGGGATCGCTTCGATCGGGAAGAGCGCCCCGGCAAAGAGGATCTGCGGAATCAAGAGGAGCGGGATGAACTGAATCGCCTGGAACTCGTTGCGCGCGATGGCGGAGAGAAGCATCCCGAGCCCAAGATTCCCGATGCCGAACAGAAGGAGCACGCCGTAGGCGAAGAACAGGTTGCCGACGAACGTCGCCTGGAAGATCAGGAGCGCAGAGACGAACAGGACCGCGACCTGGCCGAGCGCCACCACGGTGAGGGCGAGCGCGTGCCCGGCAACGAACTCCGCCGGTCGAAGAGGGGATGCGAAGAGACGCTCGAGGAGGCCGGCCGAGCGCTCTCGGACGAGGACGATGATCGAGAGGACCGTCGTGATGAACAGGATCGCGAGCGCCATGATCCCCGGGGCGATCGTGTCGATGAACGGTGTGCCGGACGACCCGTAGACGTACTGGGAGGAGAGGCGGACGGTAGGTCCCGACCCGTTCGCGACGAAGGCGTGAGTGAGCGCGGTCTGGACGGCCGCGACGACCGCGGCGGCGATCGTGGGGGATGTACCATCTAGGTACAGTAGGACCGACGCGTGGCCGGCCCGCGCCATCGCCGTGAAGTTCGACGGAATGACGATTGCGGCCCACGCGCTTCCGGAGTGGACCGTCGACCACGCGCTCGAGTTGCTGGAGGAACTGCTCAGGTCGAGGACCCCACCCGGGAGCGCAGAGAGGAACGCACTCCCGGCAGGTCCCTGGTCGTCGTTCACGACGACCGTTGCAATGTGGGTCGGTTGGCCGCCGAAGCCGTAGCCGAAGACGAGGGCGACAATGAGGGGTACGATGAGGACGAACACCACCGTTCGTCGATCGTGAGAGAGCTGGCCGAGCGCCTTACGCGCCACCGCGGCCACGCGAAGGAGGCCCATCCCGCTATCCACCCCCGGCAGGGCGCGAATGCACCATCGAAAGGAACGCGTCCTCGAGGTTCACGGTCCCGGTCCGCGCCTTGATCTCGGAAGGAGCGCCGACCGCGAGGACAACGCCGGCGTGCAGGAACACGACGCGGTCCGCGCGATTCGCCTCCTCGAGGTAATGGGTCGTGAGAACGACCGTCTTCCCGGTCTCGGTGAGCTGGTGGAAGTACTCCCAGAACTCGGACCGGAGCTCGGGGTCGACCCCGACGGTCGGCTCGTCGAGAAGGAGGAGGTCGGGGTCCGCTACGAGCGCCGATGCGAACGAGACCCTTCGGCGCATTCCGCCGGAGAGCTCCATCACGACCGTCCGACGCCGTTCCGTGAGCCGCACGAGCTCGAGGACCTCGGAGGTCCGCCTCCGAAGACGGGGGCCTGAGATCCCGAAGAGGCGGCCGAAGAGCTCGATGTTCTCCTCGACCGTGAGGTCTGTGTAGACCGCGAGGTCCTGAGGCATGTAGCCGACCCGGCCGCGCACCTCGGGGACTCCCGCAGGGAGGGCGAACACGCTCGCGCTTCCGGCGGAGGGCGGGGTGAGTCCCAGGAGAATCCGGATGAGGGTCGTCTTTCCGGCTCCGTTGGGACCGAGAAGTCCCAGGACCTCTCCTCGCGGTACTTCGAGGGTCACGTCATCGAGCGCGGTGATGGTCCCAAAGTGCTTCGAAAGCCCTCGGACGGAGAGGGCGGGAGCGCGTTGGACGTCCTCGGCTCCGGGAGAGCTCGCCGCCACGGTCCCTCCGTTTTCGGAGACGTTGCCGCTCGGGATAAGAACGCGGTGGTTCCCACTCGACCTCGCGTCCTCCGGGCGGGTGCGGGAACTCGCTCGGAGAAGGCATCCCTTAGGCCGTCCCTCGCCCCGTATTCACAACCTACCGGAGGGAGTTCCTATTCGAAGGAACACCTTTCTTTGCTTCGGTCCGTACCGGTTCGATTCGAGGGTCCCCGCTACGGAGGAGGTGAGTCGGAACCTGCACGCTCATCCACACGGCGAAGGGGAAGCGGAAGGCAGCGTGCTCCGAGGTCTTCGGGTCGCGACCGGGCTTGCCGTCGTCGTCCTCGTGGTCGAGGCGGTCGGGGCGTTCCTTTCCCGGAGCCTGTCGCTGACGGTCGACGCGGTGCACAACATCCCCGATATCCTCGCCTTTGCGGTCTCGCTCGGCGCCCTCACGAGCGCAGCCCGAGGCTCGACGGAGAAGTTCACCTTCGGAACCCACCGGTTCGAGGTGTTCGCGGGCCTCCTCAACGCCGCGCTCATCCTCGGGACCGGCGGAGCCTTCGGCTACGAGGCGGTCGTGTCGTTGCGCTCGGGAACGACGTTCGCGGGGTCGGTCGACCCGGTATGGCTCCTGGTCGCTGCCATCCCTACGATCGGCCTGAGGGGTCTGAGTCTCTCGATCCTCGGTCGAATCCCTCGACGGGTCCGGGACCTGAACCTTTCCGCCGTGCTTCTCCACATGACGAGCGACGTGGCGATCACGGGCGCGATTCTCGTCACCGGTGCAACGCTCCTGATCCGGCCGGCGTGGGGATGGATTGACGCCGTCGCGGCGTTGGTGATCGCACTGATCCTCGTGGTCGAATCGCTCCCGCTCTTCCGAGACGGGTGGGACGTCCTCGCCGAACGGACCCCCCGGGGCCTATCAATCGAAGAGCTCTCCACCTCCGCGCGAGCGGTGCCCGGCGTCACCGACATCCATGACGTCCACGTCTGGTCCGTCTGCCCGAGCCTCGTGTGCATGACCGCTCATGTGACGGTCCCCGAGATGTCGCTCCAGGACGCGATGACGGTGGCCGATTCGCTCCGTGGGAAGATGGAGCAGGAGTTCGGGATCCTACATGCCACCTTCGAGCTGGAGGCAGCTGGCCAGGGCCGTTCCGGCGGAGCGGGTGGCCAGAGCCTGGGTCCCCGTTTCGCGAAAGGACAAGGGAGTAAGTAGGAGTGCCGGAAAGGGCACCCGCATGTCCGCGCTCTACGTCACGTGTCGCCGATGCCACCAGGAGTTTCGTAGCGGAGTGTTCGTCTCGGACGAGAGTCCGGATGGACTGATCCTTCGCGGCCTGCTGCACCACTGTACGTGGTGTGGCGCTCCGGAATGGTACTTCACAGACGACTACCACAGAGGGGTCGCCGAGGGGATCGACGGAACGAAACTGGCGGAGGGCGTCGCACGCATCGGTAACTCTTCGCCGCAGTACGACACGGAAACCCTCGAGAGAACGTGGCCTCCTTCGTCGCGTTCCACCTTCGGTCAACGAAGGGCGCCGCTCAGTCTCCACCCGTAGGGCTGTTGCGCTCCGATTCCACGTGCTTCGGCGGAGAGTTACGATTCTGAGCGCCCCGAGAGCGTTGTGGTTCTATTGTACGCAAACGTTTATGTACGATTCTCAGGAGTGCATCTGCAGAGCGTATGACGCTCGTCCGACAAACGCAGCGGGGATAAAACGATGAAGTCCATCATCCAGGAAGCGATCGCGAAGCACCAGGAGAACCAATCCCTGGTTGAAGAGAAGAAGCCGACCGCGCCGGCCTTCGGCAGCCAAGACGACGCCGAGCTGGCGAAGCTGGCCGAGACCCTGAAGGTCAACATTCGGATCGTCGGATGCGGCGGTGGTGGCTCGAACACGATCAACCGCTGCGTCGAGGAAGGTATCCAGGGCGCCGAGATGTGCGCCATCAACACGGATGCGAAACACCTCCTGACGATCCACTCCGGCCGCAAGATCCTCATCGGCCGACGGACGACGAAGGGCCTCGGTGCCGGCGCCCGCCCCGAGATCGGTGAGGAGGCGGCCCGCGAGAACGAGGAGGAGCTGCGCCAGTTCGTTACGGGCGCGCACATCGTCTTCGTCACGGCAGGGATGGGCGGCGGGACCGGAACCGGTTCCGCGCACCTCGTGGCCCGCCTCGCGAAGGAAGCGGGCGCGCTCACGATGGGCGTCGTCACCCTCCCGTTCGCTGGCGAGGGAACGGCCCGCATGGAGCAGGCCCGCGATGGGCTTGAGCGCCTGCGCCGCGTCTGCGACACCACCATCGTCATCCAGAACGACAAGCTCCTCGAGCTCGTCCCGCGGATGCCCCTCGACTCTGCGTTCAAGCTCGCGGACGCGGTCCTGATGACCGCGATCAAGGGCATCACCGAGATCGTGACGAAGCCCGGCCTCGTGAACCTCGACTACGCCGACATCCTGACGGTCATGAAGGACGGCGGCGTCGCCCTGATCGGACTCGGCGAGAGCGAGAGCGCGACCGACCGCGTCACCGAAGCGGTCACCGAGGCGCTCACCTCCCCGTTGCTCGGGTCGGTCGAGCTCAAGGACGCGACCGGCGCGCTCGTCCGCGTCATTGGGGGTCCGACCATGACGGTCAGCGAGGCCGAGAAGGCCGCGGCGCTCGTAGGGGGCAAGATCTCGAAGCGCGCCCGGATCATCTGGGGCTGCTCGGTCGAGAACTCTCCCGAGATGGAGAACACCATCAAGGTGCTCCTCATCATCACCGGCGTCCGCGCCCAGAGCCTCCTCGG
>Ga0187780_10000349_pt1 | contig 34935 bp, 39 predicted proteins | sample 1015_Q2_SP10_20__FD_132429 | JGI IMG/M metagenome (GOLD analysis project Ga0187780, IMG submission 132429) | Tropical peat soil microbial communities from peatlands in Department of Meta, Colombia - 1015_Q2_SP10_20_MG | ecosystem: Environmental > Terrestrial > Soil > Wetlands > Peat | place...
ATCGGCGGTGGTAGTGGCGCCCTGATCGCACTCATCGTTGCCGCCGCGACCAATCTGTTCAGTTACTGGAACGCCGACAAGCTCGTGTTATGCCCGACGCCGGGGAAGTCGACGAGCGCACCGTACCGGAACTGGTGGCGAACGTGCGGGAGCTGGCGCAACGCGCGGGCCTACCGATGCCCCGGGTCTATCTCATGGACAGCCCCCAACCCAATGCTTTCGCCACCGGACGTAATCAGCAACATGCCGCAGTCTGCACTACGACTGGGCTGCTTAGCAGACTCACCCGCGACGAAATTGCCGGCGTCATCGGTCACGAACTCGGCCATGTGCGCAATCACGACACGCTGACGATGACGATAACCGCTACCATCGATGGCGCCATTTCAATGCTTGCGCAATTCGGCATGTTCTTCCGAGGCGGCGGCCGCGACGACAATAACGGTCTGGGCATCATCGGCTCGGTACTCATACTCATCTTGGCGCCGCTTGCCGCCATGATTGTCCAAATGGCGATCAGCCGTACGCGCGAATACGCTGCGGACAATGTTGGCGCGCGCATCAGCGGCCGGCCCGACGCGCTCGCCTCGGCGCTCGTCAAAATCTCGCGCATCGCCAAAACGGTCCCAAATGACACCGCTGAGACCCATCCTGCCACCGCACCTCTCTTCATCGTCAACCCGCTGTCCGGCCGCGGCATGGACAACCTGTTCTCCACCCATCCATCGACCGAGAATCGGGTCGCTGCGCTCGACAAGTTGTCGCGCGAAATGGGACTGGGCGGTTTCAATGCGGCGATACCTGCTGGGGATACGAGATCGCACGGTCCCTGGGGATGAACAGGCTGAACCAGGCCGAAAACGAGCGATTAACCGCATGCGACGAGTTCTGGCAACTCGATGCCAAGACACGGACAATGCTGAGTTTGCCGCCTGGATTGAATTCGCCCAGTAAGGGAAACCCAGCGTAGCTCGTGACCCCTATCGATGTCATGGCCCTGCTATGGTTGCCCGACTCAACGAGGGAGAAATTCGTCACGCAACGGAACCCTTTATCGGCCCGCCATCGGACCGCGCCCTCTTGGTGAAGACGCTGGTCAAGCTCCGCGATGAGCGCGCTTGCCTTTCTTGCGTCGCGTCCCGCCGTTTTCGCTTCCTCGATGATCAGCTCTAAGGCCGCTCGAAAATCGCGTCGAGACACGGGGCTGATCAGAGAGCTCGCCTCGTTGTTTTTTGCCTTCATCATAAAGACGGAGCGCGCGGCGAATTGTACGAGCGTTCGCAAGATTCCGCATTTTGTCTAAATTAAAACCATCGCACTACCATTAAACGCGCGCTGGGGGTTTCTTTTTGTGACGACAGATTTTCGACGTGCCGGCGACTGCCGAGCCAGTGAGTACATGGCCGAGCGCGCGATGGCCATCACAGAAGCCCTCGATGCTGAGGAACATTGGCCGAACGCATCCTGCAATCTGCAACGAACGGCGAACGTGATCGTAATCGGCTGCGAGATGCTGCACTGATGAGTCTCGCCGCATAGCGAATCTTGGGAAGAGTCGAGTTGCGAGGCACGCCGCTGCCGCGCACAACAAAAGGGCCCCGAAGCTTGGGAAGGCGGGGCCCCAGTTACGCATTCAGGGTTATCCTGTGCCGCCGCGCCAACTCCCCTTTCCGGGCGCGATCAGCACGATGCCAGCGTCAACCATGTTTGTGGCTGCATTGTGCGAAACCGATGCCAACTTTTTGGAATTCAGGGCGCGTGATTTTTTTGCCACTGTAAACTGCGCCAGCGATGCTGGTGCAAGAACTACATACTCGGCAAACGCGCGTTCGACCGACGGCGCGATGGGGGAAGGCTGAGGGCGTGTGCAATGGTTAAGCCTAGGTCAGGCTAGAGCTACGGCCTATGACATTTCTGCTACAGGGAGCGATTATTTTCCAATCAAGAGCATTGCGCCGCCAAGCTGCCCAAATTGAACGGTGTTTACGCACGCGAGCACTTGTCAGATGTGATCTAGATCACAGACTGAAAAATGGGCAGGGCGTAAAGGAAAAGCAGATCGCAAAACATAAAAGCGATCGGTGGGAGCGTCAGATGAGTTATTTATCGAACGTCGTGAACGAGCGGCCGATGCTGCGCGTTGCAGCTTCAGTCATTGCCGCATTTTTCTTTGCGGCCCCGTTGGTGCTGTTGGTTTCCAGTCTGGTGGTCTACGGTGTGCGCACGTTCATCCATTGAGCGCGGATTGCCACTCCACCAGTATCGCCGTCACTGAACTCAGCACGCTTTTTGAATTCCAGCAGTGGTATAGCACTTCAAGCCGCCAATGCCGCTCATGGGAAAAGTAACATGGGAGCGCGTCAGCAATACTGTAACGGCTAACATCGCTGCCACCGTTCCCACGAAGGCCACCGGTCGTACTGCATTGCGTTTCATAAGCTACTCCCCCGACTATCCCATCACAGTCTACCAACATCAGTTGGGCGCTGCGAGCCCCAAGATGGGCTGCTTATGACGAATTTATTCCTTGCGCATACTACCCATTGTCATGGCAAGACCCCCCAGGAAATCCCGGCCTCGGTCTAGCCAGCCCGCATGTTTTCGGCGTTGATCTTGCCGTCAGCACCAGCACTGCCATCGATAATGTCACGAAATTCCTGCTCGTGACCCAGTTGCGGCCCTTTCGCCGACTAATCCAAACCAGGCTAGATGAAGGAGAGGTACATGGTGTTCGCGATCATCAGCAACAGTTTCAAGGATGGCGATTATCTGCCGGATGATTTTATTCTTTCGGCCGATTTCGGCTTTGGCTGCGCTGGCGGCAACAAGTCGCCGCATCTCAAGTGGTCAGGCGCGCCAGCGGGCACAAAAAGCTTTGCCGTCACCTGCTACGATCCCGACGCGCCGACTGGCTCAGGCTTCTGGCACTGGCTGGTGGTGAACATCCCTGCCAATGTGACCGAGCTTACTGAGGGCGCTGGTAGTACCGGCGGTAAGCTGCCTGCGGACGCATTGCAGACGCGCACCGATTTCGGCACGCCCGGCTATGGCGGCCCGTGCCCGCCCCAGGGTGACCATCCGCATCGCTATCTCTTCACGGTGTTTGCCGTAAAGACAGACAAGCTTGAAGTGAAGGCTGATACATCAGCGGCGGTCGTCGGCTTCAATTTGTATTTTCATACCCTGGCGAAGGCAGAGATCATGGGGTTATTTAAAAGGTGAAGTGCACGCCCGAGCTGCGGATCAATTATTGACCCCGGGGGCAAGCATGAACGACGCGCGTCGCGAGGAAATCCGGCGAGCTCTGACGCTGATCGAAGAGGCCAAGGGCATCCTCGAAATAGTACTGGACCAGGAGCAAGACGACTTCGATAACATGCCTGAGGACGTCCAAAATGATGAAGAAGGACAAAGAGCAGAGGAGGCGGTTGACGCGCTGGAGCAGGCTGCGGTGTGCTGTGATGACGCAATTTCCGCCTCCAAGGAGGTGCTACAGGACTAGCGTCAGCATTGCCCATGAAATGCGTGAAGAACAGCAGCGGAAGGTACTGGACGACTGATTTTATCTATTCACAGAAACAGCATTCGTTCCCGTTGTATTGGGCAGAAGCTCAGCGGCAAGCACCTCACCTCAGACCGCGTCTAATTAGAGCCTCCCATCCTCAAATCGGCTGTTTCCAAACTTTGGTAGGTTCTTTTCACATAATCCTTCATATCTGTAACGGTTAGTTGGCGTTGAAGAGAAAGATCCCCCGAATTCACAGAATTAGAAACTCCATCGATAAAAGTTGTCTTAATCATTGCCTGATGTTCCCGCCGTTCCTCTTCGGCCACTTCAAGCTTCGGTGACTCCGGCGCCTTAGCTGGCTTGATTAGGTGAGACGACTTAGGCGTTTTCGCTTGCGCCGTGTGCAGATCGTTTTCAGCAGAAAGCCTGGTGATTTCGCTTTTCACCAAGTCACGAAACTCCGAGTTAAATTGCGCTCCCGGATGCGTGTCGTTATTCACGACGTATTCAATGTTGGGTCCCACCAGCTTCTGTGACCCCATCCCACCAAAAGTCATCCATGGATTGGGATTATAAATTTCAATTATTCTTCCTACGTTTCCAGTCACATTCGGATTCGAGGTAAGCATAGAGGGTTGTAGTGCAATGATTGAATCAACGTGGTTGGTATTATTGGCTACCAAGACTGCGTTGTTCGCGCCCAAGCTATAGCCAACAACAAGTATATGTGTTCCCGGGGGTTGACGATTAATATCGTCAACTAAGGACGGCCATGACTGATGCAGATAGGTCACCACTTCAACGTCCGGCATCGATCTAAGTTCGGCGACCAATTCAACAAGTCCTATCGCCGCGACGGGCCCAAACAACGGATATAATACGCCAACGAACGTCTTGGCCCACGCTGACGAACAGACCAAGCAGCAGCACAAAGTAAGTGCAATTGATCGCTTCTTCACTTGCTACTTCCCAACTGCAAAAGCAATTGTGAATTCCCCGGCACCAACATCGAAAAAGACCGGAGCCGCGATCGCACTGATTGTCGGTTTAGCGCCCCGTCGAGACCCCTAGCCCTGTTGTAATTCGCCCATGGAAATGTGACGCCCTTGCGGCGCTGTTGAAATGTAGACCGACGCAGTTGACCCCAAAGCGGGTACGGGAAGGCCCTGGAGGCCGTTCGCGTCATCACTCGCTTGTGGAGAAGGTCTCCCCCCAGGGTGTTCCCGTATTGGTCCGATACGCGAGGAAAAGCTGATTCTCCTCCAACATCAAAGGCTTATGTCCTATTTGGAAGTAGTTTTGTTATGTCCAAATGGGGCTCCTTGAAAATGATCTGACTTCCAGAATCTCAAGCGGGCCGCCAGGTACGTCGTCATCGAACACGCCAAACACTAAGCGCCCAGTACGACGAACTGATTCTTCTCTTCATCGTATTCGTAGAGGTCATCGCGGCTGTATTCGTCGCGTCGGGGGACAGGAGCGTAGGGGCCGTCTCGGTGCCGTACAAAGAACCGTCGACGCGGCGGTGGTTCGGGTTGACGCGGTTTCGGTGGCGGAAGCGGCGGAGGCGGCGTTACCACCGGCTGGTAGCGTGTAAACAAAAGCCGCTCGGCGTCGTATTCGTAGAGATTGTCGTCATATTCTTCCCCGGCATCGTCGCCTTCGCGCACAACGCTGTAGTGGCCCTGGTCGCGATGCCAGCGATACAGCCGGCGGCACGCGGGCGTCGCCAAACTGGCGCCGCAGGGGCGGTTCGGCTCATCCGAGATTGACGGCAGCAAGCGCTGGGTCCTGGAATTGAACTTCCATTCATAGCCGGGCGCCGGGAAGAGCGGCGAGCCGTATTCCTAGTGGTAGGCCTGTTCGGGAGTCAGTCTGGGGTCGACGGGCAACGGTGTCATTGAGCCGAGCTTTGGGTCGAAGCGTTGCGTCCATTCCGGAATCGGCGTTTTGGGCCGCAGGGCGATCGCGCGAAAACGCCCTGCCTCGGAGTCGAACTTCCAGTCCCAGCCTGGCGCCGGATTGAGCGGTGAGCCGCAGACCTCGTGATGGGCTTCCTGCGGCGTCAGCGCGGGGTCGAGGGGGAGCGGTGTCCGCGAGTTCAGCGTCGGGTCAAAGCCCAGCCTCCACTCCGGAATGGGCGGCCGGCGGGACTCGCCCGGATTCACCGCGTCCCGCGGCGCACACATTTCGGCATCGGGCCGTGCCGCCAGATAGCTTTGCCTTGGCAGCGCGAGGGCGAGAAATTTGGCGAACGCGGTTGGATCACGTACGGCCAGGAGCGTTAGGCACTGCACAAGATCGCGCTCGACGAATTGGTCGGTCTGTATCGCGCGCATGGCTACCGCGCTCAAGTCCTGACAAAACGACTTAATGTTAAATATGCGGCTTCTGCGCCGCGGGGCGCCGGCTAGCGTGAACTGGCCTTGGTGCTCGACCGCTTCGCGGACCAGCGGGTTCTTGTCGATGACGCGCTGCCAGTGACGGCGATTGAGCTTGGTGCCGCGGGCGATGCGCTTGGCCACCGCCGCGATCGCCTTTCGAGCGCGCGAGGAAATGGCGTTCGGCGTCCCCTTTTGGCGTCCGCCACGTTTGGCATGGCCTCTCGCAAAGCTGCCCCGGTGGCGCGGGCGGGCCGGACCTGGGCAGGTGCCGCGGATGAATGGATTGGCTCCCATTTTGTCCTCACCGACCCGATAATGCCTCGCCCTTCGAATCAGATTTGGTGGCACAGGGGATTCGTCAAGCTTCACTATTTGAGACGACTTCAGCCAATTGGGTTCGTTTTGCGAATCGTGGGGCGCGCCACTAGCAGGCCTTTTGTGCTCATTTTTATTTTCGCCCGATCAGCGCCGCACTCCAGGTCCACCGCAGTTCTGGTCGATGAATTCCGTGAGACCGTTTTTCAGCCGAACGCCCCCGACGCCTCCATTCTCGTGAAAGTACGCCGTCGGAGTGTGCTCGATGGCCTGCTCCAACGGCGATTTGCCTCCTATTTTAAATCATTAAAGGATTTGGCTTCGTTTTGCCAAAAGCGCGCACCAATAAGTAAAAAGTCCTCCATCTGAAACCGTCCCTTGATAGAAACATAGTCCCTAAGAAACTGCCGCCACCAATTCCTCCAGCGAGGAGAGCGCGGCACCCGCAATCCCCAAAATCACGGCAATAGCAAGCGGCCGAAAGCTGCCGCGGGGCGCGTACATCACGGAGCGAAACAGGACGGGCAGGCGATCCATCATTTGCGGTACCCGTCGTTATGACCGCTCGGAATGGCTAAATCCCAACCTGGCCGCCAAGCTCGATGACGCGGTCTGGCGGGATACGGAAGAATTCTGTCGCGGCGGTCGCATTGCGGTGCATAATCTCAAACATTCGCCGCCTGATCGCGCTGATGGGTGATTGCTTGCCGGCCACTATTGTCACGCGCCCGACGAAGAACGACGTGTCCATCATGGTGAAGTGGAGCTGTTGGGCGCCGCAATCCTCGAGTGCCCGCGGAATGTTCGGCTGTTCCATGAAGCCATAACGCGCGACGACGGAGTGGAAATTGTCCCCGAGATGGCTGGCTTCGATGCGCCGCCGTTTCCGTGCGACGCGAGGGATGTTCGCGGTCACCACGTGCAACAGCACGATGCGCTCGTGTAGCACCTTGTTGTGCTTGAGATTGTGCAGGAGCGGCACCGGCACCATGTCGAGCCGGCTGGTCATATAGACGGCGGTGCCGGGGACGCGCGTTTTGGCGTGCACTTGGGCGATGAATTCGGCTAGCGAATAGGTATCCCGTTCCAGTTGGCGCAGCAGCGCGTGGCGGCCCTGCCACCACGTGGACATCAAAAAGAAAATGAGCGCGGCGACGACCAGCGGAAACCAGCCGCCTTCGAACACTTTCATCATATTAGCGCTGACGAAGGACAGATCGACGATGACGAACAATCCGGCTACGGCCAGGCTCAGCCACAAGCTCCAGCCCCAGATCTCACGCATCGCCAGGAACAGCAACATCGACGTCAGCAGCATAGTCATGGAGACGGCGATGCCGAAAGCGGCCGCGAGGCTGTCCGACGATCGGAAACCGAGCGTCAGGCCGAGCGTCAGTATCATCAGCGTCCAATTGACGAAACCGATATAGATCTGTCCGTAGCCCGCAGCTGACGTCTGCACGATGTGCATACGCGGACATAAGCCAAGTTGGATCGCTTGCCGCGTCATCGAGAAAGCACCGCTGATAATCGACTGGCTGGCGATGATGGTGGCAACTGTCGCCAGCGCGACCAGGGCGACCTGGAGCGCGCTCGGGCACAGCGTAAAAAATGGATTGGCGCCGGCACCTGCTGCACCATCCACCACGATCGCAGTTTGACCAGCATAGTTGAGCACGAGGCAAGGCAGCACCAGACCGTACCAAGCGAAGCGAATCGGCCGCGGGCCGAAATGGCCCATGTCTGCGTAGAGCGCCTCGGCGCCGGTGGCGCACAGAAACACCGCGCCGAGAACAAGAAAACCCGTGAAGCCGTATCCAAAGAGGTAACCGAGACCGTAGCGAGGATCGACGGCCACGAGCACACTGGGGTGCTGCAAAATTCCAGCTAAGCCAAGCACGCCGATCGTCACAAACCAAATGGTCATGATCGGACCAAACAGGTTTCCGATGCGCCCGCTGCCTTGCGGCTGCAGCGCGAACAGGCCAACCAGAACCAGCGCCGACAGTGCTACGATATAAGGCGCAATTTCCGGCATGGGGATTTTGAGGCCCTCAAGCGCGCTCAATACCGAGATTGCCGGCGTGATGGCGCCGTCTCCGTAAAGCAGCGCCGCGCCGAGAAGTCCGATGGCGATCACGGCGAAGCGCTCGCCATGCTTAATGCCGAGGAGCGACATCAGTGCCAATATGCCGCCCTCGCCGTCGTTGTCGGCGCGCATGACGACGGCGACGTATTTGAGCGAGGTGGTGATCAGCAGCGTCCAGATGATCAGCGACAGCATGCCGATCGCGACCGACGGCGTGGCGCCGCCGGCCCATTCGAGCGCGGTTTTCAGGGTGTAAAGTGGACTGGTGCCGATATCGCCATAGACGACGCCGAGGGCGCCTAGCATCAGCCCACCTAGACTGCCAATAGGAGCGTTGGCTGTGCCATCGGTCATCGTTGTGGTGGTTTTCATTATTTTCGCCTGCATTTTCGGGAAAAGCGTTTAGGTGAGGCATGATACGATGGTCCCCTGACAATGGCATGGCAACTTCGATACTCACGCGGTAGTAGCGAGGTCGTCACCAGATGTTGCCCAAACCCCGCGCAACCCGGGCCCGAATTCGCGTGAGGTCCGACTTGTGCTGATAGGCGATCACCGCATCCAGCGACGGTGCAGAGGGTGTACTCGATGCGGGGGTACGTGGTCTCTTTGCCGCAGATCGACCCGCAGGTCCTGATGGCGTGCAGGGAACAGAGTCCGAATTTCGGAAAAGGCGGCGGTGGGAAATCACTGAGCGGACAGCCGACGAATCCGTCGGGCACGTAGTAGCCGTGTTCAGACGAAGAAACGGCTGCGCGGTTTTCCGCCTCTTTGGATGGTCGACGACTTGGTGTTCGAGCCCGCCAGATGGCCGGTAGCAGGATTGACCAAGTGAATGCGGCGACACGCCGTGCAGATCATTGCCTCGTATACGCTCGCTGGCGCGCGGTCGTCGCCGGTAAAACCCTGCACATTGAGACCCGTTCCCGGGCAGCGAGCTTTTGCCCCCCTCACGCATGTCTATTTCGGAGGCAGAGGCCGGGGCGACGCTCCGCAGCCAAACTGCTCAGCAAAGACGAGGGACTTATGAGCCATTCCCGAGCGCGGGACATGCTTATCGCGCTGCCCAACCCGACAAATAACCTGCTAAATTCCGGCCGCGGTAGGCGTCGGGGCCACGCTTGCAGTATTTTCTCCAAGTGGAAGTTCCTCGCGGCAGATTATCAGAAGCCTCCAAGACTCTGCCATATCGAGCCACGAGCGTCTCTCGAGTGCATCGAATGACTTAGCTCCCATGCACTGGCATATCGCCAAGTTGGCACGGTAATCGTTGACTTCGGACATTTGCCCACAGCCTCGACACGAACGCTACAACATACTTGGCCGTCGTTTCCTTGATTTGGGTCAAAAAAAGCGGAGTCCCCGCGGCGGCGCTAGCCGCCAGCAAAGCGGCAGGTTCGCTCACCACCTTCACTTCCCCCACGATCCTGCCCGCGTCATCCTCAATGCAGACGCTCGTGTCCTTGACCGAAACAGCCAGTCCCGCGAAATGGTCCATGCTGCGCTTCTCCTTCTGATGTTTGGGGCCCGTACAAACGGTGACCCCGTTTCACCATCAGCATGGAGCGCAGCACCCAAAGTTCTTCAGCTATCCGCAACACGCTGGCCGATTACCCCATCGTTTTGGCGGGCAATGCGGACATCGACCGAATGTTGCGAAATGTCTGCTTATGACCCGCACGGACAATTTACCAACTCGCGTCAGTTTTGGAGGACAGCGGAATTGCCCGCTCCCTTTCCGTCGTCCCCTCCAATGAACTCTAAAGATCTAAGACGTTCAGTCGAGCTGCCATTCCAGTGGGCCCGTAGCGCTCGGGCCGGCCGAACTAAAAAAGCAAAATAGAGGCTCAGAGGCCCCCGTTTCTAAGTCGCACCATGCAGTTTCGATGTGCTAATCTGTCACTAATCTAGCCCTTGTTGTCGGCTATTGAGAAAATGGGCATGACAGAACCGACTCCGTCGAGCAATGAAGACGACCGGCTCCGCCGGATGCTTCTCGCTTATGTTCGCCAGGAATTTGAGGCACCCGTCGGTGCTATTCTGGGTTATGCGGAAATCATGCTCGAGGACGCCGAGCGGCATGGACACCATTCAATTGTTGGTGACCTGCAGCGGCTCCATCAAGCAGGAATAAAGCTCAAAGAGCTGGTGTCGGGGCTGCTTGATTCGCCGGCCACGAACCAGGATTTCGCTGATTTTCGACGAAATTTGCGCCACGACCTCAGAACGCCGATCAGCGCCATCAAGGGCCTTAGCGAAATGCTCCTCGAAGACGCGGAAGTCGCAGGCAATGATGCATTCGCGCACGATCTTGAGAAGTTGCTCGAAGCGGTAGGACGTCTTTTGGCCCAAATCGATACGCTCGTTGATTTTAGCGGGGTATCGCTTCCGGCTGCGACCGGCAGCAAGCCCGGAACTGTCACGGTCAGCGCGGTCATTAAATCGGTTCCGCCGTTGTCGGCAGTTGCTTCGCACAAGGCCGAGTCGAGCCGGATCCTTATCGTTGATGATACAGCGGAGACTCGCGAACTATTGTCGCGTCGTTTGGCACGTGAAGGTCACCACGTTGTGGAGGCGACAAATGGTCGGTCCGCACTCGACTGCATCGCCGTGGAGAGGTTCGATCTTATCCTGCTGGACATGATGATGCCGGACCTCAACGGCTACGAGGTATTGACACAGCTCAAGGCAGATTCTCGCTTTCGCCACATCCCGATAATCGTTATTTCCGCACTCGATGAGGTCGACAGTGTCGTGCGCTGCATTGAGGCGGGAGCGGAGGATTATCTGTCCAAGCCTTTCGATCCGGTTTTGCTGAGGGCGCGCATTGAAGCGTCGTTGGAAAAAACCCGTTTGCGCAAAAGTGAGCAGGCGGCTGTCGCCGAACTCAGAGCCGAGAAGGAAAGAACGGAGGGGCTTCTTCTCAATATTCTGCCAAAGTCGATCATCCCGCGGATGCATCGCGGCGAAACGCCTATCGCCGATCGCTTCAATGACGTCACTATTCTCTTCAGCGACATCGTGGGCTTCACGCGCATGTCAATGCGCCGTTCGGCAAGCGATGTGGTGGCGCTCCTCAATGCAATATTCTCCGCGATCGACGGTCTCGCGCTAGAGCACGGCATCGAGAAGATCAAGACCATCGGGGATGCTTACATGGCCGTCGCAGGCCTGCCAGAACCGTGCAACGATCATGCTCACGCGATTGCGCGCCTGGCACTTGCGATGCGGGGGGTGGTTGGCGAAGTGTCCAAGCGCCACAGCGAGGACCTCAAGATCAGGATCGGTATTCACACCGGCAACGCTGTGGCGGGCGTTATTGGCATGCACAAGTTCGCCTATGATATTTGGGGCGATGCGGTTAACACGGCAAGCGCGATGGAATCGCACGGCATTCCGAATGAGATCCAGGTTTCACACGCTAGCTTTATTCGCCTTGCTAAGGACTTTGTTTTCGAGCCGCGCGGCGGAGTCGAGATTAAGGGCAAGGGACAAATGGAGACCTACTTGCTTCGCCGTGAGCGGCCGCGGTGATTGAACACCACGATGCTCGCCGGCTGCAAAAGCGCAATGACATGATGCCGATTTGGCGTTGGTGCAAAGCGAAGCCGCACTAGGAAAAGCTGATGTCGTCTTTCTCGATCCGCGCGCGACTGGTCTTTCTTGCGATCCTGTTGCTAGCGATTTTGGCGTTAGTGTCAGCGCTCCTCACGCGTGAGCTGGCCCGCGACTCGCAGGCGCTCGCCGAGGAAGCGCAGCTCGTCTCGATCGTCAGAAATGCGAACAATGCCAGCAAGCATTTCGGTGATCTGAAATATTGGTTGGCCGATCTGGCGATGACCTTGCTGGCCAGTGCGCAAAAGAACGCAGAATCGGCAAAAACCCAGCTCGACGCTGACCTCAAGATTATTGCGCCTGTCGATGCAGCCGGCGTAGCTGCAATTGAACGGAACGTTAATGCGTTGTGGGCTCTAGCGCTCAAGGCGGCCGAGGCATATTCGAGCGACGACAGCGCAACCGGAAACGCACTTATGGTGCAGGCTCAAGCGCGTGTTCTCGATGTCAATAATGAGATCGAGGAAATCGTCAATCGGGTTGAGCAGCAGGCTCTCTCACGACGTGATGCTTCAATGCGTAATGCTCGACGGGCGGTCGATGCGGCCATAATCGGGGGCGTCCTCGCCCTGGCCATTGCGGTAAGCGTTACGGCGCTAATCGTGCGGTCCATCAACGCGCCGCTACGTCGTCTTGAGCGCAGCATGGACGCCATCACACGGGGCCAGCTCGATGTCGCGGTGCCAAGGGCTGGCCGAGACGAGATCGGCGGGATGACGCGGGCGCTGGCGATGTTGCGCGACAGCCTAGTTGAGGGCCATCGGTTGGAAAAGGAACGCCAGCGTGCCGAGGCCGAAGCCCGGCGCGCGCAGGCTCAGCTCATGGAAGCCATCGAGGCCATCTCCGAAGGGTTTGCGCTCTACGATGCGGACGACCGGCTAGTCGTTTGCAACAGCCGTTTCAAGGAAATGTATGCGGGCACCGGCCTCCCGATTCAGCCGGGCATTAAATATGAGACTATTCTGCACAAGACGGCCGAGCAGGGTATCGTCCCTGTCACTCCCGACAAGGGCAACGCATGGCTTGCCGAACGCCTCGACCGTCACCGCAATCCTAGGGGCGCATTTGAACAACAGCGCAGCCAGGGGATGTGGCTCAAAATCAGCGAGCGACGAACCGCGGATGGCGGAATCGTCGGCGTGTTCACTGACATCACAGAGCTTAAGGATCGCGAGTTGCAACTCGGTGAGCTCGTCGACCGGCTGGCCGAAGCACGCGATGCCGCGATGGAAGCGACGGTCGCCAAAAGCCGTTTTCTAGCCAACATGAGCCACGAGCTGCGCACGCCATTGAACGCCGTTATCGGGATAACCGAAATGCTCATGGAGGATGCAGAGGAGTCGGGCGACAGGACAGTCCGCGAGCCGCTGGAGCGGATCTCACGCGCTGGCAAGCATCTACTGCAGCTAATCAACGAAGTGCTCGACCTGTCGAAGATTGAAGCTGGGAAGCTTACGATAAGCTACGAAACAGTTCCTCTGGCGCCACTGGTAGACGATGTCGTCGACGAGGTCGAACCGCTCGCCGAGAAGAACGGCAACCGCCTCGTGGTCGAATGTCCGCCGGACATCGGCGCCATCCGCTCCGATCCAACGCGCCTGCGACAGATCATACTCAATCTTTTGAGCAATGCTTGCAAGTTCACCGAGCACGGCACCGTATCGTTGTCGGTCGTCCATAGCCGAGCAAACGACGAAGACTGGATTTCTATTCGCGTCGGCGATACGGGCATTGGGATGACAAAGCAACAACTCGGCAAGCTTTTTCAGGAGTTCAGCCAAGTCGACAACTCGATGACCCGAAAATACGGCGGCACGGGATTGGGGCTCGCGATCAGCGACCGCCTCTGCCGTTTGATGGGCGGCTCCATTGAGGTTGAGAGCGAACCGGGCGTCGGCACGACCTTCAACGTACGCTTGCCCGCCGACCGCCCGGGCTTACCCGATGCTGCGGCGATCCAGACCGAACCGCCACCCGCTGAATACGCGCTCGCGCGCACTAACCGCGTCCTCGTGATCGATGACGATGCTACTGTGCGCAACATGATGCGCCGTTATTTGAGCCGCGAGGGCTTCGACGTGGTGACAGCGGGCGGTGGACGGGAAGGGCTCGAGTTCGCAAGAGAGCTGCATCCCTCGGTGATCACATTAGATGTGTTCATGCCCGACCTGGATGGTTGGAGTGTTCTCCAGGCGATCAAGAAGGACCCGGATCTGAATCGCATACCGGTAATTATGATGACAATCGCCGACGAGAAGCAAAAGGGTTTCACTCTCGGTGCCGCGGGATACTTGACGAAACCCGTCGATCGCGCGCAACTCGCCGAGCTGCTCAATCGCTTTAAGGCTCATGCGACGACACCGCGCGTCCTCGTCGTCGAGGATAACTTAACAGACCGCGAAATGATGCGGCGGCTGCTGGTCGGTGAAGGGTGGGAGGTGACTGTCGCAGTAAACGGCCGCAAAGCATTGGAACGATTGAAATCGGACCATCCCAATCTTGTCCTTCTCGATCTGATGATGCCGGAAATGGATGGGTTCGAGTTCCTCGCCGAGTTCCGCAAGAATCCGAAGTTCGCTTTTACGCCGGTCATCGTCGTCACCGCCGCTGACCTCAGTCCTGTGGACCACCAGCGTCTTAGCGGAGGAGTCGAACACATTCTTCAGAAGGCCGCTTCCAGCAGGGAGGATCTCCTCCAGCAGATTCGCAGTCTGATTGGGCGGTATGCCGTTGCTGCGCCCTTGAGCGTGATGGATGGCTAACGATGGCGAAGATTCTTTACGTCGAGGATAACGAAGACAATCTTTATATGCTGTCCAATCGCCTGACACGACGGGGCTACGAGGTTGTTTTGGCGCGTGATGGCGCCGAGGGGATTGCTATGGCGGGAAGCGAGGCGCCTGCACTCATTCTTATGGATCTAAGCCTGCCGGTGATTGATGGTTGGGAGGCGACTCGGCGGCTCAAGGCTGAAGCCTTGACGCGGAACATTCCCGTGATCGCACTCTCGGCCCATGCGATGCCCGGCGATCGGGAACAGGCGATCGCGGCCGGATGCGATGACTATGACACCAAGCCCATCGAGCTGCCGCGTCTGCTAGAAAAAATTGCTGCCCTCCTTGCCCGCCCGAGGCCCTAGGAAACCCGCCGCTGGGGAGATGAATAGGTCCGGCCACAAGGTTCTCGTCTGGGACGCCCCCACGCGCCTCTTTCATTGGTTGACCGTGGTGCTGGTAATGGCGGCCTATGCCACGTGGCAAGTGAATTGGATGGACTGGCACGCATGGACGGGTGACGCGGTGCTTGCTCTGGTCCTGTTCCGCCTGTTGTGGGGTTTCTTTGGCAGCGAGACGGCGCGATTTTCCGCCTTTGTCTCTTCGCCAGGTTCGGTGGCGGCCTACGTTGCCACTCTCCTGCGCCGCGATGGCGATTGCCAGGTCGGCCATAATCCAGCCGGCGGCTGGATGGTTCTACTCCTGCTCGCGCTATTGGTCGCGGAGGCGCTAACCGGCCTGTTTGTCAACAATGACGTGGCAAATGAAGGGCCACTAACTGAACTGGTCCCCGCAACGATCGCTAACCTCATCACGGATTTGCATTTGTACTTCTGGGACGCCTTATTCGCGGCCGTGATTTTGCACGTGCTGGCGATCCTATTTTATGCCAGGGCAAAGCAGCACGACCTCGTTACGCCAATGATCACTGGCTTCAAGACGCTGCCGGAGGCTATAAAGAAGCCACAACTGGTGGGCGCGGCACGCGCCGCGTTTCTATTCGGCTGCAGCGCGCTCGCGACAGTTGCGCTCGCCCATTTTTTGTGAAGGCGGATTACCCTTTGGGCGGCACGACTTGGCCACGGATTTCGCCGCCCGGATTGGCTTGAGTGTGCACGTTGATGTACCACTGGCCGGCGGTGAATTCCTGTGCCTGCTCGGGCGTAAGCGTCGCTTCCCCTTTGAAGGGGCTCTCGGCAGGACTACCCTTCGTAGAGAGCCAGATCACCACTGGTCCGTTTTTGCCCTTATCTGCTGGTCCGTGGAAATGCGCCATGGTTGCCTGACCTGAAAGCCCGCTGTACGTGATGGTCCAGGTGACGACTCGCGTGGTTGGATCGTAAGTGATAGCGGCGCTTCCCTTGCCGGTCGTCTCGTTCGGTGGCACCTGCTCCTGGCCTGTGAGCGGCACAGTGAATGACAGTGGCGCCGCCTCAACCAGTCCTGCCCAAGCAACTGATGCTAGGCAAGCAGCAAGGATCAAGGGCCTTCGTGATATACTTTTGAACATGCTTTGCTCCCTCAGGTCGTCGATTGTCTAAGCTCTATCATAGGCGTTTCACCGGTCATTCAGAAGCCGTCAGATGTCTGGCGAACCCGACCTCGGATGCCGCTTTCGGAGGAATAGCGGACATCCTGACGCCGCTCTCAACCCAGATCCGGTGCAAAATGACGGCCAACCGGGATGATCATGCTCGCCAGATTGGTCCCGGGGCGGGCGCCCCGACAGACTTTGACTTCCGAAAACGGTAGACCAGTAAGCGGATTTGTTCCCGTTGTGTTGGACCGCAGCCCGGTAGGAATGGTCGGAGAGACGGTAAGTTCGGATCGTGCAGGCAAGAGTGTAGTATTTCCGCTCAGTACCGGGTTGACAGTATTCCCGCCCAGCATCGAAGCGCCGGTATTCTGTGCGAGCGACGCCGCAGCAGTAGCGGTTAGTATGAGGGCGCCGAGGCCGACCAGTTCAATGCGACTTGCAGCCATGGGGGTCGATCTCCAATCAGATCGCCCCAGCACCGCTCATGAGCAGTGGCCGGCCGACATCCTTGCAGAGGAGTTCCAGCCGGCTGAGGATGTTGATGTCGCGCCCGATGGCGGTGAAGTCGAGGCGATTGCCAGAGCCAATATTGCCGTATGCGGCATCACCATAGTGCAGAGCGATATCGATGGAAATATGTTGCCGGACCTCGGGCGGTGAAGCCTGCAGCGCAGCCAGCGTTGTCTGCGCTGCAGCCAGGGCCGACTCACAGGCCGGCGCCGGATTATCGCCGGTGACTGCAAAGATCGCGATGACCGCGTCACCGATATACTTTAAGATGTCACCTTCGCTGCTGATGACGCCAGGGACCACCAGATCGAAGAAGGCATTGAGGAGCGCAATGATTCTTTGCTCCGGAAGCTCATCTGTTAGTCGGCTGAAACCGCGCATGTCGGCGAGCAGCATTGCCGCCTTGATGTGGTAGACGTTGCCGCGCTGGACGGCGCCCGCCATAATCCGCGCGCACGGGTCTCGACCGACATAGGTGGCAAGAAGTTCACCATAGATTCGCCGCCCGGCCGTCACTTCGAGAACGGGGCAAAGGCTGGCACTAGATAGCGAAAGAGTTCAACATCTTCGCTAAACCCGCCGGGAGTGTCGCTTGCCCACGATATCGCGTTGACGATCCGATTCGAAAAGATAAGAGGCGCCATCACGTAATGGGTAATGCCTTGCGCGCGCAGCGTTGCGAGGATCGGGAAGCGCCGGTCGGTGGCTTCGCGAAGGATAGTATCAAGCCACCGTCCGGTTTCGATGACGTGCTGAACGCGGCTATTCTGGTAATCCGACGTAGACTCGATACCGTGCCGCGATGTTCGGATCTCGGTACTCTGTCCACGCCGCCAGATACGCGATACGCCCCGGAATTCTGGATGCAGCGTACGGACATGCGCCGTGGCGCGGCCCATGGCGCCCCGAGCACGGTGAGCTTCTCGCAGAGCATCTCAAGAAGGTCACCGGTATTGGGCGCAAAACGTCCCTCCTCGCTTAGCCAGCGCAGAAGCTCGGTCTTACGATCAGCAAGCGAGGCATCGAGAGCCTTGGCCACATTTCACCTGAAGTTTCCCAGGACGCAACGATAAGTTCCTCTAGCGCGCTTGCAGCTGGGCTAGAAATTTCGTGCTGGCAGCGCCTTCATCGAGGTATTTTCATCAGGAGCAATCTAGCACGCCTGATGGCAGAGTTGCTGCCTCGTGGGTCACAGCAAATGGGGTGCTCGACTTCCGAGATGAGGAGGGTGACTGATCGCGCGACCCGTTTCGTTGCCGAACGGCCGCACCCCCCTTGCGGGATCCACCTTGCCCGCGAAGGCAGGTTGGCGAGGGCGGGCAGCCCTCCTCTTGATGCACATTCGGTAAATGGCGCTTGCGACGCAGATCGAGCGAGCAATGCGGTCATCGGCACGTATCAAAAGGGTGATAGGTCGCAACGTGTGACATTGGCGTATGTGCGTTAGACTGGTCTATTCGTTTTCGAGCACGATAACAATTTCCATCAGCTCTTCGGTAAGTTGGCCTGGCAACAAGCCTTGAAATGCATTTGCCAATTCGCGGTAATACCAGAGCGTGTCTTCTTTAGGCCGTTTGCCGAATCGACTCCACACAGCCGTGCCGAGTTTACGCAAGTCACGAAGAATCGAGCGGGCGTTGTGAACTTTATCCGACAACGAAACCAAACAGGTCTCGCGGTCAACCGTTTTCAAATGCTCGATGTACCGCATCTTGCGCGTCCGCCAGTCCTCCTTTTGCTGACCGGCGGCCGTGTTGACCACGCTATCCGAACATGCATGCACGATGTCGGCCACGCGATCACCAAAGCGGTTGCGAATATCTGCCAGACGCGGCTCGCCTCCCTGGTCTTCGGCTGCATCATGCAAGAGCCCGGCAATTGCCATGTCTTCCGAGCCGCCATACTCCAGAACCGTGGCCGCTACTGCGAGAAGATGCGCGATATAGGGGATGGTCGTTTCTTTCCGCACCTGACCGCCGTGAACATGGGTTGCGTACAATAAGGCTCGATCAAATCGATCGGTTAGTACCGTAGCCGTTAACATCATGTGAGCACGTCCCCCGACCAGTCACATAAGGCTTCCGCTCTGAGGAAATCGCCAATCGCCGGTGCGCTTACCGCGGCAACGGAGCTGGAAACTCGCGAAGTGTAGCCACAACCTCATTCGTTGCCGGTCAGCCACACCGTTCGGAGAAACCCCTTGCCGAGGTCAGCACTTAATATGTGCATCTCTGACCTACTTTCCAAGCTCGCGGCAGGCGAAACTCCGGGCTTCTCCTTGCGACTGCGCTGATAATCCTATTGGGAAATGCTGCCATGGCGATGAACTTAAGTTCACCCGCGTTCCAACAGAATGGTCAGATTCCGTCGAGGCTGCCCTATGAAAATCCAAAACTTACAGCCGTTGCATTGGGCCAATTGAACGGCACCGACTTCGCCTCGCGCCCCCGCGCCATCGCGTGGCTAACCTGGGTTTCGCCGCTTTCGCCATACCTGCAATTCCAGCGGTTACACTGTAACCAATTTTGGGCTAGGTTTACGGCACCACGCTGTCACCCAACGAGAGGCGAGTTCAATGTCTGTTTCTATGTACTCCGTTTCCATTCCGGTCTTCATTCAGCACCTCGATGGTCTCAATACGGTCCTAGACAAGGCTGCGAGTTGGGCCGCGGCGCGCAAGGTCAACGAGACTGATTTATTGAATATGCGGCTGTCGCCCGACATGTTCAATTTGGCGCGTCAGGTGAGGGCGGCTACTGATCATGCCGCCAACGCGGCGGGGCGCTTGGCCAGCAAAGAGCTTTTGAAATTTGCTAACGACGAGAGCACGATTGCTCAATTGAAAGAGCGCATCGCCAAGGCCATCGATTACCTCAAGAGCATCAAGCAAAGTGAGATCGATGGCACCGAGAATAAAGAGATCAGTGTCACCTTTCCTAGTGGGCAAACACGGCAATTCACCGGCGAAAGCCTGCTGCTCGGCAACAGCCTACCCAACTTTTATTTCCACGCCACCACAGCTTACGACATAATTCGCCAATGTGGGGTGGAGATTGGAAAGCGCGATTTTATGGGCGCGCCGCCCTCATGAGCTGCCCTGCCGTCGTCCGGCTCTACGATCTTTCCGCGATTTTCCATTTCTCCTGATGCACATCCATTTTGACAGGTTGTCCCCGTATCGGCCTTGTAGCGATGTCGTCAAAGATCCAGTATTCGACGAAACGCAATCGCAAAAGCCCGATGGGAGGAACCCATGCACTACAAGCCTAAAAGCATTGGCGCGCTACACATAGCTCTTGGTGGCTTGCCAGGTCACATGCGTATCGAGGCGGAGCCGGGTGTTGCCGTGTCGGCGAAGACCGTTGGCGAACTCCGGAAGGCGACAACGTGGCCCGAGAATTTGGTAATAACAACGCCGCAGGAACACTATGCCGAAAGCGTGGTAAAAGTGAGCAAGGCGAGCGTCGCCACTCATTACCCGCCGAGGAGGTAGGGGTGACGTTGGTTCGCCGTTAGCATTCTCTTTGCTGCTTGAATCGCGACATTAGCCGCTTTTGCTTGTGCAGTAGCTCGAGCAGCTTGTCGAAGTTGATCGCAATCCGCCTGGCCTCGTCCTTCGCGAGCATCTTGTCCGCTTATCGCCGCTTTTGCCGTTGCTGTCTCTAACGACATTGCAGGCGTTTCTTCAATGGACCAGGGCGGCGGAAACTGGCGTTCAGGCATTGGCAGCAACAGGGAGGGCCAAGAGCTAAAGCCATTGATGTGAAAAGACCTCGATTGGTGGGATTTTCGAGCAGCAACGAGGCTTGCCGGATAAATGAGACCTTCAGTCCTGATTGTGCCGGGTCCAGGCGTCGAACAACGGCGTCCGGTCCACCGCCTGTTTGGGGAAATTGACCAGTTTCGAGTCGATCTTCACCCAGGCGGCCTTGCTGTCCGTCCAGATGTTTCCGACCGGCTCGGCCCAGTCCATGTTGTCGAGCGTGCCCGCGCGCGCCACCTTGATACCGGGCAGCGGCGGGTCGTTCCAGAGCCAGCCGTGGCAATGCGCGCAAAAGTTCATGGCGATGACATTGCCGCTGTCGGCCTTGCGGTCATAGCGCACCGTTTGGCCGGACAGGACCTCGAAATCATCGTCGCGCACGAACATCAACATAGACCATGCCGCTCCTGAGAAACGCTGGCAGTCCTTGCAATGGCAGTTGTAGACCGTCAACGGCGGGGCCTTCAGCCGATAGCGCACCGCCTCGCACTGGCATCCACCTTCCACTGGAAATTCTGGCAAAGCCATCCTCGCCTCCCTTGTGCCGGAAGATTCCGAAGGATTACGGGGGGTCTGAAGCGCGACTCCGATCATTGAGCGACAAGGTTTCCTAAACCGCCCGTAGGTCTTCGGTGATCGTCTTCTTTGCCGTTATGCAGGCCATCGACTCGTTGCCGTCAATTTTATGCCCCGCTTGGTCTACAATTGAAACATTTACCAACCCGGTCTCACACATTTGACGTGCTTTGCTAAGGGTCTCATGCACGTCGTTAGTCGTTTCCGCCAAGCAAAAGTATTTCTCGGCCAATCTGTACCGTAGCACTGTGGAACAACATTTCATCCACTACTAACGACCCTAAACATCTTCTGAAAGAACAAATTATTCGGCACGTTGACGACGCTGCCATCCTTTTCGCGCAGTACCGTGAACATTAAATTGCGATCCGTTACTCGACCTTCCGTGTTTTCGGGAAGCATTACGACTGTATCACCAAGATGAAATGGCCGCCAAATTGTTAGGAAGAAACTCGCCGTAAAATTACTAATCATCGCCCAAGTGGCGAGAAAACCAACCCCAATCACCGCTATTACGCTGACGAGCAGTCCCCACAATCCAGCGAGAGCAATACCCCATGCGCCCAGAATTAATAGTGCGGCAATCACCAAAAGAGCACCGGTGACACTGCGGACGATGGCCGAAATAGTAACGTCAGCTAATTGAAAGCGAGCTTGAACGCTGTTGAGCCAGTTCCTTAGAAATCTCCTGAGCACGGGAATACCGAGACCGGCAGCGACAAGAACCACCGCGCTTGTAAGTATCGCCTCAAAATTGACGTGCCGTTGATCGAGCCAAGCTATGATCTCACGCATGGTCTGCCACTTCGTTTTTCGCGTTCCTGGGGCAATCGTAATTGACGAAGCCCAAACTAGCGCCACTTAGAGCCTGCCGCAGCTAGATCATTCTTGCTTAACCTTGAGGCGTTCTCCGTATTCAAAATTTGCATCCAGACGAAGGCGCTGGCAAACCTCCACCAACCTGCCAAAGATCGCGGCAAGGTGGTCCAGTATGCGACTGTTATCAAAGACAGCAAACGTAGCGATAGCGCCAGCCCTTCAGAAGCATGGAGGGCTTTATGGCCAACTGAATACTTCCGAAATGTTTCTGAACGCTTCTCCATTGACCGCCGCAGGTTACTGAAGACTTCCGTAGCCATCACTGCGGCTAACTTTGCGCCGGATGCAGCCCCTTTTGAAGCCGCTCTTAATCGTTTCGGCCCAATCGAATCTGACAAAGGTGCCGCACAAACCATTCCGAATGTCATGGAGGCCAGCAAATACATTTCCGCAGCACTCTTCATCATGGAGGATGTCGGCGCCCTCACAAACGCGAACGTGTTTTCTCCCCCGCAAATTCGTTATTTGCAGGAAAATGCCCGCGAGAAGGAGAAGAGCGAGCTTGCTTCCTCGCTGAAAATCTTTGGTACCCAAGGAATTGGGGCAGTTCTTCCCCCGACGCGAGGCAGCGCCAATCACTGAATAGCTAGGCCGTTCGCCATTGCCAATCCGTCTCGAATTTAGGTCTAATGTGGTACCAACCGAAAGGGTCCCCCATGAAACCGCTACTGCGAATTCCGTTATTGTTGGCCTATCTGACTGGCTCCATCCTTGGCGCGGCGACGTCGTCGCGAGCGACCGATAACGTTGTCAAGATCGGCGCGCTGCTTCCGATTTCTGGTCCCGGCTCCTATTTCGGTGTTCAAGACAAGCAAGGGATTGAGCTCGCACTCGAGCAGCTCAAGACCGGCGTCAACGGCCACAAATTCGAAGTTCAGTACGAAGACTCAGCGTGCAGTCCCTTGCCAGCGACGCAAGCGGCCAAACGCCTGCTTGATCAATATCAGCCAGACGTGGTGATCGGCGAGGAATGCTCGGACGCGACGCTTGCCGTAATGCCGCTCATGGATCAAGCCAAGATTCCACTCCTCAATGCTGGCTCTTCTTCCATCAAGATCACCGAGCCGGGCAATCCGTGGACTTTCCGCATCATGCCTAACGAGGTCATGCAGGGCGTCGATATTGCAACTAACGCTTATAAGCGACTGAACGCGAGGACGGCGGTCTTGCTGAATGAGAACACCAATGCCGGCATCGGCAATGCCAAGGTGTTCGCCGATACTTTCGGAAAGCTGGGGGGCAAGATTCTTGAAGACATCGGGTTCGGCCGAGACATCAATGACTTCACTGCGATCGCCACGCGCATTGCCGGACTGAGCAACGTCGACGTGATTCCGACTTACACGCTTGAAGGCCAAGGGCTGAAGATCACCGAGGCGTTGGCGCAGGCTGGCATTGTCAAAGGTGGCGGCGGTAAAGCGATCCAGTTGGGTACGATCTGGCTGCCATTTGGGTTCGAGCAAAAAGCCGGCAAGGCCGCGATTGGCTATATTCGGATCGTGCAGTTCGATCCGACTGATCAACGGCCGGTGGTCCGCGATTTCATCAAGGCGTTCAAGGCGAGGTTCAACAGCGACCCTACCCATTTAAATGCCCACGCCTACGATCAGATCATGTTGATCGCCGATGTAGTGAAGCGGGGCGCCAAGGACGCGCAGTCGATCCGTGACGGGCTGGCCGCAACCAAGGATTTCTCCGGTGTGACCGGAAGCGTCGCGTTCGACAAGACCAACCAAAATGTCAAAATGGACACGGTCCATTACATGGAGACCAAACCCGATCTGTCGTGGGAATCCTTAAAGTGGAACTAACCCTGCGGATATGCTGACCATCGTCCTCCAGCAGGGCATTAATGGTATTGTCGTCGGCAGCCTCTATGTGCTGGTCGCGCTGGGCCTCACGCTGATTTATGGCGTCCTGGTTCAAATCAACTTCGCTCATGCCGACATCGTGACGCTGGGGGCTTTCAGCGCCTATCTGGTCACTCATATGCTGAGCGGCAATTATTTTGCTGGTATCGCCGCTGCGCTCATGGTCGGCGCAATGCTCGGCTGGCTGATTAATGCCGGCGTTTTTGCCCCGTTACGACAGCGCGGCAGCGAGTTGCTGCCGCTGATCGCCACTATCGGCGTGTCGATCATGCTGCAAAACGCCATGTTGCTGCTGTTTGGGCCAATTCCCTATGCTTTCGACACGCCCTACAGCAGCAAAGTGATCCGCCTCGGTAGCCTGTTTTTCACGCTGCAAAATCTGCTAATCATTCTGGTATCAAGTGCAACTATCGTGTTGCTCTATGCCTTTTTGAAATTCACTTTTCTTGGCAAGGCGCTACGTGCGGTTTCGCAAGACCGCGAAACCGCTGCGCTGATGGGGATTAATCCCAATTTCCTTATCATGCTCACGTTTATCATCGCTTCGGCGCTGGCGGGCATGAGCGGAGCGCTGCTCGGCCCGGTGCTTGTGCTTACACCGTTTGCCGGCACCTCGGTCATTGTCAAAGCGTTCGCGATCGTCATCGGATTCGGCAATGTCGAGGGAACGATCATTGCCGGACTGATCGTCGGTCTGATCGAAAGCTATACCACGCAATTTCTCGATCCAGGATTGATCGACATAGTGGTCTTCGCGCTGCTTCTGGTCATGCTTGCGCTGCGGCCAACAGGCCTGGTCGCCGAGAAACGTACCGAAAATGTCTGACATCTCACGTCTCAAAAATTCCCGGCCCGCTCTGGCTGAAAAGTCTGTCACGTCGCGACGCCTGTGGTTTCTGGTGGCAGCCATCACGATCGCCCTGTTGCCACTGATCTTGCCCAGCTCGTATTGGCGGACGAATCTGATTGTCTGCGCAATCAATGTGCTGCTCGCCATCGGCTTAGACTTCGTGCTTGGCTATGCTGGGCAACTCAATATTGGGCAGTCGGCATTCTACGGTATTGGGGCTTATACCTCGACGCTCTTGATCATGAAGCTTGCACTGCCGTTCTGGGTTGCGTTTGCGCTCGGCGTGCTGGTCGCCGGTACCGCCGGTGCGCTACTTTCACTGTTCGCGGTCCGGCTGCGCGGACACTATCTCGCTATCGCTTCGCTCGGTTTCGCGGTGATCACGTATCAAATCCTGCTGAACTGGATCAGCCTCACCCAGGGACCGCTCGGCATCTATGCCATCGCGCCGCCACCGCCGATTGCGCTGCCTTGGCTGCCACGGATCGTGTTTACCAACCTCGCCAATCTGTTTTACCTGACTGCAGGTTTTGCCTTGCTGGTCTATTTTATCCTTGACCAGTGGGTCCGCTCACCGATTGGTGAAGCCTTGACCGCAATCCGCGAGGACGAGTTGTCGGCGGAATCATTGGGCATTGATGTCCCGAAATGGAAAGCATTGGCGTTTGCGGTCAGTTCGGCTGTCGCCGGTGCCGCGGGTTGCTTTTACGCCAGCTTCGTCGGCACGCTTGTACCGGATGCCTTCGTCATCACTGAATCGTTCAGCATTCTCGCCATGGTCATCGTCGGCGGCATGGGCACGTTGATTGGACCGGTATTTGGCGCTGTTCTACTGACCATCCTGCCAGAGCTGTTGCGCGGCCTCGGCGATCTTCGCCTCATCGTCTATGGCGCGTCGGTCACGCTAGTCGTGCTGTTTATGCCGGGTGGTCTTGCTCAAGCCGTCCATGTTATCGCGCGCCGCACGTTTCTGGCAGGCGCAAAGATCGAGATTCATTCATGATCGCTGCCGCCGCAACCGACCTCGCCCGCGAGAATGCTGGCGCGGTATTGTTCTGCGCCAAAGGCCTTTGTAAAAATTTTGGTGGTGTACGTGCCGTGCTTGACGTCTCGTTTGATATTGCGCCGGGCATTGTGTTCGCGGTGATTGGTCCGAACGGCGCCGGGAAATCGACGCTGCTAAACCTGATGAGTGGCATTTATCAACCCGATGCCGGCATGATGTCGCTTCGCGGCCGCGATTTGGTTGGAATGAGCGCACAGCATCGCGTTCGGCATGGATTGGCCCGCACATTTCAGAAAATTCGCTTGTTCAAGCAATTGTCCGCCTTGGAGAATGTCATTGCCGGTTACCATACGCGGCATGCCATTCCCGCCTGGCAATATGTTTTTCATGGCGCTGCATTTCACGACGATGCGCGGCGGTGCCGCGACGAGGCACACGAGTTGCTGGATTTCATCGGCTTAAAGCATCGCGCTCATATCATTGCCGGTTCGCTGGCTTATGGCGAGCAGCGGCTACTTGAAATCGCCCGGGCGCTTGCCACCGCGCCGCGCTTGCTGATGATCGACGAGCCAGCCGCTGGTCTTAATCCCGCCGAAGTGGCCGCACTGTTGCGCCGGATCGCGAGTATGAGGGAGCGTGGCGTCACAGTGCTCATGGTCGAGCACAATATGGATTTGGTGATGTCGGTCGCCGATCGCATCCTCGTCATGGATTACGGTCAGCAGCTGTTTGTGGGTGCTCCCACAGAGGTCCAAGCCCACCCCGACGTGATCACTGCCTATCTCGGAACGAATGTGCTGTGACCGCCCTGCTTACCACGGAAGGTCTCGAACTGGCCTACGGCGAGCTTACAGCTTGCCGCGATATTTCGATCACGATCGAAGCCGGCGAGATCGTGACCCTGATTGGATCGAATGGCGCCGGCAAGACGACGATATTGCGTGCTGTTGCCGGTGCACTCACTCCCCGCGCCGGAATCATTCGCTTTGACGGTCGTGATATCACCCGCCTGCCAGCGTATGAGCGCATCGAACTCGGGATAGCCCTGGTGCCCGAGGGCCGCCATGTTTTTCCATTCCTAACTGTACGCGAGAATCTGGAACTCGGAGGTTTCAAATATCGCAAGGACATCGCCAAGGTTCGCGGTCTGATCGAGGTGATGTTCGAGATGTTTCCACAGCTGCGCGGTCGCGCGAACCAGAGTGCCGGAACACTAAGCGGCGGCGAACAACAGATGTTGGTGCTTGGTCGCGCCATGATGTCCGAACCGCGGTTGCTCTGTCTTGACGAACCTTCGCTCGGACTCGCACCGCGGATCGTGGAAAATATTTTTCGTACTATTGTTGCAATAAACGCTAGTGGCACCAGCGTGCTGCTTGTCGAGCAGAATGCACGCTACGCCCTGCAGACCGCCAGTCGCGGTTTCGTTCTGCAAACCGGTTCGATCACGACATCTGGGTCGTGCCAGACGCTACGAGAAGACAAGCGCGTCCAGGAAGCTTATCTCGGCCGCGCCGCAGCGCAGGCCGGAGCGATCCGATGAGCGAACTTCTCCTTGCTGCAAGATAGCCGCTGCGTATTCAAGTAGACGCTCCCGGCCAACGCTCGTGATATCCACCTTTTTTCGACGCCGGCTCTTTAGATAAATCCTTATAACTTTTTCTTGGAAAACTATTGGACGCCAAAGGTATAACTAGGAAAAGCATTGATGCCAATTTTGGTGTTCGGGCTACTAGTCCAAGTGCCATCGGCATTTTTCTGAATCCGCGCACTTGATCTTGGCAGCGAGTGCCGCTTCAGCTGTGGTCAGTTTTGTTTGCTGCGCATTTGCCGAATTAACGTAGTGGGCGCTCGCTAAACAAAGCGCAAGGCTAAAGCTTGTCTATAAGAATTGCACGACCTTCCGACCGCTAAATCATTGTGTGGGGCGCGGCATCGTGTGATGGGTCACCAGGAATCGCGCAAACGAGTTCGGCGCGCCAGTATACTGACCGCGTCCGCCGCCGCAGCCTTTCTAGCTGAGGTGGGACAGCAATCCACGTGCGGCAGACCGCACCAGCCGCTTTTCGGCCTGCCACCGACTGCTTGCATCCAGGGTGGTGAGAAACTCCACCTTGCCGCCCGAGAGGGTCGCAACCGGAAGACCGTCTCGGTAGACCAAGCGATTGTCAGTCAATGCGGCTAACCGCGGGCCTGGCGTGAGGACGCCGATAAGATTGAGCGGGTCCGCGCCCGATAGCGAAATCCATTGTTCTGAGGGTGGGCAACGACGCGTTGCCCGCAGGAGGCCGACCGCCTCCGGCAATGCAAATTGCTCGCCGGAGAACCCAGCTACGAAACGGCCACCACGGATTTCACCGCGCGCTTCGAGACGACGATATACGCGAAGCAGATCACGCCATGGCGGCAACCAGCTAGCCTCACGCGCGAGCAGGCGCCAAAACACCACCCCATAACGTTGCAACAGAGTACGCGCCAAGTGATCGGTAGCAGCCGCTCTGGCCTGTTCGTCACTGCGGAGCGCACGTCGGATCAACGCCCAACGTCCGCCGCTCTCGATATCGAAGCCGAGGACCCGTCGTCGCCGTTTCACACCGGCAATCGGTTTGCGCTGGTTTGACGGCACCAACAGGCCACGCAACCCTGCGAAACTATCTGACGTCACCAGGCCAAGAGCGACCAGTTCGGCCAACGCCTCTTCGACCTGCGGACGCAGCAAATGCGACGCGTCGACCAGCTCGTCGAAAAATAGCGCGCCTTGTGTCAGGAGACAGTCGAACAGCGATTGAGCACGTGGGCTCGGAGTGGTCGCGCTCGTCTGGGGCAAGAGGGAGACCCACAGCGGCAGCCGCCGCCGATCGAGCAGGGCGATCGGTGTCGATCGCAGCGGTGTTACGGTTCGCGCCCGGCCGTTCCTGCCAACAGGCGGGGTCAGCCGAACCCAAGTGGCACGCCCAGCAATGCATTGTGCGTCAAGCCAGGCCGGCTCGTATCCCTCAAGACGCGCTGGCAGAATTTCTGTTTCCCAGGCTCCAGCCGGCGCCTCGAAGCCTTCCAACAAAGTCAACACCGTCGAAAGCGCATGAGGCCCCTGAAGGCGCGTATCCTCCCCAACATGCTGCCATGCAAATAGGAAGCGCAAGAAATCGCTCGCCGTGACAGGCTCGATCTCCGAGCGCAGGCGCCGGATCGTCGTGTGATGGATACGTGCCAGTAGCCGGCGATCGCACCATTGCTCATCATTGACGCCAGGAACAAACCGTCCCCGCAGGATCGTGCCTTCGCTCTCCAGCGCGATCAGGGTACTGGCGGCTGCAGCTGGTTCCAGTGCGAGCGGCGCCGCTAGCGCCATTTGAGTGACTGGGCCGAGACCTTCCAGCCGGCCGCGCAGAATTTCGACCAGCGCTTGATCTGGCAACCACGTGGCCCGGTGATCCGGCGGCGGAGCGATCTCCGGCTCAAGTCGCGCCTGCGGCCATACCGCCCAGAAATGATTCAACCGCTCGGCTGGAATCCAGAGCGCCGCCCCGGGCGTTGTCAGACGCGCGACCCGCTTATCGCGGGCCAGCCCTTCAAGCCAGTTGCGCCAAGCCGGCACAGCGTCGGCTTCCGCTTCGGTCAGGCAGCTGAGCCACAACAACGCATCGTGCAGTTCCTCGGCGTTAACAGGATCGGGCCAAGCCTCCGCACGCACCCGGACGATCGCCTCCGGATCCAGTCGACCAAGCTCGGACGCGCTCTGCGGATCATGCCAACGCCGCGCCATGACCGCCTGGGTGCGCCGCTCCTCAAGCGGTGCATCGTCGAGAAAAGCGTATGGCCGGGCCGAAAGCACCTCGAGCGCCAGCGGTGACGGTTGGGTGAGGTCGCAAGCCACGACGCGGATGTCGCCCGCTTCGAGTCGCGCGAGCAAGCGCTCCAGCCCGTCGATATCCATGGCTTCGTGCAGGCAGTCGGAGATCGCCTGATTGGTTAGCGGATGGTCGGGCATCTCTCGTTCGCCCACCAGATTTTCGGCGCACGCGATCTGATCAGGGAAGACCGCCGCGATTAAGTCTTCCGCTTGCATGCGAATGAGCTGGGGTGGCACTTTCCTGCCAGCTCGGAATCTCGGCAAAGCAAGCGCCACTGCCGCCACCCAACGCCAACGGGTGGCGAACATCGGCGCGTCGAGCACGGCCTGGATCAACAAGGAACGCACACTTTTGGAATGAAGGTAGTGCGCCACGTCTTGGAGTTCGAAACTGTGCGCCGTTGTTAGCGACAATACTATATTGTCTTCCGTGGCGGCCGCCTGCAGTTCAAAATTGAACTTGCGGCAGAACCGCTTGCGCAGCGCCAGCCCCCAGGCGCGGTTGATGCGGCTGCCGAAAGGCGCATGTATGACCAGTTGCATGCCGCCCGCTTCATCGAAGAAGCGTTCCAGCACGATGCTGTCCTGGGTGGGAAGGCAACCGAATGCTGCGGCACCTGCGGCAAGATATTCGATGAGCTGCTCGGCGGCAGGCGCGGCAATGCCGACCTGCTCGATCAGCCAGGAAAGCGCGGCCTTTCCGGATGAATCCGCTCGCAGCCGCTCGCCGACCTCGGTGCGCAGGCGTGAGACAGAGGCTGAAAGCTCGTCGCTGCGGCCCGGTGCCTCACCGAGCCAGAAGGGTATGTTGGGCGGCTGGCCTCGCGCGTCCTCAACCCGGACTGTCCCGCGCTCGACCCGCAGAATGCGGTATGATGCATTGCCGAGCTGAAAGACGTCGCCGGCCATGCTCTCGACGGCGAAATCTTCGTTGACACTACCGATAATGTGGTTCTCGGGCTCCAACAGTACTTGGTAATCGGCGGTATCCGGAATTGTGCCACCGGAAGTCAGCGCGGTCATCCGCGCTCCCCGTCGGGCGCGCAGAATCTGATGAACCGCATCGCGATGAATGAGCGCGCCGCGCCGACCCCGGCGCGTCGCGAAACCGTCAGCCAGCATTTTAACGACGGCGTCGAAATCCTTGCGGGCTAATTCGCGAAAGGGAAAGGCGCGCCGAATTGCCTGGTACAGTGCCGCTTCAGGCCAGTCCTGCGCCGCCACCTCGGCGACGATATGCTGCGCCAGCACGTCGAGCGGCTTGGACGGAATGGCGACGCGGTCGAGTTCGTTGCGGCGGACGCCGTCGAGTAGAGCCGCACATTCCACGAGATCGTCGCGAGACAGTGGAAACAGTCGTCCTTTGGGTGTCCCGGTCACCGCGTGACCCGAACGGCCGACCCGTTGCAGGAAGGCAGCGATCGAGCGCGGCGATCCAAGCTGGCAGACTAGACCGACGTCGCCAATATCGATGCCGAGCTCGAGCGACGCGGTCGCCACCAAGGCCTTTAGCTTTCCGTGCTTCAGCCTGTGTTCGGCAGACAGACGCTGGTCTTTCGCCATGCTGCCGTGGTGGGCGGTAACCGCGCCGTCGCCCAGGCGCTCGGACAACTCGCGTGCGACGCGCTCTGCCATGCGGCGCGTGTTGACGAACACCAGGGTGGTGCGATGAGACTCAATAAGCCGCATCAACCGATCGTAAACTTGCTGCCAGACCTCTCCAGACATCACCGCTTCAAGCGGGGACTCCGGCATTTCAATCTCGAGATCGCGATCGCGCTGATGCCCGATGTCGATAATCGTCACCTCAGGCTCTGGTGAGCCTGACAAAGCGGACCCGACCAGGAGATGGGCGATCGCATGGATGGGATTCTGCGTGGCAGACAGGCCGATGCGCTGCAGGTTGTTGTCGCACAAGCTGGCCAGACGTTCTAGCGAGACACTCAGGTGCGCACCCCGCTTGTTCGGCGCCACCGCATGGATCTCGTCGACGATCACCGAGCGAGCCGTCGCCAGCATTTTCCGGCCGGACTCCGACCCGAGTAAGACATAAAGGGACTCCGGCGTCGTTACCAGCATGTGCGGTGGGCGACGGCGCATGCGCTCGCGTTCAGCCGAGGACGTATCGCCGGTGCGTACCCAAGTGCGGATCTCGACATCCGGCAGGCCGCTGCGCCGCAGTTCCTCACGGATGCCGGCGAGCGGCGCCTCCAGGTTACGATGAATGTCGTTCGAGAGTGCCTTGAGTGGTGACACGTAGATCACCTGGGTCGCATCGGCCAGTCGGCCTTCGATACCCTGGCGCACCAAATCGTCGATCGCCGCAAGAAACGCAGCAAGGGTCTTACCCGAGCCCGTTGGCGCCGCGATCAAGCTATGTCGGCCTGCCTTGATAACCGGCCAGGCTCCAGCCTGCGCACGGGTCGGTCCGGCAAAGTGGTCAGCAAACCACTTCGCAACGGCGGGATGGAATAGTTCTGAAGGGCTCATGGCACCGGCGCAACGGATCAGCGTCCTGATCCACGGGCAGCATATGGGAGCGTTAGCGGCGAATAGCTACAACGGACCGCTGTCATTTCAGCGCCGCGAGGTCGCCATAAAAAGGAACCCCAAGCAGCATCTGCTGGGGGTTTCGGGAGTCGTTGCCTCATCAGCGTAGGCTTCTAAAGCGAGCGGCGAGGCGTGTCGGGGGATGGGGTGCCGCTCGACCTGGCCTAACGTGGCGTAGCTAGGTTGCGCCTGGCAGTTTCAAGGTTCAATTGCGCCAATTGGCGCAGCACTGCCATGCTATCGCCGGTCCTTGCGGACAGGTTCAGAGTTCCGCAAGGACGCATGCGATCGATAGATAGGGGAGTTTGGGAAGTGATCGACTGGTTGATACTCGCGGGAATAATCGCGATAACTTTTGCAATATCATTTCTTGAGCAGAGGTAGTGACGATCACCGCCACCGCGCGGCTCCGTAAATCTGTCACATTTAATTACTCAAGGTCGTAGCCTCAAGCTGCCAGAGCGAGGCTTAGGATCGAACGCGAGTGCTGCCCATGCGCCGATGATGTATTGCCTGCGCAGATCAAAATCGGCCGCACAACATATGCTCGTGATATTCACCTTTTTTCGGCGCCGGCCTTTTGGATAAATCCTGATAACATTTTTCTTGGAAAACCATTGAATTATGACCTCCGGCCCGCAGATTAATTCCACATTCCCTGATCGGAAAAGCGGCGTTCGAATAAGTGGTGCAGTAATAATCCGACTGCCTTGACTCGAATCGAAAACGCTGTCAGCGCCATTTTGCTGTGCGGTTTGCCACGGGCGACGCGCCATGCACACAATCGTATTGGCTACGCAAAAGGGCGGCAGCGGCAAGAGCACGCTTGCCGTTGGCATCGCAGTTGCCGCAGTGGAGGACAGGCATCGGGTAGCCATCATCGACACCGACCCGCAGAGGACGGTTTCGAATTGGGGCCGGCGCCGCACTGTTGCCGAGCCTCATATCCATCGCGCCAGCAACGGTATCGAACTTGAGCGTGCGCTACTGGCCCTCAAGCGCACTGGATTCACACTGGCCATAATCGATACGCCCGCAACACATAATGCTCTGAGCTTAAGCGCAATCAACGCATCGAACATGTGTCTGATCCCGGCACGGTCCAGTACGGCCGACATCGAGGCGGCACTGCCGACGCTTGGCGCCGTTCGCAACCTTGGCAAGCCGTTCGCGTTTATCCTCAATCAGACGCCGCCCCGCGGCTATCGCCTCAGCGAAGCCGCCGCCGCGTTGAACGCGGCTGGAGTTCTGGCGCTGCCGTATATTGTGCAACGAAACGATCATCAGGATGCGCTCGGCGCCGGGTATGGGGTTACGGAGTACGCTCCCGAAGGGCTTGCCGCACAGGAGATTCGCGGCCTGTGGCAGTGCGTTTGGAAAAAAATGACGGCGGAGTCGGTTATCCGTGAACAGGAACCCATCAGAGCGGCCGGTTAAGCCTCGGCGACCCATGCGTCGCTCAATGGCCGAATTGGCGGAGTCACTCCAAAACTCACTCGGCGAGAATGCGGCCGTCACCCACACTCCGCTGGATTACGCAAACGCGCTTGCCGATGCCAGGCTGCCACTTAACTCTTGCAGCGAAAGGGCCGACCAGCCGGGCGAACAGGAAATAGAAAGTGGCAGGCCGCAGCAAGATCGGCGGCTTTTGGCAACTGCTGAGGCTGCTCACGAATATCGCGTTATGGCGTTCAAACTGATGACAGCTAATGTGAGAGCCAATTTGGAATATGCGCTCAAGCTGACCCGTCTGACGTCGCCGTTGGAGTTTATCGAATTATCGACCACTCATGCGCGAAAACAGTTCGAACTGATCATCTCGCAGACAGTTGCATTTGGGGCACTATCGCGATCATTGACGATGACTAACGCGAACGAATGACCGCCGTTGCAATGCCATTTGGCGGAGGACAAGAAAGGTCATGACGCCGCTGCAGCACGTATTAATTCTGCGTTTACTGCTAACCAGTACTAAGTCGGACCAACACGTTCCGTTCGTGAGCGACCGCCTTCGGCACCAATCCGATCAATGCCCGAACGAGATACCCCGCTGAAACACTTAAGGAGATTTACGGAATTTTCATTTGCTCGGCGCGTCGGTAAATCCCGAGTACTGATTCGTCGTGGTAACAGGGGGATACAATCATGAAGAAGGTTGCTCTATTGACGGCAGCGGTGCTGGCTCTTCTTAGCATGGCTGGCTGCGCGCAAGATATGGGCATGGGTAAGGGCAAGGCCCCGCCACCCGTTGTCACCAAAGGCTGAGCGAGCGATTAGAAGGGATTAGCCATTGTGCTGGTCCCTTTATCTTCACCGAACGTGGGTGGGGCTCACTGGCTCCGGTCGGTCGTCGCCAGCCGACACGGCGCTAGCGTCTGTTGCAAAAACCAAGAAATCGAAAACGTCCGAGGCGGATTGCGGCGAAACTTGCGAAGCTGCCAACATTAATTGGTCGGCGCGCGCAATGACTATGAGAGTGCACCGTGATCGAACCCTCGTGGCTTAATCGCTGACTGAGCGCGTCAGCTTCTCGTCAGGCCATATAGCCAAAATAACAGAGCACCAGCCCGAGAATGACGAGAACGCCGCCCGAGATGGGATAGAACTGCTTCTTGCGCATGACCGTCTTGGGTAGCCTCATCAGCGTGTCGGTGACCAGGATGCGCGCTGCGCCGCGGACCAGCATGAGCCAACCGATCAGCGTGATGAGCACGCGTCAGTTCAAGGCCCACACAAGAAAAATTCGAAGTTGGCACACTTGGTCTACGGCGAATGGGCGGAAGGCTTCATGTCTGGAATGAATACGCAACTTCTGTCGGACGGTAAACCGGCTCGAGAAATTCCTGCTCAGGATG
>Ga0187780_10000350_pt1 | contig 34922 bp, 37 predicted proteins | sample 1015_Q2_SP10_20__FD_132429 | JGI IMG/M metagenome (GOLD analysis project Ga0187780, IMG submission 132429) | Tropical peat soil microbial communities from peatlands in Department of Meta, Colombia - 1015_Q2_SP10_20_MG | ecosystem: Environmental > Terrestrial > Soil > Wetlands > Peat | place...
ACGTGGCCGGACTGCTCGCCTTTCTTCCAGAGCCTCTTGCGCGAGCGGCTGTAGTACCAAGCCTCGCCGCTTTCGATGGTCTTGGCGAGCGCATCCTTGTTCATGTGCGCAACCATCAGCACGTCGCCCGATGTCGCATCGGTTACGACGGCCGTGATCAGCCCGTCCGCGCCGAATTGCGGTGCGAACGAAAGCCCTTCTTCGATTGCCTGATCAGCCAAACTCGCCTCGCGGGATTACGCGGGGAGCTTACCGTTGCGCGCCCCGCAGCATAGTCATGAAACGCACTTGCTCGCTTGCGTCGTCGCGGAACGCGCCGGTGAAATGCGTGGTCACCGTCAGCGCGCCCGGCTTCTCGACGCCGCGCAGCGACATGCACATATGCTCGGCCTCGATCATCACCGCCACGCCGCGCGGCTTGAGGATCTCGTCGATCGCGGTCGCGACCTGCGAGGTGAGATGCTCCTGCGTCTGCAGGCGCTTGGCATAGACATCGACGAGCCGCGCCAGCTTCGACAGGCCGACGACCCGGTCGGTCGGCATATAGGCGACGTGCGCCTTGCCGTAGAACGGCATCATGTGGTGCTCGCAATGCGAGTTGAAGCCAATGTCCTTCACCAGCACGAAGTCGTCATAGCCGCCGGTCTCGCTGAAGGTGCGGTCGAGCACTTCGACCGGACACTCGCGATAGCCCTGGTAGATTTCGTCGTAGGCGTCGATGACGCGCTTCGGCGTGTCGAGCACGCCCTCGCGCGCCGGGTTGTCGCCCGCATAGGCGATCAGCGTGCGCACTGCGGCTTCGGCCTGATCACGCGACGGGCGCGGTTCGACCGGCTGCGGCGCAGCCCGCACGTGGTCGGACAGGCCCTGCTTTGGCCAAGGCGCAATATTGGAGGGGTTGTTCTTCGCATCCATGACGGGTCTCTCCGTTCGACCGGCGGAACTTCGCCGGGAGTGTCACCGGGTGGCCGCGTCAATTAGCGCTTGGCGGACGAAATCTTCCTACCGCGCGCTGGACGCCGCATTCCCATTCTGCATCCCTGTGGGCCGAATAGCTCTTTCCGCGCCGCAGGTTCCACCCCTATATATTCGTTTGCGCGACGTGCGCAATGCGGCGCGCTGGCCTTCGTTAAAACCCCAATGTTGAACGACGTTTACAACGCCAAAATCCTCGAACTGGCCGGCAACATCCCCCGCCTGGGGCGACTCTCCGCGCCGGACGCCAGCGCCACCGCCCATTCAAAGCTGTGCGGATCGACCGTCACCGTCGATCTCAAGATGAAGGGTGGGGAAGTCAGCGATTTCGCCCACGACGTCAAAGCCTGCGCGCTGGGCCAGGCTTCCTCCTCGCTCATGGCGCGGCACATCATCGGTGCAAAAGCGGATGAACTGCGGGCGCTGCGCGACACCGTGCGCAAGATGCTGAAGGAGAATGGCCCGCCGCCGAGCGGCAAATGGGCCGACATCGCCGTGCTCGAACCGGTGCGCGACTATAAGGCGCGCCACGCCTCGACCATGCTGACCTTCGATGCCGTGGTGTCGGCGCTCGACCAGATCGAAGCCAAGCAGAAGCAGCCGGCTACTTAGCCGCCGACGCCAGCCCGCCCGCCCGATGCATCGGCAAGGCCGCGCGGTCGCCGTGTGCTTTCTGACAGCCGGCGACGAGCTGCGGCAGGTTCTGCTGCGCGCCGGTATTGCCGAGCCGGATCGCCGTCAGGATGCCATCGCTCTTGGTGGTGACCATCATCGAATGATTGCCGGACGCGGCGAATGCGTCGACCAAAGTGGCGGGCACTGAAGCCGAGGCGAAGGTGACAAGCTCGTCGGGCGTGGTGCGCCGTTCGGTCGACACCACTTTGAGAGCCGCGACCGAATTGCCGGCGGCGACGGTCACCGTGCCAAGCTGGCTCGGCAGCGCCGCGTGACCGCCGCCGTGGCGAACCTCCAAATAGCTCACGTCATACTGCTCGGGGTTGGCCCCGCAGGCGACGATCAGATCGAAACTGCCGATATCCTCGCCGGATACGGTCAGCGGGTGACTGCGCGCTAGTGCGGCCGAGCCCTTGCGGTCGACGACCGCCCAGTGCCGCTCGCTGATCGCGGTCGCACGCACGCCGTCGGTCATGCGCGGCAGCGGCTGCACCGCAGCAGCGGGCTGCGACGCGGAGACGGTCGACGCGACCGGCATCTGCGCGACGAGATCAGGTGTAGCAAGCCGTGTGCGGCCGATCTCGGCCGCGGTCATTGTGTGCATCGGTTCCCACGGCGGAATGCGCAGCGCGAGGTCGAGCAGTTCGATCGACGCACCCATTTCCGCGGTGTAGAGCGCGAGCTTGCCGATATCGCGTTGCACGAGGACGAGGTCCTCAGCGGAATAGCTCGCCGCGGTCGGATCCTCGCGGCGGTCGCCGAGCCAAATCTGATGCACCATCACACGCGCTTCCGGCGGCACGGAACGATGGATGCCCGCGATCACCAAAAAAGCGCACATGGATTCGCAATCGGCCTGCGGCGACAGCTTGCCGCGCCGGACGTCATGATCTTTGCCGTCGATCGCAAGCACGCGACCGACGACGGTGTCGAGCGCAAGCCGGCGGATTTCGCGGCCAAAGGCGATGGCACCGTGCACCGAGCCGCCATCGGAGTCGAGCACGACGGTCGCGCCGGATAAGTCGTGCTCCTGAGCGAAGAGTTGGAAGTCGCGAGGCGTGTCAGCCGTGATCGCGCCCGCAGCCGAGACGAAGAGCCTGCACTTCGTGCCGCAGGTCTGCGCCGGACCTTCTTGCAGAAGATCGAAGCCCATCGGCAGCGTGCGGTCGGAGCCGCGCGAGGTCGCCGGCAACAGAACTGCCGGTGCCGCAAGCAAAAACGCCAGAGCAGCCGCCAGGGAGCGACTCATTCGGACCCCCGTTTATCGCCGCCGAAAATTTTTGTTATTGGCGTGGTTGGCCCACGTTCTCTTGGATGGTGGCGGCACGATCCCCGTTTCGGAGACGTGTCAAGTTACGGTCACGGTAGATTCGGGTCTAGAGTAAAATAACGGCGAACGCACGACTTTTTTGCCAAAGAACCGAGCAGTTTGAGTGACTTGAAACGCACAGCGGGAACTTTGCGCAAGGGAACTTCGATGACTGTGAGCGCAAATCGTCGCGTAACGGGCCTCGCACGCGCGCCGCGGCTCATGGGGCACGGCCTCGTGCTCGTCTACCGCTACACCCTGTCGCTGCTGATCGGGCCGCGCTGCCGCCACCTCCCGACTTGTTCGGATTACGCCGAGCAGGCGATCGAGCGATTCGGTCTGTGGGCCGGCTCATGGATGGCGCTCGCGCGCATCCTGCGCTGCCACCCGTGGGGCACATCCGGACTCGATTTCGTGCCGGCGGATTTGCCGCAGGGCGCGCGCTGGTTCTTGCCGTGGCGTTACGGAAGCTGGCGCGGCACGAACGAGGCGCCGCCCGGCTAGTTGCGCCGTCCGATTCGCCTGCTATATCGAGTTCCACGCTTACCTGCATTCGTAGGCAGCGAGTGAGCAAGGAAACGTCGATGGTCGCTTTGACCTTTCCCGACGGCGCGCGTCGGGAGTATTCCGCAGGAACCACGGGCCTCGAAATCGCCAAGGGCATCTCGCCCTCGCTGGCGAAGCGCACCGTTGCTATGGCGCTCGACGGCGCGGTCGTTGACCTTTCAGATCCGATCGACAAGGACGCCAAGATCGAGTTCCTGACGCGCGAGGATCCGCGCGCACTCGAACTGATCCGCCACGACGCCGCGCATGTGCTCGCCGAAGCGGTGCAGTCGCTGTGGCCCGGCACGCAGGTGACGATCGGCCCGGTGATCGAGAACGGCTTCTATTACGACTTCTTCCGCAGTCAGCCTTTCACGCCCGAAGACCTCCCCGTCATCGAGAAGAAGATGAAGGAGATCGTCGCGGGCGACAAACCTTTCACCAAGGAAGTGTGGTCGCGCGACAAGGCGAGGAAGACGTTCGGCGACATGAGCGAGCTATTCAAGGTCGAGCTCGTCGACGCCATTCCGGAAGACCAGCAGATCAAGATCTACAAGCAGGGCGACTGGTTCGATCTCTGCCGCGGCCCGCACATGACGTCGACCGGCAAGGTCGGCAACGCTTTCAAGCTGATGAAGGTGGCGGGCGCCTATTGGCGCGGTGATTCCAACAATCCGATGCTGACGCGCATCTACGGCACTGCCTTTGCGAAACAAGAAGAGCTCGACGCTTATCTCAAGCAGATCGAGGAAGCTGAGAAGCGCGACCACCGCAAACTTGGCCGCGAGATGGACCTCTTCCATTTCCAGGAAGAAGGCCCTGGCACCGTGTTCTGGCACGCCGACGGCTGGACCATGTTCCAGGAGATCGTCGCCTATATGCGGCGGCGATTGAAAGGCGACTACCAGGAAGTCAACGCGCCGCAGCTGCTCGACAAGTCGCTGTGGGAGACGTCGGGTCACTGGGGCTGGTTCCGCGACAACATGTTCGCGGCGCGCCCCGCCGGCGACAACATCGACGACAATGAGCGCGTCTACGCCATCAAGCCGATGAATTGCCCGGGCCACATCCAGATCTTCAAGCACGGCCTGCGCAGCTATCGCGAATTGCCGCTACGGCTGGCCGAATTCGGCATCGTGCACCGCTACGAGCCGTCGGGCGCGCTGCACGGCCTCCTGCGCGTGCGCGCCTTCACGCAGGACGATGCGCACGTGTTCTGCACCGAAGAGCAGATGGCCGAGGAGTGCCTCAAGATCAACGACCTGATCCTGTCGACCTACCATGACTTCGGCTTCACCGGCGCCCTCACCGTGAAGCTGTCGACGCGGCCGGAGAAGCGCGTCGGCTCGGACGCCGCCTGGGACCATGCCGAAGGCATCATGCGTGACGTCCTCAAGCAGATCGAGGCGCGCAGCCACAACCAGGAGATCAAGACTGCAATCAATCCCGGCGAAGGCGCGTTCTACGGGCCCAAGTTCGAATACGTGCTGCGCGACGCCATTGGCCGCGACTGGCAGTGCGGCACCACTCAGGTCGACTTCAACCTGCCGGATCGCTTCGGTGCCTTCTATATCGCCGCCGACGGCTCGAAGAAGACGCCGGTGATGATCCACCGCGCCATTTGCGGCTCGATGGAGCGCTTCCTCGGGGTCGTGCTCGAGCACTATGCCGGGCACCTGCCGCTGTGGCTCGCGCCGAAGCAGGCGGTCGTCGCCACCATCACCTCCGACGCCAACGATTACGCGCTCGAAACGACCGCACTGGCGCGCAAAGTGAGCCTGCGCGTCGACAGCGACGTGCGCAACGAGAAGATCAATTACAAGGTGCGCGAGCACTCGCTCGCGAAGGTCCCGGTCCTGCTTGTCGTCGGCAAGAAGGAAGCGGCCGAGCGCACCGTGTCGGTGCGACGCCTCGGCCAGGAGAAGCAGGAAGTCATGGCGCTCGACATGGCGCTCAAGGCGCTTACCGCCGAAGCAACGCCGCCCGATGTCAGACGCGCTACTTCAGGCTGACGATATAGGCTGCGATATCGGCCGCCTCGGTGCGCGACAGGCTCATGTCTGGCATCTTCGGATGCGGGTGCATGAGGAAGAACGCCACCATCGGCGCGTCGATGTGCGGCCGCTGGGCGATCTCCGAAAACGGCGGCGCCTGCGTGGTGCCGCTTTGTTGCTGGCTCGAGATGATGTGGCAGGTCGCGCACCAGCGTTCGGCCAGGCGTTTGCCGTTGGCCGCGTCGGCGGCTAGGGCGCCTGCCGGCAACGCGGCAACGGCAAACGAAAACAGCGCGGCGATCAATCGTTTCATGAAGGACTCTCGGAAGGCGTGGCGTCGGGCAATCATATACGCCCGCGCGGCGCGCGTCCCAAGCCCCTCCCCGTCCTTGGGAAAACTATCGAACCGCGGCTGCGCGAACCGCCGGGACGACTTCGTCAGCAGCGCGGTGCTCAAGTGCCCCCAGGAAACGCTCTGCCCAATGCGACAGATCGTTCGCCGCCAAAGCCTTGAAGTTCGCCTCGTGGCGCTCGCGCCGCTCGGCAAGCGACATCGACAGCGCGCGGTTGATCGCATTGCCGACGCCTTCTGGATCGTAGGGATTGACCAGCAGCGCCGCCGCGCATTCATTTGCCGCGCCGGCAAATCGCGAGAGAACGAGCACGCCCGGGTCGACGGGGTCCTGCGCGGCAACATACTCCTTGCCGACGAGGTTCATACCGTCGCGCAGCGGTGTTACCAGCGCCGCGCGCGCGGCGCGATAGAGTCCGGTCAGCGCCGTGCGGCTATGCGCCTTGTTGATGTAGCGCAACGGCGTCCACGAGGCTTCGCCATAGGCGCCGTTGATGCGGCCGACCGCCTCGCCAACCTTGCGGCTGATGTCGGCATACTCCGGAATGCCGGTGCGGCTGCGCGGCGTAATCTGGAGATACGTCACCTTGCCGCGCCAATCCGGGAAATTGCCTAGGAAGCGCTCGAACGCATCCATGCGTTCGGGAATGCCCTTGGTATAGTCGAGGCGGTCGACGCCAATGATCATGCCGCGGCCCGAAAGGCTGTCGAGCACCTCGCGCACGAAGCCGGATTCGATCGCGCGGCGCGCAAGGCGCGACAGCACTTCGGTTTCGACACCGACCGGGAATTTGCCGACCTTCACCGAACGGTCGCCAAAGGCAAAGCTGTCGGTGCCGGTTCGCTTCAGGCCAACTTCGTTGGCGAGATAGCGTGAAAAATTGATGGCATCGGTGTCGGTCTGGAATCCGACGAGATCGTAATGGCCGAGCGCCGGGATGAGCTGCTCGTGGTTTGGCAGCGCGGTGAGGATTTCCGGCGGCGGGCACGGAATGTGGATGAAGAATCCGATGCGATTCTTGTGCCCGCGCTCGCGCAACGCACGGGCAAACGGGATTAGATGATAGTCATGGACCCAGATGATGTCGTCAGGCCGCAGCTGTTTCTCGAGGTGACGGGCGAAGTATTCGTTGACGCGAAAATAGCCGCCGAGATCGCGCCGCGTGAATTCTGCAAGATCGAGCCGGTAGTGCAGAATCGGCCACAGCACCCGGTTGGCGAAGCCGTTGTAGAATTCGTCGTAGTCGTCGTTACGCAGGTCGACGGTCATGTAGCTCGTATTGTCCTGCTCGACTAATTTGGCGGGGCCAGGCTGCTCGCCGACGCGGCCGCTCCAGCCGAACCACAGCCCACCGCGGCGCTTCAGCGCGGCGCGAATCGCGACTTCAAGGCCGCCGGCACGGACATTGCCGTCAGGAAGCCCGACGCGGTTCGAAACGACCACGAGACGCGAGCCACCGGTTTTTCCCGGCTCCATTGCAAATTGCTTTGGGTTCGGCCCAAACTTTCCCTCGGAGAAATAGCCGTCGCCACTTTCCAGCGCGTTGATCAGCATCGTGCACTCCTCGCGGCACGTCACATGCAAGCGCCTGTTCGGAAGTTTTGTTGCGCGGGCATGCCGGTATCCGCGTAACAGATAACGCGGAACACGCCGTGAAGTTCAATTTTGGTTACGAATTAAGACCCTACGCGATCAGCGCGATAGGCGACTCAATGCGTCACGAACCTGTTCGGGCGTCGCAAAGATACCGGCAAGCCTCGCGAACTTGCGACCGACCGAATAGCCTTTGCCGGCGAGCGCGGGCATTGCCGCGAACACGGTCTCATCGGTCGCGTCGTCGCCGATGAATACCGGCATGCGGCCAGCAAACGGTTGTCGTTGCATCAAGTGGCGCACCGCGTCGCCCTTGCTGATGCCGCTGCGCTTGACCTCGAACATGGCCTTGCCCCGCAGCACCTCGAGTGCTTCGCCGGTAAACCGGTCCCGAACGCTCGTCACCAGCGCGTGCAGTCGTGGCTCCTGATCCGGCGCCTGGCGGTAATGGAGTGCGACCGAATAGCCCTTGTCCTCGACGAGCACACCGCTACCCGGCGTTGCCGCCTGCGTAAGTTCGCGCCGCAGGGTCTCCGGCAGCGGTTCGACCGCAAGCGTCACTTTGCCGCCGGGCAGGCGCAGTTCCGCCCCGTGACCGCCGACCGTCGGCAGCTTCAGCGGCGAGAACAATTTGTCGATATCGCGGATCGGCCGCCCGGTGACAAGCGCTATCGCACCGCCGGTACGATCGAGCAGCACGTCGAGCGAGTGGCACAGCGCATCCGGCACATGCACCTCAAAGGGTGACGGGCCGAGGTCGATAAGCGTGCCGTCGACGTCGAGCAGCAGCGCGGTCGTTTTGAGGTCGAGAGAAGCGAAATCCTCGATGGCTTTTTGGCCGTCCGACGCCGCCATCAGCGCGCCAACACTTCGACGTCGCCGTCGACGCCGGTCACCACCTTGAACTCGCGTTCGAACACCTTGCCCTCGTTGCGGGCGATGGCACGATATTCGCCTTCGGCAAGGATGACGCGCGGGAAAGCGCCGATCGATTCCTTGATAACGTCGCCGCCGGGCGTGAGCACCGACCAGGCGGTGTTGGCAAGCGCCTCCCCACCCTTTTCCGCCACCAGCTTGAGCGTGATCGCAGCGGCGCGATGCGTCACCGTCACGTCGGTGAGCTTGCCGGCCTGCACGCGGATGTCCGAACGCACGACGGCATTGGCGTCACCGTAGTTGGAGACGATGTAATAAGTGCCCTCCGGCACCACGACAACGCTGCTGGTCGCCACGTGATCGGCGATCGGCCGCCGGTCACCCGGCTCGAACTGGCTACCCTTGAATACCGTGAAGGAGATCTGGCCCTGCGGGATCAGCGCATCGCCGACTCGGCCTTCGATGCGCAGGCCGCCGGCCGGGAGGTCGAACTGCTCGCGTACGGTCGGCCCTGTCAGCGTCACCGGCTTGACCGCGTTCGCTAGCCCGAAGCCGACATGCACGACGTAGCTGCCGGCCGGCAACACGAGAGTCGGCGCCGCCGACTTTTCTTCCTTGACCAGCGGATAATTGCCGTGCGCGTCGGCTTTGGTGCCGTAGACGCGCCAGGTGAGGCCACCGTCAATCGGCGGCGCGTCGGAGCCGAAGCGTGCCGAAAGCACAAGCGCCACCTGACCGGCCGGCACCATTGGCGCGGCCTGCGGCGCCGCGGGATGTGACGTCGCCGGCCATTGCGAGCCGCCGCCCGGACCGAAGACTTCACCGCGTGTCACCGGCGACGGTGAAATCAATCCCGTCGTCGGCGTGTTGGAAAAGAGGAGGCTCGGACCGGTCGGCTGCTGCGCAGACGCACCCGGCGCGGTCACCGCAAGGATGAGCGCGATGCCCGGCCAAAGCCGGCCGCGGCACGCGGCAGTTCCAGCGAGGACGCGCATGGCCAGCCTTTTCCGACCAAATCGGGGCGATTTCAAGCCGTTAGCGCGGTTTGTCACTGTTTCGTCGCTATGCTAGTCGCAAATGCCGTTAATTTGAGGACGAAATGCCTGACGCATTGGAGTTGCTGAAGACCCGCCGGTCGGTAAAGCCGATCGAATTGAGCGGGCCGGGGCCCTCGCCTGCCGAACTCGATACCCTGCTGACCATTGCCGCGCGCGTGCCCGATCACGGCAAGCTCGCGCCGTGGCGCTTCGTCGTGTTCGAGGGCGATGCGCGACTGACCGCTGGCGAGAGGATCGCTGCAGTCTTCCGCGAGCAGCGCGCCGATGCGACGACGGAGCAGATCGAGTTCGAGCGCAAGCGGCTGGCGCGCGCGCCGCTCGTTGTTGCGGTTGTCAGCCGCGCCGGCCCTCATGGGAAGATTCCGGAATGGGAGCAACTGCTCTCCGCGGGTGCCGCGGCGATGAACCTCGTGCTTGCCGCCCACGCGATGGGCTATGCCGCGAGCTGGATCACCGAATGGTATTCCTATGAGCGCCGGGTGCTCGACGCCTTGGGGCTTGGCCCGAACGAACGTATTGCGGGTTTCGTGCACATCGGCCGGCCGACCAAGCCGCCCGAAGATCGCGAGCGCCCGAAGCTCGCCGATATCGTCACTCGCTTTTGATGTTCTACGAGCCGGACAAGCGCGATACGCGCATCCTGCGGCACGACCCGTTCAAGGCCATCGTTGCGCCCCGCCCGATCGGCTGGGTCACGTCGATGAGCGCGAAGGGTGAGATCAACCTCGCGCCCTATTCCTACTTCAACGGCATCAACAGCAAGCCGAACCTGGTGATGTTCGCCAGCGAAGGCCTGAAGGACTCGGTGAGCTTCATCGCCGAGACCGGCGAATTCGTTTGCAACCTCGCGACCTGGGATCTGCGCCAGCAGATGAATGCGACCTCGGCGCCGCTCAAGCGCGGGGTCAACGAGATGCGGCGTGCGGGGCTCAAACCCGCGCCGTGCCGGCTGGTGAAGCCGCCGCGCGTTGCCGCATCGCCCTGCGCGCTTGAATGCAAGCTTCTCAAGATTATCCCGGTTGACGACGTCGCGGGCCAGACGGTCGATTGCCACGTTGTGCTCGGCCACGTGGTCGGCGTCCATATCGACGATCGCTTCATCGTCGATGGTCTTCTGGACACGGCCGCCATAAAGCCGATCGCCCGTTGCGGCTACGACCAATATGCGGTGGTCGAGGCGGTCTTCTCGATGACGCGGCCGACCGCTTGATCGGCGTGTTCCCGTGGCGCTTAACTCTAACGTAATGACCAAGGCGCACTTTCCTGTCGTCACGGTTTGGTCACAAGACTCCGCCACCAATCTTCACCATACCGCCGTGAAGCGCTTGCCGAGTGCATGGCCCGACTCGATCATCGGGACTGGGGAGATATCGTTTGGTATTTGAGGGACTTTTCGCGCGGGGGCGCAACGGCAACGGCGATCGCTCAGCCGAAGCCAGCACGCACGCGAAGCCGGCGACTGGCCGCCCCAGCATCGGGCTCGCGCTCGGCGGCGGCGCGGCGCGCGGCTTTGCCCATATCGGCGTGATGCGCACGCTCGCCGCGCACAACATCGTTCCGGACGTCATAGTCGGCACATCGATCGGCGCGGTCGTTGGCGGCTGTTATGCTGCCCAGCAGCTTGACGCACTTGAAACCTGGGCGCGCTCGCTCACCGTGCGCAGCGTCATCGGGCATCTCGACATCAACCTGACAGGTTCCGGCCTCATTCGTGGCAACCACCTCGCGCGCCAGCTCGAAACCGCCCTCCCCGATATCCGCATCGACGATCTGCCGCTGCGCTTTGCCGCAATCGCCACCGAATTCAACACCGGCCATGAGATCTGGCTGACACGCGGGCGCCTGACCGACGCCCTGCGCGCCTCCTACGCGCTCCCCGGCATCTTCCCGCCGGTGCTGATCGGAGAGCGCTGGCTGGTCGACGGCGCGCTGGTCAATCCGGTGCCGGTGTCGGCCGCACGCGCGTTTGGTGCGCGCGTCGTGATCGCCGTCAATCTGAACTCCGACCTGTTCGGCCGCGGCACCATTATCGCAAGCCACGGCTCCGACGACGCCGACGACGCAGCGGCGGAGGAAGCTTCCCATAGCAATGGCGGCCTGCTTGCGATGCTCAGCGGCGAACGCTTCTTGCGCCGTCAGTTCCTCGGCCGCCGCGGCAGCCCGAGCATTCCGACGGTGATGATCGAAGCCTTCAATGTCATGCAGGATCGCATTACGCGCGCGCGGCTCGCCGGCGATCCGGCCGACGTCATGGTCAATCCGAAGCTTGGCAGCGTCGGTTGGTTTGATTTTCATCGCGCCGAGGAAGCGATCGCGATCGGCGCCGAGGCGACCGAAAAAGCGCTCGAAGGCGTCAACGAAGCGATCGCGGCGCTGTCGCACGCGCACGGACCAAACGGTACGATGCGCTAAATTTTCAGATCACGGATTTTGATCTTGCACGCAAACGATTGCGAGGAATTTGGTTGCTCGCCCGTGCAATCAATCGAGAAAACTGCTTGTGACGCCCTCGCCGTGCATAGCGCCGGCGCCATCGTCAACATTGTCGTCGGGTTCGTGCTGTAGGCGATCGTGTTCGCGGCGCACTGGGAAAACCTGACACGCTGACATGACCGTGCACGCGAAGATCCGCGGCCAATGCCGGTCATACCAGCACTTCCGCAATGACGCGGAATTCATTGAAGCCGCATTTGGCGGGCTGACGAGCCTGAACTCAGGCTACGGCTCGGTTCGTTCCGACGATGGCATTTGCCTGCGCCACGACCGCTATATGAGCGCGCAGTCAGCCTGCGGCGATTTCTCGCCGCAACCGCCTGCTGTTGAAGCCACTCAAGCTGAGCGGATGTAATCCCGCATCGCCTCGGACTCCTGCTCGATCTCGCCGACGCGGTGCTTGACCACGTCGCCGATCGAAATGAGCCCGGTCAGCTTGCCGCCGTGGACCACCGGCATGTGACGGAATTTCCCGGCCGTCATACGCTCCATGATCGACGCGCAGCTGTCGTCTTCGCCGCAAGTCTCGACCTCGCGCGTCATAATCTGCCCGACCGGAAGCTCGAGCGCTTCCGCGCCCTGCTCGGACAAAGCGCGCACAATGTCGCGCTCGGAGAGAATGCCGGCGAGACGACCTCCCGCACCACGAACGACCAGCGCACCGATACGATGCTTGGCCAGAGCTTTCGCCGCCGCTGCAAGCGTAGCCGTCGGCTCGATGCCGACAATATCGCCGCCCAAGGTCTTCTTGGCGGCCAGAATCGTTTTGACGTTCATGGCAGCCTCCCTAGCGCCCCGTGCACGCAGGGAACCCGCGTGTCCGAGCACAACTGAACGGTCCTCCTCGGCCACGGTTCCGTCAATACGCAATCACGCAAAACAGATCGCACAGCTATGCATCGGTTAATGCCGCGTTGCAGCAGAATCGTCGGCGGGCACCTCGTGAACAGGCGGATCGAACCAAGAGAACAGTAGTAACCCGGCGACGAAGCCACCGATATGCGCCTGCCACGCGACCACTTCGTTGTCGCCCGTGAGCGGCGTCGACCACAGACCGAACACAAAATTCAAACCGAACCACACGACGAGAAATGTGATCACCGGCGGTTCGCGCAGCATGCGCGACAGCGGCAACGCCAACACGTGGTAGTCCGCTTCGCGATGACGGCGGAAGCTGAGCGGCCCGCCGCGCTGCAGTGCAAAGCGCATCGCCGCCGCCATCGTGCCGGAAATCGCGGCTGACGCGCCGATCACCGGCGCGTTCTGTCCGCCATAGGCGAACAGATGCGCGATGGCACCGGCTGCCGCCGTCACGCAGAAGAAAATAATGAAACGCGCAGTACCGAAGCGCCGCGCCACCGCTGAGCCGAAGGCCAGAAACCAGATTGCGTTGACGCCAAGATGCGTCCAACTCGCATGCAGGAAGGCGTAGGTGACAAAGCTCCACACCTGCGCCGGGAGTCCGCCAAGCAGTCCGCCGCCCAGCAATAGACCCGAGCTGTAGCGCGCAGGATCGAACACGAAGAGCAAAAGCAGTTCATTGTCCTGCGCCGAGCTCAGAACAAAACTGCGCAACGCATGGATCAGCGCCATGGTGGCCAGCATGGTCACAATGATGGGCGGCACATTGAAGAGAGGTTCGCGGTGCGGGGCTTGGTCGGTCATCGGCGGGCGGCTCAGTAAGGCCGCTAACGGGCTCATCTGCAAGCCATCCGGGCAAAAGAAAAAAAGGAGGGCTTCCGCCCTCCCTCGAGCCGCGCTCTGCGGGGTCGTCAGCACTTTGCAGTGCTGGTCACGTCCCTATCGCCTCCCCGTGGCTCAAAACAGTTGTGCGCCTGGAGGTAATTGAGGCGCCGGTGTGGATCGCCGCGACCATAGCAGGCGCGCGCGCCGTGCAAATTCGATTGTCGTTTTAAGCCTAATTCCCGGGGGCGCGGCCGCATATCGGTTAACGGCACGCGCCCTGCTCCGTCTCGTGCGTCGCGATGCACAGGCCGGTCCCAATGTCCCGATCGGGGACATGCGGACACCTCAAGCGTCTCGCGGCGGCACAGAGGTGGCGCATGAAACATTCTTCGACGCGGGCACTCTACGAATACTGGAATAAAAAGCGCGGCGTGCGGCCCGCGCCCGATCGCAGCGAGATCGAGCCAAGCGAAATCCGCTTCGTGCTTGGCGACACGTTCATGCTGGCTGCCGACTTCGTCGACCAGCTTCGCTATCGTCTGGCGGGCACGCGATTGTGTGCGCTGTTCTGCCGGGAGCTCAAGGGTGAAATTTTTTCGGACGCATTCGGCGACCCCAGCCGCGAAGCGATCGAGAAGCTGCTCGGGATCGTTAACGAGGAAAAGGTCGCCATCGTCGCCGGCGTCACCGCGCGCACGCAGGAGGGTCAGAGCGCCGAACTTGAAATGCTGCTTTTGCCGCTCGCCCACACCGGCCATGCTCGCATCCGTGCGCTCGGCATTATGGCGCCGACCGCGCCACCCTATTGGCTTGGGGCGCAAGCGGTCACCTCGCTTGAACTGGTCACGCTGCGGCACATCGCGCCCGACGTGAAAGGCCGTTCGGCGCCGAAGTTCGGCCGCCTCGCTGACGGTAGCCGGCTGCGTCACGGCTTTACTGTCTATAGCGGTGGTCTCGAAACGCCGACCGGCGAGCGCACAGGCTAACGCAGCGTTAACGATAGCAACCTAGGCTCGCAAACAGCGGATCAGACCGCCGTTTATTGCGGGCGACGAATGGCATTGCCGTTGACCAAACCGAAAATCCTGCCGCTTGCAGACGAGCGGCGGCGCTTTCAACGCGTCAAGGTCAGCCTGCTGGGCCGCTATATGCTGTCCGATCGACGCGAATTCCCCTGCCAGGTGGTCAACATGTCGCCGGGCGGCATGGCGCTGGTGGCTCCGGTCGTCGGCACACCTGGTGAACGTGTCATCGCTTACGTGGATCATCTCGGCCGGCTCGAGGGCAAGATCGCCCGCCTCATCGACAACGGCTTTGCTATGACCATCGCGGCCAGCCCGCGCAAGCTTGACAAGCTCGCGGCGCAGCTGACCTGGCTCGCCAATCGCCACATCCTCAACCTGCCGGAAGACCGCCGCCACGGCCGCTTTACGCCGCGCAATCCGATGGCGCGCCTCGTCCTGCCAAACGGCAACAACGTCGCCTGCCGTGTAATTGACCTGTCGCAGTCGGGCGCCGCGGTCGCCATCGGCACCGATCAGCGGCCGGCGGTCGGCGTCATGGTCACGATCGGCAAGACGCAGGGGCGGGTTGTTCGTCACATCGACGACGGCTTCGCCATTGAATTCACGCGCCTCCAGCACCCAGATTTCCTCGAAGAAAGCGTCACCGGGGAATAGGCTCACCACCCGCTCAACGCGATGCGTAAAATTCGAAGCATCGCGAACTCGTTTCCAGCTCTCCCAAGCCTGATTTTCCCGCGGTAGCCGGCGCCGCCGCACGGTAAACGCCGCGCGCGCGGGCGCTCGTTTCGCCGCGCCTGACAGGCGTTTGGCGGTTAATCGTTAAAATTTGAATCAAGCTGTAATCGCTAAGATTCTAATCGAATTCAATTCAAGGTTTTACTGTATTCATCTCTATCTTTATTTGGCTTCTACTTAAAACGACTTGCTCGACTTAGCCGCGATGCAAAAGCTTTTTGCGAATAGTGGCCCCAACAAGACGGGAAGGGGTCACCGATGTGGCGTAACAAAATTTGGAGCGGCGTCATTGCCTACACGGCATTCGCCGCCTCCGCCGGAGTGACAAGTGCCGGCGAGCGCTTCACTTACGTTTCCATTTCGCGCGAACCGGTCGTGTTCGAGACCGTGGGCGCGCCGGCAAAGGCGCCGATCGGCTGGGTCGAGTTCTGCGTCGAATACAAGCCGGAGTGCGATACCAAGCCCTCCGCGCCGCGCGACGTCGTGCTGACGCCGAAGGCCTGGGCCGATCTGGTCAAGGTCAATAACTGGGTCAATGAGACGATCAAACCGATGACCGACATGGATCATTGGGGCGTGGTCGAACGCTGGAATTATCCCGACGACGGCTATGGCGATTGCGAAGATTACGTGCTGCTCAAGCGGCGCATGCTGATCAAGGCTGGCTGGCCGCGCGAAGCGCTACTCATCACTGTCGTGCGCGACAAGAAAGACGACGGCCACGCCGTCCTCACGGTGAAGACCGATCGCGGCGAATTCGTGCTCGACAACCAGGAAGACCAGATCCTGCCGTGGAACAGGACCGGCTACCGCTTCGTGAAGCGGCAGTCGCAGTCCGATCCCAACGTCTGGGTGAGCCTGGGCGCCCCGCGCAGCGCACCGCCTATCGTTTCGGCTCGCTAACGCAACAGCAAAAGAGGAAATCGCGCTCCCGGTCACGTCCCCACCCCTCCCCGTCCCCAGACCGGGTTCGCGAGCGGCCGGCCCTCCCCCAAGGGCCGGCCGCACCCATTTTGGGCCCCGAAATAGCCCTTGATCCCCGGAAATAGCCGCGGAACGCCCGAAAATTGGCGTGCCGGATATTTGATGTAAATCAAAGATTTATATGGTTAATATTGTCATAAAATGCTAACAGGAGATTATCAGTTGGTTCCAGGGGCGTGCGATGCTGACCAATATTGCTCTATCGGCTGCCGCGCGGACTAAGCTGCGCAACCTCGTCAAAATTCTCGGAGCGCTTTGCGTTGCGCTGATCATGACGGTCGCGGGCTCCGCGACGTCGGCGCAAGCGCAGTACTACCACGGCCGTTACGGCTTTCACGGCCGCTACTACGGCGGCGGCCACTACTACGGCGGTTACCGCGGGCGCTACCTCGGCGGCTATTACAGCGGTTACCGCGGCCGCTACTACGGCGGAGGCTATTACGGTCGTCGCGATGGCTACTATGGCGGCGGTTACTACGGTCGTCGCTATGGCTATTACGGCGGGGGCTACGGATACGGACGCCGTTACGGCTACTACGGTGGTTACGGCCCGCGCTATTACGGCGGCTACAGACCACGTTACTATGGCGGTTACTACGGCGGCTACTACCGTCCCAGCTATTACAGCTACTACGGCCCGCGCTACTACGGCGGCTATAGCGGTTACTACGGTCCCGCCTATTACGGCTACGGTCCGTCCTACTACGGCGACGCCTATCAGGTTGCCGACTACTATTACAGCCCGCCGTCGGTCTACGACTACGGTCCCGGCGATCCCGGCGGCTACTGCGCGGAGCGGTTCGCGACATGGAATCCCTACAACGGGACCTATGTCGGGTACGACGGGTTCCTGCACTCCTGTCCGTAAGTTGTCGTATCGATCGGAGGGACCGCCGCGAAGGCGGTCTCTCTCTTTTGGCAGGCGAGTTCATTCGTCCGCGCGATTGTCACTAATCGCACTCCTTAGAAAAAATCTGCTGACCAGGTCGGCGGCTGATCAAACGATCCGCTTCAGGCCCTTGGCGTAGCGTTTCCAGCGCTTGACGTAGACGTCGGCGCCGCCGCGGATCATCTCCGCGGCTTTCTCGTCGAGCGTGCGGATGACGCGCGCCGGCGCGCCGACGATCAACGAGTTGTCCGGGAAGCTCTTGCCTTCGGTAACGACGGAGCCGGCGCCGACCAGCGAGTTGACACCGATCTTGGCGCCATTGAGCACGATCGCGCCCATGCCGACCAGGCTGTTATCCCCGACTGTGCAGCCGTGCAGGATGACGTTGTGGCCGATCACGCATTCGCGGCCGATCGTCAGCGGGAAGCCCGGATCGGTGTGTAGCGTGCAATTATCCTGGATCTGCGAGCGCTCGCCGAGCTCGATCCACTCGTTGTCGCCGCGAAGGACCGCGCCATACCAGACGCTCGCCTCAGCCTTGAGCCGCACGCGGCCGATTACTACGGCGCTGTCGGCGATGTAGTATTGTCCCTCACCCGGAAATTCCGGCGCCTGGCCTTCGAATTTGTAGATCGGCATTCCCCGCTCCTTGGGGGCGAACTTGCACGAACGGCGGCGGCGAGAAAAGGTTCTAGACGAGCAGCCCGCAGGCTTCGAGACTCATTACCACGGCGAGCCCCGACATTAGACTCCAGAAGCCAGCGATCAGCGTCGCCAGAAACACGAACTCGAAGCGGCGGCCTTCCTGGCGGCGGGCAAGCAGCGTGTTGCGCATGATGAGGAACGGCGCGGAGAACATCAGCAGCGGCACGGCGGCGACTGCCGAGGCGCTTGGACCATCCATCAGCAGGCCGAAGGTCGGCAGGCGGTCCGTGGCGAGCCGGTAGGCCGATGAGCAGAGGCCCGCAACGGCAAAACCAAGCGCGAGCGCAATCAACATTTGCAGGGATTCCGGCGTCATTTCGGCCTCAACGCAATACCGAAGGCCTTTGTGGCAAAGCCCCTTTGCGGGGGCCAGCACATCCTTAACAGAAGGTTAACGCCGCGATCCGGCCGGTGCCGGGGTGCGTGGCATAATCGCAGTTGATTCGAATTGGGGAGAGACGGTGACTTACGTCGCGCATCAGCGCCGAACCCATCGCCGGCGAGCCGCCGGGCACAACCCGCTTGCCGCCCCGCTCCTGGCATTCGCCGGCGCGGTGCTATTCGCTGCGCTCTACGTGACCTACGTGCTGTGGCCGCGCTGGCCGCAGGCGCAAGTTGCGCTCAACGTGCCGTCACTGCCGATCGTCGTGTCAGGCGTCACCTTCAACATCGAGCCGGCCGCGATCCGCGAAGCGATCGAGCGCCGTCCCGGCGCACAGGACCGCGTCGACCTCTCCTATTTGTGGCCGTCGCTGGTGCCCCCCGATCCGTCGGTGAAGCCGACGGTCGGCAATCCGGTCAATCCAAACGAGCGTCTGTTCGTGACGATCACCACGGGCGACGCGACGCTGCCTCTGATGCAGCGTGTGCAGGAGATCTATCCGCGCTATCTCGTGGCAGAGCCGGTCGCAGGACCTGACGGACTGACGTTGCGCGGCTTTCGCGACGGCACGCCCTATCAGAGCGAGGAACTGGTGTTCGAGCAGGCGCAGCCCGAGCATTTCCTCGCGCGCTGCTCGGAGAAAGGCGTGACCAATTCAGGCGTCTGTCTGCTGGAGCGGCGCATCGGCAACGCCGACATCACCTTCCGCTTCCCGCGCGATTGGCTCAACAACTGGAAAAGCGTCGCCGCCGGCATCGACAAGTTGATCGCGCGGTTACACCCCGGCTGATCCGTCGACCAGATCGACGTCGAGGATCGGCAGCTCGAGGATGTAGGAGCGGCGACCCTTCTCGTTCTCGACGAACAGCACGCCAATGAATTCTTCGCCGAGATAGAGTTCGAGCGAATCCATCTTCTTCGGCCGCACCACGACGCGCAAATTGTCGTTGTCGAACTTGCGCCGCAGATAGGCATTGAGCGCCGGCACCGGCTGGATGCTCGGGTCCTGGCCGAGCATGATCACCATGCGGAAATTATAGGAGCGCTCGCCCTCGTCCTCGTCCGCCGTCAGCTCGCCCGCATCCTCCTCGCCGATGAAGATTTCTGCGGCGTCGCCAGCCTTCGGCACCACGCGGATGTTCGGATTGCCGAACAGTTTCTTGAGATAGGCGTCGAGCTGCTTGACTTCCGTGACGTTCACCGGGTCGCTCCCTATTGTGTTGCGCCTGGTTGCCCGATTGAAGGGCCTGGCGCAAGCGCATCAACCATCCAGCATGATGCCGTAGAGCATCTGGTCCATGGCGCGCGACGGCTCGGGGCAACCGGCTTCGCCCACCACCTTCGCTGGCACCCCGGCGACCGTGACATTGTTCGGCACCGACTTGATGACAACGGAGCCCGCGGCGATACGCGCGCAATGGCCGACCTCGATATTGCCGAGAATCTTGGCGCCAGCGCCGATCATGACGCCGCGCCGGATTTTCGGATGGCGATCCTCGTGCTCCTTGCCGGTACCGCCGAGCGTGACATCGTGCAGGATCGAGACGTCGTCGTCGATCGACGCCGTCTCACCGACGACGAGGCCGGTCGCATGGTCGAGGAAGATACCGCGACCGATCTTCGCCGCCGGATTGATGTCGCACTGGAAGACGCTCGACGAACGGCTCTGCAAATAGAGCGCAAAGTCCTTGCGGCCCTTGCGATGCAGCCAATGCGCTAGGCGATGCGTCTGAATGGCGTGGAAGCCCTTGTAGTAGAGCACGGGCTCGATGAAGCGCTGTGTCGCTGGGTCGCGGTCGACGGTCGCGACGATGTCGGCGCGGAACGCTTCGCCGATCGCCGGCTCCTCCTCGAGCGCATCGTTATAGGCCTGGCGGATGAGATCGCCAGAGATGTCCGCGTTGCCGAGTCGCTCGCTGACGCGGTGCACGACCGCGGCTTCGAGCGTCGCGTGATGCAGGACGTTTTCGTAGATGAAGGTTGCGAGTTCGGGCTCACGGCGCGTGACGTCCTCCGCCTCGCTGCGGATACGCGTCCAGACCGGATCGACCTTATCGAGGCCTTTTGCAGGCCGTGTCTGATATTGGGCCATCGGCTAATTCTCCAGGCGCCCTCTCGAACGCCAAATCCCTCAGTTGATATTTAGCACAGAACGCCCGCTGTCACGAGTAGAGGCAATGCAGGCCGCGCATGGCTCTTAAGTTATGGACGCTCGTTAAGGAATTCGAGCACCCCAGCTTTATAGACCTTGTCGCCGACGGCCAGCATGTGATCGCGGCCCGGAATATCGAGCGCGCGGGCGCCGGGAATGAGCGCGGCCAGCGCCGCGGCAGAGCCCGCGACATCGTCCTTGGTGCCGACGGCGACCAGAATCGGCGCTTTGATCGCCGCGACCTGCTCCCGGCTGAGCGTCTGCCGTGGCCGCCGCATGCAGGCGGCGAGTGCCCGGCGGTCGGAATTCGTCTGCTCGGCGAAGATGCGAAAGGCGCGGCCGGTCGGATCGGTGACATCGTCGAGCGACGGCGCGAGCAGCGCATCCGCGATGATATTCGCCATTGTATCGCCGTGGCCTTCGATGAGGCGAATGCCGAGCCCGCCGATGATGGCCGAACGCACGCGCTCGGGGTGAAGGATGGCAAGAAATGCCGTGATGCGCGCGCCCATGGAATAGCCCATGACGTCGACGCGCGGGATCGACAGGTGATCGAGCAGCGCGCGCACATCGCCTGCCACTAGCGGCATCGCATAGTCGTCGGTGTCATAGAGTTTCGTCGAAGCGCCGTGGCCGCGATTGTCGAGCGCGACCACGCGGCGCCCGGCGCGCGTCAGAGTCGTGAGCCAGGACGGACCGACCCAGTTGATCTCCTTATTCGAGGCGAAGCCGTGCACCAGCACTATCGGGTCGCCCTGCCCCTCGTCGAGATACGCGATTTCGACGTTTCCATGTCTGAACGCCGGCATGCGCGGCCTTTTACCCGCACGCGGTCAGCGCCGCAAATCGGTTGAGCCGCCGGCGCTTGCGCCATTGCAGGACGCGCCAGGTCGTGCGTTCGGTCGCGCTCTTGAGCGTTGAGACAAAGCCGAACAGCGTGAGCAGCGCGCCGAAGACCCACAGTCCGAGGTCGAGCGCGGCGCCGGTGAGGACGATCGCGGCGCGGCCGGCGACCTTGAGGATCGCGCGCATCTTGCCGCCTTCCTTCTCCGCGAGCTTGGCAACCCGCGACATTTCCCGCGGGCTTTCCGCGATCTGCAAGCCGTCAAGCGCCGCCTGCGTGCCGGCCTTGGCCTCGACGCGGCCGACGTCTCGCGCGAGATGCACGAGGCCGCCGGCGCGCTCGACCTTCACCGCGTCGCGTGCGGCACGCACGGCCAATGCCGGCTGCGACAGCGAGAAACCGGCCACCGCGCCCTTGAGATTGTCCCAGTCGACTACGCCGCGCAGCACTCGGCCGACAGTCGCCGTCAGGTCGGCGGAGAGCCGTCCGGTCTTGCGCGCCGCTTTGGCGAGCGACAGCCCGACGCGCGCCGGCGCTTCGGCGCCGAGCGTCGCGTAGGTCCCCGCCGTGACCGCAAGACCGACCGCGGCAAGCCCGAGCACCAATGGGTCCGCCTGTCGACCCATCGCCAGCCGCGAACCCTCGCGAACCACGTCGCGGATATCGCCGAATACGAACAGGTCGCCGACCGCCATACCGACAAGGCTCGGCATGTCGCTCGGCTCACCCTCGACCAGACCGTAGGCAAAACTCTGCGCCGCATGTGTCGCCGATTGCGCGTCCGCGACCGCGACATTGACCTTCTCGGTCAGCGCGGGGTCGAGTGCGACATGGCGGTCGGCGGCAAGGTCGACGAAGCTCTTGGCGAGGTCGGCATCCTTGTTGGCGAGCGCAGCATTGATCTCTTGCTCGGCGACCGTGACGCTGAATTTCTCGTCGAGCGCGCGCTCGGCGATCTGCGCCGGGTCGTCTTCGCTCGCGAGCGCCGATTGCGCGTCGATGCCGCGCGGCACGACATAAGCCGCTGCGGCTGCCAGCAAGGCAGCCAGCAGCAGGACTGGTCCGATGCTCGGACAGCGCACGATCATCTCTTTTCGCATCTCTGACGGCGCGAAACGGCGTGCGACGCGCATGCTATTGCTTCGGTCAAGACTGCGGCGGTACAACGGCTTGGGGATAACCCGAACGTCCAGGTTTTCACGAGCGTTCCTACGCGATTCGGCAAACGGTTACCGAAGCCTGACAGCTAGGCATCGCGTTCGCGCCTCGCTATGGTGCGCCCGCAAACGACGAGGGTTCCAATGGCCGAGCACGTTATTCCGCATTTTCACAATGATCTGGGCGTGCCGGTGATCGAGATCGGCGCCAGGGAATTCATGTGCGTCGGCGCGACCCCGCCTTACGACCATCCGCATGTGTTCATCGACATGGGCGACGAGAACGAGGCGATCTGCCCGTATTGCTCGACGCTGTACCGCTTCAATGCCAAGCTCGATCCGCACGCCGCCAAACCGCCGGAATGCGCGCTGCCGGCGACCGCTACCGCCTGATTTTTCGCCGTGGCTGCCCGTGACGTCATCGTCGCCGGCGCCGGCATTGCCGGACTGACCACCGCCATTGCGCTCGCGCGCGCCGGCATGCGCGCGACCATCCTCGAGCAGGCGCCGAAACTTGAAGAGACCGGCGCCGGAATCCAGCTCTCGCCCAACGCCACCAATGTGCTGATCACGCTCGGCCTCGGCGAGCGCCTGCGCCCCCTGGTAATGACGCCGCAGGCGATCCGCGTCTTGGCCGGCGGCTCGGCGCGCGAGATCGTGCGCATTCCGCTTGGCGCGCAGATCGAGCGGCGCTATGGCGCGCCGTACTGGACCGTCCACCGCGCCGACCTGCAATCGGCGCTCGTCGCCGCGGCGAACGCCGATCAGGACATCGAGATCAAGCTCGGCGTGCGCGTCGAGGAGTTTGCAACACACGTCAAAGGCGTCACGGCGCTGGTGCGGCGCGGCAAGCAGGTCGGCGACGAACGCGGCATGGCGCTGATTGGCGCCGACGGAGTGTGGTCGAACGTCGCGGCGCAACTCAAGATGCGGCGCCCACGCTTCTCGCATCGCGTCGCATGGCGCGCGCTGATCCCGGCCGCGAGCGTTCCGGACGAGTTCCGCAAGCCGCTGATCCATTTGTGGCTCGGGCAGGACGCCCATCTGGTGCACTATCCGCTGAAGGGCGGGCAGCTCATCAACATCGTCGGCATCGTGCATGACGAATTCCGCATGACCGGCTGGTCGGCGGCCGGCGACCGCTCCGAGATCCTGCGCCACTTCGCGCGCTGGGCCTGGGCCAACAAGGCCCGCGACCTGATCGCTCTGCCGGAGCGCTGGCTCAAATGGGCGCTCTACGACCGGCGTTATCCGTTCCGAAACGGTACCGGTTCCGTGACGCTCGCCGGGGATGCCGCCCACCCGATGCTGCCCTTCCTCGCGCAGGGCGCCTGCATGGCGATCGAGGATGCCGCAGTGCTTGCACATTTCCTCGCGCATTTCCGCGACGATCCGGCCGACGCGCTGCGCGGCTATGAAGGCGCGCGCTGGCATCGCGCCGAGCGCGCCCAACAGATGTCGCGCAAGCAGGGCTGCATCTATGGGCTGAGCGGGCCGGAGGCGCTGGTGCGCAATCTCGTGATGCGCTCGAAGGGCGGAGAAAAACTGCTGACGCGGCAGGATTGGCTCTATAGTTGGCGTCCTCCATCTCTGGTGCCGGGCGTTAGCGCATGATGTTTCCGTCGACAATCGCAGGCAGCCTGCCGAAACCGGCATGGCTCGCCGAGCCGAATAAATTGTGGCCGCAGTGGAAGCTCGCGGGCGACGAACTCGCGCAAGGCAAGCTCGACGCCACGCTGATCGCACTCAAATGGCAGGAAGATGCCGGCATCGACATCGTCTGCGATGGCGAGATGTCGCGCCAGCATTTCGTGCATGGCTTTCTCGAATTCGTTGACGGTATCGACTTTGCGCACAAAGTCGAGATGGGTATCCGTGCCAACCGCTACAAAGCGATGGTGCCTCAGGTCATCGGCGCGCTGAAGCTGAAGGGCCGCGTCCACCAGAAGGAAACGGTGTTCGCCCGCGCCCACACCAAGCGGCGGCTCAAGATCACCCTCCCCGGCGCAATGACGATCGCCGACACCGTCGCCGACCGTCACCACGGCGACAAAGTGAAGATGGCGATGGCTTTCGCCGATCTGCTCAATCAGGAAGCCCGTGCGCTCGAGAAAGACGGCGTCAATGTCATCCAGTTCGACGAACCGGCCTTCAACGTCTTCATGGACGAAGTACCGACCTGGGGCGTCGAGGCGCTGCATCGCGCCATCGACGGCCTCAAGTGCAAGACTGCCGTGCATATCTGCTATGGCTACGGCATCAAGGCCAATATCGACTGGAAAAATTCGCTCGACAGCGAATGGCGGCAATACGAGAGGTTCTTCCCGGCGCTCGCCAAAAGCAGGATCGGCCAGGTCTCCCTCGAATGCGTTCATTCACGCGTGCCGATGAAGCTGCTGTCGCTGCTTGAGGGCAAGGACGTGCTGGTCGGCGTCATCGACGTCGCCAACGACAAGATCGAGACGCCCGAGGAGATTGCCAAGCTGATCGGCGACGTCATGACATTCGTGCCGAAGGAGCACATCGTTGCCTGCACCAATTGCGGCATGGCGCCGATGCGGCGCGACATCGCCGATGCCAAGCTGATGGCACTCGGCGCTGGCTGCGCCTTGGCGCGGCAGAAATACGCTTGATCTCGATCAATCCGCCGTCGTCGGTCACCGGCTAGTTTTCCCGGCGAAAAATCGCAAAGGGAAACCTATGACCGTGAATGTCGGAGTATTCGACCGCATCGCGCGGGTTGTCGTCGGCACGGCGCTGCTGTCGTTCGCGCTCGGCTACCTCGCACCAGGGACGAGTTGGAACTGGGTCGGCTGGATCGGCGTCGTACCGATTCTGACGGCGCTCGTCGGCAACTGCCCGGCCTACAGCATCCTGGGATTTTCGACGCGCTAGCGCCCCGCCCGCCCCATCACATCCATCAGCTCGGCGACCTTTCGCCGTTGATCGGACTTGTCGCCTGAGGCGATGGCGTGGGCGACGCAATGCGCGACATGCTCGCGCAGAATTTCCTCCTCGACGCAGCGAAGCGCCGCGCGCACCGCGCCGATCTGCGTGACGATGTCGATGCAATAGCGGTCGTCATCGACCATGCGCGCAAGCCCGCGCACCTGACCCTCGATGCGGCTCAGCCGCTTCACCGTCGACGCCTTGCTGTGCTTCTGCATGACCGCTATATACCCCTAGGGGGTATGGAAGGCAAGATGAGCGCGCACGAGCACCATCATGTTGAAGGCGGCGTCCTCGATCCCGTCTGCGGCATGACGGTCGATCCCCACACCGCCAAGAACCGCGCCGAGTATCGCGGCCACCCCTACTATTTCTGCTCGGCCGGCTGCCGCGCGAAATTCGTTGCCGACCCGCAGAAGTATCTTGACGAGCGCAAGGACGAGGCAGTGCCAGAAGGCACGATCTACACCTGCCCGATGCATCCGCAGATCCGCCAGGTCGGCCCCGGCTCTTGCTCGATCTGCGGTATGGCGCTTGAACCGGAGATCGCGACCGCTGACACCGGCCCTAATCCCGAGCTCGCCGACATGACGCGGCGCTTCTGGATCGGCCTTGTGCTGGCGCTGCCGGTGTTCGCGCTCGAAATGGGCGCCCACCTCTTCGACCTGTACGTGTTGATCGATCGTACGCTGTCGAGCTGGATCCAGTTCACCTTCGCAACGCCCGTCGTGTTGTGGGCCGGCTTCCCGTTTTTCATGCGCGGCTGGCAGTCACTCGTCACGCGCAACCTCAACATGTTCACGCTGATCGCAATGGGCACTGGCGTCGCTTACATCTACAGCGTCATTGCCGTGCTGCTGCCGGGCGTCTTCCCGCCTGCATTCCGCGATATGCACGGCGGGGTCGCTGTCTATTTCGAAGCCGCCGCTGTCATCACCGTGCTGGTGTTGCTCGGCCAGTTACTGGAACTGCGTGCGCGCGAGGCAACTTCCGGTGCGATCAAGGCGCTGCTCAACCTCGCGCCAAAGACCGCACGCCGCGTGCGCGACGACGGCAGCGACGCGGAAGTTGCGCTCGACTCAGTTCAGCTCGGGAACAAGTTGCGCGTGCGCCCCGGCGACAAGGTTCCGGTCGATGGCACGATCCTGGAAGGCCGCTCCTCGCTCGATGAATCGATGGTAACCGGAGAATCTATGCCGGTGACAAAAGAAGCAGGCGCGCATGTCATCGGCGGCACGCTCAATGCGTCGGGAAGTTTCGTGATGCGCGCCGACAAGATCGGTAAGGACACAGTTTTGTCCCAGATCGTGCAGATGGTCGCTGCCGCGCAGCGAAGCCGCGCGCCGATCCAGCGGTTGGCCGATCAGGTCGCGGGATGGTTCGTGCCGGCGGTGATCGCGGTCGCGCTCGCCGCATTCGCGGCGTGGGCGGCATTCGGTCCGGAGCCGCGTTTCGCTTTCGGGCTCGTCGCGGCAGTCAGCGTGCTGATCATCGCCTGCCCCTGCGCGCTCGGGCTCGCCACGCCGATGTCGATCATGGTCGGCGTCGGCCGCGGCGCGCAGGCGGGTGCGCTGATCAAGAATGCGGAAGTGCTGGAGCGCATGGAAAAGATCGACACGCTCGTCATCGACAAGACCGGCACGCTCACCGAGGGCAAACCGAAGGTGACCGCTGTTGCGCCGCTCACCGGCTTCGACGAAGCTCAAATCTTGCGTCTTGCCGCGAGCATCGAGCGCAACAGCGAACATCCGCTCGCCGCCGCGATTGTCGCCGCTGCAGAGGATCGCAAGCTCGAGCTTGCGCCTGTCCACGGCTTTGATGCACCGGCCGGCAAGGGCGTCATCGGCATGGTCGAGAAGCAACGGCTCGCACTCGGCAATGCCGCGTTTCTGAAGGAACTCGGCATCGACACCGCGCCGCTGGCGCGCGACGCCGAGAGGCTGCGCGCCGACGGCGCGACCGCGATTGTCCTCGCCGTCAATGGCAAGCCTGCCGGGATCATCGCCATCGCCGATCCGGTCAAAGCCACAACGCCGGACGCGCTGAAGGCGCTCGCTGCCGACGGTATCCGCGTCGTCATGCTCACCGGCGACAACCGCACCACCGCGCTCGCAGTCGCCAAACGGCTCGGCATCGCCGAGGTCGAGGCCGAAGTGCTGCCCGATCAGAAGAGCGCCGTCGTCGAGAAGCTCGCCCGCGAAGGGCGCGTGGTCGCCATGGCGGGCGACGGCGTCAACGACGCCCCGGCGCTGGCCGCAGCCCAAGTCGGCATTGCCATGGGCACCGGCACCGATGTCGCGATCGAGAGCGCCGGCGTGACGCTGCTCAAGGGCGATCTGACTGGCATCGTCAAAGCGCGCGTGCTGTCGGCCGCGGTGATGCGAAATATCCGCCAGAATCTGTTCTTCGCCTTCATCTACAACTTGGCCGGCGTGCCGATCGCCGCTGGCGTCCTCTATCCTGTGTTCGGCATCCTGCTGTCGCCGATCATCGCGGCGGCGGCCATGGCGTTGTCATCGGTGAGCGTCGTTGGCAATGCCTTGCGGCTGCGGGCGTTAAGGCTCTAGAACTTGTCCCGCATGCGTTTTCTCTCTGCCGTCTGTGTTGCGTTTGCGACCTTCGCCGCGTCCGCCGCCTGGGCCGACGACTGGCAAATTCAGACCATCAACGCCCCTGCCCGCGTCACCGCGCTCGACACCGTCAACGGCGAGGTGCGTGCCATGGCCGGCGGCCTGTGGTACGCGCTCAAGCCCGGCGGCAAGACCGTCACGCTCCAGTTCATCGACTCGCCCGGGCCGAACAAGCCGCCCGACGGCATGCTGCCCGGCAGCCAGGTCGCAACCGGCAAGCATGATGTCGCCCGCGCCTGGTTCGCCGAACCGACCGACCGCTATGACCACGACATCCTCGGCAGCCGCAACGAGGCGGGCGCGCTGGTGATCGAGCTGCGCGACGGCGGCCGCCAGACCGTGCGTCTCAAGCCCGACGCCGTGTTCGAGGACCTCAAGCCACGCATCGTCGATCTCGATGGCGACAACCAGGACGCCATTGTCGTGGTGAAGTCCTACCTCAAGCACGGCTCGGCGCTCGCCGTCGTCGCCGAGCGCAAGGGCCGTTTCGACATTGTTGCTGAGACGCCGCCGCTCGGCGCGGCGCATCGCTGGCTCGCGCCCGCTGGCATCGCCGACTTCACCGGCGACCGTCGCCTCGACATAGCGGTGGTGCGCCAGCCGCACGCGGTCGGCGCGATCGAGCTCTGGAGCTGGCGTGACGGCCGGCTGCAAAAAGGCGCCGAGATGCCCGACGCCGCCAACCACATAGCCGGAACGCGCGCACTCGACATGGCCACCGTCGCCGACTTCGACGGCGACAATATCCCCGATATCGCGATCCCCTCCTTCGACCGTACGCGCTTGCGCATCGTGTCGTTTGCGCCGCAGCCGCGCGAAATCGCAAACGTCGCGCTGCCGGCAAAGGCAGCCACCAATCTTGGGCTACTGAAGGACACAGCCGCGCCCGCGATCGCGCTCGGGCTGGAAGACGGTTCGCTGGTCGTCATCCAGCGCGAACGCTAGCGATCAGCGGATCACGGCGCCCTGCACCGGCCGCGGCTTCTCGCCCGGCATGGTCTTGCATTTTTTGTCGGCGCCCTCGCGCTGCATGTCGGCAAGCTCGCCGCGCAGCTGCAGATATTCCGGCTGATACGCCATGGCGTTGACGAGGCCGTTGCCGGACTTCGCCATCAGCGCCTCCAGTTCGCGCATGCGCGTCTGGTTACCGGTCGCCGCGACATTGAGCTGCTGGCAGTTGTAGAGAACGTATTTGCCTGGCGCGACCAGGAAATTGGAGAACATCTGATCGTCAGCCTGTGCGGTGCATGCCCCGAGCGCGACGGCGAACGCCGCTGAAGCCGAAGCGATCACATGTCGTGTTGTTTTCACCGGCGAAACCCTTGCTGCGATTCGCATCCGTGCATCGACAATGTGTCGGGATTAGGCCAGGGGCAAGAAACTTGGTGCGGACGCCGGGACTCGAACCCGGACGGGATTACTCCCAAGGGATTTTAAGTCCCTTGCGTCTACCATTCCGCCACGTCCGCGTGGCAACTCCGCGCTCACGCGCGGAAGAAGCCACGCGTGAAGAGCGGCGTCATCCCTCTAATAAGTGGCTCCAGGCGTCCGACCAGTCCTTGCCGGTGGCGTCGGTGACGCGACCGTCCTTCTCGAAGAACTTGTTCGGGATCTGGAAGATGGCGATAAAGGTGCCGCCCTTCGGCGAATAGGCCGCGTGCCGGCTGCCTGCCGGCCGCCAGACGAATTCGCCGGGGCCGACCTCGAGCCCGGCGTCGGGGCCTTCCTTGTCGACCAGCGAGCCTTCAAAAACGTAGGTCTGCTCGATCAGCACGTGCTCGTGGTCGGGCAATTCGGCGCCCGGCTCCATCCGGAACAGCAGCGTCGCGAGCCCGCTTGAGGGCTCGACCATCAGCGGCTTCATCTCGCAGCCGGGAAAACGCGTCTTCTGCCACGGCATGTCGACCGGCTTGAGATGACGCGAGCGGACGTCCTTCGCCTTAAGATCAGCCTTGGCGTGACGGGCGACGGCTGCGGTCATGGCGTTCTCCCTTTTGGTCATCCTAGCCGGTTTCAGCGTGAGGCGGTACCGGCTTTCGCCCTCACAGATGGATGTTCGCCTGTTCGACAATCTTGCCGAATTTCTCCGTCTCCGAGGCAACGAAGGCCTTGTATTCCTTCGCCGTCATCAACCGCGGCACGATGCCCTGCGGCGACAGCTTGCCGCCGATCTCCGGATCCCTGAGCGCCGTGTTCACGATCGCATTGACGCGGTCGACGATCTCCGGCGCCGTGCCGGCGGTGCCGAACATGCCGAACCAGTTGAGGAGCTCGTAACCGGTCAAGCCCGGCGCGCCTTCGCTCAGCGGGCGAACGTCCGGCAATTGCGGCATCGGATCGCGCGACGTGACGGCAACCGCGCGGATCTGCCCGGCCTTGATGAGCGGCAGCGCCGCGGCGAGGCTCGAGAAGCTCATGGTCACCGCGCCGGTCGCAACATCCGTCACCGCCGGCGCCGAGCCGCGATAAGGCACGTGCAACACGTGGATCCCGGCCATGCTGTTCATCAGCTCGCCGGCGAGCTGCTGCGGATTGCCGACGCCCGACGATGAGAACGACAGCTTGCCCTCGTTCGCTTTGCAGTGCGCGATCAGCTCTTTCGGATCGTGCACCGGCGTCTTCGAGGCAACGACAACGACGCAAGGTACGATGCCGATGAGCGCGACCGGCACGAGCTCGCGGCTCGCGTCATAGGTCATCTGGTTCTTGAACAGATGCTGGTTGATCGCGACCTCGCCCGAGGCCGCCATCAGCCACGTGTACCCGTCAGGCGACGCTTTTGCGACGGCGTTGCTGGCGATCATCGCGCTTGCGCCGGTGCGGTTCTCGACGATCACGGTCTGGTTGAGCGCGGCTTTCAGCGGATCGCTCAGCAGTCGCGCGACGATGTCGACGCCGCCGCCGGCGGCATAGCCTACGAGAATGCGGATCGGATGATCGGGATAGGCGGCCTGCGCTGAGCCGGCGAGCGCAAGCGACGTTCCCGCCGCGAGAAATTGCCGCCTGGTGAGTATCGCGCCCTCCCCGACTTTTTCGTTGGCGCGACTATGCGCCGGCGCGCTGGTCCGCTCAATCCCCGCTGGGGCGGATCGGCGGCTGGAAGGCAAGCCCAGTGTCCCAGGGAAAATAGATCCAGGTGTCCTGCGATACTTCGGTGATGTAGGTGTCGACCTGCGGCCGGCCCATGGGCTTGGCATAGACGGTCGCGAAATGCGCCTCCGGCAGAAGATCGCGCACGACGCGCGCGGTCTTCCCTGTGTCGACGAGATCGTCGACGATCAGCACTGTTTTGCCTTTGGTGCGCACCTCGGGGCTGACGCCCTTGATGATTTTCAGCTCGCCTTCGTTCTTGTAATTCTGGTAGCTCGCGACGCACACGGTCTCGATCAGCCGCACATTGAGCTCGCGTGCCACGATCGCCGCCGGCACTAGCCCGCCGCGCGTGATGCAGACGATCGCCTCGAACGGCCCCGCCGCGTGCAGCCGCCAGGCCAGCGCACGCGAGTCACGATGGAATTGGTCCCATGAAACGGGAAAGATCTTGTCCGGCGACGGCGGCGATTTCGGCATGATCAGCGCGCTGCCGCAGCGATCTGCGCGCGCACAGCCGTGAGCATGGCCTCGACAGCGACTTTCACCTGCTCGAGCGTCTGCTGGTCGCGCGAGCGCACCACGATGTTGGTGTTCGGCCCGAGCTTTTCGTCAAAAAATGGATAGCTGCCGATGATCGCGCCGGGATGCGCCTTGGCGATGGCGCCGAGCTCGCTGCCGACGTCGCCTTCCTTGGCATCGGCGCGGATCGAAATCGACAGCAGCTTGGTGCCGGTTTTCAGTTTCGGCGCGACCTCGTCGAGCATCGCCTGCATCACCGAGGGGATGCCCGCCATAATGATGACGTTGCCCATCCAGAAGCCCGGCGCACCCGAGACCTTGTTGGCGACCAGCGCCGCACCGCGCGGGATACGCGCCATGCGTAGCCGCGCCTCGTTGAGCTCGCCGCCGGTCTTAGCGAGGCGTTCCTTCAGGATCGCCACCGCCTCCGGATGCACATCGAGCGGCACGCCGAAGGCCTTGGCCACGCAATCGGCGGTGATGTCGTCGTGCGTCGGCCCGATCCCGCCAGTAGTGAAGACGTAGTCGTATGTCGCGCGCAGCGCGTTGAGCGCGGCAACGACCGCGGACTCGTCGTCGGAGACGACGCGCACTTCCTTCAGATCGATGCCGATGGCTGTGAGGAATTCGGCCGTATAGCCGATATTCTTGTCCTTGGTCCGGCCGGACAGGATTTCATCGCCGATGACCATGAGCGCGGCGGTGACAACTTTTTCGTTCATGAAGCACACCCTGACCGGACCCAAAACACCTAGCCCGCGCCCCGGGTCGGCTCAAGTTTCGACGCCGACGTTCCGCCGTAATTTGCCCAAGATATAGGCATTGGCGGCGCCGGCCCGCAGGCCGAAACTCCCGGATTATCGAGGTTTTCCGTGCGCCGGTCTTGGCCTAAAGCTTGCAGCTTTATCGGTGGGCGGACGTGACTGATCTGCCGGGGCTTGCTGGCGTATTGTGAGGTGAGCGGGGGTCCTCGATGGCGACCGCCTTCGACGAGATGAACGGGACGAACGGCGCTGTGCGCACGCCCTATGGCGAGCTGTCGCGCTGGCTCCATGAGGTTCCGCCCGACGTGCTCGACTATCGCCGGCGCGAAGCCGAACTGTTGTTCCGCCGCATTGGCATCACCTTCGCGGTCTACGGAGAGGCCGACGCGCAAGAGCGGCTGATCCCGTTCGACGTCATCCCGCGCATCATGTCGGGGAGCGAATGGAAGCTGCTCGAGAAGGGCCTGACGCAGCGCGTCAAGGCGCTCAACGCATTCCTAAAGGACATCTACGGGCCGCGCGAGATTTTGCGCGCCGGCCACGTGCCGGACGATCTCGTCTTCCGCAATCCGGCGTTCCGCCCGGAGATGAGCGGGCAGAGCGTACCCCACGACATCTACGTCCACGTCGCCGGCATCGACATCGTGCGCGTCGATGCCGAGACCTTCTATGTGTTGGAAGACAATGCGCGGACGCCCTCCGGAGTCTCCTACATGCTGGAGAACCGCGAGATTATGATGCGGCTCTTCCCGGAGCTGTTCGCGCGCCATCGCGTCGCGCCCGTCGAGAATTATCCGGATGAACTGCTCGCGACCCTGAAATCCGTCGCGCCGGCGTCGACCTCGCGCGATCCGACCTGCGTGCTTCTCACGCCAGGCGTCTACAACTCGGCCTATTACGAGCATTCGTTCCTTGCCGACAAGCTCGGCGTTGAGCTGGTCGAAGGCCGCGATCTCTTCGTCAAGGACGAGATCGTCTACATGCGCACGACCCAAGGACCGCAGCGCGTCGAGGTGATCTACCGCCGCATCGACGACGAATTCCTCGATCCCCTCACCTTCCGTCCCGACAGCGCGCTCGGCGTGCCCGGCCTGATGACGGCCTACCAGGCCGGCAATGTCACGCTGTGCAACGCGGTCGGCACCGGCATTTCCGACGACAAGGCGATCTACAGCTTCATGCCGGCGGTCGTAAAGTTCTATCTCGGCGAAGAGCTGATCCTGAAGAACGTTCCGACCTGGCGCTGCCGCGAGGAAGACCATCTCGCCTACGTGCTCGATCACCTGCACGAACTGGTCGTCAAGGAAGTCCATGGCTCCGGCGGCTACGGCATGCTGATCGGGCCGTCCGCCAGCAAGGTCGCGCTCGAACAGTTCCGCGCCAAGCTTAAGACCGCGCCGAAGAACTTCATCGCGCAGCCCACGCTCGCGCTCTCGACCTGCCCGACTTGCGTCGATGAGGGCGTCGCGCCGCGCCACGTCGATTTGCGGCCCTTCGTGCTCACCGGCCGCGATCGCGTGCGCATCGTGCCGGGCGGCCTCACGCGCGTCGCGCTCAAGGGCGGCTCGCTGGTCGTCAATTCGAGCCAGGGCGGCGGAACCAAGGACACCTGGGTGTTGGACAAATAGATGCTGTCGCGTACCGCCGATAACCTCTACTGGCTCTCGCGCTACGTCGAGCGCGCCGAATATCTCGCGCGCATCCTCGACGCGACGCAGCGGCTGACCGCGCTGCCGCTCGCTTATGTTGGCGAAAGCAATGAATGGGAATCGGCGGTCGCGACCGCGGGCTGCGCCAGCGCCTTCTTCCGCCACTACGACGAGGCCAACGAAGAGAACGTCACCCATTTCCTCGCTTTCTCGGCCGACAATTCGTCGTCGATCCGCTCCTGCTTCGAGCTTGCGCGCAGCAACGCGCGCGCGGTGCGCACCGCGCTCACCGTCGAAATGTGGGACGCCATCAACGGCACCTGGCTCGAGCTCAAGCGCTACGGCAACGGGCCGAATTCGCGCGAGGAATTGTCGCGCTTCCTGCGCTGGGTGCAGGAATCCTCGCTGCGCTACGACGGCTCCGCTTACCGCACGATGCTGCGCAACGACGCCTACTGGTTCTCCCGCCTCGGCGTCTATATCGAGCGCGCCGACAACACCGCGCGCATCCTTGACGTCAAATATCACCTGCTGCTGCCGGAGAACGAGCGCGTCGGCGGCCCGCTCGATTATTTCCAGTGGGCGGCGATCCTGCGCTCGGTGTCGGCGCTCACCGCCTATCACTGGGTCTACCGCGAGAGCCTGAAACCCTGGCTCGTCGGCGACCTCCTGATCCTGCGGGACGAGATGCCGCGCTCGCTCGCCTCCTGCTATCAGGCAATCGTGCGCAACCTCGACGATATCGGCGCGGCCTACGGCCGCCAGGGCGCCGCGCAGCGCCAGGCGCGCGGCATCCGTACACGGCTGCAGAACAGCCAGATGGACGGCATTTTCCAACGCGGCCTGCACGAGTTCATCGGCGAATTCATCACCGAGAACAACCGGCT
>Ga0187780_10000351_pt1 | contig 34906 bp, 26 predicted proteins | sample 1015_Q2_SP10_20__FD_132429 | JGI IMG/M metagenome (GOLD analysis project Ga0187780, IMG submission 132429) | Tropical peat soil microbial communities from peatlands in Department of Meta, Colombia - 1015_Q2_SP10_20_MG | ecosystem: Environmental > Terrestrial > Soil > Wetlands > Peat | place...
CGATTGCGGAGGAATCGACTTCCTGGCCTATGGTCTCGCGCCCAGTTTATGTTGGCGGTCTGGGATTTGGTCTGAAGTGGAACATGGGCTGGATGCACGACACACTTGACTTTTTCCGTCGGGATCCGGTTCACCGCCGCTATCACCATGACCGGCTTACTTTCTCGATCTGGTACGCATTTTTTGAGAATTTCGTACTGCCCTTGTCACACGACGAAGTGGTGCACGGCAAGGGGTCGTTACTGGCCAAGATGCCGGGTGACTCCTGGCAGCGCTTTGCCAATTTGCGGCTGTTGCTGGGGTTTCAATGGGCGCACCCGGGCAAGAAGCTGCTGTTCATGGGAGGGGAGTTTGGTCAGCCTGCCGAGTGGTCGCATGAGCACAGTCTGTCCTGGCATGTGCTGCAATACGCCGAGCATGCCGGCGTAAAGCGCTGGGTGACCGACTGCAACGGACTGCTGCGATCCGAACCCGCCCTGCACCAGGTTGATTTCGATGCCTCAGGTTTTCAGTGGATCGATTGCAACGATGCGGAAAACGGCCTACTGGCGTTTTTGCGTCGGGGGCGCGAAGCAACCCAACCTGTGTTTGTCGCCTGTAATTTGACGCCCGTGCCGCGGATGCACCATCGTCTTGGCGTGCCAACGGGCGGACGCTGGCGCGAACTGGCCAATAGCGACGCCGCGATCTATGGCGGCAGCGGCATGGGCAACTTAGGCGCGGTGCAGGCCGCGGAGGTCCCCTCGCACGGCCAGCCCTTTTCTCTCGAGCTGACGTTGCCGCCGTTGGCAATCGTGTTTCTCAAGCCGGACAATGGCTAAGTAACGACAGGAGACGACTATGGCGGAAGCGGGAAAAATCGCGCAAAAAATGGCAATCCTGGTCGGCGGAGGGCCTGCGCCGGGGATCAATAGCGTGATCAGCGCCGCAACGTTGCGAGCGCGCCTGGAAGGACGCGAAGTGCTGGGCCTACCAAGTGGTTATTCCGAGATCATGCAGGGAAAGCTCGACGGCGTGCGCAGCCTATCGGCCGAGGACGTGCGCGGTATTCACTTTCAGGGTGGTGCGATTCTCGGCACTTCGCGCGCGAATCCGACCAAACAGGTGGCGCACTTAGATCGCGTCGTGCAGTCCTTAGGTGAACTCGGGGTCACCGAGCTGATCACGATCGGTGGTGACGACACGGCCTTTTCGGCAATGAAGATCGCCGAGCGCGCGGGCGCGCGTCTGCGCGTTGCCCATGTCCCCAAGACGATCGACAACGACCTGGCCTTGCCGCCGCATATCGACACCTTCGGCTTTCAAACCGCGCGGCACTTGGGCGTCGGTTTGGTCAAAAACCTGATGATCGATGCGCGCAGCTCGGGCCGCTGGTATTTCGTCGTGGCGATGGGTCGAAAAGCAGGTTCGCTTGCACTAGGCATCGCTAAGGCCGCGGGCGCGACGTTGGCTGTCATTCCGGAAGAGTTCACGACAGGCAAGGTGAGTCTGGACAAGATCGCCGACGTGCTCGTCGGGGCTGTTATCAAGCGCCGCGCCGAAGGCGGCAAAGACGGCGTGGCGGTGCTGGCCGAGGGACTTGCCGAGCTCATTCCCGAGAGCGAGCTGCACCGTTTGGGCCCGGTCGAGCGCGACGAGCACGACCACATACGCCTGGCCGAAATCGATTTGGGCCGTGGCGTTCGCAAAGTCGTAGAAGAGCGGCTGCGCGCGCTGGGGATTGGAACTTCGATCGTATCCAAAGACATAGGTTATGAACTGCGCTGCGCCGACCCCATACCAGCCGATATCGAGTACACGCGTGACCTCGGATACTGCGCAGCGCAGTTTCTTATCGAAGGCGGCTCCAACGCCATGGTGTCATTGCAGGAGGGCCGCTTTGTACCGATTCCGTTTTCCTCGATGATCGACCCGGCAACGGGGCGCACAAAGGTGCGCACGGTTGAGATTGGCTCGCTGCGCTATGCGGTTGCGCGCCGCTACATGACGCGATTGCGGCGTGCGGACCTTGCCGATGCCGAGCGACTTGCCGCCCTAGCGCGCACGGCGGGACTTGCGCCCGAGGCATTTCGCAGCCGCTTCGCGTACGTGGTCGAGGACGAACCCCCGGCGCCTGAGCTGCGTCAGCGCACCAGCGCCTAAGTTACGGCGGATCCGTTGGCCGACTCGAACCTGCCTGCGATGGACTCCGCAGACGACGCGCCGGCGCAAACTACGGAGGAGGAACGTGCCGCCTTGCTGCGGCTGTGCGAGCGCTTCGGCATTGCACCCGAGTATTACGACATATGGGGCAAGCGCACTGTCGTGCCCGAGCATGGCTTGCGGGCGCTGTTGCGAGCTATGGGGGTTGAGGCGGGGGATCGTGCCCAAGTGGACGCATCGCTGCGCGCCGACGAAGAGGCGCAAGCGGCGATGGCAATCCGCGCGCCGCTTCCGCCGGTGGTGGTGTTTTGGCTCGACGCACAGCCTTGGACACTGAAGCTGCAGGCAGGCGTTCGCGACGCGCGGATGCGTTGGCTGCTGGTCGAGGAAAACGGCACGCAACATGAGGGCGTGGTGCAGGATTTTCGGATCAATGTGCCCAATAGCGTGCCGTATGGCTACCATCGCTTGGACCTGCGCATCGAGGTCAGCGTGCCAGAGTTTGACGAAAGCCGCGAGGCTGCGGTGGCCAAGGAGCGAGTCGAGAGTCGCCTGCTTGCCTCGACCCTGGTCGTGGTCGCGCCGCCGCGCTGTTACCTGCCGCCGCTACTGCGCGAGGGCCATCGCGTCTGGGGGCCAGCGGTGCAGCTGTATTCGCTGCGATCGCAACGCAATTGGGGCATCGGGGACTTTAACGACCTGGCCAAACTCGTTCGCATGTGTGGCAAGCACGGCGCGGCACTCGTCGGATTAAATCCGCTGCATGCACTGTATACGCACAACCCCAACCACTCCAGTCCCTACTCGCCATCGTCGCGGCGGTTTTTGAACCCCCTGTACCTGGACGTTGAGGCCATCGAGGAATTTGCACATTGTTCCGAGGCGCGGACAAAGGTTATGGCTCCCGAGTTCCAAGAGCGCCTGCGCACGCTGCGCGGCATGGAACTGGTCGACTACAAAGGCGTCTCCGTACTCAAGATGCAAATCTTGGAGCTTTTGTACGACTATTTTTGTAAAACGTGCTTACCGGATTCGAACTCCCGGCGCGCTGGCGACTTTCGTGCCTATCAAGCTTCCGGCGGCCTGGCGCTGCGCCAGCATGCGTTGTTCGAGACGTTGCAGGAGCACTTTCATGGCAAGGACGACCAGGTGCCGGGTTGGCAAGAATGGTCGTATAGCTTTCGCGATCCCAACTCGGCCGAAGTCGCGGAATTTGCCCGCAACCACACGGCACGCATTGAGTTCTTCGAATATCTGCAGTGGCAGGCGGAGTTGCAGCTAGCTGCGGTGGGAATGAGCGCGCTCGATTCGCGGCTGGGAATCGGTCTATACCAGGACTTGGCGGTGTCGGTCGATCGCAACGGCGCGGAGTCCTGGGCCGCCCAGGATCTATATACGCAAAGCGCCAGTGCTGGCTGTCCGCCCGATGACTTTAACCTGCATGGGCAGGACTGGGGTCTGCCACCGCTGCTGCCTGAGCGGCTGCGCGCGCGCGCCTACGCTCCGTTTATCGCCGTCTTGCGCGCCAATATGCGTCACGCGGGGGCGCTGCGTATCGACCACGTCATGGGCCTGGCACGGATGTTCTGGGTGCCGCGCGGCGATCTACCCGAGGCCGGTGCGTATGTCACGTATCCCTTTGAACACCTACTGGCGATACTTACCCTTGAGAGCCAGCGCAATCGCTGCCTGGTAATCGGCGAGGATCTGGGCACGGTGCCCGATGAAGTGCGTCACGCGATGGAACTGCGCCGCATTTTGTCGTACCGCGTGCTGTACTTTTGTCGTGGGCAAGGGGGGCAGTTCCTGGCGCCCAACGAGTTCCCGCTCAATGCCCTGGTGACGTCCGCGACGCATGATCTAGCTACGCTGGCGGGTTTCTGGGAAGGCCGCGATCTGGAGTTGCGGCAGGCGCTGGGTTTGTTCCCACGCGAGTCCATTCGCATACAGCAGGTCGAGGAGCGCAAGCGAGACTGCGCGCAATTGCTTGCTATCTTGGAGCGCGAATCTCTTTTGCCCGCCGAAGTCTCTCCCGAACCCCGTTGGCCTTTGGCGATGACAGAACCGCTTGCAATGGCGGTGCAAGAATATTTGGCGCGAACACCATCGCGCGTGCTGATCGTCCAACTCGAAGACGTATTCGGATGCCGCGATCAGGTCAACTTGCCCGGCACCGTGGATCAGTACCCAAACTGGCGCCGTAAACTTCCGCTGGAACTCGAGAAGTGGGAAGAGGACGGGCGCTTTGCCGAGCTGGCGCGGCGACTCGCGCCCGAGCGACGACCGTAAAGGGGACAGGCCTCGAGTACCACGGTCCCGGTTCGATCAACTCCTTCCGGATTCGACGCTGCCGCGGCGCATCGTCCCGCCGACCTCCGCCATCGCACCGCCTTTGCTAAAGGCTTTCGTCAGCGTCTCGGGTACGGATAATTGCAATAGGCGGTATAAATTTGCAAGCTTGTTGCGAAACAGCGTCTCAAAGGCCGACACCGACTCGCTTGGGTTGTATTCGCCCGGCCACCAGAACCAGTCGGAGGCTTCGCAGTCAGCAAGTTGCGCGAGGGCTTGCGCGCGCTGGGAATCATCGAGCCGCCCGCTGGCCATTACTTGGTCGTAGCTGGCCTTTGCTTGACACAACAGATCCCACGCGTAATTTTTGTCCTTTTCACCAATCCAGGTGGCAAAGTTTCCGTACACCCAGCTGCCAGCGGTTAGCCTCGAGAGTTCGCCGACGGACGCCGCCCCCTGCGCTACGTGGGTAAGTGCCTGGCCCGCGTGTAGCGCGACTATGTCGCTGCCCGTAACCGTACGGATGCCCGCGCTGCTTGTTAGGCCCTTGTACAGGTCGCTAAGAAAGAAAAAGCCGTTGTAGGGATAGTATTCCCACGCATTTTCTCCGTCGAGCATTACGCTTACGAGGGGCCGCGCTCCACTGGCCGCGTCCCTGGCGATCGACTCGAGCTCATGTACAAAATTGTTGGCCGCATCGCGTCCGTGCCACTTGGAGTAAGAAAAGCCAATGAGATCCGAGAGCCGATCGTCCCGGAAAAAAAGCAGCATGTCGGACGCGATCGTGGTAAGCCGGTAAGGACGGTGCCGCGCCTGTACTGGCGGATCGACCGACGCGCCAGCAGATCCGCTGGCCTGCAAGCTATTTGCCAAGACGCCTTCGCTGCTGGCACTCCAGCGTATCTTGCGTTCGGCGAGCAGCCCGAGAAAATCGCTCGACAAAGCGCCCTCGGCAGGCCACAGTCCCTGTGGTGCGCCACCAAATCGCCGCGCATGGGTTGCCAGCGCACTGTCGATGTGCGCGCAAACGCGTTCGCGCCCCCCGGGGTAGCGGTCGGCTTGGGGAAGTTGCACGTCGGGAAGCGCCTCCCGCGCGCTGTGAAAGTCAAGCAATAGCGGTGCCAGCGGGTGAAAGTGCGGTGTCGTCGAGAGCTCGATCTGCCCGCGCTGACCAAGGGCGCGATAGCGGGGAATTATCTGTTGCACTTCTTGTGCGATCGTTTGCGCCAGCGCCAACCGGTCGAGCTCGGAAAACCCGTTGCCTTTTGCCATTAGCTGGGCAACGAGCTCGGACTCGCGGCGAACGGTCTCACCCATCCAGGCAAGGTGATACCAGGTTACAAGGTCGTAAACGTAGCGATCGCACAGATAATCGCGGCTCTCTTTGCCGTGCGACTCGACCAGCGCATACAGGTCGTACATGCGTTTAAAAGGCGGGAAGGGCGCGATCAGTCGGTAGTGATTGGCTCGGAAGCATTGCGCAAAGGCCGCGTGGCGCTCGGCGTCTGACAAAGGCGTCGCTTCGGAGCGTACGAGCAGACGCAGCAAGGGATCACGCAAGGGGCCGTTGCGGAATTGGTCGCAATAATCCTCGATCTGGTCGAGCAGCACAGGGACAAAATTGACCACGGCGCGCATCGTGGGGTGCTGCTCCAGATGCCAAGCCATGTCCGTGTAATCTTTGATTGCGTGCAGGTACACCCACGGCATCGTGAACTCGCCCGTACTTCGGTCGCGATAGTCGGGCTGATGCATGTGCCAAAGCAGCAACAGGTCGACGCCTGGCACACCCGCAGGCGCCGCGGGCGTCTCCTTGGCACCAGTTGCCGCGTCGGGCGGCGATGCGTTTGGGGCTGCCTGCGCTGTCACGCGCCGTTCTCTTTCAAAGCTGCGAGCATTTCGGGTACAACCAACGTGACACCTTTGCTGCTGACGTCAAAGTGCTTGCGATCTTGCTCGGGGTCGACGCCAATTTGCAAGCCCGGCGGCAAGCGGCAATTTTTTTCGACCACCGCCCGTTTGAGTACGACGTTGCGGCCTATATCGACGTTGGGCAGCACGACCGAGTCCTCGACCAGCGCAAAACTGTGCACGTGAACGCTGGAAAAGAGCAGCGAGCGGCGCAGGGTCGCTCCGCTGATAACGCAGCCGCCCGATACGAGGGAGTCGACTGCCATCCCTCGCCGATCGTCGTCGTCAAAGACGAATTTTGCCGGAGGCAGCTGTTCTTGGTGTGTCCAGATCGGCCAATTCATGTCGTACATGTTTAGGTCGGGAACGACCTTAACCAGTTCCATATTGGCTTCCCAGTATGCGTCGAGCGTTCCTACATCGCGCCAATACGGTTGGCCCTCAGTCACGTTAACGCAACTGTCGGCAAAGCGATGGGCGACGACGCGGTAGCCGCGCGCAAGGACGTGCGGAATAATGTCCTTGCCGAAATCGTGGCTTGAGCGCGGGTCGACACTGTCGCGCTCGAGTTGCTCGTACAGAAAGGCCGCGTTAAAAACATAAATACCCATGCTTACCAGCGCCGTATCGGGGCGGCCCGGCATCGGCGCTGGATTTTCGGGTTTTTCCTGGAAGGCAACCACGCGCAGCGCGTCATCGACGGCCATCACACCGAAGCTGCGCGCGTCGCTAAGCGGGACCTCCATGCATGCAATCGTCATGTCGGCGGACTTGGTCACGTGGTCGTACAACATTCGGTTGTAATCCATCTTGTAAATGTGATCGCCTGCAAGCACCAAAACGAGATTGGGCGCGTGCTTGCGCAGCAAAAAAGTGTTCTGCCAGATCGCGTCGGCGGTGCCCTTGTACCAGTCGCTGCTGACGTTTTGCTGTGCTGGCAGCAGTTCGACGAACTCCCCCAAGCGCCCATCGAGGAAGGACCAGCCGCGCTGCACATGCCGGATCAGGCTCTGGGCTTTGTACTGGGTACAAACGCCGATGCGTCGTATGCCGGAATTGACGCAGTTGGACAACGGAAAATCGATGAACCGAAACTTGCCGCCGAAAGGCACCGCGGGCTTAGCGCGCCAGTCGGTTAATCGGCCCAACCGTGTGCCGCGGCCACCCGCCAGGATGATCGCGATTGTCGAGCGGGCCAGTCGCACGCCGCTTGACGGTTCAAGATCCGCGCCGCTGAGCGGCTCTGGTGCCTTGCGCTCGATGGTCATCGGATTGGTCATGACCTCTCTCCCTCTCTTAGCTCGTGGTACGAGCCTATGGTTGATCGCCTGGCGCACTTTGACAAACATCAAAAGGTCTACCACGCGGCTGCTATCCTAGCGTGATCGCAGCGCCGTGCCTCGGATGGCGGCGTCGGCGCGCAGCCCGGGCGGCAATATTTGGCACCTGCCCCAACGCGCATTTGTCTTACGTTGCGATTGGAACGATCACGAAAGTCGTTTTTGCCACACCGGAGCTTGCGCCGCTGATCAAGACCGGCGGCCTTGCCGACGTCGCTGGCTCCTTGCCCACCGCGCTTTCGAGGCACGGCATTGACGTGCAGGTGCTGCTGCCAGCATATCCGAGTGTTTTACAGGCCTTAGCAATTGACCCGTCGTCGATGGCGAGCATTGCCACTGTCGCTGGGCAGGCCCGTCTGCCTGAGGCACGCCTGTTGTCGGCTCGCAGTGCACAGGGACTAGCGCTACTGCTTGTGCACTGTCCGGGCCTATTTGACCGGCCGGGCAATCCATACCTTGGGCCTGACGGCAGGGATTGGCCCGATAACGATCTGCGCTTTGGACTGCTTTCTCGCATCGCCGCACTGCTGGGTACCGAAAAAAGCCCGCTCGCCTGGCGCCCGGATATCGTCCACTGCAACGACTGGCAGGCTGCGCTTGCCCCGGTATACCTGGTCTACGGTCCTGGACAGCGTGCCGCCAGCATCGTGACGGTTCACAACCTGGCGTATCAAGGAATTTTTGGCGCCGAGGCCGTCGCCCGGCTTGGTTTGCCGCCGGAGAGTTTTTCGGTCGATGGCGCCGAATACTACGGCAAGCTCTCCTTTCTTAAAGGCGGGTTGGCCTGCGCTGACGCTATCACGACGGTGAGCCCCACGTACGCGCGCGAGATCTGCACTGAGGCATTGGGATTTGGTCTGCAAGGGTTATTGTCGCGCCGCGCCAACGTACTGACGGGGATACTCAACGGCGTCGACACCGCGTCCTGGGATCCGGCCACCGATCCGATGATCGTGCAACGCTACGACGTGCACACGCTAGCCAACAAGTGCACCAACAAGCGTGCGCTGCAGCTAGCCATGGGTCTGGCGATGGAAGATACGATGCCCGTGCTCGGGGTGGTCAGCCGCCTCGTGGAGCAAAAAGGCATCGACCTGATCGCCGATATCGTTGGGCAAGTCGTCGCGCTGCCAGCGCAATTCGCGATCCAGGGGCTGGGAGACCAGGCCATTGAGCAGCGCCTTATAGCGCTCTCGCGCAAGTATCCTCGCCAGTTGGCTGTTCGTGTGGCATTTGACGAGGCGCTGGCACATATGATCGAGGCGGGCTCCGACCTGTTCTTAATGCCCTCGCGCTTTGAGCCTTGTGGCATGAATCAGATGTACAGCCAGCGCTATGGCACGATCCCCATCGTTTGCCGCACGGGAGGACTGGCCGATTCCGTGACTGATTGCGACCCGGCGACGCTTGCCGCGGGCACGGCCACGGGCTTTATGTTTGAGGCGCCCAGCGCTGATGCGCTGCTCGACGCCGTGCTGCGTGCGATCGAAGCCTATCGCCATCGTTCCACTTGGTTAAGTTTGCAGCGCAATGCAATGGCACGCGACTTTGACTGGAACGCGAGCGCGTCGCGGTACGTCGAGGTGTATCGCCAGGCCTTGCGCGCGGAGCGCTATTGAGCGAGGGCAGCTGCGCCTGCCTCACAGCCAGAGCATAAGCCCCGTCTCCAGCCGATGGGTCAGCAGATCGTGGTATGGAAAGACGCGGATCCGGTAATCGAACTTGCCGCAAGACTCCGGTGTGAAATCGAGCACGTAGCGATGCTCCGTCGTGTCAGCCAATCTGTTGGCGTGCACAAAAAAGCGCCCCGAATCCTTTCGAGCATCGCCGCCCATTTCGCTCATCCGTAACTCCACGCGCACGTCGCTCGGCTCCAGTCCGTTAAGGTTAACTGCGATCTCGATACGCAAGCGCTCCCCAAACTGCGTGCGCTGCGTGCCTTGGTCAAGCCGTCGAATTCGCACCCCTGGCCAGGCGGCAACTACCCGAGTCTTCCACGTCGCAACCTCTTTGGCGCCACGAAATTCGTCGCGGGAAAACCGCCGGCCCTGACGTGCCGCCGGCCCGTAGAACTGCGAAAGATAATCGCCAACCATGCGATTGGCGTTAAAGCGCGGCAATATCGTCGCCATCGAGCGTTTCATGAGTTTGATCCATGCCGGCGAATAACCCATCTCGCCTCGCCCGTAGTACGTCGGTAGGACCTGGTCCTGCAATATTTCGTAGAGGGTGCGAGCTTCCTCGGCATTGCGGGCAACGTCGCTTAAGGTCTCGGAGGCAGGTTTGATGCCCCAGCCATTATCGCCCGTGTAGCCCTCGTCCCACCATCCATCCAGGACCGATAAATTGATGACGCCATTAATGCCAGCCTTCATGCCCGAAGTGCCGGAGGCTTCTAGCGGGTAGACCGGGTTATTAAGCCAGACATCGACGCCCGATACCAAGCGGCGGGCCAGGCGAAGGTCGTAGCCCTCGACGATCAAGATTCGGCCCTCGAATTCCGGCGTACGCGACACACGCGTCAGATGACGGATGAGATCCTGACCAGGCTGATCGGCCGGATGGGCCTTGCCGCTGAAGATAAACAGCACCGGCCGCTTCGGGTCACCCACGATTTGTCGCAGCCACTCGAGGTTTTCAAACAGCAGCGTGGCGCGTTTGTACGTGGCAAAGCGGCGACCAAAGCCAATGGTCAGCACATTGGGGTTATCCGGATCGGCATGACGCAGCATGCGGTCCAAGTGTGCCTCGCTACCGCGATTGCGATTTTGCTGGTCTGCGATGCGGTGACGTACCAGCCGCAGCATCTGCGACTTCAGAAACTGATGTCGGCTCCAGACGATGTGGTCGGGAAGCTCGTTAACACGTCCGAAAACGGCGGGATCGTTGATGCGGTCGAGCCAGTCAAATCCGAGAAAACGATCAAAATCATTGATCCAGTCTGGCGACAGGAAAGTTGGCACGTGCACCGCATTGGTCACGTGCGTAAGTGGGTTTTCGGGCGGCGGGATCTGCGGCCACAAGTCGCGCAGCATCTCCGAGCTGACCTCGCCGTGGATCTTCGAGACGCCATTTTGGAACCTTGAACCGCGCACTGCCAGCGCCGTCATGTCGAACTCGTTGATTGAACTGCCGGTGCGTCCCAATGCAAACAGGCGCTGCGGCTCTATGCCGTGCTTGCGGCAGTACGAGTCAAAATACCGACTAAAGAGTTCAGCGGAAAAGCGATCATGTCCGGCCGCCACGGCGGTGTGCGTTGTGAACACCGTGTTAGCCGCGACCGCTTCCAAGGCGGCGGCAAAATCCAGACCACTGTGCATGTATTGATGGATGCGCTCGAGCACAAGAAATGCCGCGTGTCCTTCGTTCATGTGCCAAACGGTAGGGCGCATGCCCAAGGCCGACAGCGCGCGCACTCCGCCCATGCCCAGAACGATCTCCTGCAAGATCCGCACTTCGCGATCGCCACCATACAACCGGTGCGTTACGTGCCGGTCACTTTCTGCGTTCGCGGGCAGGTCGGTGTCGAGCAGCAGCAATCGCACGTGGCCCACGCGCACGTGCCAGAGCTTGACCTTGAGCGCTCGGTCCGACAACGGGATTTCGATGCAGGTCTCCGCGCCGCTCGCGTCGAGCACGGGTGCGACCGGAAGGTCATCGAAGTCCGAGTCCTGGTAGATCGCCTCCTGGTTGCCGTTGGCGTCGATCTTTTGCTGGAAATAGCCCTGGCGGTACAGCAGTCCAATGCCAATAAAGGGCAGACGTAAATCGCTGGCAGCCTTGCAATGATCGCCGGCCAAAATGCCAAGACCGCCCGAGTAGATGGGCAGGCTCTCGTGAAAGCCAAATTCTGCGCAAAAATACGCGACGAGGTCGTTTTCTCCGAGCACGGATGTGCCCTCATTGCGCGCGGTCTCGCTCAAATAGGTGTCATACGCAGAGAGCATGCGCTGGTAGCTGTTCAGAAAACCCGGGTCTTCTGAGGCCTCCGTGAGTCGTCGTTCATCGATACGCTTAAGAAGCACTTTAGGGCTGTGCCCGACGGCATTCCACAGGTGGGTGTCTAAGCGGGCAAATAGCTGACGCGTGGAGCGGTCCCAGCTGTACCAAAGATCATGGGCGATCTCGTCCAAGCGTGCGAGGCGACGGGGAATCCTGGGGTTGATTTCCAAAACGAAAGGGGTGCCTGGGCGTTCCATTTATATTTCCAAAGTAACCGGGCGATTGAGCTCGGCTGCGCAGCGCAGGCAAAGCGTGGGCGCCGCAAGACAAGCGCCGGACAGTCACGGTAAAAGCCGCTGGGATATTAGCGGAAAATCGATGCACGACGGCCGGATTTGGCGTCTACGCAACTTGCTTTGTTAGACTCGGTGGGTGCGCGTCCTGATCGTCAAAATTTCGTCGATGGGCGATGTCGTCCATGCCCTACCAATGGTCTCGGACATTGCGCGCGCCTTTCCTCATGCCCGGATCGACTGGGTCGTAGAAGAGTCTTTCGCCGACATACCACGACTGCATCCAGGGGTCACCGGCGTTTTGCCCATCGCGCTGCGCAGCCTGCGGCGCCATCCGCTGCGCCTTGCATCTTGGCGGCAGTTGCTCGATACGCGTCGCGCGCTGCGAAAGACGCGCTATCACACCGTCATTGATTGCCAGGGCCTACTAAAGAGCGCGATCGTTGCGTGGTCGGCGCGCGGACCGGTCACCGGATTTGCCCTCGGCGTGGTTCGTGAACCGGCAGCGGCGTTGCTGTATCGGCGACGCGTGATCGTCGATCCGCGTCAGCATGCGATCGATCGCATACGACAACTTGGCGCAGCCGCGTTGGGCTATACGATCGAGACACCCGAGCAATTTTGCTTGCGCTTGCCCCATTCGGAGACGGAGCAGGAAACAGCACCCTTCGCCTTGCTGTTAACTAATGCAAGCCGCACCAGCAAGCTCTGGCCCGATCATCACTGGCTAATGTTGGAGCAGACGCTTGCGCAACGTGGGCTGCGCAGCTTGCTCGTGTGGGGAAATCAAGAGGAGCACGAGATCAGCAAACTACGGGCGGCGCAGATGAAATCTGCGCGCGTGTTACCCAAATCGAGTATCAAGCAAATCGCGCTGCTCGCGGCGCGTGCCAGCGTAGTAGTTGGTCTTGATACCGGCCTTACGCACCTCGCGGCGGCCCTGGGCGCTCCGACCGTAGGCATATTTTGCGATTACGACATCGCTCTGGTCGGACTGCGCGGCGGCGACCGCGCGATAAGCCTTGGTGGGGTGGCGCAAGTGCCAACCGTTGAGCAGGTGTGCGCGGCGGTCGAACGCGTAGCGGGCCCCGGCCTGCAATGAGGCCGGGGCGGCCTCCGCTTTGGTACGCGATTGCGTGGGTTGCGGCGCTGCCCGTCGTCGCGCTGTATCTGCTTTGGCGCAGCCTTCGCCAAAGCGAGTACCGCAGGCATTGGGCCGAGCGCTTTATTGGCCGGGGGGCAAGCGGCAGCCAAGGCCCCGACACTTGGGTGATCTGGGTGCACGCAGTATCTGTCGGGGAGACGCGGGCCGCCCAGCCTCTTATTGCGCGCCTGGCACAAGTGCATCCGCGTGCCTGCTTTGTCCTGACGCACATGACGCCCACGGGGCGAGCGGCGGGCACCGATATCGTGCGGGCGCTCCCCCAACGGGTGCAACAGCGCTATTTGCCTTATGACCTGCCCTTTGCGGTGCAGCGATTCTTGGGCGAGACGGCTCCGCGGGTGGGCGTGCTGATGGAAACCGAGTTATGGCCGAACTTGCTCTATGCCGCACGCCAGCGCGGTGTGCCAGTTGTGCTTGCCAATGCGCGTCTTTCCGAACGCTCCTTGCGCAAGGCCTTGCGCTACCGCGGTCTCGTTGCCAACGCGGCGAAGTGCGTTCGCAGCGTAGGCGCGCAAAGTGCGGCCGATGCGGCGCGCATTGCGAAGGTCTATGACGGAGCGATCCACGTGACCGGGAATCTGAAATTCGATCTGGTACCCGATGCCGAACAGCTCGAACAAGGCAGGGGCTTGCGCGCGGGCTTTCGCGCGCATTGGGGCGATCGAGCGCTGTGGTTGTTTGCCAGCACTCGCGAGGGAGAAGAGCGATTGGTGCTGACAGCGTTGCAGGACTTCGAGCGGTCCGAAGTTCGCGGGTCGCCGCCGCTGCTGCTATTTGTTCCGCGTCATCCACAGCGGTTTGCGGAGGTTGCAAACCTGCTGCAGGCATCTGGTGCCGAGGTGTTGCATCGCGGACAGTGGGAAGATGTATTGCGCGCCAAGCCAGCCGATCCGCAAATGCGCGCGCGTACCGTCTTGCTGGGCGATTCGATGGGCGAGATGCCGCTGTATTACGCGATGGCCGATGTGGCGCTAATCGGTGGCAGTCTGCAGCCGCTGGGAGGCCAAAACCTGATTGAGGCCTGTGCCTGCGGTTGTCCGGTGGTGCTAGGGCCGCACATGTTCAATTTTGCGCAGGCCGCGCAGGACGCCATCGCAGCCGGCGCGGCGCAGGGCGTCAGCGACGCAGGCGAGGCGCTGCGCACAATGCAGCAGATTTGCGCGCAGGCAAAGCTTCGGCAAAGCATGTCGAGCGCGGCGCTGGATTTTGCCGCCCGGCACCGCGGAGCGACGCAGCGTACGGTGCAACTGATCAATGAGGCAATGGAAGCGTGCTAGCGCTGCAACAGCGAGTTGACGACCTGGATATCTTCGTCTTGTAAGTTGCCCGCCGCCGCCTTGAGCTTGAGTCCATTGATCAGAAAGTCGTAGCGCGCCTTTTTCAGGTCGCGCTGGGTATTGAACAGCTGTGTGTTGGCGTTAAGCACGTCAAGATTAATTCGCACGCCAACCTGGTAGCCCAGCCGCGTGGAGTCGAGCTGCGTTTTGGCCGACAGTTCCGCCGATTCAAGCGCCTGTACCTGCGCCAACCCGTAGTCAACGCCCGTATATGCCTGGCGAGCAGCCTGTGCGGCCGTTCGACGCGCCAGCTCCAAATCCTGATCGGCCCTTTCTTCGTGGGCGAGGGCCTCGCGCACTTGGCTCTGGATGGCGCCACCCGTGAACACGGGCACGGTTAGCGTAATGCCCAAACTCGATCCCGTCGTGTTGTTGGTGACCGGGATGTATAGGGAGCCGGTCGAGCGCTGATACTGGATGCCGCCGGTGACGTTCACCGAAGGAAGATAGGCGTCGTGCGCGCGCTTTGTTTCGTGATGGGCGATTTCGGATGCGGCGCGCGCGGCCATCACCGAATAGTTCGCCTGTTCGGCGTTATGTGCCCAGGTTTCAACGTCGTTTGGCTTGGGGGGGTCGAGCTGAATGGGATCGCGCAGCCTTTGTAACTCGCCCGGATCATGCCCAATGATTGCGCGCAACGCACTTTGCTTGATCGCCAGGTCGCCGCGAGCGACCTGTTCTTGCGCGTCGATCTGGTCGTAGCGCGCCTTAGCCTCGTGCGTATCGACAATGGTCTTGGTGCCAACCTCGAATTCGCGCTTGGCCTGCGCAAGTTGTTCGGAGACCGCCTTTTTGTTTTCGCGCAGCGCGGTAAGTGCGTCTTGCGCGGCCAAGACGTCGAAGTAGGCCTGCGCCACGCGCACCAGCAAGTCCGAGCGCGCCTGTGCCAATTGCGCTTCGCTTTGCTTGACGGACAGCTTGGCCTGCGTAAGGCTTTCCCACAAGGGTGCGCTATACAGCGGCACGGAGAAATTCAACGCCGGCCCCCAAGAGTTAAACGTCTTCTCAAAACTTGGTAACAGCAGCTGGTTCTCCGAGCGAAAATCGTACCGGTTGGCGGCATCGCCTACGGAGGCGCTCACGTTGGGCAGCAAGTTCGAACGCGCCTGCGGTACGGCTTCGATTGCCGCCAGCTGGGTGTAGCGCGCGGCGCTGTACGTTGGATCGTTGATTAGCGCTTCGCGTGTCAGCGCGAGCAGGTCGGTGCCGTCAGCAAAAGCCGGAGCCGCGAGCATAAGTAGCGCCAGCGCACCACAGCGTGCGATGCCCAGCACAATGCGTGGCGTACGTCGCATCAGAAGCGAAATGTCGACGGCCGCTGCGCAATACGAAGCGCTTTGGTGCAGGTCTCGAACAATGCTAGGGGTTCGAATGCGTCCTTGCCTGTGCGCGTTACGATCTGAGCGCTCATTGCCGGGGCGCTTCCCACGATCGCCGCCAAGCGTCCGCCGATCTTGAGTTGATCGAGCAGTTCGGCTGGCAAAAACGGCAGCGAACCGGACATGATGATGACATCGTAGGGTGCGTGCGCAGACCAGCCCATGGATCCATCACCTCCCTCTACCCGTGCGTTGCGCACGCCCGCGCGCGCGAGGTTGGAGGCGCCGAAAGCCTGCAGGCGTGGATCGATTTCGATGGTCCACACTGTCTGGGCCTTATGGGCCGCCAGTGCCGCCATGTAACCAGAGCCCGTGCCGACCTCGAGGACCTGTTCATGAGGGTGAATGCCTAACTCCTGCAGCAACCTCGCCTCGACCTTAGGCGCAAGCATGTTCTCGCCGGTCACCTCGCCGTTAATGTTAAGCGGCAATTCAAAATCGACGAACGCTAAGGCGCGCAGATGCGGCGGCACAAATTCTTCGCGGTGAACCTGTATCAGCAGATCCAGGACCGACTGGTCCAAAACCTCCCAGGGGCGTATCTGCTGCTCGATCATATTGATGCGTGCCTGCTCGATGGCGCTGTCGGATGCTGGGGCTCGCACGGTCATGGTTTGGCCTCTGAGGGATGGCGGGGCGGTGGCGGGAAAGATCCAGTCCGGGCATTTCTTTTCTTTTTGGGCGAGCCGCAGTGTATCAATGGTGGCCGGGGGTTACGCACCAACGCCAGCCTCGACATGGCGCGCAGCCCAGCGCTGGCAGCCGCGGTCGAAAGTCTTCGGGACCGCGAAGACACTTACGGCGACCCATTGGGGCTTGGTTTTTGCTTCAAGTTGGCCGGCGCAAAAAGGATCAAGAGTCCCGGGCTTGGCCGCTGGGCGGCGGCGCAAAGGGCCGCCCCATTGAGCACGAAAAGAGGCTGCGCCCACCCTACCGACGGGACTCACCGCCGCCCGCCTCAAGAAAGCCAATTTGGGGGCCGCCAAGCCGCTACCAAGCAGAAGCAATTGAGCGGCTTTTCGCATTTGTGCATTGCACAAAACTTGAGCTTGCGGGCCCTAGGGCGGCAATTGAACCGCGACGGAAGCAAGAATTAACCGGAATATTTCAGGCTTTGCCGCCCAAGGCCGGCTTTTAGGATTTGATACGTTCGAGCAGTGTAAGAGCCGGTACGGCTGCCAACCATACGTGAAGTGAAACCAAACCTCATTGATGCCGTAGCGCTGGCGACGTCGCATCGCGACCGCGATGAGCTCGACCGCGCGGTAGCGCGCATGCTCTTTGAGCACGTCCAGCCTAAGTGCGTCAGGATCTACCGGGTCCTGGGCGAGCAAGGCCGACAGCGTGTACAGCTGCGCGCGTACATGGACGATCAAGGCTTGCACGCCGGGGGCGACGCGACGGATCCCGCGCTCTTGCCGCTACTCACCGAGAAGCCCCACTGGCACGAGTGCGCTTTGCTGGGCGACGCAGTGCATTATTTGCCGCAAGGAAATGCGACCGAGCGCTTCGATAGCGTATTCCCCTTGATGGGCAACAGTGGGCTCATCGGACTGATAGAGGTGGAGTTCTCCGGGGAACGGGCGGCGATTCGCCCGCATGATGCCAGCCTGGTGCAGGGCGTGCTGCGGATCTTGCGCAACCACCTGAGCGCGCTCGATTATGGCGAGCGCGATACCTTGACCGGCTTGCTGAATCGGCGCACCTTCGAAGCAACCTTTGCCAAACGACGCGGGGCGCTGACGCCAGCGCCGGCACCGGATGCAACAACGCCGGGAAGCTGGCTTGGGGTAATCGATGTCGATCGCTTCAAGACCATCAATGACACTTTCGGACATCTATTTGGCGATGAAGTGCTGCTGCTACTTGCGCGGTTGATGTTTGACACGTTTCGTAGCACGGAGTTGATCTACCGTTTCGGTGGCGAAGAATTTGTCGTGATCGTTGATGGCACCGACGAGCAAGGAGCCCGTGCTGCTTTTGATCGCTTCCGCCAGGCCGTGGAGGGCCATCGTTTTCCGCAGGTCGGAAAGGTTACCGTGAGCATCGGCTACACGCGCGTTGCGCCCTCGGACATTCCGGCTTCAGCGATGGGCCGTGCCGATAGTGCGCTTTACTACGCCAAGGAGCACGGGCGCAACGCCACGCAGTGCTATGAAACACTGGTGCGCGAGGGCCGGCTGCACCCCAACCAGTCTCCGAATACGGAACTGGAGCTTTTCTAAGGCGCTAGCGCAAGGCGCGCCGTATACCGCGCAAAATCTCCAGCGGCGGCGGCGGGCAGCCGAGTACTTCGACATCTACCGGTACGATATTGGCGACGCGCCCGCGGCTTGCGTAGCTCTCACCGAAGACCCCGCCATTGCAGCCGCATTCACCGACGGCCACGACGCGCTTGGGTGCCGGCATGGCCTCATAGGTGCGGCGCAATGCGGCCTCCATGTGGGCGGAGACCGGGCCCGTCACGAGCAGCAGGTCGGCGTGGCGGGGACTGGCGACAAACTTGATGCCAAGCCCCTCGATGTTGTAGTAGGGGTTATTTAGCGCGTGAATTTCCAGTTCGCAGCCATTACACGAGCCTGGATCGACCGCACGAATGGCCACCGCGCGCCCTAGCACCGCCAGAATTTCCTGACGTATTTCATGCTGTTCGGCCAGAAGCGCACTGGGCTCTTGCGGTGCGCCAACTTCCGGCGGCGGCTCGGTGACGATGCCAACCTGCACAATTTGTCGGAGCATGCGCCAGGGCATCAGAGATCCTGTCCCGAGTAGCTCAGGTTAAAGGACTTGTTGATCAGGGGAAAATCCGGAACGATGTTGCCGATCACGGCATGCTCCAGCGCGGGCCAGTTCTGCCATGACGGATCATGGCAATGCGCACGCCGAATTAGGCCCCGGTCATCGAGTTCGATCGTCACCAGCACTTCGCCGCGCCAGCCCTCGATCCAGCCAGCACCGCAGCCACGCGCCTGGGGCTCGGAAAGGATGCCAAGCGTTGGTCCGGACGGAAGGTCTTGCGCGATTTTGCGGATCAGGCGCAACGATTCGTAAATTTCGGCAAAGCGCACGGCAACTCGAGCAGCCACGTCACCGTCGATGGCATGCGCTTTTCGAACCTGCAGATATTCATAGGGGACGCCACCGAAGTCGCAGCGAAGGTCGCTTCCAACGCCACTAGCTCGCGCGGCCATGCCGGTTAGGTTCAGCTGGCGTGCCAGTTGGGCATCGACCCGCCCTGTGCCAACAAATCGATCCTGCAAGCCGGCATGCGCATCGTAGATCGACTCGAGCAGCCGCACTTGTGCTTCGAGCGCAACGCAGTCTTCGCCGACAGTTCGCAGTGCCTCGGCCCTGAGATCGCTTTTCACGCCACCGGGCACGATCCAGTCCATCATCAGTCGATGTCCCACCAGTTCTTCACTGCGGCGCTGCCACGCTTCGCGCAGCCGCCAAAACTGCGCCAGACCAAAAGAGAATGCCGCATCGTTGCCCAGCGCGCCAAGATCACCCAGATGGTTGGCGACGCGTTCGCGCTCGAGCCCAAACGCCCGCAGCCATTGAGCACGCACGGGCACTTGTGTGGCGCACAGCGCCTCGGCCGCGCAACAGTACGCCCAACCGTAGGCCACGGTGCTGTCCCCAGAGACACGAGAGGCGAGGCGCGTGCCCTGCGCCAGGCTCATTGCCTCCAGGCGCTTTTCGATTCCCTTGTGGGTGTAGCCGAGGCGCTCCTCCAAGCGCAGCACCTTTTCTCCCACCACTGAGAAGCGAAAGTGTCCCGGCTCGATGATTCCCGCATGGACCGGCCCGACGGGAATTTCATGGACACCGTCGCCCGTCACGGCAACAAAAGCATATAGCTCGTCGAGCGCCTCGAAGCGTTCGCGTCCATTGTTCTCGCCACACAGGGGGAAGTAATCCGCGGGCCAAGCAGCATGGCGTAACCAGGGCCGCGTGTCGGCCGCGCCGCTGGCGATGAGGCCGCTTAAGTCGGCCACGGCGCGCTGCATTCGCGCGGCCGACGCAAACGTTGCCGTCAGGTCGGGGTAGCTCGTGGATTCCGTGTCGTCGAGTAGCAAATCGAGCCAAACTAGCCCCGCGTTTAGGGCGTAGGCGACCGCAACCGCGAAATATCCTGCCTCGCTGCGACGGTCGATTCCCCAAATCGTCACCAGACGTCCGCCTAGACTGCGCACCACGCTCGCGGCAGCGCGCCACTGCGCTTTCGTTACTTGGGCACGATACATGGGCAGCGGACCCGCCAAGCGCGTGAAGGTGCTATCCAGACCGGGAAGTTGAAAAGGCTTGCGTACCGCGCCCGGCACCGCAACCTCGGAGTTAACGCTAGGCCCCGCTCCGGAGGCTTTGCCGCGCTCGTCTACCGTCATTCCCGCTGTCCTTGCTTTTGCGCCCATGCCTTACGCATAAGTGACTCCGAGCGGCTCCCGTTCGTCACCCGGTCAGCCGCCAATGAGGGCAGCGGCCTCGTGGTACCACTGGTCAAGAAACGGCGGTACAAAGAGCCCGAGCATTAGCGTCAAGCCCAGATGCACAAAGACCGGCACAAGCGCGGGCCGATGAGGTAGCGGAGGGTGGACGGACTCGCCAAACACCATCGCCTGTACTCGGCCAAATACCGAAGCAAAAGCAACTGCCAAGGCAAGTAGTAGTACGGGCGTGGCCCAGGGCAGCTGGCGCATTGCACTGGTGAGGATCAGGAACTCGCTGGCGAAAATGCCAAACGGCGGCAGCCCCAAGATTGCGAGGGAGCCGATTACCAGCCCCCAGCCAAGGGTTGGACTTGTTTGCAGTAGACCACGAATCTCGTCCATGATCTGCGAGCCGGCGCGCTGCGTGGCGTGCCCCACAGCAAAGAAAATCGCCGACTTGGTCAGCGAATGCACCGTCATATGCAACAAGCCGGCAAAGTTAGCAATTGGCCCTCCCAGTCCGAAGGCAAATGTCATCAGGCCCATGTGTTCGATGGACGAATAGGCGAACATCCGTTTAACATCGCGCTGGCGGCGCAAGAAAAACGCCGCGACCACTACCGAGACAATGCCAAAGACCACCATGATTCGCGCGGGCAAACCATTGGTTATTGCGCCGTCGGCCAGGACCTTGCAACGCAAGATGGCGTAGAGCGCGACGTTAAGGAGCAGGCCCGAGAGTACTGCCGAAATCGGCGTCGGACCTTCGGCATGCGCATCGGGCAGCCAGTTGTGTACCGGCACCAATCCCACCTTGGTGCCATAGCCCAGCATCAGGAAGACAAATGCGAGACCCAAGATATTGGGTTCAAGCTGCGTCTTGATCGCCTCCAGGTGTGTCCAAAGCAGCGCTCCTTCGCCACCACCAATGACCCTGTCGGCTGCCAGGTACAGCAGCATGGTGCCGAAAAGCGCTTGGGCAATTCCCACGCCGCACAAGATGAAGTACTTCCAGGCCGCTTCGAGGCTCGCCGGCGTGCGGTAGACGGAAACCAGCAGCACCGTCGTCAGGGTAGCGGCTTCCATCGCAACCCACAGAACGCCGAGGTTGTTGGTGGTGAGCGCCACCAGCATCATCGCGATGAAAAGCTGGAACATGCTGTGATAAAGGCGCATCCTCGGCCCGGTCATCTTGCCGTGCTCGCGTTCGATGCGCATGTAGGGCCGCGAGAACATCGACGTGGTAAAGCCCACTAGTGCCGTCAGCGCAACAAGAAAAGCGTTGAGCGGATCGATGAAAAAACGCTCACCGAAGCCCAACACCGGGGTACCCAGAATCACCTCGGCGGTAAGCCACAAAGCGGCAGCGAACGTTAAGCCGCTAAAAGCGATATTGATGTGGGGGCCACGATCGCGATGGCCAAAAAGGCCAAGCGCGATCCCGCCGCAAATGGGCACGAGCAAGGTGAGAAAAAGCGGGAGCGTAGGGGGCATTAGCGACCTGTCAGCACGGGTCTAAGAAGGCTAGATCCATCGTGCGAGCAACGCGCAATCCCGCTGGGCATTGGCAGCCAAGATGCAGCGCAATGCACTGTGCACGGCATATGAAATCGAATGCGGTTGCGCACGCTACTCCTCCTTTAATCGCTCCAGATGCCGGATATCGAGGCTGTCAAACTGCTCGCGGATCTGGAACATGAACACGCCCAAGATCAGTGCACCGACCAAAACGTCGAGTGCGATGCCCAGTTCGACAATCATCGGCATGCCGTTCGTCGCCGAAGTGGCTGCGAAGAACAATCCGTTTTCCATCGCCAAAAAGCCGATTACCTGGGGCAGGGCCTTGGCGCGCACGATCATCATCATGAACGACAGCAGCACGCACGCCAGCGCAATGCCGAGCGTGGAGCGGGCGATCGACGAGGAGAGTTGGGAGATGGGCAATGCAAGATTAAAGGCAAAGACCACGAGCACAATGCCGATCAGCATGGTCGTGGGAATGTTGATCAGCGGCTCGACGTCCCAGCGTACATCGAGTCGGTCGATCACTCGGTGCAACATGGTCGGAATCAGCATCACTTTAAGCACCAAAGTTATGCCGGCGGAGTAAAACAAGTGCGGCTGACTGGTCAAATAGGCGACCGTCACCGTAGCCAGGACCAGTGCCACTCCTTGGGATGTATACAGGTGCACAAGGCTCAAGATGCGACGCTGCGAGATCATCGCAAAAGAGACGATAAGCAAAAAAGCCGCGTACAGATTGATGCTCTGGGTCAGCACGGCGTGCATGCCTAGGCCTCGAGGAGCTGGTGAACGAGCAGGCCGATAACCGCCAACAAAAAAGCTGTGGCCAAAAACTCGGGGACACGGAAGATGCGCATCTTGGCACTGGCCGTTTCGATCAATGCCAAAAGTACGCCGCCGATGGCGAGCTTGAACACCAACGCTGGGACAGCAAAAAGCATCGCCAATGGCGAGTCGACCTCAGCGATGCCCCAGGGAAAGAACATGGCCAAGCCAATGCACGAGTAAGCGAAAAGCTTGAGCGACGCGGCCCATTCCATCATTGCCAGATGCCGGCCTGAATACTCCAGGACCAAGGCTTCATGAATCATCGTCAGCTCCAGATGCGTTGCCGGGTTGTCCACTGGGACGCGAGCGTTCTCGGCCAAGGAAACGATAGTGAAGGCGACGCCGGCAAATGCCAAGCTGGGTTCGAGCACCGTTGCGCGATGGGAAAGGGTATCGACCATGTTGGCAAGCGAGGTCGAGTGGGTGATGAGCGAAGTGCTAAACAAGGCCATGAGCAGCGCCGGTTCGGCCAGAAAGCCGATGAGCATCTCGCGGCGCGCGCCCATAGTGCCAAAGGCCGTGCCAATGTCCATTGCTGCCAGTGCGATGAAGGTGCGTGCTAGCGCAAATAGGCCAACAAGCGCGATCGCATCGGCCGCGGTGGCCAGCGGCAGGTCCGTTGAGATGGTCGGTACGATCGCACAGGCAAGCGTCATGCAGCCAAACATCACGTAGGGCGTGAGACGAAAGAGCGCTGAGGCCGAATCGGCGACGACCGACTCCTTATGAAAGAGCTTGCGCAGTACCCGATAAGGTTGCGTAAGCGGTGGTGCGGAGCGATTTTGCAGTCGCGCCCGCCATTGATCGACCCAGCCAAGCAACAGCGGCGCGGCCGCAAGGGCCAGGGCAATCTCCAGCGACTGGGCCAGGATGCCAGTGGCAGTCACGTTCACAGTCGCACCAACATCAGCATGATGAGCAGCGTAAGGAAGCTATACATCAGGTAGATCGAAATGCGCCCTTGTTGCAGCCAGCTGACTCCGCGCGCTAGCCAGTCGACCAGTCGCGCAATGGGCATGTACACACCGTGCCACAATCGGTCCTGGGTCAGCACGCGGTAGTGGGGACGTACATCAAATGGCGAAGGCAGATCGCGTGTGATGCGAAAAAATGGTTCGAAGATTTGCCGAATCGGTTGACCAAAGCCCTCTGCCGTATCTTGCATGCGCGCAGTGCCGCCCGCATAACCGCAGGCCCAGGGTTCGCCGCGGCGCAAGGTGCCACGGTAGAGCCGACGCGCGATAAGCAATCCGAGCGTGATGCCGGCCCCGACACCACCAAGGAAAACTACGGGCCCATAGCTGGCGCGCTCCAAACCGATGGGAGCAAGCAGCACCCATCCGTTGGCATGCACTGCCTGCGCGAGTCCTGCGCCAAGCAAGCGATTAGTCACGCGATCGATTGCGTCGATTAGTGGAACCGGGAACAGCCCCATCGCCAAACATCCGGCCGCAAACCACGCCAGACCCAGTCGTTGCCATACGTTCGCATCATGCGCGCGCAACAGCTTTTCTTCGCGCGGCTGGCCTAGGAATATGACCCCAAAGAACTTCACCATCGCATAGCCGGCCAGCGCCACGCAAAGCGCCACGGCAGCCGCGACGAGCGGAATCAGCATGTCCAGGAAGGAATTGGGCAAGGCGGTCGTGAACAAAAAGCTTTGTAGTAGCAGCCACTCGGAAACGAACCCTGCTAACGGCGGCAGCCCTGCGCCGGCCAGTACGCCGATAAAAACCAGCCAAGCGACCCAGGGCATCGAGCGGATCAGGCCGCCGAGTTTTCCCAAGTTGCGCTCGCCGGTGGCATGGAGCACGGCTCCTGTGCCTAAAAATAGCAGGCTCTTGAAAAACGCATGTGCAAGCACATGCACCATGGCCGCAGTTAGCGCTAAGGCGGCAAGATTTGCCATACCGTAGGAACGAAAAATCAGCGCCAAGCCCAGGCCTGCCACGATCAAGCCGATATTCTCGATCGACGAGTAGGCAAGCAAACGCTTCATTTCGGTTTGCACCGTGCTAAAGACCACACCCATCAGCGCGCTGATTAGGCCCAGGGCCAGCAGCACCGCGCCCCACCACCATAGCCCCCCGTGCAACAGGTCAAATGTGATGCGCAGCAATCCGTAGATTGCAGTCTTGAGCATGACCGCGCTTAACAGCGCAGACACTGGCGATGGCGCCGCGGGATGCGCTTCGGGCAGCCAGACATGTACGGGTACAAGTCCCGCTTTTGCACCGAAGCCAAAAACGGCAAAGCCAAAGGCAATGGAAAGCCACATTGGGCTAAGTTGCTGTGCGCGCAAGTTGGCAAAGGTGTAGTCGCCCGTGTTGGCCTGCATGACGCCGAAGCACAGCAAGATCGCGACCGCGCCAATGTGTGCAAGCAGCAGGTACAGGTAGGCTGCCTGGCGAACGCTGGCTACGCGATGGTTGGCGGTGACCAGAAAAAAAGACGACAGGGCCATCGTCTCCCACATCACCATGAAGGCGTAAGCATCGTCGGCCAGAACAACCATGGCCATCGCCGCCAAAAAGACGTGGTACTCCAGACATAGCAGTCCTGGTGCCGTGCCTTCGCCCGCGCGAAAGTAGCCGGCGGAGAAAAGCGAGGTGCCAAAAACGCCGGCGCCGATGACGACCAGAAAAAAGGCCGATAAGGCGTCTAGCCGCAGGTGCATTGGCAAGCCTGGCAGACCGATAAGCAGCTGCGCAACTTCCGCGGTCGAAAACAGCGCGTCGAGCGCGACGCCAGCCAGCGCGAGTCCCAAGAGTCCGCCGAGCGGAAAGAGTCGCCGAGCGACGAACTTGGTGCGATGAAGCGCAAACAGCGCCCAGATCCCCAGCACAAGCCATGCGGCGACGATCACTAAGATCCAGTCGATGTGGATCATTGACTCGACAATGTAAGGGATAGTTGGATCGACAACGACTTCACGTTCTTAAACGATTTAATCAGTTGCTCGTGCGCCGCAGCACAGCAACCTTATTGTGGTGCGCAGGACTCACGGGGCGAAGTGTACTGCGAGCGTCGACTGTGGCTGACGCGCGCCAATGTAGTAACCTTTCGCGTCGCAGATCTTGGTTGACAGCTCGGCCGTGTCGCGCGCTTTTACCAAGGCTATTAGATTCGCCGCTCCAGCACCAAGTCCCACACCCGGTGCCCGCGTTGGGCCCCGCGCGCGTGGAACTTCGTTTTCGGCCGTTCGCAGAAAGGATTTCGCGGCGGCTGTGCGTAGCCGACATGCAGATTGCGCAAACGCGGCTCTTGCGAGAGTACTTCGAGCATTTGCACGGCGTAATGTTCCCAGTCCGTTGCGCAATGTAGATATCCACCGGGGCGTAGGCGGTCGACTAACGCACCGACGAATGGCTGAGCGATCAAACGACGCTTGTGGTGGCGCGCCTTTGGCCAGGGGTCTGGGAAAAAAAGGTGAATGCCATCTAAGCTGCCTGGCGCAATCATGTCACGCACGACTTCAACAGCGTCATGTTCAATAATGCGCACGTTCTTTAAATTGGCCTCGTGCACCCGCCATGCCAGCGCACCAATGCCGGCAACGTAGACTTCGATGCCCAAGAAATCGATCTCCGGGTGCTCTTGGGCGATGGCTGCAGTCGTCTCCCCCATCCCAAAGCCGATTTCCAACACTAGCGGGGCGTCGCGACCATAAAGCCTGCGCGCGTTAATGACGTCGAGGCTGTACGGCACGGCAATCGAGGGAAAGAAATCTTCGTAGGCCCGCCGCTGGCGCTGGGTCACGTGCCCGCGCCGAATTGCGAAGGAACGTACGTGCCGTGGCTGTGGGCCTACCAAATTACCATTGGGCGCCGGCTCGCTCAAATGACCAAATGGTTCATCCATGGTGCGCTACTGTACCCAACCTTGCTTCGAGAAAACGCAGCGCTCGCAGGCGCCAGAGCACTGTGTCTTAGCCGATCTAGTGAAGCACGGTCAACACGGCTACGGAGGCCGCCAGGCAGTAAAAGCCGAAGTAGTGCCAGCGGCCTCGCTCCAGCCAGCTCGACAGCCAGCGCAGCGCAAGCAGTCCCGCAACGAAACTTAGCGCCATGCCGACCGCACTGGGCCATGCCAGTTGAAGCAAAGTGGAGGAATCGTACCCGGCATGGGCGCCGGCCGTGAGAAAGCGCTTTAGTTCCTTAGCGATTACCGCGGGCGTCAACACGACCGCTAGTGCAAAGCTAAATTGCTCAGCCTTTTGCCGGGCGATACCCAAAAAAAGGCCGGCGGAAATCGTCGCACCGGAGCGCGAGAAACCACGAAATGGCAGACACAGACCTTGAACGGCGCCGATCGAGATTGCCGCTTTGGCCCCAAAATCTGGGCGGCCCGAACGCGACCGAGTCCGCAGGCCAGAGGTCAAGATCAACAGGCCGGCGGCAGCAAGGGCGCAAGCGATCAGACGAGGGTCACCGAACAGTTGCTCGATTTCGAAGCTGGCCCGATCCACTCCCAGCAGACGAGGTATCAGTTCTAGCAGCGCCAGAGCCACGATACCGGTGGCGACCGTGGCCAGTATGATCTGTGCGGTGTTACGGCGAAAAGCTTGCAACGAGGAAAAGTAGGTGGACCTCCATTCACGCCAGAAGTAAGCGATCACCGCGAACATCGTACCCGTGTGCAAAGCCACAAGAAGTAGGGTCATGGCGGGGGCGGTTGGTTGCAGTCCCATCAGCTTCTCGGCCACGATCACGTGGGCCGAGCTCGATACGGGCAACAACTCGCAGAAGCCCTGAACAAGGGCAAGGATGAGAATCTGAAGAAAAGTCATTACGCCGTGCGCAAAATGGGAGAAGTTTTGGTTTTTGACGAGACTCGACCTGGTTTTTTTGCGACGCACCTCAGAGTCTGCCGCGCGCTGCAATGGTCATGAGCGATGGGCCGGTGCAACTCCGGGAAATAACTTTCTAAAATCGTATGCGGCAACTCCGCGCCATGAATATACAATGGCCGATTTACCGCGCGGTCCGGCTGGATCGATCCGCCTTCGGCCAATCCGCATACTTGCCCCGGATGGGGACCGTCAGAACTTTTGGTGGCGACCAATGAGCGTGAATTTGCTGGCACCTAAATTCATTGTTTTGTACGTGTTCGTGTTTTCCTCCTTGTACCTGCACTTTCGCGGCCGCCTGCGCCTGCCGATCTTGCGCCAGATTGGCAACCACTCGACATTGCTCGCGCCCTATAACGTGCTGATGTACGCCTTCTCGGCGGTACCCACGCGACCGTTTCTCGACATGAAGGATTTCCCCGAGATGGCGGTGCTGCGTGAGAATTGGGAGACGATTCGCGATGAAGCGCGCGCGCTGCTCGGTACCGGGGGGCTGAAGGCCGCCAGCGATCACGTCGACATTGGCTTTAATTCATTTTTCCAACGGGGCTGGCGCCGCTTCTACCTTAAGTGGTACGACGTGCCGCCGCCTTCGGCGCTTGCGCTTTGCCCCAAGACCGTCGCGCTGTTGCAGTCGATACCGTCGGTCAATGCCGCGATGTTCGCGCTGTTGCCGCCGGGCGCGCGGCTAAACGAGCACCGTGACCCCAGTGCGGCATCGCTGCGCTATCACCTTGGACTCATTACGCCCAACAGCAATGATTGCTTCATCAATGTCGACGGCGAACCGTACTCCTGGCGTGACGGCCAGGACGTGATGTTCGATGAAACGTACCTGCACTTCGCCGAAAACCGCACGGACAAGGCGCGCCTGATTCTTTTTTGCGACGTGGAGCGCCCGCTCTACGGCGCGCCGATGCGTGCCCTGAACCGACTCTTTGAGCGGGTGTTCTTGCGCGCTGCGGCCACGCAAAATGACGAGGCGGAGGACATCGGCTGGATCAACCGTCTCTACAAGCCCATCGGCGTAATGAAAGAGTGGCTAAAGCGTGCCAAGGCGATCAACAAGTCGGCCTTCAACGCCTGCAAGTACCTGCTGATCATCGCGCTGCTGTACTGGATCTTTCTGAGTTGAGCAAAATTCCCACAACGATCAAGGGGTTGCGTGCGCGGGCTTGAGCGTTGTACTAGCCCAAACACGTATCGCGCGGACACGGTAGTATATTAGGGCGTGTGGTTTCTTCTGACGGTCTGCGCGGTTTGGGCGCCGCGGCCCCGGCTGCGGAAGCAGGAAGCATAGAGGTTTGGGCCAGAGTCGGCGCAGGTGGGTTCGAGTTGCTGAGAGTCTTGCGCTCGAGCTCGGGTTGGCTTGCCCCACGAAGTGGCAGGCCTGGCTGGCTTTTGGTGAAAAGAAGGGGAAGCTTTGAGCATCATTGAGCAAGCTGCGCGGCGCCTAGAAGAGTTGCGCCGCTCCGGGATCGAAGTCGCTCCGCCATGGAGCGCGTCTTGGGAAGGCCCTCCTTCGGTCGAACGAATCCCCAGCGATACGGCGCCGGGAAACATTTTGGCGCGTGGAGCGCATCCGGCGAGCTCGCCTGGCGTGATTGGCACGCGTAGGGTTGAGATCGACCTGGCAAAACTGCAAGAGCGCGGCTTTGTCGCGCCCTTTGGGGAACGCAGCCGTCTAGCCGATGAGTTTCGTGCGGTTAAGCGCCCGCTTTTGGCCAACGTTCGCGGCGAGTCGGCCGCTCCGATCCTGCGCGCCAATTGCATCATGATCACGAGCTCGATTCCCGGGGAAGGCAAAACCTTCACGGCACTGAACCTCGCGCTTTCTCTGGCGATGGAAGTGGGCTCCCAGGTGCTGCTGGTTGACGCCGATGTGGTGCGTCCGATGGTGTTGGAGCGCTTGGGGTTGGACCCTGACAAGGGCCTACTGGACAAGCTCAATCAGCCCGAGTTGCCGCTGTCCGATTTGATTTTGCGCACCAACATTGAGAATCTTTCGATATTGCCCGCAGGCGAGCCGAGCCCGCGCGCTACGGAGCTTTTGGGCAGTGACGCAATGCGCCGTCTGATCGAGGAGCTTCTTGCACCCCAGAGCGACCGGATCGTCCTTTTTGACGCGCCACCACTTCTGGCGGCACCGGAAACTCGGGTGCTTGCTTCGCACGTAGGGCAAATTGTTGTCGTGGTCGAGGCGCAAAAGACGCGCTGGCGCACGCTCACCGACGCCTTGGCCCTGCTCGAGGGCTGCCCTGTAGTCATGACCATGCTCAATAAGGCGACCGCCGGCGGTGGCTCTTCGTACGGCTACGGCTATGGCGCATATATCTGATTTGGCGGATGGGCAACCTGTCTCCGCCCGGCCCACCGCTTGCTCTGCATCGCGGCTCACCGCGCTAGGCGCGTGTGTTGGGGCGCTATTTGCGGCAACGCCAGCCGCCGCCGACAATTTATTTGTGGCCCCATCGGTGCTCTGGCGCGAAACCTACACCAGCAACGCCAATTTCGGCATTGCACCCGTGGCCAAGAGCGATCTGATTAGTGAACTTGTGCCGTCCCTGGTGCTCTTTGGGCTGACCAAGAACCTGCAGGCCAGTTTGCGTATGGATCTGGACGCGATCGACTACCGACATCGAAGCGAGCCCGACGCCGTGCTTCCCAATGGCGGTGCCGACCTTACCTTCCAAGGTCTTGATCGGCATTTTTTTGTCGACGCGGCAGCCGTCGTAACACAGGGGCGGCAAAATGTCTTCGCAGCTACGCCCTTGGCGCCTTCGACCTACAACGAATTTACGACCGAGGGCTATCGCCTCAGTCCCTACATCAAGGGCGAGGTCCCGGGCGAAGTCGTTTACGTGCTGCGAAGCGATAATCTTCTGGAGCGATCGTTTGGCAACTTGGCGCCTGCGGTTGATTCGCGCTTGGCACTGCAAAGCATCGATTTGGACCACGCGCCTCGTCCTTTGGGTTGGACTTTGCATGCCGAGTCCTCTGAGACGCAGTACACCGATTCGACGGTTCCGATTTTGCGCCAGCAGCTGGGCCGGGCCATTTTGAAGGCCGCGCCCGACGCCCAGATCGTGATCAGCGCCCGCGGCGGAATTGAAAGAGAGAATTACCTCCTAAGTACCGGACCGCGGGCGATCTATGGCGGGGGACTGGAGTGGCGGCCGAGCGATCGCACTAGCTTGGAGGCCGTTGGCGAGCGGCGCTTTTTTGGGACGGGGTGGGACTTTGGGATTAAACATCGCGAGCAGGCACTTACCGTAAGCGTCGCCGGGGGGCGCGACGTCGTGACGTCGGCGCAAACCGTCTTCGCGCTTCCGATTGGTGGTGATATGGCAGCGCTGCTCGATTCGATCCTGGTTCCAACGCACCCCGATCCGGTGGAGCGCGCCAGTGCCGTCCAGGCCCTGCTGGCCCAGCAGAACCTGCCGCAGACTCTGGCCGCGGGTTCGACGATTTTCGCCGCGGCGCCCGTGTTGTTGACATCGAACAAAGTAGCGTTTGTGTGGTTAGCTCGTCGCGATACGGTCAGCCTTTCGATTTACGACATGCGCACCCAGGTGCTGTCGGGCCATTTGAGCGCGCTTTTAACAGCCGTGACCGAGTCGGACCAGAACGACCAAAGGGGTGTCGATCTGACTCTTACCCACCACCTTACCCCTTATACCAGCGTAAGCGCGGATGGCCGGGAGTCCAAAATCGAAGGGATCGGCTCGACGAGCGGGGTCTATACGCGTCAAAATGCAGCCACTGTGCAACTGAATAACTCGCTATCACCACGCACGGGTGCGTTTGTCGGCATACGCATGCAGGCAATCGAGTCCAACGTAACTCCGAATGCCCGCGAAAAAGCGGTGCTCGCCGGCTTGCGACACCAGTTCTGAAAAGCGGCGTTGGGCCGCCTTCACCTCGAAAATCATGTACGAATCCTATTTCGGTTTAACCGCCAGTCCATTTCAGCTCAATCCCGACCCAACGTTTCTGTTCGAGAGCAAGGGGCATCGGCGCGCGCACGCATTTTTGCAATACGGGGTTTTTCAGGGCGAAGGTTTTATTGTCGTTACCGGTGAGGTCGGTGCCGGCAAGACGACCTTGGTCCGGGCATTGTTAAGCGAGCTCGACGAGGAAAAGGTCGTTGCCGCGCAGCTTGTCAGCACGCAGCTCGAGGCCGACGACCTGCTGCGCTCGGTGGCGATTGCATTTGGCATTCCGGCAAGAGCCGCGGGCAAGGCAGAACTACTTGGAGACATCGAGGCTTTCCTTTTGTCGCTGGTGCCACGCGGTCAGCGCGCGCTGCTGGTGGTCGATGAAGCACAAAACCTAAGCGCACAAGCAATGGAAGAGCTGCGCATGCTGTCAAACTTTCAGCTCGGTCAGCGCGCGCTGCTGCAAAGCTTTCTCGTCGGCCAACCCGAGTTGCGGGAGTTGATGCGAGCTCCCTCGCAGCAGCAGTTGCGCCAGCGCATCATCGCCTCGTACCACCTTGGCCCCTTGGAGGAGCCCGAGACGCACGCGTACGTTGAGCATCGGCTCCATCACGTTGGGTGGAAAAACGACCCCGAGTTCGACGAGCAGGCGTTTGCGCCGTTGCATCGGGCGACGGGTGGCGTTCCGCGCAGAATCAATTCCCTTTGCAATCGTCTTTTGCTCGGTGCCTATCTTGCTGAAAACCATCGGATCAGCGCGGAAGATGTAGAGGCCGCGGTAATCGAACTGCGCGAGGAATTGGGTGCCGACGCGCTGCCGCCGGAAGTCGGCGCGGGTGATACCTCGCACTCGAGCGTGGCGGAAGTCCGTGGCAGCGATGTCGTGCGCTCGTTTATGGTCTCATCCATCACCGCGCGCCTCGATCGGCTGGAGCGCAACGTTGCCACTTTGCTTGACTTGGTGCGAGCGCTGCCCGGAGCCGAAAACGGAAAGGCCGCTGGCAAGCGCACCGGCACGATTAAGTTGCCCAATCCGGGTTGGAGCAGCGGCACACGGCGGTAAGCGGCACAGCGCTAGCGCGCATTTGCGCTCGCGCTCACCAGGCGATCTTGCCGGTTAGCAAGTAAAACACGTAGCCTAGTAGCTCGTGTACAGCTTCGCTGGTCTTCGTCAGCGCCGTCAACTGCGGCACGAGCGTCTCGTACCAGGGCGCGACGATCTTGCGAAAGTCCACGGGTAGGGCGCACACCTTCATACCGCTGGTAGCAAAGGTCGCCAGGGCGCGCGGCATGTGCGCTGCCGAAGTGACGAGATATTTTGGCCGCGGATCGCTTGCACCAAGTAGCCTCCCGATGTTGCGCGCCTCCTCGTAGGTTGTTGCCGACTGCGGCTCCACGATGAGTCGCTCGGGCGGTATTCCCAGAGCCTGCGCCATCGACGCCATCAGATGGCCCTGCGATATGCTGCCCTCGACGCCGCCGCCGCTGAGCAACAGCACGCTCGATGGCGATTTGCGCGCCAGGTCAACAGCGGCAATTAGTCGTCGCAGACTGCTCTCTTGCAAGCGGCTGTACTCGTGCACGTTGTGTGGCGAACCCGAAACACCTCCACCGAGCACGATAAAGACGCTGTCGTTGGCGGGCGCGCTGCACATCTGCGCCTCGGCGACGGCGCGTTGCTCGAGCCAGCCGAGTAAGGCATTGGCGAAAGTCGGGCTACAGCAAAGAAAATAAATCAAAGTCAAGGCGACGCAACCCAGCCAGCGCCGTCCAAATCCGAGCGGACGTGCGTACAGCAAGGTGAGCGCAACGAGCGACCAACCAAACAACGCTACGGGTTCGCTCATACCGGCGGCACGGTTTCCCGCGGCAAATGGGTGCAGCCGCTACCTGGCGTCACGCTGTCGGTTCTGCGGCCGGCCGGCTTCGCGGCTGCGCTTGTGCTGTCCACTGCAGGTATACCTGCTCGTCGCCAGCAACCCACGAATTGCGTGAAAACAGCCGCTCGACGCGATCGCGTGCCGCACGCCCAAACTCCCGATGCTGCTCGCCGGCGACGATCTGTCGCATGCAGGTGGCCAGCTCCTCGACATTGGCCGCTTCGAAAAGGTAGCCCGTAACGTTCTCGTCGACCACTTCCGGGCATCCGCCGATACGCGGCGCAATTACTGGTTTGCCAGCTGCCATTGCTTCGCGTGCGGCCAGCGGAAAGGATTCGCGAGTCGAGGAAAGAACGAAAACGTCGATCAATGCCAAAAACTCGGGCACATTGCGCTGCAGGCCGGTGAAAATCACGGCGTCGGCAAGACCGGCAGCTTGCGCCTGCCCGCGCACCGCCTCGAGCAGCGGCCCGTCACCGACGATCAGCAAACGAGCCTGCGGCAGATCGCGATGCAGCTGCGCAAAAGCCTCGACCAGATAGCAGTGGCCTTTTTCCTCTGAGAGGCGCGCAACGATGCCGAAAACGACGTTTCGCTGCGGATCGATGCCATAGCGTCGTGCCAGCTCGAGTGGGAATGGCAGCGGTCGGAAGCGCTCGGTGTCGATCCCGCTGTGAATGACGCGCGAGTTTTCGGAACGCAACCCACTTTTCAAAAGGCGATTGCGCTCGTAGTGCGACTCAAAGATCACATAATCGGCACCCCACTGCAGCAGATGACCGCCGTAGCGAAAATGCACCGGGTTATGAATGTTGTGCACCGTCGTGACGATCGGTACCCGCCGTCCGGTCTGGGCAACGCGATAAGCAAACGGTACGGTCCGCAGCGCCGTGTGGGCGGCAATCGTCGATCGTACCGACTGCGGCGCCACAAGCTCGATGCGCTCCGTGCGCACCACGCGCCGCAGCGCACGCGCCGCTCGCACGAAGCCCCCCAAGTCGTGATAATGAAAGTCGATATTGACATGACGGGCGCCACGGCCCTTGAGTTCTTCCAATAGCACCCCCGCCGTGGTCGCAACGTACACTTCGTGGCCGCGCGCACTCAGATCCTCGCTGAGGGTGAGCAAATCCGACTGCACGCCGCCGATGCCAAAGGGTTCCGTCATCAGATATAGCAATCTCATCCGGGCCTCCCGTCCGGTGCAACGTTTGCGCTCATCAGTTCCGCAGCTCGCGCAAACTGCCGCAACCTTCTGCGGTGGAGCAAGGAATGCAAGCCATCGTACGAACCCAAGAGTTTGAGCGCAAAGGCCCAGCTCACATCGCGATCCGTGACTTCAGTGCGATGCAGAAGGTACGGATCGGTTCCATGGCGGTTTACGCCCGGCGCAACGGTGACGGCGCTGCGGTAACCCGCACCGCGTACCAACTGCACCTCGCGGCCACTCAGGTCGCCGGATGGGTAGCAAAAGTGTACGACCGGGCGTGCGATTTGCGCTTCGATACGCAAACGGCTCTCGGCAATCTCACGTTGGGCGTCAACGGTCGAAAGTCGCGGCAGATGCGGGTGAGTGAGCGTGTGCGATCCGATCAAAATCCCGGGCTGCGCGGCAAGTTCGCGCACCTCGTCCCAGTCCAGATGCAACCGACCATCTTC
>Ga0187780_10000352_pt1 | contig 34891 bp, 38 predicted proteins | sample 1015_Q2_SP10_20__FD_132429 | JGI IMG/M metagenome (GOLD analysis project Ga0187780, IMG submission 132429) | Tropical peat soil microbial communities from peatlands in Department of Meta, Colombia - 1015_Q2_SP10_20_MG | ecosystem: Environmental > Terrestrial > Soil > Wetlands > Peat | place...
GCGAGGACGGCGACGCCATCAAGCCCCAGATGGTGGTGCAGGCCCTGTGCGAGGCCTCCTCCGAGGACACCGTGGTGGTGGCCGGGGTGGGCCAGCACCAGATGTGGGCGTCGCAGTGGTGGCGCTTCGACCACCCCTACACCTGGGTCAACTCGGGCGGGGCTGGCACGATGGGCTTCGCCGTCCCGGCCTCCATCGGGGCCAAGGTCGGCCGGCCCGACCGCACGGTGTGGGCCATCGACGGCGACGGCTGCTTCCAGATGACGGCCCAGGAGCTGGTGACGGCGTCGGCCGAGCGGATCCCGGTCAAGGTGGCCATCTTGAACAACGCCTATCTCGGGATGGTCCGCCAGTGGCAGGAGCTCTTCTACGAGGAGCGCTACTCCGAGGTCTACCTCTCGCCGGACCTGCCCGACTACGTCAAGTGGGCCGAGGCCATGGGGTGTGTCGGGCTCAAGGTGGAGACCCCCGAGGAGGTGGCACCGGCCATCGAGAAGGCGAACGCCATCGACGATCGTCCGGTGGTCATCGACTTCCGAACCGACGCCTTCGAGAAGGTCTACCCCATGGTCCCTGCGGGTGCCTCCAACGACGACATCATCGTCGGGCCCGCCGAGGGCGAGGGTGGTCGGTGATGGCCGCCGAGCGCCACCACATCGTCACTGCCCTCGTCGAGAACAAGGCGGGCGTGCTCGCCCGTGTGGCCGGGCTCTTCAGCCGGCGCGGCTACAACATCTTCTCGCTGGCCGTGGCCCCCACCGACGACGAGCGCTTCAGCCGCATCACGATCGTCGTGGATGTCGAGTCGGCCCCGCTGGAGCAGATCGTCCGCCAGCTCGACAAGCTGGTGAACGTGGTGTCGATCAGCGAGCTCGCGCCACAGGAGGCGGTCGAGCGCGAGCTGCTGCTGGCCACCATCGAGGCCGGGCCCGAGGCGCGGGCGCAGGTCATGCAGCTCGTGACCGTCTTCGAGGGCAAGATCGTCGACATCGGGCCGGAGAGGATGACGGTGATGCTGGCCGGACCGCCGTCGAAGATCGACGACTTCGAGGGGCTCATCGAGCCCTTCGGCATCGCCGAGCTCCAGCGGACGGGGCGCGTCGCGCTGCCTAAGCTGGAGCGCCGGCCGGCCAAGCTGCGCGCCCTCGGCGGCGCGGGCGGCGAGGCGGGTTGACCCCGGGGACGAGCGCCCCACGAGCGACGAGGCAGGGTGAGATGGCCAAGCTGTACTACGAGGCGGACGCGGACGAGAGCCTGATCCGGGGCCGCAAGGTGGCGGTGGTGGGCTACGGCTCCCAGGGCCACGCCCATGCGTTGAACCTCGCCGAGTCGGGCGTGGACGTGCGGGTGGGGCTGCGGGCCGGCTCCTCCTCGACGCAGAAGGCGCAGGAGGCCGGCCTGCGCGTCCTGTCGGTGGCGGAGGCGGCGGCGGAGGCCGACCTGGTCATGATGCTCCTGCCCGACACCGAGCAGAAGGCCGTCTACGAGGAATCGATCGCCCCGGGCTTGCGCCAGGGCGACGCGCTGTTCTTCGCCCACGGGTTCAACATCCGTTTCGGCCAGATCGTGCCCCCCGACGGCATCGACGTGGCCATGGTCGCCCCCAAGGGCCCGGGGCACCTGGTGCGGCGCACCTACACCGAGGGCGGCGGGGTGCCCTCGCTCGTGGCGGTGGCCCAGGACGCGTCGGGCAAGGCGCACGAACTAGCGCTGTCGTACGCGCACGCGCTGGGGGCGACGCGCGCCGGGGTGCTCGACACCACCTTCGAGGAGGAGACCGAGACCGACCTCTTCGGCGAGCAGGTCGTCCTCTGCGGCGGCCTCACCTCGTTGGTGCAGGCGGGCTTCGAGACGCTCGTGGGTGCGGGGTACCAGCCGGAGTCCGCGTATTTCGAGTGTCTGCACGAGCTCAAGCTCATCGTGGACCTCATGTACGAGCAGGGGATAGCCGGCATGCGCTACTCGATCTCGGACACCGCCGAGTACGGCGACCTGACCCGCGGGCCCCGGGTGATCGACGACCACGTGCGGGCGACCATGCGCCAGATCCTCGACGAGATCCGCTCGGGGGCGTTCGCCGAGGAGTGGATCGCCGAGAACCGTGCCGGGCGGCCCCGCTTCGAGGCCCTGCGCAAGGCGGGCGCCGAGCACCAGATCGAGGCGGTCGGCGAGGAGCTCCGGGCGATGATGCCCTTCATCTCCGCCGGCCGCCAGCGCGTCCAGGACGTCTCCGGCGGCTGAGGCCCGTCCGGACGACGGGCCTCGGGCCGCGGCCGGTGCCGTGAGCACCGTCGGTGAGGCGCTGGCCGACCTCGCACCCGACGACCTGGGTGCGCACGCGCTCGGTCGCGCCCAGGAGCTGGGGTGCGAGCAGGCCGAGCTGCGCGTCGAGCGGATCCGCTCGCAGCTCCTGGTCCTGCGCGACGGCCGGCTCGAGACGACGGTCGACGACACCTCCACGGGCATGGGCCTGCGCGTCGTGCGCGGTGGTTCGCTCGGCTTCGCCGCCACCATCGACGCCCGCCCCGCCGCCGCCGCCGCATTGGCCGACGAGGCCACGGCGCTGGCCCGGATCACGGGCGCAGCCCTCGCCGGGCCCGTCGCCCTGGCGCCCGAGCCCGTCCATGGCCCCGTCACCTGGTCGTCGCCCTACGACGTCGACCCGACCGAGGTGCCCTTGGCGGAGAAGGTGGCGCTGCTGTCCGATTGGAGCGGGCGCCTGCTGGCCGCGCCCGGCGTCGACCACGTGAGCGCCTACCTGTTCGCCGTGGTCGAGGACAAGCACTACGTGGACCTGGCCGGCACGGTCACGACACAACGGCGCGTGCGGGTCCATCCCGCGCTGGAGGCGGTGGCCGTCCATCCCACGGAGGGGCGGTTCGAGTCCATGCGCACCCTGGCTCCACCCGTGGGTCGCGGTTGGGAGTACCTGGCCGGGACGGGGTGGGACTGGGACGCCGAGCTGACGGCCATCCCCGAGCTCCTGGCCGAGAAGATGGCGGCGCCGTCGGTCGACGCGGGGACCATGGACCTGGTCATCGACCCCTCCAACCTCTGGCTCACCATCCACGAGTCGATCGGCCATGCCACGGAGCTCGACCGGGCCCTGGGCTACGAGGCGGCGTACGCTGGGACCTCCTTCGCCACGCCCGACAAGCTCGGGACCCTGCGCTACGGCTCGCCGGTCATGCAGGTCGTCGGCGACCGCACCACCGAGCACGGGCTGGCCACCGTCGGCTACGACGACGAAGGTGTCGCCGCGCAGGCCTTCGACATCGTGCGCGATGGTGTGCTCGTGGGGTACCAGCTCGACCGGCGCATCGCCGCCGAGCACGGGTATGCACGCTCGAACGGCTGCGCCTATGCCGACTCGCCGCTGCACGTCCCCATCCAGCGCATGGCCAACGTCTCGCTGCAGCCTGCGCGGGGCGAGGGGCCGACCACCGACGAGCTCGTCGCCGGCGTCGACCACGGCCTCTACGTCGTCGGCGACAAGAGCTGGTCGATCGACATGCAGCGCTACAACTTCCAATTCACCGGCCAGCGCTTCTATCGCATCGAGCACGGCCGGCTGGCCGGGCAGGTGCGCGACGTCGCCTACCAGGCGCAGACCACGGAGTTCTGGGGGGCGCTCGAGGCAGTCGGCGGGCGTGGCACCTACGTGCTCGGCGGGGCCTTCAATTGCGGCAAGGGCCAGCCGGGCCAGGTCGCGCCGGTGAGCCACGGGTGCCCCTCGGCGCTGTTCCGGGGGATCCGCGTCCTCAACGCCCGAGACGAGTCCGGCGGCGGCGCATGAGCGAGCGGGCCCTGGCACCGCCCCACGAGCTGATCGAGCGCGCCCTGGCCGCCTCGCGCCTCGAGGACTGCGTGGTCATCGTCGAGGAGCGCAGCGAGGCGGAGGTGCGCTTCGCAAACAACACGACCACCACCAGTGGCGTGCGGCGAGACCGGCAGCTCGCGGTGGTCAGCTTCCGGGGGCTCGGACCCGGCGACGACCCAGCCGATCCCGCGGCGGTGGGGACCGCGGTCGGGGTGGCCAGCCGCAGCGGCGACGTCGATCCCGTCGACCTGGTCCGGGCCAGCGAGGCCGACGCACGCCACGCCTCGGTGGCCGAGGACGCGGCCTCGCTGGTGGTGTCCGGTGCGGGCGCCCACGGACGCGACTTCGCCGCGCCTGCACCGGCCACGTCGGCCAGCGAGCTGGCGCCCCTCACGGACGAGCTGGCCGGCGCCTTCGAGCGCGCCAGGGGGGCGGGGCACGTCCTGGCCGGCTTCGCCACCTTCGGGACGACGACGACGTTCCTCGGCACGAGCACAGGGCTGCGCCGGCGCTTCGTGCAGCCCGAGGGGACAGTCGAGCTCGTCGCCCGAGCTGCGGACGGGTCGCGCTCGGCGTGGGTGGGGCGAGGCACCGAACACCCGCCCGACGTGGATCTCGGGGCGATGGAACGAACCGTGCTCGAGCGCCTCGGCTGGGCGCAGCGGTCGGTGGCGCTGCCCGCCGGCCGCTACGAGGTGCTCTTGCCCCCCGACGCGGTGGCCGACCTGATGGTGCCGCTGTCCGACGCCATGTCCGGGCGCGACGCCCAGGACGGGCGCAACGCCTTCGCTGCCCCCGGTGGCGGGACCCGGGTCGGGGAGGCGATCGCCGAGCTCCCCTTCGAGCTGCGAGGCGACCCCGCCGAGCCCGGGCTGCAGTGCGCGCCGTTCCTGGCCAGCGCGGTCTCGGGTCCCGACGTGAGCGTCTTCGACAACGGGCTCCCCCTCGGGCGCACGCGGTGGCTGGAGGCCGGGCGCGTGGCCCGGTTGCGCTATCACCGCGCCGGGGCGGCCGCGGCGGGCGTCGAGCCCGCCCCGCCGGTGGGCAACCTGACCCTGGAGCTCCCGGGCTCCACGGTCTCGCTCGAGGCCATGGTGGCGGGCACCCGCCGGGGCCTGTTGCTCACCTGCCTCTGGTACATCCGGGAGGTCGACCCGGTGTCGCTGCTGCTCACCGGGCTCACCCGCGACGGCGTGTTCCTGGTCGAGGACGGCGAGGTGGTCGGCGCGGTGAACAATTTCCGCTTCAACGAGAGCCCGCTGGGCGTGCTGGCCAGGGCCACCGAGGCGGGGCGCAGCGAGCGGGCGCTGTCGCGGGAATGGCACGAGTGGGCTCCTCGCACGGCCATGCCCCCGCTGCGGGTGGCCGACTTCAACATGAGCTCGGTGAGCCCCGCGACCTGAGCCGGGGTCCGCGCCCGCCGTCGGGACCCTCCCGGGCCCGTGCGCCCGTCTACTGTCTGGCCTGGTGCGCGACGGTTACGGTGTCCCGGACGCAGAGGTGCAGGTGGAGTCGGAACGCCTGCGCGCCCTGACGTCGGCACGAGACCGCCGGACCTTCCGGGTCATCGACCGCATCGGCATCGGCGCGGGCGCCGTCTGCCTGGAGGTCGGGGCCGGGTCGGGCACGATCAGCCGGGGTCTGGCCGAGCGCGCCGGTGCCGGGGGACGGGTCTGGTCGGTCGACAAGGACCTGCGGTTCCACGAGGAGATGCCGCCCAACGTCGAGGTGAAGGAGCTCGATCTCGTCACCGACGACCTGCCGGGCGGGCACTTCGACTTCGTCCACGCCCGCGCCGTGCTCCAGCACATCCCCGAACGTGACGACGTCTTCAGGCGACTGGCGACGGCGACGAAGCCCGGTGGGTGGCTCCTCGTCGAGGACTCGGACATGCGCGCCTTCGCCGAGCAGCCGCTGCCCCAACCCTTCGGCACCGTGCACCGGATCCTCGCCACCGACACTCTCACACCCTGGCGCGACCCGAACTTCGGCACCCGGCTGCTCGCGTGCTTCACGCAGGCGGGCTTCGAGGACGTGGGGATGGACGGCGCCGCCGGCCTCATGCAACCGGGCCGGCCCTCGGGGGAGTGGTGGCTCCTGGCCGTCGACCGCGTGCTCCCTCGACTGGTGGAGTCGTCGATGGTCACCGCCGAGCAGGCGGAGGCATGCCGGAGCCAGATGCGCGACGAGGGCCTGGTCATGGTGGGGCCGCTCATGCTGGCCGTCTGGGGTCGCCGGCCGGCGGCCTGAGGCGCGTGGAGGCCATGTCGCCACGCGCAGCCCGACCGGGATCGACGGCGAAGGCCGGGAGATCCACGTGGCGAACGGAGGCAACCGCCCGGCTCAGAGAGTCCGATCCAACCTTGGCGAAGGTCATTTCGGCGCATCCGGACTTCGATCCTCGAGCGTGGCTGGCCGATCTGCCTCCGCTCGACACATTTGGCGCCCTCCTCTTCCAGATCATCGGCCAGCAGCTCTCCGTGTCCGCCACCAGGCGGATCCTCGACCGCGTCCAGGACTCCTTCGGCGGTCATGTGCCCGGGCCCGAGGAGGTGCTCGCTGCACCGGCTGATCGACTGCGACGAGCTGGGCTCTCCCGGCGGAAAGTCGAAACCGTCCGCGCCGTCGCGGCGCTGTTTCGCGATGGGGCACTGAGCGACACGCTCTTCGGCAGCCTCACCGATGCGGAGATCGAAGCCCGCCTCACGACCGTCCCCGGGATCGGACCGTGGACCGTGCACGGCTTTCTCATCATCGCCCTGGACCGGCCTGATGTCGTGCTGCCCGGCGACCTCGCTCTCCGCAAGGTCGTACGCCGGCTGTACGGTCTCGACCATCTTCCGACGCCTGCAGAGGTGTCGGCGGTGGCCGAGAAATGGCGCCCGTATCGCAGCCTGGCAACGGCCTACCTTTTCGCATCGGCGTTCGAGGGCGGTCGCGAGCCCCGATAGGGGCCCACGTCGGCCCCGGCTTCATTGTTACGAAAGCCCCTGGTTGGCGGCGACGATGCCGCAGAGGATGGCTCGTATGCGGACCCCGTTGCCCTGGCGGTCCATGACGGCGGCCTCCGTGGTCGTGGTGGCCGCCTTGGCCTTGGTGCCGGCGTGTTCGAGCGGCCAGAAGGCGACGACACCTTCGACGTCCGCGTCCACGTCCGCGTCCACGTCCACGTCCACGTCCACGTCCACGTCGGTTCCAGCTTCATCCGCCACGGAGGCACTGGGGACGAACAACCCCGCCCAAGGGGACTGCACCACGAACACGAGCGAGGCGGCCACCGCCGTCGGGTCGGTGGTGCTACGCGTGACGCCCAGCTCGTTCCAGGCCGATATCCAGGTGCAGACCGGCCCCCCGAGCACGACCTACGGGGTGTTCATGCAACAGGTCCCCGGATCGTGCCCGCAGAATTCGGCCAACGGCGGCACCCTGACCACAGACTCGACGGGACACGGCCACGCGTCCACGACCGTGACGCGCGTGCCCGGCGCGACCACCTTCTTCGTGCAACTCGTCCCCGTCGGGTCCGGGCCGCCCACGTACACGAGCGATCGTCTCTCAGGCGTGTCGTAGGACGACCCGTCTGCCGTGAGAAGTCCGGGCGGCCGTGGTCAGCGCGGGCCGCCGGAGCGCTCGAGGTGGCGAGTCTTCGGGCACGACACCCGCATCCCGAGCTCGCAACGGGCGCAGGCCCAGCTGCCTTCGGGTGTCTGCCACAGGGTGGAGCCGCACTGTGGGCAGCGCCGCTGCCAGTAGGCGCAGGCGTAGTCGCCCAGGCGGTTCGAGGTGAGCGGACAACCCCGGGCGCCGCAGACCGGCCAAGCCGGATCGACGACGATGGCCCCGACCGGGCACTTGTCGACGCATGCGCCGCAGTCGTCGCAGGTGTAGGGGTCGATGGTGAAGAGCCCGAGGTAGGAGTCGGTCTTGGTCAGCGCTCCCGTCGGGCAGGAGAAGTCACAGGCACCGCAGCCGATGCAGACGTCCTCGAGCACGCAGAGGCTCATGAAGGGGTCGAGCCTGATCGGTGGGCATGCGCCTTGGCACGGACCTTGGGCTCACCGACGTCGTGGGGATGGAACTGGCGAAGCTCGCCCATGCAGTCCCAGTGGACCCATGGCGCCGTGTCGACGCGGGCCGACGCCGTCATGAGCTGGTACCCGTCCTCCTGCCACTCCCACCACCCGTAGGGTAGGTCGAGGGCCCGCGTCACGGGCTCGCCGCAGTGCGGGCACCGGGGTGCCTCCATGGTCCGTCCTTTCCGAATCCCGCTACCTGGCGCCGGCCGCCACATGCCGGGCGCCATCGAGGAACTCCTGCAGCGTCTGGTTGAAGCGCGAGAACTTGTCCAGGCCCATCGGGTCGTCGCCGAGACAGACGATCTCGTCGCCCATGAGGGCCAGGCTGTTGATGGTGTGCTTGCCGGTGGCCCGCCCGTGGGCGACGATGTCGTCGAACATCGCCTGCCACGCCTCGAGCGGGCCCGTCAGGCGGAAGTCCGCGTCCGGCGCGCCGTCGACTGCAGTCACGCCGCTGCAGCCGAGACCCTCGAAGGCCAGCCGGGCGCGGAAGTCACCGGTCGGAGCACTCATGACGACCTCGACCACCATCTCGGCCTCCCCCAGGGGCGCATAGCGCTCCGGATGCGCGTTCATCTCGTCGGCCAGTGCGTCGAAGAACGCCACCGTGCCGATGCCTGCGCTCACGGCGCGCTCTTGGCCGTCGCCTGCAGTGCATCGACATCCATGCCGAGGAGGTCGAAGGGGATGACACTGCGTCCGAGGCGCCCGACACCGGCCCGCTCGCAGCGCGCCAGATAGGAGGTCAGCTGCTTCTTGGTGAGCTCGAGTGACAGGGGGAAGCCCTTGTCCTCCACGTGCTCGGTACCCCCGGCGAGAAGCACGGCGAGGGCGGTGGACACGTCGGGTGCGGTCCCGAAGTCGATGAGCACCTGCTCACCCACGTCGAGGGCCTCGTGAATCTCCTCGGCCACGTCGGGGTCGTGCTCGACGGCATAGCGCAGGTGCATCGTGCCGTAGGCCACATGGCGGGCCTCGTCCTGCATGCACATGCGGAAGATCCGTTTTTCGACGTCGGTCGGCGCGATGAGCTCGCCCATGCGGAAGATGTCGAGGACGAACCCCTCGCCGAGCAGATGCATCAGCGCGCTGGCTTGCGTATAGGTCTTGGCTTCGATGATGGTGCGCAGGAGGCTGGTCGGCCCACTTCGCGACAGGAGGAGGCCACCACCGTTGGCGAGCGCGCGCTTGCGGAAGACCTCGGCATGGCGGGCCTCGTCCATGATCTGCGTGCAGAGGAACATCTTTGCTTCGATGAAGTCGTGGTTGAGCCGCCACATCCACTTGGCCGGCAAGTCGGCGGCGATCATCTCCACCTCGGTGAGCAGGGTGCACAGCTGGCACATTGCGTGCTCCAGGTCCGACGGCAGCTCGCGCAGTTCGCCCCATGGGATGTCACGGGTGGCCGACCACTGCCGGGCCACCGCTTCCTCGTAGAGCTCGACCACGTTGTCGGCCCAGACGTCCGTCTTGCGATTGAGGATGTAGCCCATGTCCGCTGTGTCGTCGTCGACGTCGGCGCCCCGCGGCGCCATCGATCGGTGCGGCGGGCGGTCCGGGACGTCGCCGTAGGTGCCCGTGGCGATGTCGAGCATGGTGAGCCCGCGCGGGCTCGGCTTCGGGTGGATCCCCCACTCCGCCCTGGTCCCCCTGAGCCAGGCCCAGTCGAGGGGTGCACCGAGCGGCGATTCGGTGGGGAGGTGGGGATAGGCGACGTCGTCGGCCATGACGCGACCTCCTGTTCGGCCTGTCGGGCCGACGCTCAACCTACGAGTCGTCGTTCGTCGCGCAAAGAGTCGAAGGTCCCCATGTGCATCGGAACGTGCGCGCGGCCTCGTGCGCCGGGTCCGACCCCCGAGGCGCCGAGGACCGCGTGCTCGGGGACGACGTTCCGATGCGATGGTCGACTACGAGATCGATTCCCTGAAGTCGATGGCCTCGTTGTTGGCGACCGCCAGGTCCTGGATGTCGACGACCGGGATCACCTCGTACTTGAGCCACGGCTCGAACTTCGAGACGTCGCGGAGGATGTCCAACGCGTTCTCGGTCTCGACGACGGCAAAACCCCCGTTGTTGTCGAGGCGCCCCACGAACTGGTGGAAGGTCGCCCCTTCGGAAGGCGTCCACTTGCTGAATACGGCGAGGACGCGCTTGGTGTCGGCCTCCGAGGTCGCGCCGTCACGGTTCGTCCAGGAGATGACGTACTTCATCGATACCCTCCTTCTTCCCCCAAAAACGGTGATGGGGCAAGCCTCGCACCGAGGCGGGTCGCACACAAGGGAGAAGACGGGCGGAGGGGGGCTCGAGCGCGCCGGTCGTGCGCTCAGACCGCTTCGAGCGCCCGTGCCTCGAGCAGTCGCTGGGCCCGGACCGTGCGGCGCTCGTCGGACGTGCGCGCCACCACGGCCCGGATCTCGTCGACGAACGTGGTGTTCGAGAAGGGCTTCTTGATATACCCGTCGCACCCGAGCTCCCAGGCGCGACGCACGTCGCTGGCACCGGCCTTGACGGAGCAGACCACGACGGCGATGCCGGTGGTACCGTCGAGGGCCCGCAGCGACGTCAGCGTTTCCCAGCCGTCGCGCTCGGGCATCTGCAGGTCGAGGACGACGATGTCGGGCCGCACGCCGTCGGCCAGCGCGGCAAGGGCTTCGTCCCCGTTCTCCGCCTCCTGGACCTCGAGGCCCGAGTGCGCCAGCAGGACCTTCATGAGGAACCGGATGTCGCCGGTGTCGTCGACCACGAGCGCCGTCGGCACGATCACGCCGCCACCGTCTCGAGGCGGGCGCCGGTCGAGCCCTCGTTCCAGTCCGTCAAGGTGCCGAGCGACAGGCTGCGCACGACCCACAGGAAGTAGATGGCGGCCGGCACTGCCAACCAGTCTATGACCAGCCCGTGCCAGCCGACGTCGTATTGGCCGGTCGTTGCATAGACCACGAACGTCACGTGCATGAGCCCGCAGGTGGGGAAGACGACGGTGAGGGCGAGCCCCGACAGTGACCAGCCGCCGGCCACGGCGCGGTTCGCCAGCTGGGTGCGCAACAGGTAGTAGCCGATGAGGCAGTACAACCCGAGCAGCAACAGGTTGGGTGTGAGCCGGGGACCGAAGTGCCCACCGTCGCGCAGTACCGTCGCCACCCCCGTGGCCAAGGCGATCGCGTAGGCGCCGAAGATCCACGGCAATGCGGCCACCCACCACGGTGTCCCCGGGATGAAACGGTCGCCGCGCCCGCCGCGTAGGGCCTCGAGCCGCAGGAGGAACCAGGTCACGCCGGCGGGGAACCCGATGAGCACCGCCACCAGGTCCAGGATGCCGCCGTGGCCGACGGCGCCGACGTGCAGGCCGTGCTCCAGGTGGTGCGGCCCGCAGGTGAAGGCCATGGCGATCCAGGCCAGTCCGAAGTGCGACACGCCCATGGTCCGCCAACCCCGCTTGAGCTCGGCGATGGTGATGAGCCCATAGGACGTGTACACCACGCCCAGGACGAAGTTCCCCACCACGACGACGTCGGTGATCATGCCTGGCGCCCCGGGATGCCGATCTGGCGCATGAACTCGCGGATCGAGGTGACCTCGCCCACGCCGGGCTGCCCCTGCTCGTCGTGGGCCGCCGGACCCGGCGGTGCGGGGACCCGCGGGGCGTCGGCCCGCCGCAGGTTGCAGGCGAAGGTCGATCCCTCGCCGCGGGCGCTGGTGACGGTCACCGTGCCGCCCATGGCCTCGACCAGCGACTGCACGATGTAGAGGCCGATGCCGGTGCCGCCGAAGCGCCGGACGTCGGTGGACTCCGCCTGCCAGAACTTGTCGAAGCAGTGCGCGACCTGGTCCGGGTCCATGCCGATCCCGCCGTCGGCGACCGTGATCGTGACCCACTGTTCGTCCGCGGTCGCCCCGACGACCACCGGCGCGCCGCCGGGCGAGTACTTGAGGGCGTTGTCGAGGAGATGGTCGACCACCGTGATCAACGCGTTCTCGCTGCCCTGGACGCGGGGCAGCGCCTTCGGCATCGTGCTCCGCGCGTGTCGGCCGGTGGCGGCGCCGACGGCGCGGACGCGCTCGTCGACGATCGGCGTGACGTCCATGTCCTCGGCGGGGATGGACACCGCACCCGACTCGATACGGCTCGAGAGCAAGAGCCGCTCGACGATCTGGGTGAGGTGCTCGGCCCGCGCCGAGATGGCGCCGAGCGCCTCGCGCCGGGTGTTGTCGCTCAGGCTGTCGTAGTCGCTGAGCACGTCGGCGAAGCCGCGGATGACGGTGAGGGGTGTCTTGAGCTCGTGGGAGGCGGTGGCCAGGAAGAGGGTCTTGGCTTCCTCCGCCTGCTTGATCCGGGTGACGTCCCGCAGGGAATGCACGACGTCGGTCCCTCCCGCGTCGTTGGGCACCCCTGCCGCGTTGGCCAGCAGGGGCTGGCGCATCCCGCTGACGTCCCTGCGCCACAGCTCCACGCCCTGGCGGGCGTCTGCGCCCTCCGACAGCCGTAGGATCTCGCACCCCTCGCTGCAGTCGAGCTCGCGCTGGCCGCTCCACAGCCCGAGCGCCTGCTTGCAGCTCAGTCCGGCCATGTCCCCCGTGTCCAGCCCCGCGAGCGTGCAGGCGGTGGGATTGCACTCGAGGACCATGCCGGTGGCGTCGGTGACGATCACGGCGTCGGCGACGTGCGCGAGGACCGTCTCGGCGCGCGTCCGGTACCGCTGGGCCCGGACCGCGGCACGTGCCCGCAGGGTCGTCGTGCGGTCCACGAGGAAGGCGATGGCCAGCAGCGCCGCACAGAAGGGGACCAGGACCATGGCGCCGAAGTCCTGGCCCGACCCCGCGTACCTGGCCGTGACGGTGAAGACCAATGCCAGCATGGCGAGGCCGCCGGCGAGGGCCCGTCCGCCGCTGGAGGCGGCGAAGGCCACCACGACCACGTAGCCGAGCAGGACCACTTCGGCCGCTTGGGGCGCCACCAGCTGCACGCCGAAGAGGACGACCAGGTCGCCCATGGGGCCGCCCACCAGGGCGAGCCGGCTGTTGGGCCGCGCCGAGGCCAGGAACACGACGGTCGCCCATGGCACCCAGACCAGCCCGAAGATGAGGAAGAGCGCCGATTGCTCGCGCGTCAGGCTGGGGAGGAAGGAGCCGGTGGCGGCGACGCCCACGGCGAGGGCGACCCGGATGCGGGCCACCAGGTTCACCGAGGGGATGTCGAGGTCGAATGTGGCCGAGGCCCGGTGGCTCGACCAGATGGTGCGCCGCCCCCGCACCGCTTCTTGTCGCGGTGCCGCGGCGGGTGCCGCCGCGACCGGTGCGTCCGCGTGCGCCGACCCGGGAGAGGCCGTGGCGGCGTCTGCCGGGCCGCGCATAGTCGTCATCCCTTGGGCGCCGCCGCCAGCGCCACCACCACGACCGCGGAGGCGGCGAAGAGAGCCGAGCGCATCGGCCCGGACCAGCTCGACCAGCGCCACGACGCGCCGACGCCCCGGGACGTCAGCGCCACGGCGCCGCAGACGACGGTCACCAGCTCGGCCGTGCTCGCCATGACGTCGAGGACGCCGAAGGGCTCGGTGGTCCCCGCCGTGGGGCCGAGGGGAATGCCCACCAACCTGGTCCAGGCCCAGAGCACGACCACCGCGCCTGAGGCGACCGTGGCCGCGAGGACGAGACGCCGGGACGGCTTCGACAGCAGGAGCGCGCCCATGGACAGCTGCGCGGCCGAGACCCCGAGGAAGAAGAGGCCGAAGAGCCACCACTCGCGGAAATGGTCCGGCGCGACGGCCAGATGGGTCGCCGCCGCCACGAACAGTCCGAGGGCGGCACCCTGGAGCCAGGCCCCGCGGCGTCCGGAGCCCGGCGCCGCGCCGTCACGCGCGCTCGGCCAGGCGAGGACGGTCACGACAGCGAGGACCCAGGCCGCCAGCACGATCACGTGGACCAGGTGCCCGCCCAGTACGCGCGCAGCTGCGAGGAACGCCAGCGCCACCACCCCCCGCGGCTACCGCCCCGACATGGGCCCCCCGTGGCCACGGACCAGCCGCTTCAAAAGTCTGCCCCAATTGTGAGGCCCTGACTACCCGTGGCGCGAAGGCCCAGTTCAACCCGCCAGGGCGCCCACCACGTGGTTGATGCAGGCGCACAGCGCGGCGACGTCGTCGGGCTCGATGGCCGGGAACATGGCGATCCGCAATTGGTTCCGGCCCAGCTTCCGGTAGGGCTCGGTGTCGACGATGCCGTTGGCCCGCAGCACCTTGGCGACGGCGGCGGCGTCGACGTGGTCCACGAAGTCGATCGTGCCCACCACGTGGCTGCGCTCGGAGGGCTTGCCCACGAAGGGCGTGGCGAAGTCGGACTGCTCGGCCCAGGTGTAGAGGATCTCGGCCGAGCGGTCGCAGCGCCCGGCCGCCCACTCGAGACCGCCGCCGGCGAGCATCCACTCCACCTGCTCGGTGAACAGGAGGATGGTGGCCAGGGCGGGGGTGTTGTAGGTCTGGTCCTGGCGCGAATTGTCCAGTGCCACCTTGAGGTCCAGGAACGCCGGCACCCACCGCCCCGAGGCGGCGATGCGCTCGATGCGCTCGACCGCGGCGGGAGAGAGGTTGGCCACCCACAGGCCCCCGTCGGCGGCGAAGCACTTCTGCGGCGCGTAGTAGTAGGCGTCGACCTCCCGGGCGTCCACTCGCAGGCCGCCCGCGGCCGAGGTGGCGTCGACCGCCACGATCGGTCCCCCGGCCTCGCCGGTGCGCACGCCCTCGGGCCGGCGGATCGCCATCGACACCCCGGTCGAGGTCTCGTTGTGGGTGAGGGCGTAGAGGTCGACGTCGGGGTCGGCGGCCGGGGTCGGGTGGGTCCCGGCGGGCGAGCTGATCACGCTCGGCTCCTCGAGGTGGGCAGCGGCGGCAGCAGCCGCCGCGAACTTCGAGGAGAACTCGCCGAAGGACAGGTGCTGGCTGCGCCGCTCGATGAGCCCGAAGGTCGCCGCGTCCCAGAAGCAGGTCGTGCCCCCGTTGCCCAAGACCACCTCGTAACCCTCGGGCAGCGAGAACAGCTCGCGCAGGCCGGCGCGCAGGCGCCCCACCATCGCCTTCACCGTCTTCTGGCGGTGGCTCGTGCCCAGGTAGGTCCCGGCCACGGCGGCAAGGGCGTCGACCTGTTCGGGCCGCACCTTGGAAGGGCCGCTGCCGAAGCGGCCGTCGCCCGGCTTGAGGGCGTCGGGGATCACGATGGTGTCGATGTCGGGGACGGTTTCCACGTGTGCAAGCATGGCAGCCATGGCCGCCCAGAACGAAACCGGACGCGCCGGCGCGGCCGGCCGGCGCGTCTCCGCCCGGGTGGCGGCGGTGAGCCCGTCGGCCACCCTCGCCGTCGACGCCAAGGCCAAGCAGCTGCGCGCCCAGGGGCACGATGTGATCGGTTTCGGAGCGGGGGAGCCGGACTTTCCCACGCCCGAGCCCATCGTGGCCGCCGCCGCCGAGGCCTGCCGGATCCCCTCCAGCCACCACTACAGCGCCACCGGTGGGCTCCCCGAGCTGCGCGAGGCGATCGTCGGCGCGGCGAAGTTGGCCTCGGGCCTCGACGCGGCGCCGTCGCAGGTCCTCGTCACCAACGGGGCCAAGCAAGCCGTCTACCAGTCGTTCGCCACCATCCTCGACCCCGGTGACGAGGTGCTGGTCCCCGCCCCCTACTGGACCACCTATCCCGAGGCGATCGCGCTCGCCGGCGGCGTGCCCGTGGCCGTGCCCTGCGACGAGGCCAGCGGGTTCCACGTCACGGTGGAGGCCTTGGAGGCGGCCCGCACACCGCGGACGAAGGTCCTGTTGTTCGTGTCGCCCAACAACCCCACCGGCGCCGTCTCGAGATACGACGAGGTGGCGGCGATCGGCGCCTGGGCCGTGGAGCACGGCCTGTGGGTGGTCGCCGACGAGATCTACGAGCACCTCGTCTACGGCGGGCGCACGGCGGATTCCCTGCCGGTGGTGACCCCCGGCCTCCTGGAGCGGGCCGTGGTGGTCAACGGCGTGGCCAAGACCTATGCCATGACCGGCTGGCGGGTCGGGTGGATGATCGGCCCGCTCGACGTGATCGAGGCGGCGACCAACCTCCAGTCGCATGCCACGTCCAACGTGGCCAACGTGTCGCAGCACGCCGCGCTCGCCGCACTCGAGGGCGGCCTCGGGGCGGTGGCGGCCATGCGCGATGTGTTCGACCGCCGGCGCGTCACCATGCACCGCATGCTCAACGAGTGCGCGGGCGTGACCTGTGCGGAGCCCGAGGGCGCGTTCTACGCCTTCCCGTCGGTGGCCGGCCTGATCGGCCGGCGCCTCGCGGGCCGGCCCGTGACGTCGTCGCTCGACGTGGCGGAGGTCGCCGTCGACGAGGCGCGCGTCGCCGTCGTCCCCGGGGAGGCCTTCGGCGCGCCGGGGTTCCTGCGCCTCTCCTACGCCCTGGGCGACGACGACCTGGTGGATGGGATCACCCGGCTGTCCAAGCTGTTCGCGACCCTCGAGTAGACGGATAGGAGCCATGGCGCGGGTCCTCATCACCGAGAAGCTGGCCGAACGCGGCCTCGAGTTGCTACGCGAGGCCGGCCACGAGGTCGACGTCCGGCTCGAGCTGTCCCCCGAGGACCTGCTCGGGGCCGTGCGTGGCGCCGATGCCCTCATCGTGCGCTCGGCCACCCAGGTGACTGCCGAGGTCCTCGCCGCGGGCGCGGACCTGGCCGTGGTGGGACGGGCCGGCATCGGCCTCGACAACGTCGACGTGGACGAGGCGACCCGCCGCGGTGTGATGGTCGTCAACGCCCCGCAGTCCAACATCCTCTCGGCCGCCGAGCACGCCATGGCACTGCTGCTGGCCCAGGCCCGCAACATCCCCCAAGCCCACGCCGCGCTGGTGGCCGGCAAGTGGGAGCGCTCCAAGTGGGAGGGCGTGGAACTGCACGGCAAGACGCTCGGCGTCGTCGGGCTCGGGCGCATCGGCGCCCTGGTCGCCCAGCGCGCCCTGGCCTTCGGCATGCGCCTGTGCGCATACGACCCCTACGTCTCGCCCGAACGGGCGCGGCAGATGGGCGTGGAGCTCATGGCCCTCGACGAGCTGGTGGCCACGAGCGACTTCATCACCATCCACCTGCCGAAGACGCCCGAGACGGCCGGGCTCATCGGGCGCGACCTGCTGGCCAAGGCCAAGCCGGGGCTGCGGATCGTCAACGCGGCACGCGGGGGGATCCTCGACGAGGAGGCCCTCTACGAGGCGATCGGCTCGGGACAGGTGGCCGGCGCCGCCCTCGACGTGTTCGCCACCGAGCCGTGCACGGACTCACCCCTCTTCACCCTCCCGAGCGTGGTGGCCACGCCCCACCTGGGGGCGTCCACCGCCGAGGCCCAGGACAAGGCGGGGGTGACCATCGCCGAGCAGGTGATCCTGGCGCTCGCCGGTGACTTCGTGCCCTTCGCCGTCAACGTGGCCGCCGCCGAGGTGTCCGAGACGGTCCGTCCCTTCCTCGGGCTGGCCGAGGAGCTCGGGCGCTGTTTTGCCTGCCTCAACGACGGCATCCCCGACCGTCTCGAGGTCGAGTACGCCGGCGGGCTCGCCGCGGCCAACACCTCGATCCTCACCTTGGCCGTCCTCAAGGGGATCTTCGCCGCGGGCACGGAGGAGCCGGTGTCCTACGTGAACGCGCCGCAGCTCGCCGAGGAGCGCGGCCTCGAGGTGCGGGAGGCCTCGACGTCGACCACGCGGGAGTACGTGAACCTGATCACGCTCCGCTCCTCGGACCACGCCCTGGCCGGCACGCTGTCGGGCGCGCGAGCGGAATCGCGCATCGTGATGGTCGACGACCACGTGGTCGAGGTGCCGCCCGCACCCAACATGCTGGTGGTGCGCAACGACGACCGCCCCGGCATGATCGGGCTCGTGGGCGTGGCCCTGGGCCAGGCCGGGGTGTCCATCTCGTCGATGGCGGTGGGGCCCTCCACCACCGGCAACACCGCCCTCATGGTCCTCTCCACCGACCGCCCGGTGCCCGACGAGACCTTCGCCGGCCTGCGCGGGTCCGACGGGATCCTGGACATCCACCGCATCACCGCGGTCTAGCTCCGCCGTCCCGGCCCACCCCGCCGGCCCACCCCGCCGGCCCACCCTCCTGCGGCGACATCCATCATCCCTGGTCAGGGGCCTTTTCGGCCTGGGGTTGCCGGTTCTACTGTTTCGAGTAAACTGATAGAAATAGTTCCACCTCGGTCGTGACCACGTTGGAGTGGGTGGTGCACCTCGATCCATCGATCATCCTGGCCGGCGCCATCGTCGGATTCGCCGTGGGGCTCACCGGCGTGGGGGGCGGCGCCCTCATGACGCCGGTGCTGGTCCTGCTGCTCCACGTCGAGCCCAGCGCGGCCGTGTCCAGCGACCTGGTGGCGTCCTTGTTCATGAAGCCGGTAGGCGGTGCGGTGCACCTGCGGCGCCGCACCGTGCACCTCGGCCTGGTGCGGTGGCTCGCCCTCGGCGCCGTGCCGGCCGCCTTCGCCGGCGCGGCGGTGCTCAACGTGGCCGTGCACGGCAAGGCGCTCCAGAACGACATCAAGCTGGCCCTCGGCATCGCGCTCCTGCTGGCGGTGGCCGGGATCGTCCTGCGCTCGCTGACGTCCGGCCGTGCCCCGCGCCCCGTGCGTGACGTGGGGCCCCAGGTCCCGGTACGACGGGTCCCCACGCTCCTCGTCGGCATCTTCGGCGGGTTCATCGTCGGGATGACGTCGGTGGGCTCCGGCTCGCTCATGATCGTGGCCCTCATGTTCCTGTACCCGGCGCTGACCGGGAGCCAGCTCGTGGGCACGGACCTCGTCCAGTCGGTGCCGCTGGTGGCGGCGGCCGCGCTGGGACAGGTGCTCTTCGGCCACGTCGAGCTCGGCCTGACCGCGTCGCTGCTCGTGGGCTCCCTGCCCGCCGTCTACCTCGGGGCCCGGCTGTCGGCGCGGGCACCGAGCGAGATGCTGCGCCCCGCCATCGCCGTCGTTCTGCTGGTCTCCGCGCTCAAGCTGGTCGACGTGGGTGCCACCGGCCTCGGCATCGCCGTCGGCTCGGCGGCACTGTTCTTCGTGGGCGTGGCCCTCGTGCGCCGCCGGCGCGGGCACGTGCGGGAGCCCCTGGCCGCCCCGGCGCCGGGCGGCGAGGCCGACCCCATGCTCGAGACGGCCTGAATCGCCGGTCGGGCGATACGGTGAGGCCGTGCTCACCCGCGGCTTCAACCACGTGGCGGTCCTGACCGCCGACGCCGAGCGCTTCCACGCGTTCTACCGTGAGGTCTTCGACGCCACCGTCGTCGAGCCCCGGGATGCGGCACCACCGGAGGCGGCCGGGGTGCGCCTGTCGTTCGTCGTGGTGGGGGAGCACGCCGAGTTCAACGTCTTCGAGATCGAGGGGAACCCGGAGGCGGCGCGCCAGGTCCCGATGTTCGGCCGGGGGCGGCTCGACCACCTGGCGCTGCAGGCCGACTCGCTGCGGTCGTTCGAGACGATCCGGGACCGTCTCGTGGCGCGTGGGGCGAGCGACGGGTTCGTGACGGACTTCGGCCCCGTCCTGAGCCTCTTCTACCGCGACCCCGACGGCCTCGAGAGCGAGGTCTGCGTGGAGAACCCCGACGCGGTGCCCGGCGTGTTCCACCCGCCGGGCACGCCTGCGCCGCGCTACCACCCCGACGTGTAGGGCTCGGCGGCGTCCCGGGCTCGGTGCGTCAGGCGCGTCGCAGCGCCACCGTCACCTCGATCTCGACCGCAGCGCCCCGGGGCAGCGCGGCGACGCCGATGGCCGAGCGAGTGTGGCGACCGGCCTCCCCGAAGACGGCGGCCAGCACCCGGCTCGCCCCGTCGACCACGGCGGGCTGCTCGTGGAAGGCGGGCGTGGAGGCCACGTAGCCGGTGACGGTCAGGATCCGCTCGATGCGGTCGAGCGACCCGAGGGCGGCCTCGAGCACGGCGAGCGCGTTGAGCGCGCAGACCTCGGCCGCCTCGGCCCCCTCGGCCACGCGCACGTCCGCACCGAGGGTCCCCAGGCAGGTCAGCCGGCCGCCGATGCGGGGCAGCTGGCCCGAGGTCCGGGCGATCCCGTCGTGGACCACCACAGCGTCGAGTGGGTCGTGGGGCGGGTGCGGGCCGTGGAGCGTCAGGCCCAGGGCCGCGATCCGCTCGCGCACGGTGTCGGCCGGGGGCATCGACGCCGGCGCCTCAGGCGTCGGGGCCGAGGTGCTCGACCTCGAGCAGGGTGAAGGCGTCGATGATGGCCCGCAGCACCTGGCGGGCGATGCGCGGGTCGAGCCCCGCCGCCTCGGCGGTCCCCCCGATGCGCTCGAGCATCTCGTCCTCGCGGGCGCGGTCGACGACGGCCATGTTGTGGGCGCGCTTGTAGACGATGACCTCCTCCACCAGCGCGGAGCGCTCGGCCAGCAGGCCGACCAGTCGCCGGTCGACCTCGTCGAGCCGCACGCGGATCTCCGCCAGATCGCCGGCCGTGCCGGGCCCGGGATGACGGGCCTCGCTCATCCACGCCCCGCGCGGGCGGCGCGCAGGATCTCCAAGGCCCTGTCCGCGTGCTTCTGCATGCTGAGCTCGCTGCGCACGACCCCGATCACCGTCCGGTCGGTGTCGATGACGAACGTGGCCCGCTTCACCGGGCTGAGCCCGGCGAGGCCGCCGCGCACGCCGAAGACGTCGGCGACGGCGCGGTCGGGGTCCGACAGCAGCGGGTAGTCGAAGCTGTGCTTGTCGGAGAAGCGCTTCTGCTTCTCCACGGGATCGGCGCTGATGCCCACGCGCTGGGCCCCCACCTCGGCGAACTCGCGGCCCAGGTCGCGGAAGTGGCAGCTCTCCTTGGTGCAGCCGTAGGTGAGGGCGGCCGGGTAGAAGAAGAGCGTGACCGGTCCGCCCTCGAGGAGCCCCGAGAGCGAGCGCGGGGTACCGGTCTGGTCCGGCAGCTCGAAGTCCGGGACGCGGTCGCCGACGTCCATGGCCGCGTGCCTCACCCGGCGCCGTTGCCGGCGCCGGGTGCGGTGGGGACCGGCGGGAAGGTGTCGAAGCTGCCCGTGCGGATCCCCGGCGTCCCCGGCTCGCCCGACAGGCGCCCGATGAGAGCCCGGAGTGCGGCGCCGGCCGCGGCGATGACCGCCGCGGTCACGGCCATGCGGACCAGGCGGCGCACCAGCGTGGTGAGGGCTCGTCGCACGGCTCCACCTCCGGTCGGGAACGGACGCGGCGAGCGTAGCAACGGCGAGCGGTGGGCCGCCCCCGGGCCGGGCCCTTGACCACAGGGCCCGCGTCCGCGAGCATGGGTGGATCATGCGGCTGCAGCTGATCGGCCTCCTGCTTACCTGACGGCGAGCGCCCCATCGCGCTCGCCGATCGCCCCCTGCGCCTCTGGCCAGGGGGCTTTCTGTTGGGCCGGTGAGGTGTGCGCAGCGGTGGGCACGGTGCCCGGCGCTGGAGCACGTGAGGCGGACGACCGCGTGGACGAGAGACGGGGAACGAGATGAGCGAGCACGACAAGCACACCGACACCGGGCACCTGGTGGTGTTCGACACCACGCTCCGCGACGGCGAGCAGTCGCCGGGCATCTCCCTCGACGCGGCCGAGAAGCTCGAGATCGCGGAGCAGCTCGCCCGGGTGGGCGTCGACTACGTCGAGGCCGGGTTCCCCGTGGCCAGCGTGGGCGACTTCGAGGCCGTCCAGGCCATCGCCCGGACGGTGGGGACCGCGGCCGACGCCCCGGCCATCTGCGGCCTGTCACGCACGCACCTCTCCGACGTCGACCGGTGCTGGGAGGCCCTGCGCGACGCGGCGCGGGCACGCATCCACGTCTTCATCTCGACCAGCCCGCAGCACATGGAGCACATGCTCAAGATGTCCCAGGCACAGGTGCTGACCGAGACGCGCGCGGGGGTGGCGCGGGCGCGCGAGCACACCGCAGACGTGGAGTTCAGCCCGCAAGACGCCACGCGCACGCCGCTGGACTTCATGCTCGAGGTGCTGGCGTCCGCCTTGGAGTCGGGGGCGACCACGCTTAACATCCCCGACACCGTCGGCTACGGGATCCCCTGGGACTTCGGCGCCCTCATCCAGCACATCCGGCGGCAGGTCCCCGGCGACTACGTGCTCTCCACGCACTGCCACAACGACCTGGGCCTGGCCACCGCCAACACGCTGGCCGGCGTGCAGGCGGGGGCGCGCCAGGTCGAGGTGTGCGTGAACGGCCTCGGCGAGCGCGCCGGGAACGCCGCGCTCGAGGAGGTCGTGATGGCGCTCAAGATCCGCCCCGACCAGTTCCCCGGCGTGGCCACGACCGTGCGCACCGAGGAGCTCGCCCGTGCCTCGCGGCTGGTGTCGCGGCTCACCGGCTACCCCGTCCAGTACAACAAGGCCGTCGTCGGACGCAACGCCTTCGCGCACGAGTCGGGCATCCACCAGCACGGCGTGCTGGCCGACCGCTCGACCTACGAGATCATCGACGCCGCCACGGTCGGCCAGGTGGGCCGTCAGATCGTGCTCGGCAAGCACTCGGGCCGCCATGCCTTCGCCGACTCGCTGGAGAAGATGGGCATCCACGTCCAGGGCGATGCCCTGAACCAGGCCTTCACCCGGTTCAAGGAGCTGGCCGACCGCAAGGTGGAGATCACGGAAGCCGACATCGAGGCGATCGTGGCCGAAGAGCTCGGCCACGACCTCGTGGAGGGCTACCAGCTCGAGGCGCTCGAGGTCTCCGGCGGCACGGTGGGGATGCCCCGGGCCCGCGTCGTGGTCAGCCGGGGCGGCGACAAGGTCGAGGCGTCCGCGGAGGGCAATGGCATGATCGACGCCGCCTGCACGGCCATCCGGCAGGCGACCGGGGTCGAAGGCACGCTCATCGGCTTCAACGTCTCGTCGGTCACCGGCGGTATCGACGCGCTTGGTGACGTCGTCGTCCAGCTCGAGTCCGGTGGGATCAAGGTCTCCGGCCGCGGGGTGTCCACCGACGTGGTCGAGGCCTCGGCGCGCGCCTTTCTGGCCGCGGTCAACCGGCTGGTGCGGATCCGCGCCCGCAACGAGCGGCGCGAGGTCGAGATCGGGCCCTGATCCCCGCTCGGGGGGGCGATCCCGCTCCGGGGTGGGGGATCCCGCTCGGTGGGAGCCGGGGGCCGGCCGGGTGCTCAGCTCGGCACGGCCTTGCCCACCTCGGGCTCGGCCTGGATCCAGGTGCGGTCCAAGGCGGACACCGACGGGCACCCCATGAGAGCCATGGTCCGGGCCGTCTCCGTGCGAAGGATGTCGAGGACGTGAGCCACGCCGGCCTGCCCTGCGACCGCCAGTCCGTAGAGGTACGCCCGGCCGATCAGCACGGCCTGCGCGCCCAGGGCGACGGCCTTGACCACGTCGCCGCCGCGGCGCACGCCGCCGTCGAGGAGGACGACGGCCTCGGACCCCACGGCCTCGACGACCTCGGGCAGGACCCGGACGGTGGCCGGCGCGCCCTCGAGCTGGCGGCCGCCGTGGTTGGACACGACCACGCCCTCGGCCCCGCATTGGACGGCCCGCCGGGCGTCGTCCCCCGTGAGCACGCCCTTGACCAGCAGGGGCCCGTCCCAGTTGGCCCGGATGTGCTCGACGTCCGCCCAGGTGTAGGGCGAGCGGTCCATCTCGGGGACGTTGCGCCGGTCGGCGCCTTCGCGCTTGGCCTCGGCCTGGGCCCGGACGTAGGCGGCGGCCCACTTCGGGCGCGCCAGCACCTGCGGGCCGAGGCGCATCGCCTCGCGCACCCCGACCTTCAGGGGGATGCTCACCCCGTGGCGCACGTCGCGCTCGCGGCGCCCGAGCACGTTGGTGTCGACGGTGACGACGAGCGCCTCGTACCCCGCCTGCTTGGCCCGCTCGACCAATTGGTCGGCCGCGTCGAGGTCGCCGAGCTTGTAGAGCTGGAACCACTTCGGGCCGCTGGACCCTTCGGCCACGTCCTCGGGCGAGGTGCCGGCCACGGTGGAGAGCACGGACACGATGCCCGCGTCGGCCGCGGCACGGGAGGCGCCGATGGCGCCGTCGGGGTGCATGAGCCGGACGAGCCCGCAGGGGGCGAGGATCACGGGCATCGATAGGGGCGTGCCGAAGACCGTGGTGGCCAGGTCCGGCGCCTCGAGCATCGCCGCCATGCGGGGTCGGAAGGACAGCGACCGGAAGGCGGCCGTGTTCTGCCCCATGGTCACCTCGTCCTCGGCGCCCCCGTCGATGTAGTCGAAGACCACGCGGGGGATCGTGCGCTTGGCCACCCGCCGGGCGTCGGCCACGTTGAAGATCCGGTCCAGTCCCATGGTGCGTGCCTAACACAGGGCCCCGGGCCCCGCACGGGGCAGGGCCGGTCAGGCCGTCGTGCTCGGCAGCCAGTCGGGTCGGGAGGTCTCGAAGCGGACGATGTCGTCCTCGTGGCGAAGGGTCAGGCCGATGTCGTCCCAGCCGTTGAGGAGGCGCTCGCGGGTGAACTCGTCGAGCGGGAAGTTCCCGGCCAGCCCGTGGGCCGGCACCTCGATGGTGCCGCGGGCGACGTCGATGGTGATCTCGAGGGCGGGGTCCCCGACCAAGGCGTCGAGCAGGGCGCGCCCGAGGGCCTCGTCCACCTGCACGGGCAGCAGCCCCTGCTTGGTGCAGTTGTTCCGGAAGATGTCGCCGAAGCGCGGCGACACCACGGCCGCGAAGCCGTAGTCGAGCAGCGCCCACACCGCGTGCTCCCGCGACGAGCCGGTGCCGAAGTTCGGCCCCGCCACCAGGATGGTGGCCCCCGCGTACTCGGGCCGGTTGAGCACGAACGCGCGGTCGTCGCGCCACTCGGAGAAGAGCCCGGCCCCGAAGCCGGTGCGCTCGACGCGCTTGAGCCAGTCCGAGGGGATGATCTGGTCGGTGTCGACGTCGGAGCGGTCCAGGGGCACGCCGCGTCCGGTCACCACCCGGACCGGGTTCACGCCAGCTCCCCCGGGGTGGAGAAGTGCCCGGCGACGGCGGTGGCCGCGGCCACCTCGGGCGACACCAGATGGGTGCGCCCGCCGCGTCCCTGGCGACCCTCGAAGTTGCGGTTGGACGTCGACGCGCACCGCTCGCCCGGTGCCAGCTTGTCGGGGTTCATGGCCAGGCACATCGAGCACCCCGGCTCACGCCACTCGAAGCCCGCGGCGCGGAACACGCCGTCGAGGCCCTCCGCCTCGGCCTGGGCCTTGACCCGGTGGGACCCGGGCACCACCAGGGCGCGCAGGCCCGGGCGCACGTGCCGGCCCTCGAGCACCGCCGCCGCGGCGCGCAGGTCCTCGATGCGCGAGTTGGTGCACGAGCCGATGAAGACGGTGTCGACCGCGATCTCGCGCACGGGCGTGCCTGCGGCCAGACCCATGTACTCCAGGGCGCGAGCCGCCGCCTCGCGCTCGGCCGCGTCGTCGAAGGCGGCGGGGTCGGGGACCGCGCCGTCGATCGGCACCACCTGGCCCGGGTTCGTCCCCCACGACACGTGCGGCCGGAGGGCCGCCGCGTCGACGGTCACCGTGGTGTCGAAGGCGGCGCCCCTGTCGGTGACCAGCGTCGCCCAGTCGGCCACCGCCTCGTCCCACCGGCGCCCGGAAGGGGCATACGGCCGTCCTCGGAGATAGGCGAGGGTCGTGTCGTCGGGGGCGATCATCCCGGCGCGCGCGCCCGCCTCGATGGACATGTTGCACACGGTCATGCGCCCTTCCATGGACAGCGCGGTGATGGCCGGCCCCCGGTACTCGATGACGTGGCCGGCACCGCCACCGGTGCCGATGCGGCCGATCACGGCCAGGACGATGTCCTTGGCGGTCACGCCGGCCGGCGCCTGACCGGTGACCTCGACGGCCATGGTCTTGGGGCGCAGCTGCGGGATGGTCTGGGTGGCGAGCACGTGCTCGACCTCCGAGGTGCCGATGCCGAAGGCCAGGGCCCCGAAGGCGCCGTGGGTGGAGGTGTGGCTGTCGCCGCACACCACGGTCATCCCCGGCAGGGTCAGCCCCAGCTCGGGGCCGATCACGTGCACGATGCCCTGGTTGGCGTGCCCCATGGGGAAGCAGGTGATGCCGAACGCCGCGCAATTGGCGGCCAGCACCTCGAGCTGGCGCGCCGACACGGGGTCGGCCACCGGCTTGTCGACGTCGGTGGTGGGCACGTTGTGGTCGGCGGTGGCCACGGTGAGCTCGGGGTGCCGGACGCGCCGGCCGGCGAGCCGCAGGCCGTCGAACGCCTGGGGCGAGGTCACCTCGTGGACGAGGTGGAGGTCCACGAACAGCAGGTCGGGCTCTCCCTCGGCCCGGTGCACGACGTGGCGCTCCCACACCTTGTCGCTGAGCGTGCGCGGGTCGCCGCCCATCGGTCAGCCCACTTCCACGACGGTCACCCGGAGCTGGCCGCCGGGGGACTCGTAGTCGACGACGTCCCCGGCCCGCTTGCCGAGCAGGGCCTTGCCCAGCGGGGAGCCCGGCGAGACCACGGCCAGCTCCTCGTGGCGCTCTTCGATCGACCCCACGAGGAACCGCTCGACCTCGTCGTCCCCCTCGTAGCGGATCCCGACCACCGTGCCTGCAGCCACGGTGTCGGAGCCGCCGCCGGCGTCCTCGACCACGATGGCCGTCTTCAGGGTGGCCTGGAGCTGGCGGATGCGGGCCTCCATCTTCCCCTGGTTGTCCTTGGCCGCGTGGTAGTCGCCGTTCTCGGACAGGTCGCCCAGCGCGCGCGCGGCTTCGATGGCCCGGGCGATCTCCACCCGGCCGCGGGTGGTGAGGTCCTCGAGCTCGGCCTGGAGGCGCTCGTAGGTGACGGGGGTGAGGTGAACGGGCTCGGTCACCCCCGCCAGGCTACCGGCTCGGCCATGGGCCCTGGCCGGGGTCGCCGGCCCGGCCGCGGTTGACGTCCTGGTCACGGGCGGGGGAGACTGGGTGTCCGATGTCGACATCCCCGAGCTTCGTCATCATCATCATCGTGTAGGCGCACACCGGCCGGTGTGCGCCTCGTCGACCGTCCACGATCGTGGGCGGTTTTTCATTTTCGGGCGAGAATCGGGGCGGGGACGCAGGGCCGGCCGTGGACCCAGGACGGAGAGGACGAGCAGGTGCGAGAGGAGCGAGCGTGAGCCAGGGAGCGACCCACCGGGTGGCCGTCATCGGCGGCGACGGCATCGGCCCCGAGGTCCTGGCCGAGGCCCTCAAGGTCGTGGATGCCGCCGGGGTGGCCCTCGACGACACGCCCTTCGAGCTCGGGGCGGCCCATTACCTGGCCAGCGGCGAGGTCCTGGCCGACGCCACCCTCGAGACCCTGCGGGGCTTCGACGCCATCCTCCTCGGTGCCGTCGGCCCGCCGGTGGGGTCGACCGAGGTGCCGCCCGGCCTCCTCGAGCGTGGGCTGCTCCTGCGGCTGCGCTTCGAGCTCGACCTCTACGTCAACCACCGCCCCTTCGTGGGCACGCCGGGGAGCGTCTCGCCCGAGTGCGACTTCGTCGTCGTGCGGGAGAACACCGAGGGCACGTACGCCGGGGAGGGGGGGTTCCTGCGCAAAGGGACGCCGCACGAGGTGGCCACCCAGGGCTCGGTGAACACCCGGATGGGGGTCGAGCGCTGCGTGCGCTACGCCTTCGAGCTGGCCGCCGGGCGCCCGCGGCGGCGGCTGACCCTGGTGCACAAGACCAACGTCCTCACCTTCGCCGGCGACCTCTGGCAGCGCACGGTCGACGAGGTCGCGCCGGAGTTCCCGGGCGTGGCCGTGGACTACAACCATGTCGACGCGGCGTGCATCTACCTCGTCGAGCAGGCCGCGCGCTACGACGTGATCGTGACCGACAACCTCTTCGGCGACATCCTCACCGACCTGGCCGGGGCCGTGGCGGGGGGGATCGGCTTCGCCGCGTCGGCCAACCTCAACCCGGCCCGCACGGGGCCGTCGATGTTCGAGCCGGTCCACGGCGCGGCGCACGACATCGCCGGCACCGGCAAGGCCAACCCCCTGGCCGCCATCAGCTCCGCCGCGCTCATGCTCGACTACCTCGGCGAGCACGACGCGGCCGAGCGCGTCCAGAAGGCCGTCCACACCTATCTGGCGGAGCACCCCGCCGGCAGGTCCTTCCCGTCAACGGTCGCCGTCGGCGACGCCATCGCAGAAAGGCTCTAGCCCGTGCCCATCACCCCGACCGAGAAGATCTGGCTCGATGGCGAGCTCGTCGACTGGGACCAGGCCCGCGTGCACGTGCTCACCCACTCCCTGCACTACGGGTCCGGCGTGTTCGAGGGCATCCGCGCCTACGGCACGGCCCGCGGCGTCGCCGTGTTCCGCCTCACCGACCACGTCAACCGGCTGTTGGCCTCGGCCAAGGTGTTCATGATCGACGTCCCCTACGGCCGCGACGACCTGGTGGCGGCCACCAAGGCCGTGGTGCGGGAGAACGGGCTCGACGACGGGTGCTACATCCGTCCCATCGCCTTCCTCGGCTACGGGGAGATGGGGCTCAACCCGCTGCCGTGCCCGGTCAGCGTCGCCATCGCCGCCTGGCCCTGGGGCACGTACCTGGGCGACGAGGGCGTGGCCAACGGGATCCGCCTGAAGGTCTCCTCGTGGCGGCGTCACGACCCCAACGCTGTCCCGACGGCGGCCAAGGGGACCGGCATGTACGTGAACTCGTCGCTGGCGAAGGTCGAGGCGCTCAAGGCCGGCTACGACGAGGCGCTGCTGCTCGACCCGCGCGGCAACGTGTCGGAGTGCACGGGCGAGAACATCTTCGTGGTGAAGAACGGGCGCGTCGTCACCCCGCCCACGTCCGAGGCGGGCGCGCTCGAGGGCATCACCCAGCACTCGGTGGAGACGATCGCCAGCGACCTCGGCTACGAGGTCGCCCACGAAGCCCTCATCCGCACCGACCTCTACACGGCGGACGAGGCCTTCCTCACCGGGACCGCCGCCGAGGTCGTGCCCATCCGCGAGGTGGACGACCGCACCGTGGGCGAGGGGCGGCCGGGGCCCATCACCAAGCAGATCCAGGAGACGTACTTCGCCGCGGTGCGCGGCGAGGTCGACCGCTACAAGGACTGGCTGGACTATGTCGAGTGAGCAGGACCGCCCCGCCGCATCGGCGCGCCGGCGGCGCGCGGCGGGGACCGGTGGCGGACACGGGGGCCACGGGCACACCCACGACAGCCACGGGTTCGACCTCCCGGCCGTGCCCGAGGCCGTCGACATCTTCGACACGACGCTGCGCGACGGCTCCCAGCAGGAAGGGCTCTCGCTCACCGTCGACGACAAGCTGCGGGTGGCCGAGCAGCTCGACCACCTGGGGGTGGCCTACATCGAGGGCGGCTGGCCCGGGGCGAACCCGAAGGACGAGGAGTTCTTCGCCCGCGCCCCAGCCGAGCTGCGGTTGTCGACCGCCACCCTGGTCGCCTTCGGCTCGACCCGGCGCCCCGGGGTGCGGGCCGAGGACGACGAGGTCCTGCGCCACCTGGTGAAGGCCAACACGGCGGCCGTGTGCATCGTGGCCAAGGCCTCTGAGCTCCACGTGACCGAGGCGCTGCGCACGAACCTGGACGAGGCCCTGGCCATGGCGTCCGAGTCGGTGGGATTCCTGCGCGAGCACGGCCTGCGCGTCTTCTTCGACGCCGAGCACTTCTTCGACGGATACCGGGTCAACCCCGAGTTCTCCACCCGCGTGCTGCGGGCAGCCGAGGAAGCCGGGGCCGAGACCCTGGTGCTCTGCGACACCAACGGCGGGACGCTGCCCCACGACGTCGAGCGCATCGTGGCCGAGGTCGCCGGCGGGTTCGAGTGCCAGATCGGCGTCCATTTCCACAACGACTCCGGCTGCGCCGTGGCCAACACCATCGCCGGCGTGCGCTCGGGCGCCACCCACGTGCAGGGGTGCGTCAACGGCTACGGCGAGCGGACCGGCAACGCGGACCTGGCCGCGGCGATCCCGAACCTGTCGCTCAAGCTCAACATCCGTACGATCCCGCCCGAACGCCTCGAGCGTCTCACGCCGGTGTCGCACCACATCGCCGAGCTGGTCAACATCGCCCCGAATCCCCAGCAGCCCTACGTGGGCTCGGCCGCCTTTGCGCACAAGGCGGGGCTGCACACCAGTGCCATCGCCCGCCGGCGCGACGCCTATGAGCACATCCCGCCCGACGCGGTGGGCAACGGCACCCGTTTCGTGGTCTCGGAGATGGCGGGCCGCTCGACCCTCGTCATGAAGGCCCAGGAGCTCGGCCTCGAGCTCGACTCCGACGCCCTCGCGTCCGTCCTCGACACGCTCAAGGTGCTCGAGCACCGTGGGTACCACTTCGAGGTCGCCGACGGGTCGCTGGAACTGCTGCTGCGGCGGGCGACGGGGTGGGTGCCCGAGTTCTTCGAGCTCGAGTCGTTCCGCGTCATCTCGGACCACACCGACCGGCACATGACCGAGGCGACGGTGAAGGTCGTCATCGACGGGACGCGTGTCGTCGCCACGGCCGAGGGCAACGGCCCGGTCAACGCCCTCGACACCGCGTTGCGCCAGGCCATCGGGTCGCACTACCCCGGGCTCTCGGGCATCCATCTCACCGACTACCGCGTGCGTGTGCTCGACAGCGGCCGCGGCACCGGCGCGGTGACGAGGGTCCTCATCGACACCAGCGACGGCGAGCGGACCTGGACCACCATCGGCGTGTCCGAGAACATCATCGACGCGTCCTGGCAGGCGCTCTACGACTCGATCGTCTACGGTCTCCTGCACCTGCGCCCGGAGGACTGATGACCCAGCCCAGCTACGTCCCGATCGTCGAGGCCGACCAGGTGCGCCCCGCCTACCGGCTGCGCACCCCGGGGGACTGGCGCCAGCGTCGCGTGGCCGAACTCGTCTCGCCCGACTGGCCCCGGGGCCGGGAGATGGGCACCCCCGGGCCCGACGCCGGGTACGCCCTGCTGCTCGCGCACGAGCTCTTCGCCGACAAGGTGGAGACCTCCGACGGGGTGCACGCCGAGGACGCGCTGGCCGGCGCGGCGGTGGTGGCCGGGGCCCGGGCCGCCCTGTTCGGGCGGGCCCCGGTGGCCAAGGACGTGGAGCTCGGGCTGAGCCTCTTCGGGTTCCTGGGCGGGGCGCCCGCCGCGCTCGTCGAGTGGCGCACGCCGCGCTTTCAGGCGCTCGCGCACCACTACCGGGACCAGCGCAAGATCGTCGCCGCCGTCCCCGAGTCGACGCTGCGCCTCGACCCGGCCGACGTGCGGGCCCGCCTGTCCGAGTGGGACACGCTGATCGTCATCGGCGACTGAGCGACGGCGCACCGGGCGACGACGGCGATCGAGCGGCACCGGGCGGGTGTCGGTCACCATGGGCGGGCGGAGCTGGACGACCGGCGTGGGGGCCGCGCGGGCCGGCAAGGTCCTCGCATCGCTGGCCGTGCCCGCGCTCCCCATGGCGCTGCACCTGGTGCTCCGGACCCCGCCCGCCGCGCCGGCGACGCTGGTGACCGAGCCCTCGGCCTTCGCCGGCACCCCGGGCCCCTACGTCGAGACGTTCCCGGCGGCCGCCACCGGACCGCCGCCTGCACGGAGCGCGCCGGGCACCGGGGTCGCGGTGACAACGGCGTCGTCGTCGGCGACGCTGGACACGCCCTTCGACCACTCCTGTGCGGCGGCGGTGGCCTATCTGGCAGCGCACGCCGCGCCCGGGTTCGTGGCCCTGTGCCCCCACGACGCCGGCGGCCATCAGGCGGCCACCACGTGCCTGCGACTGGCCACGTGCATCCCGGGCACCGAGTACATCTGGATCCAGGACCCCTGCCCGGCCGCCTACATGAACGAGGCCAGCAACAGCTGGGTCCTGATGGGGGCGAGCAGCGCGCCGTGGGACCCCTACGGCTACTGCGGCCAGCGCGGCAACCCCGGCGGCTGACGCGCACCGGCCCCGACGGCTGACGCGCACCAGCCACGACGGCGGGCCTCGGCCGGGTGCGGTGCCGGCATCCCCCGTCACCCCGCTTCCGTCCGTCACCATGGGCTCGGCGAGGATGAGGCGACCAGGAGGGTGCCGCCGACGTGACACCGGCCGTGGATCCGGACCCGCCCGCGGTGCGGGTCGAGCATCTCACCGTGGTGCGCGGCGGCGTGCGGGCCGTGGACGACGTCTCCTTCGTCGTCCACGGCGGTTCGCTCGTCGGCCTGCTCGGCCCCAGCGGCTGCGGCAAGACCACGCTCATGCGCTCCCTGGTCGGCACCCAGATCGTGGCGCGCGGCGTCATCGAGCTCTTCGGCCTGCCCGCGGGCTCCCGAGCGTTGCGCGACCGCGTGGGGTACGTGACCCAGGCGCCCTCCGTGTACACCGACCTCACCGTGGTCGAGAACCTTCGTTACTTCGCCGCCATGCTCGGGCACGACGGCGCCGATGCCGATCGCGTCATCGCCGCCGTGGACCTCACCGCGCGCGCCGGCGCGCTGGTCGGCCGGCTCTCGGGCGGCGAGACGGCGCGCGTCTCGCTGGCCACGGCCCTCCTCGGCGACCCCCGGCTCCTGGTGCTCGACGAGCCCACCGTCGGGCTCGACCCCCTCCTGCGCCGCGACCTGTGGGCCCTCTTCGCCCGGCTGGCCGCGGCCGGGACCACGGTCGTGGTCTCCAGCCACGTGATGGACGAGGCCGAACGCTGTCAGCGCCTCCTGCTCATGCGAGAGGGCAAGGTGGTGGCCGACGAGTCGCCGGGGACGCTCCTGGCACGCACCGGCGCGGCCGACTTCGAGTCGGCGTTCATCACGCTGATCGAGGCCGGGGCCCGGTGACCCTGCGCCGCACCACGGCGACCGCCCGGCGGGTGCTGCGCCAGCTGCGTCACGACCCGCGCACCGTCGGCCTGCTGGTGGCCGTCCCTGCAGTGCTCATGGGGATCCTGGCCTGGATGCTCCACGGGCGCGACCACGACTTCGACACCTTTGGTCCGCCGCTGTTGGGCATCTTCCCCCTCATCGTCATGTTCCTCGTGACCTCGGTCGCCACCCTGCGCGAGCGCACCAGCGGGACCCTCGAGCGGCTGCTGACCATGCCCCTCGCCAAGGCGGACTTCGTGGTGGGCTACGGCCTCGCCTTCGGGCTGACCGCCGTCGTCCAGGCACTCGTCGTCTCGGGGCTGTGCTTCGGGCTCTACGGCATGCACGTGGAGGGATCGGCCTGGCTGGTCGTCGTGGTGGCGGTGATGGACGCGCTGTTGGGGACGGCGCTGGGGCTGTCGGTGAGCGCGCTGGCCACCACCGAGTTCCAGGCCGTGCAGTTCATGCCCGCCTTCATCCTCCCGCAGCTGCTGCTGTGCGGGATCATCGTCCCACGCGACCAGCTGCCCACCGTGCTCCACTGGGTGTCCGACGCCCTGCCCATGTCCTATGCCGTGGGCGCCACGCAGCAGCTGAGCACCTCCGCCACGGTCACCTCCACGTTCGTGGTGGACGTGGCCGTGGTGGCCGCCTTCGCCGCCGGCGCCCTGGTGCTGGGTGCGACCACCCTGCGCCGGCGCACTCCCTGAGCCCCGGCCCCGCCCACCGTCGATAGGCTTCGTCCATGGGATTCCTCTGGCGCAAGTTCCGTGCGGTCCTTCGGGCGCGCAGCGAGCGGCGCCGACGGTCTCGCAGCCGCTGACGACGCGGCGGGGAAGGAGCGGGCCATGTCGGAGAACCTCCGTGTCCTGGGGAAGTACAGCGCGGCGATGCAGACGGGCGACAGCGAGGCCGTCTACGAGTTCTTCTCGGAGGACCTCCAGAGCCATGTGGCCGAGCGGATCAGCCCCGAGCGGGTGGGGACGGACCAGCGCGGCGACGAGCAGCAGTGGTGGCGCCAGGCGCGCTCGGCGTTCCCGGACATGACCTTCACCGTCGACCTGCTCGTCGAATCGGGCGACCTGGTGGTCTCGAACTGGACGGTGCGCGGCACCCACACCGGGACCGCGTTCTACGACGTGGCGCCTTCGGGCAAGCCCGTGACGATCAACGGGACCGCCATCCTCCGCATCCGCGACGGCCGGATCGTCGAGCACTGGGGCGGTCCGCACTGCCAGAAGGGCCACGGGCTGATCGCCTGAGCGTGCAGGCGGGCCGGGCCGGCCGGAGGAGCGAGCAGCAGGGGCCGTTGTTGGAGGCAGCGGAAGGCCGCTAAGGCTGGCTGAAGTAGTTGCCGTAGGTCGTGTACATGAGAAAGACGACGGGGAGTAAGTAGGCGAAGGCGAGTGCAACAAGCTGCCACCCCCGGCGACGGAGGGCAGCCGCCACTGCGATCAACGCCGGGAACGCCCACGCGAGCAGCCGGGGCTTGAATCCAAGGCTGTTGCTTACGAACAGCAAGAAGAAGACGCCTCCGCAGTACACGCTCAGAAGCAAGGGGGTCTTTGCTTTCACGAGCGCCCACACCGCCCCCGTCACGGCGACCAAGCCGATCCATTCCATCCAGCCCTTGCCCTGGTACCCGCCGGTCGAGGGATGGATGAGCAGCAGGACCAAGGACTTGCCCCAATCGACGGTCGCCGACCAGGCTCCGCGCTGCAAGTGCCACCAATAGAGCGCGTCGTGGTAGTGCGCTCCCACGTAGGCGACGTAGGCGACGAAGCCAAGGGGCACGAGCACAAGTGTCAGGACGGCACCGGACACCTGGCGCTTGCGGATGTCCTGGATCACCGGGACCAGCGTCGCCAGCGCCAACGGGAGGGCCATCGGACTTGTGGCCGTCGCCAGCAAGCCGAAGATCCCGCTCCCCAGCCACCGCCGACGGACCATGAGCAACAGGCAAGCGGCAGCCAAGGCCAAGCCGACGCACTCGCTGTACATGACGCCCCAGGCAATGCCCATCCCGGGGAAGACGGTGAAAAGGACAGCCCCGATCCAGCCCACCCGTTCGTCGTACACTGCGGCGCCCAGCCGCCAGACCACGAGGACGGAGGCAGCCCCGGCCAGGACCGAGACCGTCAGCCCAGCCGCAACGCTGCCGCCGAACCAACCGAGCGCGGCGATCAGCAGGGGGAAGACAGGCTCA
>Ga0187780_10000354_pt1 | contig 34771 bp, 28 predicted proteins | sample 1015_Q2_SP10_20__FD_132429 | JGI IMG/M metagenome (GOLD analysis project Ga0187780, IMG submission 132429) | Tropical peat soil microbial communities from peatlands in Department of Meta, Colombia - 1015_Q2_SP10_20_MG | ecosystem: Environmental > Terrestrial > Soil > Wetlands > Peat | place...
CGCGCAGAGCGCATTGGTCAGGGACTGCGAGCCTCCGCGAGGAATCGGCCAGCCGACTGCGTGAGCGGGAATTGCCATCAACATGCCGAAAGCAGCAGTGAGCGGCTGATCCAGGCTGAGGAAGGAATGGGCTGCAAAGCCGGCAAAGAGGGCCCGGGCGCGTTCTTCACGAAAGTGGCTGAGCGCCAACTTTCGCGCTGAGAACATGGCATTCATTCCAAACCGTGCCATCAGCCAAGGATGCCGCGGTAATGCCGGAAGAGGGCGCAAGACGTCGGGAGCAAGTTCACTCCACCGCTCCACAAAGGGCAGCATGAGATTCCGCCACGATTTTCCGTCGGAGCCGAGCCAGGATTCCGGATTTTCCAGGCTACGTTCGACCAAAACTGCCGTGCCATCTTCGAACGGATGCGCGAGCGGAGACGGAGAATGAATCCACTCAAGCCCATGTTCGTGCAGCGGAAGCGAAGAAAAGAATGGCGAGCTGATCGCCATTGGGTGAACAGCCGATCCGAAATCGTGCAGATAGCCGGGAAGTGTCAGCTCGAGAGTTCTGGCCGCACCACCGGGCACTGACTCAGCTTCGAACACCTCGACTTCCAGCCCGGCCTGGGCCAGAACAATCGCCCCCGCGAGCCCATTGGGACCGGCTCCAATGACGCAAGCTTTACCGGTCATCGCGGATCACCTGAAACTTCCTCCCTTAATCTATTGATGAGGTCGAGCCACGGCACGAAGCTGCACAACTCACCGCCTCGGAGCTACGTTCGGTAATTCAATCATGACGATTCTGCCATCGGGTTCACGCTCCAGGGTCGGCGCGTAAACGCCCAGAAACTCCCGCCGCCACCAATCACCCGTAGCGCGCTTTTGCTCCAGGCTGGTGAACCAATACTGCCACAGTACAGCACGCACTTGCCGCGGCGGCGCATTCGGAAAAGGGTCCCCGGCAAACAGGCTGAGCACGTCTTTGTCATTTTCAAGCAAGCGCACCTCTGTGTTGGGCACGATGGAATATTCGCGCCAAGAGCCAAGAGAAGCGAACCACAGATTCCAGTCAAAACGCGGTTGATAGGGGGCATAGATGCCGGGCGGAACATTCAGAGCCTGCGGCTTATAGCGAAAGGGGTATGCGATCCAATTGTGACCGTCATCTGAGCCTTGAAATTCGATCTCATATCGGCCGCGAGTCATCACCGCAAAGAGCCCATATTGATTGGCGATTCTGAACGGCTCCAGCGCGATGACCGGGGATGTGGGTAGCGGCACGCGACCAAAGATCCAGACTAACTCTGCGGTCGTCGCGTAGAAGACCCAAGTCAGCATCAGAGCTGAGGCGATCAGTTTCAAGCGGCTGTAGAGGTGCTGAGCTGCAGGTTGCTCGATGACCCCTTGCGGCTCCGCGGTGGCGGAAGACCGGGAAGGATTGGATGGGGGCGGCGGCAGCGCCGTGTCGGGAGCGGCGTGGCCCAGACGAAAATAGCTGAATGGAAACTTTATATGGACGAGGAACCGATCATCCAATATCAAAACACCCAGCACGAGAACCAAATAGTTCAGGAACGTGTAATTGGCAGTCAGAATGACGGGAATCTGCCAGAGAGTCACAATAAAGAACAGTGCAATTCGCCAAAAACGAGGCATGAAAACCAACCAGACGAGGCCCAACTCCAGGGCAAGCGTCGCGAAAGCTGTGGCCGCATGGAACCGGTGCGGCAGATGTTGCGCGTACCAGCCGATCCATGTGGGCAGCGGGCCGTTCTGGTAGTACTCATCCATTGCGGTGAGGTGGCGCCACTCCTGATCGCCACTTACGATCTTCACCACTCCAGACTCAAAGTAGATTCGAAACCACTCCCAGATCAGCAGGAACAGGCTAGCCCGCGAAGGCGGATGCGTTTGGGCCAGTCCCGGCCGAAAGCCGGGCGGTGCGTAGAACAATGAGATAAAACCTGCTTCGAGCAGCATTCCGTCTGACTGATAGCTCGAAAAGTCCTGGGCGGCACTGACAAACGAAAGGAAACACAGTAAAGCGATGAGCAACATGCCGCGTGGCCAAAGATTTAGTACCAGCAGAACTGAGGCCGCCATTCCGATGCCGCAGAGCGCCACCAAGAAATGTGAGCTTGCGGAAAACCAAACAAGCGTGGGTGCATACCAATAACGTGAAAAATGTCCAAACGCACGCGCGACTGCTTCCAGGTACGAGTTGGCGGGAAGAATGCCATCCGGTCCGATCAAGCCGCGGATCTGGAAGATCAGCGAATAGAAGGCTGAGAAGTAGATCAACCCCAGAGCCCTCAGAAACATCCAGCGCGGAACCAGGCGATTCGAAGCACCATGGTTGTAGTCGAACAGCCAGCACAAGGCTCGCTTCCAATCCATGATCGTCGGATTATACGAGGCAAAAGTCGCTGAGGCGCGTGTCACGGTTGTGGTCGTGTCGCTCGCGGAAGGCGGGAAGGCGAAGATGTCGGGAATGCACTATTGCGCCAGCTGAATTGGATTAATGCAGCAAAGCTTGTTTTTCCGATGGGCTCGCGCCGCAACTTACGCAGCGCATAAACCAACTCGAGTTGGTCGGATCAGCCGGCAAAAGAAACCGACGCCGGCGTGCACGCGCACTGGCACGCCGGCATGGTTATCGCAGCCAATTCTCCGGCTCGCGAAGCTGTTCCATAGAATTAGGGTCAAAGAGGCCTGACCACCGAACGGTCGGTCTGTTCGGTAGATGCTCACCGCGCCAATCGGATTTGCCTCTGGGGGCATGGCAGATAGGCCGCCTAATATAACACGAAGCTGCAAATGGGTATAGTGGTCTAGCCACAGTACCGGGTTATCCGTTGTTAGTTGATCGAAACTGTTTTGATGTTCGCAAACTCGCGTATTCCAAACGGACCCAATTCCCTGCCATACCCCGATTGCTTGACCCCTCCGAAGGGTAAGCGAGGATCGGAGGCGACCATCCCGTTGATGAATACCATGCCAGCCTCGAGCTCATTCACCAGCCGATCTTGTTCATCTTTGTCGCTGGTCCAGGCGCTGGCGCCGAGGCCGAATCGGCTGTCGTTCGCGATGCGAATTGCATCCTGGAGGTCTCTTGCGCGAAAAAGGCTTGCCACCGGCCCGAATAGCTCTTCCTTATAAGCCGGAGAATTCTTAGGGACGTTTGCCAGCACTGTGGGAGCGTAGAAGTTGCCAGCCCGCTCCAACTTTTTGCCACCGGTGAGGATGCGCCCACCCGCGGCCACGGTTTTCTGAACGTCGCGCTCAAGATCCACGATTCCTTGCGGGGTAGCAAGCGGACCAACATCAGTGCTTTCATCGAAGGGGTCGCCAACCCTGAGCGCTTCCATTTTGCTGACGAATCTCCGCTCAAATTCGTCAGCGATCGGCTCAGCAACGATAAAACGCTTAGCGGCGATGCATGACTGACCGTTGTTGATCACGCGCGCCTTGACACCGGTTGCGACCGCCTGATCTAGATTGGCGCTGGTCATCACGATAAACGGATCGCTCCCTCCAAGCTCAAGGACGACTTTCTTGATCCGTTTGGCTGCGCCGGTTCCGACTTCAATGCCGGCTTGTTCGCTTCCCGTAAGTGTCGCGGCCATGATTCGCGGATCCGCAAGGATGGCATCGACCTGCCTGGAACCGATCAGCAGGGTTTGGAAAACGCCTCCCGGGAAGCCAGCCCGGCAGAAGATCTCCTCCAGCTTCAGCGCGCACTGGGGAACGTTGGAAGCATGCTTCAGCAAACCCACGTTGCCGGCCATAAGAGCCGGGGCTACGAAGCGGACCACCTGCCAAAAAGGAAAATTCCATGGCATCACGGCAAGAATTGGCCCCATCGGCTGGTAATGTACGTAGCTGCGCTTGGCGTTAGTCTCCACGACTTCATCGGCGAGGAAGCGCTCGGCGTTGTCGGCATAGTAGCGGCAGGCCCAAGCGCATTTGACGGCTTCGTCGACGGCCGAGCGGAAAGTCTTGCCCATTTCGCTGGTCATCAGGCGGGCGTGGGCTTCCTTTTCGTTCTCCAAGATATCGGCAGCCTTGCGCATCATGCGGGCGCGGTCCGCAAAAGGCACCCTGCGGTAATCGGCAAAAGCGTTTGCCGCCCTCTGCAGCTTTTCTTCGACCTGGGACTCTGACAGCGCTTCGAAGGTTCTTATGAGTTCGCCGGTTGCTGGATTGATGCTTGCGATCGCCAATTTACGCAGCCTCCTACCTAGATTGTTAGAAATTGACAGAAAAACATACCAATGCGTACTTCGATGAGCAAGCTCGGAGTCGTGGCGCAGAAATCGCGAAACGGCCCGCAGTCAGCCTGGCTTTCGTGGTTCAGGCCAGTCGTGATTTCAAATCCGGATGAAAAGCAGGGTGAATAATGGCTCACCAAAGTGGTTACCTTGGATTCAATTGTATTTGCTAGTTCAGCAACCACTTACACCAAGAGGCCTCAATTTGAGATAAAAATATCATTGACTTTAGGAACAAAACCAGTAAAATCATTCACTTCCAGTAGGCCTTTCTGTGCTGGCAATCGGCCTTGCTTTGATTTAGCTGCTGACGAAGACCCCGTGAATCCCCTTCGTCGACGCCAGAATCTAATTTTAGAGGGCATTTTAAAAAGACGAGGACGCTCTTCTATGGCTAAACGACGTGGCAATCCTAACTGGGGCAAGCCTGAGCCAATTGGGCCCATTGTCCCGACTATTACGGAGTTCGAGCAGGTTGTGCGGGAATACAAACTCACTCCGGACCAATATCTGCGGTCCACTCGCCTACGGGAGTGGGCGCGGCGAAATAAGAATTCGAAGTACATCCCAGAGCCACTGTTGGAGGCTTGGGGGTTCGAGATCGAATCAACCCTTTAACCCAGAGCTGCATGATGCAAGGGGTCGCCTGCTCGGCGGCCCTTTTGCTTTGGATTTCAAAAAGCTAGGCCCGATGGTTCGATGGGTGAAGCCCGAACCGGCTGCTACAATCTTCTTATGACGTCCCCGTCATTCACCGATATTCCTACGGCGATCGACGAAATCCGCGCTGGCCGCATGGTCGTGGTCGTAGACGATGAGGACCGCGAGAACGAGGGCGATCTGACGCTTGCGGCTGAGAAGGTCACTCCCGAAGCCATCAACTTCATGGCAAAGTATGGCCGCGGATTGGTCTGTCTGGCTCTAACTGGCGAGCGGCTGGATCACCTCCGCATTGGGCCGATGACCGCGGAAAATACTTCAAACTACGGGACCGCATTTTGTGAGGCCATTGACGCTCGTCACGGTGTGACCACCGGCATTTCCGCTTACGATCGTGCGCGAACCATTGCGGTGGCGATTGATCCCTCCACTCGCCCCTCGGACTTGGCGCGTCCCGGGCATGTATTTCCATTGCGGGCCCGAAAAGGCGGCGTCCTGGTGCGCGCGGGACAAACCGAAGCCTCGGTTGATCTCGCTCGCTTGGCGGGGCTGGTTCCTGCCGGTGTTATATGCGAAATCATGCGCGATGACGGGACCATGGCGCGGGTTCCGGACCTGATCGAATTCTGTCAAACGCATGGAACCAAAATGCTGACCGTCGCGGAATTGATCCGTTACCGTATGCAGCATGAGCGCTACGTGCACCGTGTCGGAGAAGCCATGATTGGCACTCCGTATGGAGAGTTCCGGCTGATTGCCTATGAAAGCGAGATCGACGGCGGAGAATCCCATGTCGCCCTGGTTCGTGGACAGCTGGAAACCGAAGAGCCGGTGCTGGTTCGCATGCATTCGCACTGTGTAATGGGCGATGTTTTTGGCTCGACGGGCTGCGATTGCCGCGCCACGATAGAAGGCTCAATGCAAGCCATCGCGGCGGAAGGCAGGGGTGCTTTGATTTACCTGCACCAGACTTCAAAAGGATTTTCGGTTGAACGGATCGGCGAGCGCAGTGTGCTGATGTTTCATCGCGACAAACGCTTGCCTGCCCTGCCGGAGAGCGAACGCAAGACGCAGCGCGAGATTGGTATCGGCGCGCAAATTCTCTCCGATTTGAACCTGCGGCGAATCCGGCTGCTGACCAACCATCCACGTAAAGTACCGGCACTGGAAGGATTCAATATTGAGATCGTGGAGCAGGTGCCGGTGACGCTAGCCTCTCCTAGACACTCCTAGGCCGTAAACACCGCCTCGCCGACCGGGTTGTACTCGTTCAGACGCGGGCGGCGAAATGCAGGGGCACGCAAACGCCGAAAGGAGACGCGATGATCCGGCGCTGCACCGATGCGGACGTGCCCACCATCGACGCCATCATCAATGAGGCGGCGCGTGCCTATCAAACTGTCATCCCATCGGACTGCTGGCATGACCCCTATATGTCGCGAAGCGAACTGCTGTCCGAGATAGCGTCTGGAGTTGATTTCTGGGGATGGGCGGATTCCGGCTCTCTTGTCGGCGTCATGGGGATCCAGAAAGTGCGCGACGCAACGCTGATTCGACATGCATACGTGCGATCAGCTTATCAAAATCGCGGCATTGGCGCGGCATTATTGAAGGCTCTGGTCGTGCGGTCCAGCGGAAAGATTTTAGTCGGAACCTGGGCTGCGGCTGAGTGGGCCATTCGCTTTTACCAGAGACACGGATTTCGCCTCGTCCCCATGGACGAGAAAGACCGCTTGCTTAGCATCTACTGGAACATTTCGCGACGACAGCAGGAGGCTTCGGTTGTGCTGGAATTACCAACTTGAAGTTCTGATAATCTGAGTTGCGCCGGAATACATGCCGACTCGCATCAGAAGGGTTTTCGTGCGACGACCTGGCTCTCGTTAATAAAGAATTGTGCAGAACACTGGCGCGATCCGCAGATGACGGGCAAAAGGCCGGCGATTTGTTTGCGGGTGACGAGGCCCAGCGTGCCGCATTCGGGGCAAGACAGCACGGCCCAGTAAGGATCATCCTTTTCGCCGACGCGGCCTGCGTTTTCCAGCACAAAGATTGTGCCCGGTAGCATCTGCTCCGGAATCCATTCGCTCAGGATGTCCAGTTCTCCCACCATGTCGCCTCCTCTAGGCCAAGGAATGCAGAACTAAACTTCCCCTGGGGTCACAAACGTGTCGACCCACTTCGGTTATGAAGCCATCCTCGTTTTGGGCGAGCGCGAGGTTTTATCGCTGGAATTTTTTTTCGCGCGAATTTCTGCCCGTACCTCGCGAACTGCGTCGCTGAGGCAGACCGCCAGCATTGGCTGGCGTGCATTTCTCAAGATGTCGACGATTTGCCGCGCCGAAGTTTCCAGATAAAGAGTGTGGCCGTCGGTGAGCAGGTGATACTGGGATGCTCCGCTCACCGCGTCAGCCAGGCGCTTGCCGAATTCGCGTTGCAAGAACCGCATTACCTTGCGGACACGTTGCAGGGAGAATCCCTTGCGGCGCAGCTGGCAGATCACTGCGATCTCAGCGAGATCCTCTATCGAGTACACACGACGGTGCCCTTCCCGGGCCGGGACAACCACACCGCGCTCATCCCACCATTGCAGTTGCCGGGGAGTAATTCCGGTCAACTCGACAACATCGCGAGATGTGAATCGGTCATTCAATTCGAGCAAGATTTGTTTCAAACAATTTAAGCGCCAGATGTTTCAAACATTCTAGGGCCGGACTTGTAGGAGTCAAGTAAGCATTCTGTGTAGAAAGGGGTTACTAAAGGAGTTCTTTCAGCCGACGGCCGAGTCGATGGGGATTGCCGCCCTGGGAGCTACAGGGCACATCCCCCGCCGACGAAATGGACGATTTCGAGCTGATCACCATCCTTGAGAGCGGTTGCGGCCCACTGCTCGCGGGGGACAATATTTCGATTCAGCTCCACGGCTACACGATCGGCCTTCATCCCCAAATGTTCGATTAAGGCGTGAAGGGAAAGCGGCTCTGGGAAATTGCTGTCCTCGCCGTTAATCTGGAGTTTCATTCAATGTCATCTTACCAAGGGTGCGGCCACTAGCCTGCTCAACGTGAATTCTGACCGGATAATCTCCCTCCGCTCGAAATGACAATTCCAGGTGCCAGATGTCCAGATTTAATGATGTTAAGAGCTCTCTTCCCTTCTTCTTACAACTGCCGCTACACTGATCGAGGTATGAACACCCCAAATCAGCCCAACATAAAGCTGGTGAATTCTCCTGATTACCGCGAGAACTATGCCAACAGTGTGCAAGTGCGCGTGAACGTATGGGATTTTTTTCTGGTCTTCGGCACTTTGCAGCAGCAGAGCGAAAGCCAGGTCGAAGTCAGGAACTTCCAGGGCATATATCTGAGCCCGCAACAGGCCAAGGCGTTGCTGGCAATTCTGCAACAAAATGTCGCGGGATATGAGGGAGCGTTCGGCGAAATCAAACTCGACCCACGCATGGCGGTGGGTGGTCAGGTCCACTAAGCGGTGGTTGAGAGCCGCCGTTCGCGCCAGCCTTCGACCGTCCTGCTACTCGCCATTTTCTACCTCGCCTTGACGGCACTCCACATTCCACTGTTACATCTTCCCTACTTCTGGGACGAAGCGGGATACTACGTGCCGGCGGCGCGAGATATCTTTCTCGCCGGTTCGCTGATTCCCCATTCCACGCTTTCGAATGCGCATCCCCCGCTGGTAATGGCATATATCGCGCTCGCCTGGAAGATTGCCGGCTTCAAGCCTGTAGTGACCCGCGCTGCGATGTTGTTGATAGCTGCTGTTGCTGTGCTCGGCGTATTTCGATTGGCACAGCGAGTGGCAAATATAGAAGTAGCGGTTGGGGCGGCGATCTGCAGTGCTCTTTACCCGGTCTTCTATGCGCAAAGTTCGCTGCTGCATCTGGACCTCGCTGCGGCAGCTTTCACGTTTTGGGGGCTGCTTGCCTACGTGGAAGATCGGGCGTGGGCAACAGCGCTATGGTTCTCGCTCGCCGCACTTACGAAAGAAACTGCGATCCTCGTGCCAGTCGCGTTGATCGCTCATATGATCGGTAAGCAGTTGAGGCATGTCCTACAAAGCCACCAGCCCTGTCCCCACACCGCACCAGTCAGCCCTGCTGAATTCCGTGAAGACTTTCGGAAGATTCCTCCGAACCGGATGTGGTATGCGCTTCTCGCTCCGATGGTGCCCTTAGGACTTTGGTATGCCTACCACTGGCACCAAACTGGGTTCATCTTGGGCAACCCGGAATTCTATCGTTACAACGTGCAATCGACATTGCAACCCCTGAGAATCGCCTTGGCACTGGGAATGCGCCTGTGGCAGCTTCTGGGATATATGGGGCTGTATCTGCTCACGTTACCGACATTAGTTGCAATGTGGCTGCCGCCGATATCGGACAGGGGAGAGGAACGCCAGCGCATTGCCCTTGACGTGCAATTCTCGTTCCTGGCGGTAATCCTGGCCTTCCTGGCGGCAATGGCGGCAATCGGTGGCGCGGTCCTGGCACGTTATATGTTGCCGGTAATTCCTTTGGTGATGATCATCTGCATTTCGACGCTTCGGCGCAGAGTGGGATATTGGTGGGTGGTCGTGGGTATTGCCGCCGTGGCTTTCGTGGTCGGATGGGGGTTGAATCCTTCTTGTGGATTTTCGTTCGAGGATAATCTGGCTTACCGCGATTACATTCGGCTGCACGAACGAGGGGAAAATTTCCTTCAGGAACGGTACCCGGCTTCGCGCGTTTTGACCGCATGGCCGGCAAGTGATGAACTGAAACGCCCATATCTCGGATATGTGACCCGTCCGATGCGCGTCGTCCGCATTGAGGACTTCACGGTCGAGCAACTAATGGCGGCGGCCGACCTTCGCTCCGACTTTGACGTGGCCCTGGTGTTTTCCACCAAGTACGAGCTACCGCATCGCTGGTTCGCACGCTGGCAGACATGGGAACGGTGGAATACGCGGTTTTTCGGCTATCATCGCGACGTACCGCCGGAAGCTGCTGCGCAAATCCTTGGCGGATTACTTGTCTACTCGGAGCGGCGTGGGGGTCAGTGGATAGGAATCATCGAGACGCGGCAGGTGCAAGAAGTACGAAAGCATTAAGCGGGCTTTGGCGACAACAGATGGCATGAGTGGGTCTTGATGATCAGCCACACTTGGCGCTCGGGCTGCAGTTGTAGTGAATCGCGAGCAGCGAGGGTGAGGTGAACTTCAATCTCTACGCCACAGTCCACTTTGACGCTAACGATAACGTCGCGCTGTTCCAGAGAAATCACGCGGCCCGGAATTATGTTGCGGGCGCTCAGACCATGCGGCCGGACGTTCGCCAGTAGAATGTCACCGGCGCGGATACCGATGCGGAGCGTCGAGCCCATCCCGGCCCGAACCAGCGGAGTTTCCAGTTCCACATTGGTGCCTGCAATGCGACACGTCATCGTACCGCGATCCTCGTGTGATTCGACTACGACCGCGTCGAAGATGTTTTCAAATCCAGCCAGTTGTGCAATTGTTTCCTGGCGCGGTGCGGTAAGTACTCGATGGGGAGTACCCTGAGCAGTCACGCGGCCGCTTTCCAGCACGATCACGTGTTCCCCGAGCGCAAACACCTCTTCCCGGCTGTGAGTCACATACAGAATTGGAATGCGATGTTGCCGGTTCCAGGCGCGCAGGTCATCGACGATCTTGGACTTCGTGGGCGCGTCCAGCGCGGCCATGGGCTCATCAAGCAGGAGAACGCCGGGATCGATCACTAAGGCGCGAGCCAGGGCAACTCTTTGCCGCTCCCCGCCTGAAATTTCTCGTGGCCGGCGGCCACGAAGAGGAGAGATTCGGAACGATTCGAGAATTGTGTCAGTACGCCGCTGCTTCTCAATTCGGGACAAACCTGCGAGTCCATAGGCGATGTTCTGGGCAGCAGTGAGATGGGGAAAAAGTGCTAAATCCTGGAATACGTACCCGATCTGACGATGCTGAACCGGCAGGTTTGTTCCAATGTCTGAGTCGAAAAGAATCCGGTCACTGAGGGCAATTCTTCCCATGGCGGGAGTGATCAGGCCGGCAATGCAATCCAGCAGAGTCGTCTTCCCCGCTCCCGAGGGGCCGAAAAGGATGGTAATCCCGGAGGAAATCGAAACATCAACCTCGAGTGTGAAATCGTTAGTTGTTCGCGACCGAAGCTGACGAATCCGCACCGACAGTCCATCTTCCCGGGCACCCGGCACCATGGTTTTTTCGGCGATTTCCTCAGCCACGCGCATACGTTAATGATGGACCCAGCAACGCTGTCGACGCACTTCGACTCCCAGTCATTTCCACTGCCAGAGCGCCCATACCTTGCGATTCACGCCGTAAACAAGACACAGTGCAATAAAGGAGATAGCCAGCAACGCCAGTGCGGTCTGGTTTGCCGCCGAGAAGTTGAAAGCCTGGACTTGATCATAGATGTCGATGGAGACAGTGCGAGTTACGCCCGGAATATTACCGCCCACCATGAGCACAACCCCAAATTCTCCCATGGTGTGAGCAAAGCTCAGCGCCACACCGGTAACCAGGCCGGGTGTGGACAGTGGCAGCACAACCTCCATAAACGTTCGCAACTGCGAAGCACCCAAAGTTGCAGAAGCGGCAAGCAGTTTTCGATCGACTGACGTAAACGATGCGGCAAAGGGCTGTACCGCAAAAGGCAGGCTGTAAATGACGGAGCCAATCACCAGTCCGGCGAAAGTGAACGCGAGTGTGTGCCCGGTAATCATTTGCCACCAGCGCCCTAAGGGACTGCGCGAACCAAGCGCAACCAGAACGTAGAAACCCAGCACCGTAGGTGGCAGCACAAGCGGCATGGCCACGATCGCCTCGACGAGGAATTTCCAACGCCACCGCGAGTAGGCAATCCAATAGGCGATCGGGAGGCCTATCACAACAAGGATCGCGGCAACTAAGACAGCTAGCCGGATTGTGAGCCAGAACGCCTGCCAGTCCATGCGAATTCGATAAAGGACTCAGTATAGACAAAATGCGGGGTCAAACGTCCCGATATGGGATGAAGTAGCCCTTGATGTTCAACCATCACACGGCGCCTCTCTGTCCTTACCAGATACTCGGGGCGGAGACGCAAAATGGAAATCGAGCAAGCAGTTGAAGTTATCCGCGCTCTGGCCAACGGAGTTCATCCTCAATCAGGAGTTGCTTTGGAGGAGAACTCTATCTGTCGGACACCGGAGGCAGTCAAGGCTTTAAACCGGGCTCTGGCGGCATTGGTCGCGCAACAAGAACGGGAGAAGAAACGCCCCAAGAACGCAGGAAAGGCCTGGTCCCACGAGGAAGATGCGCAAATCTGTGAGGAACTGCGCCAGGGAATCGATTTCAATCAGATCGCGAATACCCACAACCGGAGCTTAGCTGCGATCCTCGCCCGCCTGGTAAAGCTGGGAAAAATCAGCCCCGAAAAATCTGGCCACGTATTCCCACCAAAGGTGGCTTAGGCGGAGTGGGCTGTGTCTGCAGCAAGGTGCTTTCGCAAGCCGCAACGCGCACCCGCGAATTTCGTAGCCCTCTCACTATGGCTGCTGATCTGGACATATGGATGGCCGGCTGGCTTCGCACAGGCCTTACCCAAAGGGGTTGGGCCAGCGACGCGGGTAAATCGGATGCAGGCAGAAGCCTGGTTCTTGCATGGGCGAGGCATCCCAGGGGAGTCTTCTGCAGCACTTCGTTTCCGGGCGCATAACCAGAAATTGCAAATGCGAGCGACACGCCAGCAGAGACTCAATGCCGCTGCGTCTCAGCAATCCTCCTCGGGTTGGACTTCTCTCGGCCCTGCGCCTTTGGCTTCAGACGCCAGCGGAGTTGGCCAACAAGACTACAGCTGGGTTTCGGGGCCAGCCACCGCAGTCGCGATTGATCCAGCCGACGAAAGTGGCAACACCGTTTATCTCGGGGCGGCGCTTGGGGGCATCTGGAAATCCACCAATGGCGCATCGCCAGATCCGTCTGCCGTGAGCTGGACACCACTCACCGACGCTGAACCCACATTGGCTGTAGGTGCGATCGCCGTCCAGCCGCAGCTTTCAAATGCGAATCCGGCCAACAGCGTGATGCTCGTCGGCACGGGAGAAGCCAATAGCTCAACGGATTCCTACTATGGCCTGGGAATATTGCGGTCCACCAATGCGGGCGGAACATGGAGTCTGATTTCAAACGACACCACTGGTGCACGCTCATTCGCCGGAATGGCATTCAGCAAAATTGCCTTCAGCACGAGCAACCCGAACCTGGTTGTAGGCGGAGCAGCGGGCGCGTCTGAAGGCATCCTTGAAGGATTGGCGAATCCTTTGATCGCAAATCTTGGACTTTACTACTCGCAAGACGCGGGCGTTTCGTGGAACTACGCTGGTGTGGCAGATGGAACGCAGCCCACGGCTCCCGGTTCTGTCACGACGGTTGCTTACAACGCGGCGGCCGGACAGTTCTTCGCAGCCCTTCGGTACCATGGGTTTTACTCGTCGCGCGACGGCGCCAACTGGACACGGCTGGCGAATCAACCGGGGACAGGACTAACAGTATCGGCCTGCCCAGCGCAATCCGGCAACGCGAGCTGCCCCATTTATCGCGGCGAAATCGCGGTCGTGCCGGGCCGAAACGAGATGTATGTCTGGTTTGTCGATGTAGACAACAATGATCAAGGTATTTGGGAAACCACCAATGGCGGGACGACCTGGATCCCGATCAATGATTCGGGGATTACGAATTGTGGCGATGAGTCCGGCTGCGGGACCGAAAACGCAACATATAACCTGGGACTGGCAGCGGTTCCCGACGGTGGCGCTACAGACCTTTACGCGGCCGCCATCAATCTCTATAAGTGTCGAGTCACCAGCGTCGTGCCAGATTGCAGTGGCGCGTCGCCAAACACTTTCATTAACTTGACTCATGCGTATGGTTGCAGCTCGATTGCAAAAGTCCACCCCGCACAGCACGGGATTTCGTTCTTTCTGGTCAACAACAACACACGAGCGCTCATGTACTTTGCCAACGATGGCGGCATTTACCGCGCGCTTGACGGCTTCAGCGGGCTTACTACCGGCGGATGCGGCGGCAGCAATCAGTTTGACAGCCTTAACCAAACGCTCGGCCCGATAACCGAGCTCGTCTCATTCTCACAGGCGCCCAGCAACAATGGCTACCCGATTCTCGCGGGCACACAAGGGAACGGAGCACCCGCAAGTGAATCGGCGACGGTGAACTCACCCTGGTTGAATGTGAATGCGGGTACCGTCGGTTATAGCCAGATTAATCCCAGTAATCCAGACGAGTGGTTCGTATCCGCACCTCCTGATTTGACGTCCGGAGTAAACATCTACCGTTGTCCGTCGGGGATCAATTGCCATACCCAGGATTTTCAAAATGACGAAGTCGTTAGCAGTGCAACTGTAGGCGGCGATATCGGCGCCTTTTATCCGCCCTATATTCTTGACCCGCAGAACGCATCGGAGCTGATTGTGGGAACGTGCCGTCTGTGGCGGGGGTCGAGCAGCGGCGCCGGATTTTCCCCGCTCACTGACAACTTCGAAACCGGGGGTAGCGGGATTTGCACTGGCAGTGAGACTAATCTTGTGCGCTCGATTGCCGCCGGCGGCCCACTCGACGGTAATGGCTTTTCGAATCTCATCTATGCCGGAACAGATGGATTTGGGCCGCTGATTCCTACGACTCCGCCGGGCGGCCGTCTGTGGGTGAGCACCAACGTCACTGATGGCCCGACAACCTGGACAGACCAAACCGGCTCGACGAACCCTAGCGGGTTTCCAGTCTCAGCCATCGCGTTGGATGGTTCGGATGCGGGTGGCTTGACCGCCTACATAACAATTATGGGTTTTCATGTGTCCCACGTCTGGAAAACTCTCAATGGCGGGCAGAGTTGGAGCGATTTCAGTGGCAACCTTCCTGATGCCCCGGCGAATGCTGTGCTCGTCGACTCCAGTACCAGCCCCGGCGTCGTATATGTGGGCACGGATGTGGGAGTTTTTTCTAGCCCGACAGTTAATCCTATTTGGACTGAGGTCGGCACACCGCCTGGCAGCGGACTATCAGGATACCTGCCTAATGTCCCGGTAACGGCGCTGAGCATGTTCAATGACGGACGAGACAAATGGCTGCGGGCATCGACATATGGACGCGGTCTCTGGCAGTTCCCACTGATCGCGACTCCAGACTACCTGGTTACTATTTCCAATACACCGCTGACCGTCTTTGCTGGTTCGCCAGGTATTTTCCAGGGATCGGCCTTTTCTTTGGATGGATACAACAGTGCCGTAAACATGAGTTGTAGAGCCGGTGTTACCGCGGCGCCGCCCACGTGCTCGACTAAGCCGGGCGCATTATCCCCGAATACTTCAGGTACGCCATTCGCAATTACGGCCGGCGGTCCACCGGGAGTCTATACATTCAACCTTCATACGGTCGGAAGCGACAGCAATTCCGTAACACACGATGCCGCAGTCACACTCAATGTTGTGGATTTCAATTTGACTGCTCCATCGATGAGTACGGTCAGCATGGGTGTTGCAGTGACTTCTCCGGCTATCACTTTTCAAGTAACCGCAGCCGGACCATTTTCTGAACCCGTGCATCTGTCGTGCTCGGGATTGCCATCGGGAACAACTTGCAAGTTTGAGCCGTCAAGCTCAGTGACTCCCACGGCAAGCAAACCGGTAAGCATCACGATGACGATAACGACGGATGCGAACACTCCGGCTGGAACATTTCCCTTGACGATCGTCGGGTTCGTCCCGAACGGGCCCAGCAAGGGCCAGAGTCTCTTGCTCAACGTTGCTTCTGACTATTGGATGGTTATTTCGCATCCATCACTGACAGCGGCCCAAAACGCAACCGTGGCGTTCGAAGGGAAGCTGAGCAGCCTGAATGGTTATAAGAACGCTGTAAATCTCAGCTGCGGTAGCGGTGCGCCGCCAATATGCACCGCGAGCCCCGCGGATCTTACACCGAATGCTAATGGTGCGCCGTTTAGTGTGACCGCCGGCAGTGACAAAATTCAAACTTATAACTTTACGATTGTGGCAACTGGTACGGACCCGTCGGGTCTTACGCACAGTGTTCCAGTGAGTTTCACGTCGAACAACCCGAACTCGAACTTCACTTTTTCAATCACTCCGAATTCCCAATCGGTATCAATTGCGGCCGGGGAAACCGCAAAGTTTCAAATGACGGTGGCTCCGTGCACATTATGCGGGGCTTTTCCCAAAGCGCTGGCGCTCTCCTACGCTGGCTGCCCGCCTCTGAGCACGTGTTCGCTCAGCCAGACCAGCGTGGCGGCGGGCAGCGGCACAGCCAACCTGAGTTTGAGCGTTGAGACTACAGCAGCAGTCACAGCAAACCGGTTACACGGGCGATCTAAATGGCAGCCATTCTTTGCCCTTTGGTTGTTTCAGGGATTGATCATCTTGTTCGGCAAAACGACAGCTCGCAGCTCAGAGAAGCACATCGCGGCGCTCCTCCTGGCGTCATTGCTTGGGTTATCACTCGTGATCTCCTGCGGCGGTGGCCTGCAGGGTGGAAGAACGGCGTCGGCGAACCCTGGCACCCCACCAGGCACATACTATCTGACGGTCACCGCTACGATGAATGCGTCTCCGGCCACACCTTCTCAAACGGCGGACCTTACTTTGACCGTCCAGTAGTCCAGCCTCACGAGTAGAAAACTGAGTCTTCTGCGGCGTTAAGATAGATTCGTGATGTTTACGTTTCGGCCGATCGGGTTCGCGCGAACGCCGTACAAGAACACAAAAGAGATTCCGAAAGGGTTGGGTACCAAGCACGAGGCTGAGGGTGTACTCGAAATCGCACCGGAATTCGGGCCCGGCCTGAAGGATATCGAGGGGTTTTCTCACTTGATTGTTATTTGGGTGTTCGATCGATCTGAAGGCTTCGAGTTGCTTGGCACGCCACCCAGCGACAATCGTGAACATGGCGTTTTTGCCACGCGCTCTCCGCGACGTCCGAATCCAATCGGATTGACTGTTGTCGAACTCCTACGACGAGACGGCACGATATTGCACGTTCGCGGCGTAGACATGCTTGACGGTACTCCGATTCTTGATATCAAGCCCTACCTTTCGAGCATTCCAGTTGAGGGCCTTCGTCGCGGCTGGCTGGCGGAAGCAGAAGCGAGGAAAACAAAGTGATCGGGTGTGTGCTGCCCTGGCCTGCGCGGAGGCCTCATGCTTGATCGGCGAGTTCCAGAGTCAATTCCGCGTTAGCGTCTACCAACGCAATATCATCGCAGTTCCTCACTACCCAGTTAGCGCCGGCACCGATCAGCTCCAACCGGCCTACGGTTGTGGTCAACCCAATGACGCCAGCCCCAGCGGCCTTGCCCGCGAGGACGCCAGTCGGCACATCCTCAACCACAACACATTTTGCAGGCGGAAATCCCAGCGCCGTTGCGGCTTTCAAATAGGGTTCCGGATGCGGTTTTCCATTTGCAATATCGTTGGCGGTTACGATCTGCGCGGGAATATGCAGGCCCGCTGCTCGCAATCGAACGCTAGCCAATTCGCGGGTGGCCGAAGTTACCACGGTCCATCGCGTGAGCGGAATTTTGCTAAGCAGCTCGGACGATCCAGGCAGCGCAACGATACCAGCAACGTCTTCGATCTCCTGCCGCTCGAGTTCCCTGCCCATCTGCGCATAGTCCGAATTCGGAAAATATTCGCGTACCGTCTCAATACTGGGGCGGCCATGGGCTCGGCTCACGACGTCTGTGGGATCGAGGCCATGTTTCAGAGCAAAGCGGCTCCACACCCGAGTCACAATTGGAGTTGAATCGATCAGCACACCATCCATATCAAACAGAACCGCGTCACAGTGAATTGTCGTCATCCGGGAAATTACCAGACCACAAATGAATGAAGCACGAGTATCGCATTTGTAGCAAGTGAGTCGGGAGCCGTAGCTCAGCGAAAGACCCCGCATTTGGTCAGTTCCGCTTTCGCTGGCATAATCAAAAGCGAGCATGATTCCTGATTGCACAGCTTCCGGCCTTCTAACGGACCTGTATGAACTCACCATGGCGGCCGGCTATGTCCAAAGCGGGTTTGAGGCGCGGGCGACGTTTGAGCTGTACGTTCGTAGTCTGCCGAGTAGACGAAATTATCTGGTTTCGGCTGGTCTCGAGCAGGCGCTGTTTTTTTTGGAAGACATGCGATTCTCCGCAGAGGAGACAGCGTATCTTCGTGCCCTCCCCGTTTTTCGAAATGTTTCCTCGGAGTTTTTCGACTACTTGTCGCGCTTCCGGTTTACGGGCGACGTGTGCGCAATGCCTGAAGGGACAATCTACTTTCCCGGGGAACCGCTTCTCCGGGTGACAGCCCCGATCGTCGAAGCGCAGCTTGTCGAGACCAGCCTGCTCTCAATTCTGAATTTTCAGAGTGTCATTGCGAGCAAAGCGGCTCGGATTACAACAGCCGCGGCTGGCCGGCAAGTGATTGAATTCGGCTCGCGGCGGGCGCATGGCATTGCGGCGGGAGTGCTCGCCGCCCGCGCCGCATACGTTGGCGGCTGCGAGGGCAGCTCGAATGCCTACGCCGGGCATCGCTTTGATATCCCCGTGTACGGGACCCAGGCGCATTCCTGGATCATGGCGCACGCGGACGAGTCAGAAGCGTTCCGGACTTTTCTCGACGTCTTTCCGCAAGCGACCCTGCTGGTGGACACCTACAACGTTCGCGCGGCTGTAGAAAAGATCATTGCTCTTGGGCGAAAGCCACATGGCATTCGTCTGGATAGCGGTAACGTTCTTGCTGACAGTGCGTGGCTTCGCGACCGACTCGACCAGATCGGCTGGAACGATGTCCAGATCTTTGTTTCTGGCGACCTTGACGAAGAGCGCATTGAGTCTTTGCTGGAGAGTGGCGCTCGCATCGACGGATTTGGCGTGGGCACTGCGCTTTCTACGTCCTCGGATGCGCCTGCTTTGAGTGTGATCTATAAACTGGTCGAAATTGAAGTCGGTGGGCGAGTGCATAACACCGCCAAATTCAGCGAGGAGAAGCACACCTATCCAGGAAGTAAGCAGGTCTTTCGCTTCAGCAATGCGAAAGGAGTTTTCTCACACGACATCATAGGCCTCGACGAAGAGATTTACGCCGATAGTGAGCCGCTCCTGGTGCAAGTGATGCGCGAGGGCCGCCGGGTGAACGAAAAAGAAGGGGTTATAGACGCACATGCCGCGCGGGGACGCTTCCTCGCGAACCGCGAACGGCTGCCTAAGCCTATCAAGGCACTGGATGCAACGAAACGGCCTTACCCGGTGCGGTACAGTTCCCGACTGGAGGATCTGTTCAATCAATTTCGCGAGAGCCTGGCAAATGCGCGACCTTGAGGGCAACGCCTGAATTTTGGTCGCTGTAGGCCCCCCTGTAACCGGGGTTGTGGATTTTCACCCGCGGTCGCTTGAATCGGGTTTGGAAATGCGTTCCCAGGTTGTTCCTTGGGGCGTGTCTTTGAGCTGAATGCCAGATTTCAGCAGTTCCTGCCGGATCTCGTCAGCACGGCGGTAATCGCGGTTCTTGCGAGCTGATTGTCGTTCTTCCATCAGTTTCTCAATATCGGCCTCAGGAATCCCCGTTTCCCCCGTCTGCACTAACAGTTCTTCCGGCGCAGTAACCAGAAGGTTGAGGCCAAGTGCGAGATCAAAAAAACCGACGTTGCGTAGCACAGTTGCCGGCTGCAGATTTGTATCTGAGAGCAACGTAGAGAGCAGCGCCAGAGCACGGGGCGTATTCAAGTCGTCGGACAGAGCTTCATCCAGGGCGGGGGCGCGGTTCACGTCAGGCGACAGTCCTTCTTCCAATAAGTGGCGAACGAGACTGAAACTGGCACCCCGCGAGAATTTTGTTTCCTCTAGTGCGCGAAGCCATCCCTGCGGCCCCGCTTTCTCCTTGAGCTCAGAAACGGTCCGCAACATCCGGTGGAGTCCGGTTTGCGCCCCTTCCAGAGACTTAAAGGAAAACTGGAGCTGCTTGCGATAGCTCGCCATTAAGATGAAGTACCGATACGAAAGGGGATGGAAACCACGCTCGATCAAACTTTCCAGCCGCAAGAAATGCCCGGTGGATTTAGACATTTTCTCTTCGTCGAGCATGAGGAACTCATTGTGCATCCAGACGTTCACGCCCGAGGAATCGCTGTTTAGAAATGCCTGGTTTTGTGCGATTTCATTTACGTGGTGAACCTGGCGATGATCCACGCCACCGGTATGTATGTCGAAATGGCGGCCTAGGTACTTCAAGCTCATCACCGAACACTCCAGATGCCAACCCGGCGCACCAGGGCCCCACGGACTATCCCACTCCATGAGTCGTTGCTTGCCGGCAGGCGAGCGTCGCCAGACCGCGAAATCCGCCGGATGCCGCTTACCCGGGATGGCCTCGATTCGCGCTCCAACCTGCAGATCCTTTCCGTCCAGCAACGCCAGACGGCCATAGTCCTTCACTTTGCTTGTGTCGAAATACAATCCGGTATCAAGAACGTAGGTATAGCCCCGGTCTGCGATAACTTTGGCGAAGTCGAGCATCTCCTCAATGTGATCAGTCGCCTTGCACCACACCGAAGGAGGCATGATGTTGAGGCGGTGCAAGTCCTTGCGGAATTCCTGCGTATAGAACTCGGACAGTTCCCAGGGAGATTTTGCCGAGCGGGCCGAGGCCAATTCCATTTTGTCCTCGCCCTCATCCTGATCCGAAGTCATATGGCCAACATCGGTAATGTTCATGATGTGCAAGACTTCGTAATCTTTGAACTGCAAAGCCCGGCGCAGCGTGTCATTGAACAAGTAAGCGCGGAGATTGCCGATATGCGCGTAGTTGTATACCGTCAGCCCACAGCTGTAGAGCCTGACAAAACCCGGAACTATGGCATGAAATTCTTCCAGTTGCCGTCCCATGCTGTTGAAGAGATACAAGGGTATTTGCTTACTTGAGGATGGCGAACTGGCTTGTGGGCTAGACACGAGATTAGCTTAGCAGAGTAGCATTCAGCGAATCACGGCGTGACGCCCAGCTTTTCGAATTCCTGCCGCAGTTGCTGTGTACCTTCGACGCGAATCGCATGCATTCCGAGGCGAGAAGCGGCTTCCACGTTGAGAGGACGGTCGTCCACGAAGCAGCACTCATCAGCCGGATGTTGAGAGATTTCCAAGGCCAGGCGGTAAATTGCTTCCTCGGGTTTTCGCAACCCGACATAACACGAACTGAAGAAAACATCGAAGATATCGCGCAGGCCGTAGGTCCGAATTCGATAGTCATTCAGCTCGGTGGATTCGTTGTTGAGGGTGGCCATCAGATACTTGCACGACCCGGCCAGCGAGCGCGCCAGCTCCAACGTGTCTGGATAAGGCTGCGAGAGGGAGAACATGAAGTTTGTGAAATCCCCGGGAGTGAACGAGCGTGGCCGATAGAACACAGTGCGTTGCAGATAATCCTGCTGAGTGATTTTGCCGCGCTCGAATGAGGAAACCAGCATCTCGTGCCGGTCTTCAAAATCCAATTCATCCACATGAAACTGCTGCAGCGCACGGCGGCGTTGCGAACGGTCCCAAGCGTTACTGAGCAGCACGCCGCCTACATCCCAGAAGATTGCTCTGATCCCGGCCAAGGTTTGAGGATAGCATGCACGGCCGAAAGGCGAGACGCGGAAAGGCTATTGCAAAGCGGATTGCGTGAGCTTGACGGCGCAATAATTCCCGGTGCCACATGGAGAAGTGCTTCCGCCACCGGGAGGTTGCAGAGTTCCGAAGTAAATGCTGGTGGTCTGCGGATCTGGACTGACATTGTCGATCGTGAATGCACTTGTGCCGCCCCATTCATTAACGGCGGTGTTATTGGGCGCAGTGGTATTTGCGGCGATGCGCGTGTTCACATTCCACTCGGTGACGAGATTTGCTCCCCCGGTGCCGGTGTAATTCCCTGTTCCAACAAAAAGCCGATCGGTGGTTCCGTCAAAGAAGTCCAACAGCGGGGAACAACTGCCATTAGGGTTGCTTGCACCGTTGATATTGCGGTTGTCCGACACTGCTGGCGTAGTGTTAATCAACCCATTGGGCGCGCTGAAGGAAAGGGCATACAGACTCGGTTTTGCTCCATTATTGGACTGAGTGCCGCAGGCATATAGCGTGCCGGCACCGGTCTTGGGACCGTTATTAAAGTAGGCGTTATCAAAATCGCCATCCAAAATGAATTGCGAAGCTGGTTTCCCGAGGGCCACGGTTGTTTGCGTCGTGAGGGCAGTATTGAGCTGAGACACAATCGTATGTGCATCGGTCGCGTCGGCCGAGGAAAAGACGTATACGAAGCCGTTGGTGGAATCCACAATCGGGGACAAGATGATTGGATTTCCGGCTACTGCAGCGTCCGCCACCGTGATTGAGCCAACCTTCGTAAAACCCGTCGGCCCGGGCGTGTATGCGTATACGGAGTGCCCGTCGGAGACGAACACGCTGTTGGTGACCGAATCATAGACAGGCGATGTCAGGTTCGTTCCGGCATTGACAGTAACGCAATATTGGACCGCAGGAGTGCCATTGAATACGCCGCTGATGCGGTAAAGTTCTCCGTTGTTGGCGCCAACGTAGGCAGAGTCACTCCCGTAGTCGATGTAAGGGGAAGAATCGCTATTAGCCGCTGCGTTGGCCGTACAGCCGGTCACCGTCGTATTTGTATAGTCCAGCCGCACGGCTGAAGAGCCGCCCGTACCCGGCACAGCCGGAGCCGTGGCGCTGGTTCCCTGGCCGCTTACCCACTTAAGAACATCAAACATGCCGTGTGTCGCGGATTCGACGAAAGCCACCTTGGTTCCGTCCAAAGAAAGCACAGGCGAGAGGTTGACCGCGCCTGTCCCGACTTCGTAGGACCACATGAAGGTAGGTTGCGTATAGTTTGTGGTTGGCGGTGTCTGCGGGCCGTTGGGACACGAGGAAGACGCTGTTCCCGTGTACAGATTGTTAAACGCAAGAATGTTCGCCTGAGTGGCGGATGGAGTCGCACCAATCACATACACCACAAAGTCACCCGCACAGCTGTAGCCAACCGTATTGAAGCCATACTTGGCAGGTGTCTCGCCGATCGGCATGCCACCGTTGGGACCAAGCGACACTGCCCAATCCACGCGCATGTTTCTCCGAGGCCTGTGAAGCAACTCGGGCCCCCTCGAAGGCCGCCGGTACAACAGAGGTGCAGTCCGCCGCGCCCAGTGTATCCAGCTGCGAGGATCGCGCGCTACCGCGGCGGCAATCTCAGGAGGAGCGCCGTTTGTGAAGATGATGTGTCGCGTGCTCCAATCCTGAGGCAAGCCGATGTGACCCTCCCAGCGTTCCTGGGCGCGCGACGAAAGTATCGGCAGAGACACTGCAACAAAACCAAGAACGATTGCGGCTAAGGTGATTCTCTTGTTCGGATTGGCCATGCCTTGACTCGCAAAATGGCGAGAGACAGAAGTATTTTCTCGCACCTTGCGTCTTTCTCCTGCCTTACGTTGGTAACCGGAGACGACCCGTTTTGGGTCGTTCGTGCCATGCCCAGACCGGGAACGCCACCTGCATTACCGAGTTGTCCGGAGGGTCAGGAGTTTTTGCGGTTAAACCGGCACTGAAACTGGGTGGGGTGGACTTTGCCACAGGCGAGCGCCATGGTTTCAAACACCTTTTCATACCGAAAACTTGGCTTCTCGTAGGGCTTTTTGCCGGGAGGCTTGGCTTCGGCAGGGGTTTTCTCCTCGGCGTTGGCGTTCTTTTCTGCCATGTCAGGACGCGCACACAGCTTGCACGCGTTCAACTGATCGCGAGTATACAACAGCGAGTAGCTGCCCCAATCGTGCGTTTGCTGGTTCGGGTTTGCACAAAAAAAAGCCCGGAGGTCAAGCCTCCGGGCCGCTTGTCTGTTGTACTGAGTTAGTTGGTGCAGAGCCCGTTCGCTCCCACGTTGCACGCCGTGAAGCTCTGCCGATAGCTCAGGTTGTCGATGTCGCGAAACGTCGGTGTTCCCGGCGGCAGGCCGTTCGGGAGAGTAAAGTTTTGATCGAAGAAATAGTTTCGCGTTGGTGGCGAATACACGATGTTGCAGCACTTATAGGTGCTTGTGGCGTAAGTGGAGTAGTAGAGGTTCGCAATCGATCCCTTGTAGTTGAGCGTCTGACCACCCCAGTTTTCGATGTAGCGCAAGAAATTGTGCACGCCACCATCGGTACCGTAATCGTTGTTGGTGCCATTACCCGGATATGGGAAGTTGATGTTCTTGCCGGCCGCAACCGCCACTCGATAATAGCTGGTTGCAGCGTTTCGCTGATTCTGGTCGACGGGATTCTTCAGGATGCTGTTCCAGTCGCTCCAATTGTCGGAGAGGAAAGTCACAGTGTCGGCAACAATGCCCGCTGCAGCTTCGCCGGCCGCATCCGCTCCGCCGCCCCAGGTCGGGTCGCCAGCGTTGCTGTTGTAGTCGGCCTGCACGTAAACGGGGTTTTCTGAGCCGACGCTGAAGCCACCGCCGCCGGCCGGTTTAAGGGGCAGATTTCCCAGCGACCCGTCGGTCAATTTCAGGACGTGGCGAGCACCGCTCACCCAGCTTTCCTGCGCCACTGCACAGTTGCTGATCCGATTCGCGGTAGTGGTCATGAAGGGGTCGGGATTTGCCGGGGCATTGACCACGCTGTTGATGTTATTGGCCACCGTGTAATTGGTCACCGCAGCTTTTGGCAGAGCCATGTTGTAGCCAAACCCGAGGCCGAGATTCGCAGCACCCCAGTTATCCAAGAATCCGTTCAGATTGGGGTCCTCGGGAGAAAAGTTTTTGCCAGGTCCATTCGGGTCAAGATTGCCGTCCGGCGTGCCTGCCGCGCTGCCGCTGTTAACGACATCTTCAAGTCCGGAGTCGCCCGTCTTGGTGTTCTTGGTGAAGGCGCCGAGACCAGTTCCATTGGGATTCACCAACATTCCCCGCCGGTCCGAGAAGTAGAGCACGTAACCGTTCTGGCTTGCGGACTCAACTAATCCGCCGCTTGCGCCAATCGCACCGGAGAGCCAGCGTTTCAGGTTGCCTACGTCGAGCTCTACGGCATTCATTACGCCATTCGGGGTGCAGGTGTTGGCCGGGGGGTTGGCGGGGTTGCCTCCACCGTCTCGCACTTCACCCTCGCGCACATCGTAGAAGTTAATCGGATACCAGTTGTACTGGCTCGGACTCTGTTGGCCGACCGCCTGCTTACTGTCACCGTACCACCAGTTGCCGGTGCTGCTGTCATTCACGACCTCAGGTGGCTTTCCCGGAACGGCGGTGTAAGTAAAGGTCCACGTCCATTGCACGCACTTCCCAGCGCTTGTCTTGCTGCAAACCGAGGTCGGGGCCGGAAAGCTGAATGTTGGTGGGGCACCGACATTGTCCAGAGCCCCGTTTGCAGAGCGATCAGCAGGCTGCTGGAAACGCAAGATGGCGGTGGGACTGATCGGATCCGCGCCCGGTGCAGTCGGGGGTTGCAACCAACGAGCGAAGCCCAGGCCGAGCCACTCCTGCGTTACCGGATGATAGTTGCCTGCCGCATCGCGATACTCCACTCGCAAATAGCCATCGAGCAGGTTCCATGAGCTCTGGGTGGCATTCGAAACGGCAACCGCTGATGCCCCGGCGGTAGCCGACTGGTAGCCATACGGCAAGGTCAAAGCTGGGTCGGGCAAGCCGGCAGCAGGCACGTTCAAAGAATAGTAGGGGTAGGAAAGGGCATCCGGACAAGACGGCGGGTTGGGGGGTGCCGGCTGACTGTTGGTGGTCGTAGTCGTAGTCTGCGTGGAAACTCCATTGGGGTTGCAGAGCACCAGGTTATCCGGCGGCGGCGTCTTGCCAACGGCGGCCGAGTTCGCACTGCCATCGATCAGCATGTAAGGGGCCTGTGGAGGCACGTTCACCGGATCGTGAATCGTGTTGGTATTGAAATTGACCCCTTTAATCGCATAGGTCGGCATAGGATTGAGAGGTCCAAACTCCCAGTCGGTCGAAACCTGGGTGCCGCTGGTAAATTCATAGAAGCCGGCGCTCGGGTTCGGAACTGCCGAGTTCGCGGCGGCAAAATAGAGCGTTTGGTTTCCGCCGTCGGGGAGCAACGGCTGGCCGGTCTGTGGCACACCGTGGCTGTAGTCTATTGCGTTGTCCGGATCCCTAAAGTTGGCCAGGCGGATGTTCTGGGTATCTGCCGCTCCGCCGCAAGGTGGTTGCGCGCTTGGGTTACCGCAGGGCAACTCGTTGGGATCGTCTGACAGCAGCACGCGAACCTGCGCCAAGTTGTACAAACGCGAACCGCTCAGTGTCCCCGGATCTCCAGCGGTGGCGCGGCGGATAATCTCATAGTTCTGCGGACCAACGCCGTTAGCATTCGCACCATTGACGAAGGGAAGCGTTAGCTTCGTAGCTCCAGTTCCGAAGTTGGTGTTTCCGTTGTCGCCATCAGTCACGTATCCGTTGTAGGTGGTCAGCGAAATGGTCTGCCAGGAAGGCGGCCCACTGTTATAAGCCGAGGTTGGCCCTTGCACAACGCTGCCTTCGGTGGCAGCCATTGCGCGGCAGGCTGGTTGAGCACCACTGCAGCCGTTCGCCGCCGTGGGAACCAAAACTGTGCCCGTGTGAGCACCGCTGGCAATGGTGTTGCCGTTCGATATTACCTGGCGAACAACGTTTCCGTAGGCCGAGACCTTGCCGGTGAACGTCAGGTTGTTGCCGCCGCCTTCAGCGAGGTACAAGTCGCCATTGGCGTGCACGCGGCCGCCAAAGGTGAAATTAGGACCGGCAAAGAAACCGCAATCGCCCTCGCAAAAGATTCCAAACTGGAAGACTGGAATGAAAGCAACTTCCACTGTGCGGTTCATGCTGACTTCATCGCCCAGAACGCCCTGCGCTGTCGCTTGCAGCTGAACGTTCATCAGGGTCGCATTCAATCCCGCGAAGTTTCCGCTGGGAACTGCACCTTGGGTGAAGATGATGTTGCCGGCACCATCAGTGACCGGGGTAAGTGTGTAACCGCCGTTGGGGAACGCGGCACCGGGATTGGGATAGGTGATACCCGGCAGCACGGGCGGCCCTGGGTTGATAGCCAGGTTTTGGATCTGAGCCGAGGTCGGGGCAAGGGTGTTGTTGAGCGTGTTGGCAAGATCCGCCGTCATCTTCTCGACGGCACCTTCTGCCGCGTGGAAGGTGACGTTGTTTTGCACATCCTGCGTGCCCACCTTCACTTCGGTGTTGACCATCATGAGCATGCCGATCGCTATCCCGGAGAGGAGGAACAGCAGGATCAGGGTCGTAATCATGGTGAAGCCGTTCGACTTATTTTTCCAGCTACGCATTGTTAAGCTCCTCATCCTCATTGCCAATCCTCTTTATGCCTTCTGCCTGCAGAGTCTCAGGACACTTTCTGACTTAGTAGCGGTTGTTGTAGCTCATATTCCGCGCGCTGAGTGAGGTCTGCAGATCGAAACTCTGGAATCCCTGGGTCGCCATGAGCGAACTTCTCACCCCGGCGAGCTGGCCATGGATGGTCAAATGCACAATGTTGATCTTGCGAATCAGGTTGGGAGAAACACCGATCGACTCGCCGCCGTCGCCGGTAGCGTTCAACAGATTTCCGCTGTTGTCGTAGGTGTCGTAAGTGAGCTGCAAGTTCGCGACATTGTCGGCCAGGGGAATTGCAGCTTGTCCGTTGACCTGACGGTAGAGAATCGTGGTGGTATTTCCGGCGGCGTCGACCCAATTCTTCAGGAAATACGAAATGACGAAGATTCTGGTAACGGGCACGCCGGCAGCCGACGCTTTTGTCGTCGTGAGGTCATTGGCCTGACCGGACTGATTCAAGTTCAAGGTGTCGCCGTTCGCGAAGGTAACCACATATTGGCTGCCACCAGCACAAGGATTGCCGACACATGGCACGGGCGCCCCAACCGGTCCGGCAATACCGGTGACTTCTCCAATCGCCAGCAAGCCGGTGCTTGAAGGGCCGACCATCACAATATCGCCGGGCAGTAAACCGTTCACTGTACTGTTCAGCGCCTGGGGATAGGCCAGACCGGGCGGCAACACACAACTGGCCGGCGGTGGATTCGGGGGCGCCATAAACGTCAGGACGTTGCCGGTTCCGTTAAACGTGATTGGATTGGCGGCTCCGGAGTAACAATTGAGCGCCAAGTTTGTGTCGCTATAGGTAACGGTAACTATGTCGCTGGCAGTGGTGCTCCCCGGCGGCTTGATGCCGCGCTGGAATCCCGGCATAATCGGGTAAAGTGTGGGCGGGAACGCGGCGCCGCACCCGCCGCCAATGCAGGGGTAGTTTAAAGCTCCATTCGGCGCACACACCGGTCCAGCCGAACAACCATAAACAGGGGCGGTGGCATAGGGTAACGGAACACTCTCACCGGGCAACTGTGTCAGACCAGCGCCAGCCAGACTGATGTCCTTCAATAACATGCTTTCTGCCCCGCGCAGGTCTTGTTGCATTTCAGATCGTTGTTGGATGACCCAGGTGGCGTCCACGCCGGTGCTATACAGCTTCACCGCGGCGCCGGTGATAACCAGCCCGAGAGCAAGCGCCACCATCAACTCGATTAAGCTGAAGCCGCGATTCGATTTTGAAGTTCGGCCCATAGTTCCTCTTAGCGGTACTGCGAAATGAGTGTCTGGAGGACGTAATTCTGAGGTACCCGCAATTGGGGAGTAGTAAACGTGACAGTAATCGTGATCGAGTTCAGGTTAGGATCGGTACCGCCTCCGGCCAGAGCAAACGGCGTGATGGCGATCGTGCGGGTGTAATTGTTTAAGCTGTAGCAGGTGTCGGGTGGACACGTACCCGCATAAACTCCGGTAGAGCCAGGCTGCTCCAAAATTTGCGGACCCGCTGCCGCATCGTCCGAGGTGCCAATGATGCCGTCAGCGCCGGGCAAATTGATGGACTGAGGACCAGGCAGAAAGATTCCACAGTTCTGACCGACTGCGCAATTGCCATTGGCGATCTGGGCCCACTGCACCTGTGATGTTTCCCGCGCGGTCAGAATACTTTCCATCGCCTCGTTAGCCAGCCGCTTGGCGATGGCATTCTGCTCCGAAGTCTGCGTCGAGGCCATCGCGATCCCCATCACTGCCAGCAGGCTGACCAGCCCCACAGTCATGATGACCATCGAGAACATGACCTCAATCAAGCTGAAGCCACTTTCGCGTTTAGCAGAGAGATTGATCTGCGATGTCATCAGTTTTGCCTCCAAAAGGGATTGCCAGCGTTGTTGTAGAGACGCCATCCCCGCAAACGACCGGTCGCTCCCCACACGGTAATCGCGTGCGAACTGTAGAGTTCGCCGGCACGAGCGATATAGATGACCCCATTGTTGATATTTCCGTTGATGTCCTGGCCAGTGCCATCGGGCATGAAATAGATCACGGTCTTAATTCCACCGGCGATGTTCTGGTCGAAATCGATGGCAGTAGCTCCCGCACCGAAGCCGTCTGGCACCGCGTTGGCAGCCGTAGGAATGCCCGCCACTGCGGTGAAGACAACATCAGTAGGCAACTGGTAGGTAGTCACAACGTTTCCGTTGCCGGTTTGGGTGATCGTAATTGTGTTAGGGATAGCGGCGTTGCTGAACGTCACCGAATACTGCTGGCGCTGCGCAACCGCATAGTCTCGTGTCTGGCGAACGGCCGCTAATGTGACGTTGTAACCGTTGCTTACACGGGAAGACTTGAGGGCCGGCTGCATGGCCATGAGTGCGATACCGCTGACGATCAGAATGATGGTTACGACTACCATCATCTCGATCAGAGAGAATCCGCGCATCCGGCGTAAGTGCATATGATGTTTCTTCCCTCGCGATTCCCGGCTTCCGCTTCTCGCACCGAGGTGCGTTCGGCGGACCAACCCTGCAGGTTGAGCCAAAGTTTGCTGATTAGTTGCTGTATGGGAGTGGGGGCCTCCGCCAGCACGGCCTTGGCCTGTTCCGGCTAACCCTCATCGTAAGAAGCGACTCGGAGGGCGGTAAAGTACCGAAGGGCCGACTGCGACCTGAGACTTACGTAAGGTAATGTCGTGCGGAAACTCTGGTCATTTTGGCATCTGGCAGCACCTAAGCAGGGCTTCCATGCGACAGTGCGAGCCTGCCCGATCCAAAACGATCAAGTTGAGGAACTTATGACCTCAGTAACTTGTTGTGGCTTGCTCGCGGCCCCTACGATTCATGACAGTATGGCGCTCACATCGCTAATCGTGTGTGCGGACGCCGAAGCCGTGCAGGTGCTCAGCCGGATTTTTCAGGATCTGGGCATCCCGCCGCAAATTTGCGGTGAGATGTCCGGCGTTCGAACCCAGGCTCAAGAACGACGTTTCGACATTGTGGTGGTGGATTGCTCGGACGAGGCTTTGGGAGCAGAGTTGATCACCTTTCTCCGCCGCTCTCCAAAGCTACGCCGCAGTGTGATCTGCGCTCTAGTGAAGCTGAGCGGTCAGGAATCGGAGATTCTCGATAAAGGCGCGAATCTGCTGCTCTACAAACCGATAACTCGCGAGCGGGCGCTCCACAGCCTGCATGCCGCCAAAGGACTGATTCGTCATGAACGCCGCGGGCAGCCCCGAGTTCCCGTCTATGTCCCAGCTTCGATCGCGTATGCCGGCAAAGAGGACGTGGCGGCCACGGTACTTGAGATAAGCGAGACCGGCATCGGCATTCAGACCCTGGATAAGTTGCCGCAAAGCGGAAAAGTGTATTTTCACTTCACTTTGCCCGGGCACGATGCGGTGATTCGGCTTGTCGGCGAGGTCATGTGGCGCGCTGCCAGCGGCCGAGTGGGGGTGCGATTTGTCAACGTACCACAGGCCTCAAAACAAGTTTTGCAGCGCTGGGTGGAAGAACAATCGATGCCCGATGCTCGCTCGTCCTCAAATACAAATCCGAAGGTGAGCGTGCGGCTTTCGACAGGGCTTGACGCACTTTCAGCTTCTGCTCCCGACCGACGCAATCTCTCGCGACGGGCTTGCACCTTGGGAGCTGAAATTTACCTCGCGGACGGTAGTGTGCCATGCCGTTGCACGTTAAGCGATATCAGTACTGGTGGATGCTACGTAGAAACCACTGAGCCGTTTCCGGAAGGGACAGTCCTGAGTATTGTCGTGCGCACACAGGAGCTGAAACTCTGCGTCGCGGGGAAAGTTCAGAGCATGCATCGTGGCTTCGGGATGGGCGTGCGATTCAACCTGAGTGCGGAAAACGAGCGCCGCCAGGTCCAGCAACTGATCGCGTGCGCAGAGACCAAGTCGAAGCTAACTACATAGATACAGTTAAGACAGGCAAGGCTCAGACAGACCCTTCACGCTACCGCGGCTGCCTGAACAAAAGCTTTTCCCTTTCTCTCCGAGCCGAGGGCCAAAACCGTGATCAGGAGAGCGATATTGGCGATCTCGAAGCCCGCAAGGGCCCAGCTGTAGCCGAACTTGCCTCGCACGGCGTATTCAATCGTATTTGTCCCCGCGGCAAAGAGAATACCTAACTGGTAAGCAAAACCGGGCATCAGGCCACGCACATTGTCAGGAGACAGCTCATTTAAATGAGCAGGAATCACGCCCCATGCGCCTTGCACGCCAACCTGCATCAGAAAAGCACCCAAGGCGAGGATCATCAACGACCCTGCAAAAGCCCAGGCAGGAATTACCGTCAGTGACAACAGCAGCGCCAGAATCATGCTTTTTCGCCGGCCCAGAGTTTCGGAAAGATGCCCGAAAGTAATCGCCCCGAGCACCGCGCCGACATTGTAGAGAATCGCCATGTAAGAAACCCCGGTTGCGGAGAAGCCGCGCGCGGACTTTAGGAAGTCGGGGTAGAGGTCCTGCGTTCCATGAGAGAGAAACATCATCAAAGTCATTAGCAGAACGAGATAGGAAAAGATCTTCCAATGCCCACTCGCAGTCCGCACAATCGCGGGAATCGTTGGCGCGTGCTGTTGCTTCCACGCTTCGGATTCTCGGACTCGGAAGCGGATATAGAATGCCAGCAGCGCGGGAACACCACCCACCCAGAACATTGCCCGCCACCCCCACGCCGGCAATACAAATCGTGCTGCCAGTGCCGCGAGCAGGTAGCCGATCGAGTATCCACATTGGACGATGCCGGAAAGGATGCCGCGCCACCGACCGGGCGCGCTTTCCATCGCCAAAGAGGCTCCGACTCCCCACTCTCCTCCCATCCCGATTCCGTAAATGGTCCGTAGCGCGAGAAAGACCGAGTAGTTTGGCGCAAATCCACACAGCAGCTCAATGAGGGAAAAGAAAACCACGTTGGCCATCAAAGGCTTGCGTCGGCCGTAGCGGTCAGCCAGGACGCCAAACAGCAGCGCACCCGCCGGGCGCATTGCCAAAGTAGCCGTCAGAGTCCACACGATGGCACTTTTTGTGACATGAAACTGCACCGCCAGCGTATCGACCAGAAACACGAGGACAAAAAAATCGAACGCATCCAGAGTCCAACCGAGAAAACTGGCGGTTACAGCATGGGCTTGGTCGGAACGAGAAAGAACGGTAGATGCCGATGCGGAAGTGGAGGCCATAGTTTTCGAATTTGCAACATGAAAACACGCTTCGCGGCGACACGCAACTCGTCTCGAGGTTTTTGCCAGCGAGTCACGAGGACAAGTGACCCGTGTCACGAAAAGAGCGCGAATTGCAGCAATAAAATTGCGAGTGCTCCGTATTTTCGTCAGCAAACCGCGCACTCCGGTCGTCCGCGAATCTACTTCGGAGTAAAGCGCTGTGACTGCACAGTCGGAGGGCCTTATGAACTCAGAAAGATTCCTGCTTGCAATTCTGATTCTTACACTCGCGGCTTCGGCGCTGCTGCTTTGTAGCGAGAATCAGACCAGCTCAGCAATGCCAATTGGCAAACCGGTTCAAATCAAAACTCCGCTGGGGCTGCCGCCTGTCCCGATTCCGCCGGACAATCCACCGACTGCGGAAACCATCGCTCTTGGCCGGCGGCTCTACTATGATCCGATCCTGTCGGCCGATAATACAGTGTCCTGCGCGACGTGCCACAGCCCAGAGTACGGCTTCGCCGATCCCAAACCGGTTTCAGAAGGAGTTGGCAAAAAAACCGGTACGCGCAATTCACCTTCGGTGCTGAATAGCGCGTACTCAAAGCTGCAGTTCTGGGACGGTCGTGCGCCCAGCCTGGAGAAGCAGGCGGAAGGGCCCGTTCAGAATCCGGTCGAGATGGCAAACACACTAGCGGCCGTGGAGCAGAGATTGAACGCCAATCCGAGCTATCGCGAAGACTTTGCCAAAGCCTGGGGCGAGAAGCCGATTACTTATGAGATGGTGGAAAAAAGCATCGCTTCGTTTGAGCGTACCGTGGTCAGCGGCAATTCACCCTTCGACAAATGGAAGTACGGCCATGACGAGCATGCCGTCTCGGAATCGGTGAAACGCGGCTTCGTCGTTTTCACCTCCACGAAGAAAGGGAACTGTGCGGTTTGCCATACCGTGGGAGAGAAGTACGCCCTTTTCACTGACAACCAATTCCACAATGTTGGAGTCGGCGTGGACATGGGGCAATTCACAGATGTGGGTCTGTTTGCGGTCACTCATAGCGAAGCAGACAAGGGAAAATTCAAAACCCCCTGTTTGCGGAACATTGGGGAAACCGCACCCTATATGAGCGACGGAAGTCTCAAGAATCTCAAAGAAGTCATCGATTTTTACATTGGCGCGGGAAATTCGAACCCGAACCTGGACAAAAAAATTCATGTTTTGGACTTCCTTAGCGGGCAAGAACGCGCTGATTTGCAGGCCTTTCTCAGTGCTTTGACCGGGGAAGTGGCGGCTAATGTAGGGCCTCCGGAGGTGACAAGAAGGGCGAGTAAATAACTGCAAGCTTTTGCACACCGGCGATGGCTGTGTGGCAAATTCCTTTGTTGTTGACAAGCTGGTCTTTTCAGGGCACACTCCGCTCAACGCGCGCCTAAGGGCGTCCGGCCTTCCTGGGTTGGAATGCACGGTCGCTGCTTCGCGGTGGGAGGCCAGGGTTTCCACCCGATTGTTTTCATGCCCCAAAGCCCAGCTTCAAGACGACGTTCTCCGGAAGCGTACGAACCGATGGACAGCGAGGATCCGGCCGCGCCTCGCGCCGATGAACCGGCGCAGGGTCTGTCACTTTCCAAATACTTGAATGCTCTAGCGCCATACGGCGACGGATCGGTATCGACTGGCGTGGCACTTGATTTGGCCCTGAATGATGTCATAAAGCGGGCGTGCTCGGCGACCAGCGCAAACGCCGGTGCGATTGCGTTGGCGGATAAGGGAGAGATGGTTTGCCGCGCTACCACCGGAGAAAACGCACCGGACCTTGGCGTGCGGCTCGATACCAGCCACGGGCTATCCGGGGCTTGCGTCAGGATGAAGGAGTGGCAGCGCTGCAACGACACCGAGAGCGATGCGCGCGTCAACGCTGCCGTTTGCCGCCATCTTGGTGTTCGGTCGATTCTCGTCGTCCCGGTGCTGAACGGCGATGAACTGATTGGCGTGATGGAGATATTCTCCACACATGCTGACGCCTTTAGCGATCGGGACGTAGAATCCCTAAAAGAGTTCTCTCGCGAGGTAGTGGAAAATGTTCAGCACGCGAGTGGCGCCCAAGCGTTGCAAGAATCATCGCAAGGAGTAACAGACCCGGATGCGATACGCAATTTGTTCGCTTCATCCGGTGTCCAACCTGCACCCCCTATGACGGAACCTGCTCTGCCAGTACCCGCGACGGAATCACAGAAGGATTTCTC